>Ga0163159_1001583_pt1 | contig 21546 bp, 14 predicted proteins | sample BioMet9_FD_108702 | JGI IMG/M metagenome (GOLD analysis project Ga0163159, IMG submission 108702) | Microbial communities from bioreactor (seeded with sewage sludge) at Lawrence Berkeley National Lab, California, USA - Biofuel... | ecosystem: Engineered > Bioreactor > Anaerobic > Unclassified ... | reverse complement strand
CAGGTATACGAGGAAACGACCGGCCTGAAGCCGGGAGACCCGGTAGAGGCAACCGGACAGGCTCTGTCCGTCGTGCTTGCACCCGGCATCCTGCACAACATCTTCGACGGTATTGAACGGCCGCTTACCAGAATCGCCGACCAGTCCGGCGCTTTCATTTCACGCGGCATCGCCGTGGAATCACTTGATTACGAAAAGAAATGGGATACAGCGATCAAGGTCAAAGCCGGGGATAAAGTGGAACCCGGAGCGATCTTTGCGGAAGTTCCCGAAACAAAAACCATTCTTCACAAATGCATGATCCCGTCCGGTCTTTCCGGCACGGTTTCATCTGCCGTTCCGGACGGCAGCTATACCATAGGCGAGGACCTGATTACAGTCACGAAGGAAGACGGCACATCGGTCACCTTAAACATGGTCCAGAAATGGCCGATCCGTGTACCGCGGCCGTTCAAGTTCCGCTATGAGGCAACGGAGCCGCTGATCACCGGCCAGCGTATTCTGGATACGATGTTCCCGATCGCCAAAGGCGGCACGGCCTGCATCCCCGGCGGTTTCGGGACAGGAAAGACCATGACGCAGCACCAGATCGCCAAATGGGCCGATGCCGACATCATCGTATATATCGGCTGCGGCGAACGCGGCAACGAGATGACGCAGGTTCTGGAGGAATTCTCCGAGCTGGAGGATCCCAGGACCGGCAACCCGCTGCTGGACCGTACCGTGCTGATCGCCAATACCTCCAACATGCCGGTTGCGGCCAGAGAGGCCAGCATCTATACCGGTGTGACACTCGGCGAGTACTACCGCGATATGGGGTATGACGTGGCTATCATGGCAGACTCCACCTCCCGCTGGGCCGAAGCCCTCCGTGAGCTTTCCGGCCGCCTGGAGGAAATGCCGGCCGAGGAAGGATATCCGGCTTATCTGGCATCGAGGCTGTCCGCCTTCTACGAACGCGCCGGCAAGATGCATAACTTAAACAGCACAGACGGTTCGGTATCGATCATCGGCGCTGTTTCTCCGCAGGGCGGCGATTTCTCCGAGCCGGTCACACAGAATACCAAACGGTTCGTCCGCTGCTTCTGGGGACTTGACAAGAGCCTTGCCTACGCGAGACATTTCCCCGCGATCCACTGGCTGACCAGCTACAGCGAATACCTGACCGACCTGGCACCGTGGTACGGAAAGAACGTATCGCCGCGCTTCATGGACGACCGGAACCAGATGATGATGCTCTTAAACCAGGAAAGCAGTCTGATGGAAATCGTAAAGCTGATCGGCAGTGACGTCCTTCCGGACGACCAGAAGCTGACACTCGAAATCGCAAGGGTCATCCGCCTCGGTTTCCTGCAGCAGAACGCGTTTCATCCCGATGACACCTGCGTCACTGTCGAGAAGCAGTTCAAGATGATGGAGGTCATCCTCTATCTGTACCAGAAAGCAAAAGCGCTGATCTCCATGAATATGCCGATGTCACTGCTGCGGCGGGAAGACATTTTCGAAAAGGTCATCGCCATCAAATATGATGTACCGAATGACAAACCGGAACTGATCGACCGGTACTTTACCGATATCGATACGTTCTACAATACCATTATGGAAAAGAATGCATAAGAAGGTGGGAAAGCATGCCAATTGAATATTTAAGCTTAAGCAGCATCAACGGACCGCTGATCGTCATGGAAGGCGTCAAGGATGCATTCTTCGATGAAACCGTAGAGTTTACCGTGCACGGAACCGAGAAGAAGCTCGGACGCATCGCCGCCCTGTATGAAGACAAGGCCGTGATCCAGGTATACGAGGAGACCTCAAGCATGTCCCTCAAGAATACCCATACCCGCTTTACCGGACGGCCGATGGAGATCGGACTTTCGGAGGAGATGCTGGGGCGTACCTTCAACGGCCTCGGCGAGCCGATCGACCATCTGGGGCCTGTCGCTGCCAGGGTAAAACGCGATGTCAACGGACTGCCGCTCAACCCGGTCAGCCGGGAATACCCGCGTAACTACATCCATACCGGAATCTCCGCGATCGACGGACTGACCACCCTGATCCGCGGCCAGAAGCTGCCGATCTTCTCCGGGAACGGACTCCCCCATGACCAGCTTGCCGCGCAGATCGTCCGGCAGGCATCTCTCGGGGACGGCTCCGATGACCGGTTTGCCGTTGTGTTCGCCGCCATGGGCGTCAAGCACGATGACGCGGATTTCTTCCGCAGGACCTTTGAAAACAGCGGTGTGTCAAACCACGTCGTCATGTTCTTAAACCTCGCGAATGACCCGGTGGCAGAACGTCTGATCACACCGCGTGTCGCCCTGAGCGTAGCAGAATACCTGGCTTTTGAGAAAGAGATGCATATCCTCGTAATCCTTACCGATATGACCTCTTATGCGGAAGCGCTCCGTGAGGTCTCCTCCTCAAAGGGCGAGATCCCGAGCCGGAAGGGATATCCCGGCTATCTCTACAGTGAACTTGCAACGATATATGAACGCGCCGGCATCGTGAAGGGCATCAACGGCTCCGTAACACAGATCCCGATCCTTTCCATGCCGAATGACGACATTACACACCCGATTCCGGACCTGACCGGTTACATCACAGAAGGCCAGATCGTGCTGGACCGCTCCTTAAACGGTCAGTCGGTCTATCCGCCGATCAGCGTGCTGCCTTCCCTGTCCCGTCTGATGAAGGACGGCATCGGCGAAAAGTACACGCGCGCCGACCATCAGGATCTTGCGAACCAGCTGTTCGCGTCATACGCGAAGGTCGGAGACGCCAGAAACCTGGCCTCCGTCATCGGTGAAGACGAGCTGACCGATATCGACAAGAAGTATCTGCAGTTCGGAAAGGCTTTCGAGGAGCGCTTCGTATCACAGCGGCCGGATGAAAACCGTTCGCTGGAAGAAACACTGGAACTGGGCTGGGAGCTTCTCGGCATTCTTCCAAGGGAAGAACTCGACCGTGTCAACACGAAGATTCTGGATCAGTATTACAAACCGCAGGAAACGCCGGAAGACAATCAGTAAAGGGGGGTTAGACCATGGATACCCGTTCTTTTCCGACAAAAGGCAACCTAATGCTCGCAAAGAATACGCTCAGCCTTGTCAATCTGGGCTACTCCCTGATGGACCGGAAACGGAACATCCTGATCCGTGAAATCATGAACCTGATCAGTGAATCCCAGTCGATCCAGGGCGAAATCGACAAGACCTTTGCATACGCGTATAAATGCCTGCAGAAAGCAAACATCGAAATGGGGATCTACAATGTCTACCAGGTAGCACAGACGATCCCCATTGAAGATACCATATCGATTAAAAGCCGGAGTGTAATGGGCACGGAAATTTCCCTTGTCACGTACACGCCGGATGAAAACAAGCCGTCCTATTCCTTCGGGATGACACGAGAGTCCTTCGACCAGGCCCGGGAAGCATTCCGGAAAGTCAAGGAGCTGACCGTCCGCCTTTCGACGGTCGAGAACGAGGCATACCGCCTCGCGGTCAGCATCAAGAAAACCCAGAAGCGCGCGAACGCGCTGAAGAACATCATGATGCCGTACTACAGCGGTCTCGTTACCGAGATCAGCAACGCACTCGAGGAAAAGGACCGTGAGGAATTCACGCGTCTGAAGGTCATCAAGCGCAGAAAGCAGAAAAACTCCAATCTTCCCGCCTGATGCTGTTAAGAATTATTTTCTGTTTCTAAGGATTTCCCGGATCAGCCGGCTTCGCTCCACGGGTTTCGGAATATGCCCGTTCATTCCAGCTTCCAGACACCTCTTCACATCCTCCGCGTAGACGTCTGCTGTCATTGCGATGATGGCTACCTTCGCGGCATCCTGTCTCGGCAGTTTACGGATTCTGCGCGCAGCCGCGCACCCGTCGAGAAGCGGCATCCGGATATCCATCAGAATAATCTGATAATGTCCCGGCTGGGACTGGCTGAAAAGCTCCACTGCACTTTTGCCGCCTGCGGCGCATGAAACAGCTGCACCGCTCCCTTCCAGATAATACTTGATGATTTCCATATTCATTTCATTGTCTTCACAAAGCAGAATATTTAACCCTTCCAGCTCTCTTGTGCCTGTGTTTCCGGCAGAGAGCCCGGCTGTCTTCACCGCTGCCGATTTCTTAAAATTCAGGGTAACAGCAACTGACGTACCAAGTCCAATTCTGCTCTCGATTAAGATTTTTCCATCCATCAATTCAACAAGCCTCTGTACAATTGCAAGGCCAAGGCCCGATCCTCCGGCAGAAGCTGCCGCTTCCGTACGTTCCTGCGAATATGGCTCATAAACCTGCGGCAGAAATTTCTCGCTGATTCCGCACCCGCTGTCCTTGATACAAACCTGATACTGGATATGCGCGGCGTCCGGAAAAGCTGACGATACGCGGAAGCTGACTCTGCCGCCTTCCGGTGTAAACTTGACCGCATTGGAAAGAAGATTCATAAAAATTTCCTGCACGCGTACTGTATCCGCATAAATCCAGATATCATCACTCTTCGGTAAATCCGCCCGAAAATCAATATGCTTCGCTTCCATTGACGGCAGAACACTCGTAATAACCTGATGAAACATCTCCGAAGCAGAAACAGACTCCTGCCTCAGCTGAAACGCACTCGCTTCAATCCGGTCATAATCAAGTGTATCATTGATCAGTTTCATCATGATTCTGCCTGATGCCTGTGCTTTATAAAGATACTCATGGATTATTTCAGGATCATTCGACTGAAGTGCAAGATCAATGTATCCTGTCACTCCGCAAAGCGGTATCCGGACGTCATGACTGAGATTTGCCAGATAATCCGTTTTCTGTCTCAGTTTTCTGCGAAGCCGGATCAATTCCGCCTGACTTCCGCTGATGCTGCAGATGCCCTGTCCTTTCCCGATTTCCTGCATGATAAACTCCTTGCCTGTATTGTATGGTCAAAATGTACCTTATAATATGAATTTTATCACGGTTATTCTGTTTTGTATACTATTCACATACTTTGTCTATTAAATTTGTGCATTATGCCTTTTTTTCTTAATTTATGTATCCGTTAACGCAAAAAGGACCCCCCATTTATGCAACGGAAGGTTCCTGTAATTATGCAGTATTTTCTTGTCACCTTATGCTTCGATTATATGTATTCCCTGTGCTCCGAGCAGCAGTCTCTCCTCGTCGCCGTACGGTTTTGTCGTTATGATTCCCGTATAGTCAGAAAGCATATTAACCTTTGCCCGGCCGCTCCGTCCAAACTTCGACTCATCCAGTGTCAGGTAGGATTCCGTACACTGCCCGGCCAGCTGACGCTTCAGAAACGCCTTCTCAACGGATGAGGAAAACACCTTAAAATCACTGCCGGCTCCATCTGCGCCAAAAAAGCCAACATCAAAATGAAAGTCGCCCATCATCTGCGCGGCATGACAGCCATACATTGTTCTGGATGCCTTCTCAACACTTCCTCCGCAGACAATCAGCTCCGGCTTTCCATCCGCGAGATAATGTGCAATCTCCAGATCATTTGTAACGACAGTGATGCTGTCCCGCTCTGCAAGCAGCACAGCGATTTCAAATGTCGTCGTTCCGGAATCCAGAAATACAATTGCGCTGTCTCGTACAAAAGCTGCGGCACGCCTGGCAATCTTCTCTTTCTGCGGGTGATTCATGACCTTCTTGTCAGCCGTAGCAAGCTCCGCTTTAAGAACAGCTCCGCCGTGGCATCGCTCAATTGTACCGGATTCCCGTAGCTTCTCCAGATCCCTCCGGATCGTCATCGTACTGACATTCAGGAGCAAAGCCAGTTCATCCACTTCCGCGCTGCCGCCCGTACGAATGGTATCCATTATCTTCATCTGACGTTCTGCTGCCAGCATACTTGTTCCCTCCCTGCTGCGTTCTAAGCTTATTCTATCATAAACTTTCCTAAAGAAAACAAGTAGTTTTCATAATGAAGAGGAACCATGCGGAAATGGTCCCTCTTCTCATATTCTCCGGTCATCTAATTATGCAGAATAACTCATCAGTGAATAAAGATGCTCAGTATCATGACTTCGGCAAACGCAACTGCCCATGCGATTGTCGATGTAATAGAATATGTCATAATCTGGTCCTTGACCTCTGTAACACCAAGCGTCCTGTTGACAACCCAGAAATAACTGTCATTAAAGTAGCTGAAGAAAAGGGATCCCGCGCAGCACGCGAATGCTCCAAGATACGGATTGATGCCTGCCGCCAGAATGATTGGCGCTGAAATACTGGCCGCTGTCATCATTGCCACTGTTCCTGAGCCCTGGATAAACCGCATGACAGTCGCAATGATAAACGGAAGCAGGATAATCGGGATCGCTGCAGCTGCCATGGAATTTGCCATGTATGTGCCTAATCCGCTGTCCTTGATAATCTGCCCGAGCGCACCGCCGCCGCCTGTTACAAGCATAATAATGCCGGCCGCTGCCATTCCCTTCTCCATTTCAGCGACGGTTTCCTCACGTGTAAGGCTTTTCGCAAGCGTCAGAATTGCCAGCAGAAGTCCAAGTCCGACCGCAACGATCGGAGCGCCGATAAACTGAAAAAGCTTCAGGAATCCGTCCGTCTTATGAAGCGCATTCAGAACAGTACTGAGAAGAATCAGCACGATCGGCAGAAGCAGCGGAGCAAAAGAAGAAAAGGTCGAAGGCAGGCCTTCCGTCATAATGGACGTGTCCTGAGAATAGTCCGGCTTCTGATACGGCATACGATCAAAGCCACCTTCATCATTCGGAATCTGATAGATCTTCTTTCCAACCCAGCGCGCATAAAATGTACAGGCAATGGTCATCGGTATGGAAATGGCAATGCCGATAAGGATGAACTTGCCGACATCCACGTTGAAAATACCGGCTACGCCCAACGGTCCCGGTGTAGGCGGCACAAGGGAATGTGTAATCACAAGGCCGGCTGCAAGCGCAGCGCCAAGCGATATGACAGACTTCTTCGTAGCTTTGGAAATTGCCTTGGCGATCGGCGCCAGAATAATAAAGCCGGAATCGCAGAAAATCGGAATGGAAACAAGGAAACCGGTCAGTGCAAGCGCCTCCTCTTCCCGGTTTCTGCCGAATATCCGCAGAAACGTCACAGCCATGCGCTTTGCAGCTCCGGTCCGTTCGAAAATCTGACCCATCATAACGCCGAAGCCGATAATAATACCAATATTGCCCAATGTATTCCCGAATCCTGTTGTAATAGAATTGATGATGCCAAAGCTCGTGCCATTATCAAGCTTCGTCGTTACGATCGGCATTCCACCGATCACCCCGATAAGCAAAGCCGCAAAAATCAATGCCAGAAACGCGTGAATCTTCGTCTTCAGAACAAGGATTACAAGTACCGCGATGCCGATAAACAAAGCGATCATCATTCTGTCGCCGCTTAAACCACCTACCATAATGTCCTCCTCCTATTGATTCCTGTTGAAAAAAGGTGCATATTTTGCTGCCAGCAGAATTGCCTCTGTCATGCTGACACTTCCTGCCTTCCCGCTCCCGGCAATGTCAAAAGCCGTGCCGTGATCGACCGATGTGCGCAGGAACGGCATCCCGTTTGTAATGGATATCGTCCTGTCAAAGTCAAGCGTCTTCGCCGCAATATGACCCTGGTCATGATACAAAGCCAAAACGCTGTTGTACCTGCCTTCCGCCGCCTGATGAAACACAGAATCGGCCCCGACCGGTCCTTCGACCGGAAACGCTTCCGCCTTGAGCCGGTTCACTGCCGGTATGATTTCATTCACTTCTTCATTTCCAAATAAACCATGCTCGCCGCAGTGCGGATTAAGACCTGCGACAGCCATCTCGCCTTCCGTGATTCCAAGACGCGCGAGCGCTTTAAAACAGCTCTTTGCACATGATACGATCTGTTCTTCCCGTATCTGTTCAATTGCTTCCCGGAGCGACAGATGACGCGTCAGGAAAAAAATCCGCAGTCCCTTCGTCTCAAACATGGTCAGCGGGTCCTTCGTATGGGTAAGCGAGCCAAAGATCTCCGTATGACCAATAAACGGAACATGCGCCGCGTGAAGCGACTCCTTGTTGATCGGTGTCGTTGCTACCGCATCAACTTCCCCCTTCAGCGCCAGCCTGATCGATTCCGCAATGTAGTCATACGCGGCATGCCCGCACATGGAGCTTACCTTGCCAAAAGCAAAAAGTCCCATATCAACATTATTCATACTGATCAGATTCAGCGTCTTCGGTTCAAAAATTCCTTCTGCCGGACGGTTTATCAAATGAACCTTCAGATTCGTTCCGGTAATTCTGACCGCCTGTTCCATGATGCTCCTGTTTCCGATGACAACGATATTGGCCGCCTGCGACGCGGAACCCTCCGCAGCAGCCTTCACCACAATCTCAGGCCCGATTCCGGCAGGGTCTCCGGCCGGAACTGCGATCAGCGGCTTATTCATATTGATCACTCTCCCCTCGAATAGAAGTCTGTCCAGGTCCGGGCAGCTTCTCCTTCAGATAGCTGATACAGCGGTCAGCTGCATCCTGATTTCCGACCATGCCTCCCTTCGTAATAATATGAAGTCCTGCGAAGCTTCCCGTTGAAAACTGACCATACGCAGCGAGCGGAAGCACCTCATCATGAAGGCAGATCGCAGATGTACCGAATCTGCGGCAAATCGCCTCTGTAATATCGCCTCCGCTGCTGTAAATTCCCTGAAACATCGGGCATTCGCTGAAAACCCGGACAGCTGTCTCGGCAAAAGCCGCGTTGATTCTGTCCGAGAGGACCTCCTCATTCATACTTCCATTCGTAAACAGGCTCAGATCCACACGATGATCCGGATACAGGCCTTCCCCGGTAATGCTGATTACCTCGGAATCCGATGCGGCAGCAGCCGCCTCCGACGATACCCGCTGAATTTCACGTTCCCGCTCTTCGTCTGACTGGATCAGGTTCTGAATTCTTACAAATATATTATGGACATCCGGATGGCGCCGCCAAAGCTCCTCCATCTGGCCCCTTGTAACAGGATTTACGCTGCCGATCACGGCCAGAATCCTGCCGCGGCCGCTCCGATCGGGGCGCGTAATCATCTTCTCCGCTACAGTCGCCGTAAAAACACCGGGATCAACGGTTACAAACTTCAGACCGCTGGAAATCAGAGCGTCTGCAATCAATTCAAGATCCTCCTGCGTCACACAGTCAACCGTCAGAATCCTGCAGCCATCGTCCCTCAGCGCGCACATTCTGCCGGCTAAAAACTCTCTCCCGTTCATCAGATCGTCTATATATAAACTCCCGACACGATACTTGCTCTGCTGTTCAAAAATTCTGCCGATATTCGAGATATGCACCGGCTTCTTCGGATCCGCCGCTGCTTCGCTCAAATGAAGCATCCGTCCGTTCACGAGCATGTACCCGCCGGCTACAATACGTCCCGACTCCGGAAAGCACGGTGCCGAGACCGCAATTCTGCCATCTCCGAGTGCATCCAGAAACGCATCCGTCTCGCTCCCGATATTACCCCGCATTGTACTGTCTATTCTCTTGCCGAATACTTTGACATCTCCGTTTCCGCAGAGACTTACCGCTTCATATACCCGCCTGTATGCTTCATCACTGTCCAGACCGCGTGAATCCGTCGAATAAATCATACAGTCGCATGAAGTGATCTTCGGGTCACGCATGCGTGAAGGCTCCATAACAGTGTAGGTTCTGTAATCCATTTTCCGAAGCAGTACTCCCGTTGCATTCGCTCCGGTCAGGTCATCTGCAATAACAATGCATTGTGACATTTCTCTCTTCCTCACGGTGTTTATCGATTGTCGGGTTTCAATACATTGTAAAATCACATATTGTAAAGAAGTATTTATATTCTACTATTTATGTTTGATTATGTCAATATTATTTTATAATTGTTTGTTTTGCGGTTTTTCTATAGTAAAATATGTTTATATATGTTTTTTTCAGTCTTTAAACCACATAAAAAATATTGTGAAACGGCATGTTCCATCGTTCACAATACTTTTTCCTGTTTTTCAGAACAGAACACTTTTTTCTCAAATAATTTTCACAAAAATTACATAGCTTTATATTAGTCTTATGATAGATTATCAATATGAATCTATCTTGCACTGCAAAGAAGGGAAATAAGGGATAATGAAAAAGACAGGATTATTTAAAAAAAGCACCACGTACATTGTCGCTTCTGTACTTACAGCTGCCATGATTTTAAGCGGCTGCGGAAATTCAGCGACGAAAGCATACAGCGGCAGCACTGTTGCCGCGCAGGTTACCGCGGTAAGCGGCAATCATGTTACAGTAACGATAGGTGAACTGACCGAAGACACAAGTCAGCCCGGTGACAGCGGGCAAAATGGCGGAACGGCTCCTTCCGGTTCAGCTCCTTCCGGCGATAACAACGGTTCTGCGGGAACAGCTCCTTCCGGCACAGCTCCCTCCGGCACGGCTCCTTCCGGAACAACTCCGCCTGCCATGCCTTCCGGATCAGGCTCCTCAGACAGCAGCGGCTCCACCGGCACAGCTCCTTCCGGTGATAACAACGGTTCCACCGGAACAGCTCCTTCCGGCGGCATGAGCAGACAGACATTCACGGCAGGCAGCACGTCACTGACACTTGATTTCTCCGGTGCGGCGATCTCTGTACAATCGATGGACGGCAGCACTTCATCGGGAAGCATTTCCGATGTTTCGGTCAGCACGGTTCTGGAAATCACCTTTGACAGCAAAGGCAAGGTCAGCAGTGTTACAGTAACGCAGTCAGGCGGCTCAGACAGTCAAGGTACGCCGCCGGACGCGAACGGTGCGCAGAACAGCTCCGGAAGTACAGATAATGGAACCGCTGCCATGACAATCAGCGATGATACCTCTGTAAGTGGTACAGAATATACTTCTGTCAACGATGACGAAAACGCACTCCGTATAGACGGAGCAGCGGTTTCGCTCGATAACATAAATGTCAGTAAAACTGCCGGTGCCTCCTCGAACACCGACACCGGCAACTTTTACGGAATGAACGCAGGTCTCCTGGCGGAAAACGGCGCGAATGTTACAATCAGAAATTCCACCGTCACCACCTCAACCGATAATGGAAACGGTGTGTTTTCTTATGGCAGCGGCACAACCGTCAATATTTCCGATTCAACCATTCGTACAGGCGGCAATAACGCCGGCGGTATTCAGACGACGGGCGGCGGCACGACAAACGCTTCGAATCTCGACGTGATAACACAGGGAAATTCTTCGGCGGCAATCCGCAGTGATCGGGGCGGCGGCACTGTCAATGTGACCGGCGGAAGCTATGTGACAAACGGATCCGGAAGCCCGGCTGTTTACAGCACGGCCGCGATTTCAGTATCGGATGCCGTACTTACGGCCAATAACTCAGAGGCTGTCGTCGTAGAAGGCAAGAATTCCGTGGATCTGACGGACTGTACCGTAACCGGCAGCATGAACGGCACCTACAATGACGATTCCGAAAACATCCATAACATCATGATTTACCAAAGTATGTCCGGTGATGCCGCACAGGGTAATGCCTCGTTTTACATGACAGGCGGCAGCCTGACCGCTAAGCAGGGCGACATGCTCTATGTAACAAACACATCCTGCAATATCAGTCTCACAAATGTAGCTCTGACACTCGCAAATGACACCCTGCTTACCGCGGCAGGCAATTCAAGCTCCCGCGGATGGGGCACGGCAGGTTCAAATGGTGCAGACGTGACGATGACGGCAAGCCGGCAGAAGCTCTCCGGAAAAATCACCGTGGACAGTATTTCATCACTGAATTTAAGCATGACGGACGGTACGTCGTATGAAGGCTCAATCAACACCGGCGGCGCCGCAGGCACAGTAAATGTAACGCTTGATTCTTCCTCGGCATGGACACTGACCGGAGACAGCTATGTATCTTCCTTTGACGGAAATACATCCAGCATCGTTTCAAACGGTTATCATCTTTACGTGAATGGAAGCGCGGTTCTCTAGTCCGCTTCCTGTCATAAAAAAACAATCGGCCGGGCCCGGAATACGGGACCGGCCGATCGCTTTTTAACGGCTTATTTTTATCTCAGATTAATTTAAATCGATATACTGGGCAGCTACACTTGGTATTGTAACACTCGCGCCAAATATGGAAGTGTACGTATAAAGCCCGCAGTATGTTCCGTACAGGGTAACAATATCGTCCTCCAGCAGTCTCGAGGATGTGCCTGCAGTACTGTACGCTACGTATATCGTATCATCCCACAGTCCGTACTGATCTTCCGTAACATTGATTCTGTAGACCGCATCCGTTCCACTTTCCTGAACCTGTATGATCTTGCCTGTAAATTTTATAAGCTGTCCCGTATAGGAATCCGGATTTCTGGAAAGGTCTTCATAAGAGATGTCCTGACACTGCGCTTTAAAAGTATCCGGTGTCAGCGTTGTACACGTAATCTGCAAAGACGATGACTTTCCATTATATGACACAGTGAAATCCTGTGTCTGTTCCGCTTCAAGCGCTGCCGCGTTATCAACGGTCCATCCTGAATCAACCGTTTTTTCGGTACCGTCGGAATATTTTGCTGTAACAAGAATTCCCGTATTGCCTGCATCAATCATCGTTCCTTCCTTTGTACTTCCCGCATACGATACTTCGATCGATTCCAGCACTGGCTCCGCTTTTTCACTCTTCGCCGCCGTGGAAGAAGCTGCCGGTGTGTCAGAAGCCGCACTGTCTGTCTTGCTGCTTTTCCTGCCTGTTACAGATCCAGCAATGCCGACAACAATCAGCAGAGCTGCAAAAGCCACGACAGCAGTCAGACAGCCTTTTTTCTTTTTATTCGGCTTCTGCTGCTTCGGCATCATGCCCAGATTGCCGTATGAGCCTGTACTGCTCTGGAAATCCGTCTTATTCTGTGTATTCATGCTGTCTTGCTGTGTACCCGTGTTGCTTTGTACATTCATATTGCCTTGTGTATCTGCGCTGTTCTGCATGTTTGTTCCGCCTGTACCGACCGGAAACCCGCAATTCGGACAAAAATTACCCGTTACCTCTGAACCGCATTTCGGACACTTCATATAAATCCCCTCTTTCCGCACAAACCGCCGGGCGGCCGCGCTATGTTCATTGTACAGACATATGCCTCATCTGTGTAATTCCATTATAACCGCTGAAAAAGAGGAATCTACCTTAATCTGACCTTCAGCAGGGAAGTCGGGAATTTTTTCCCGTTTTTGAAATGCAATTTTACCTGATTGTCGGATAAAGCCCATTTCTTACGGCTTTCTTACATTTTCCTGAACAATCTGTGTTTTGACTTGCAGAGCAATTCTGAAAAAACTACAATGGGTATCGTTATCCAAAGAAGTGGCACACCGTAAACGCACATTTTCAGGAGGCGGCTTATGAACAAATATAAAGAACAGAATATAGAAGATGATTTCGACGATAATTTTCAGGTTGGATACGAAGACAGCTATGACCTTGACGCAACGCGGATTTTCCGCAGCAGTGACCGTGACATGGACAGCACAAAGCCGATCGGCACAGGAAATACCGACCGGCCATACAGCAATGGCTACAGCAGAAATTATGACAGCCATTGCAGCCGCTATGATGACTATGATGATTATGATGACGGCTATGACCAGCCTGCTGTGCGGGAAACAAGAAGCAGGGAAAACAGAAAGCGTGGTGCCTCCCGTTCGGGAACGGCCGCGCGAAAGCTCACCTGCGCATTGCTGCGTGCCGCGGCGCTGATTCTGACCGCGGTCATTATCTGGCTGCTCTTTACGCTTTTCAGAAAGAACATGCCGCTTTATGGCGATATCGGAACGATTCCGGACAATATCAACCTGACACTTGCCGGTTTTTTATGCGTTCCCGCATTCTTCATTCTGTTTGAGATCATTTCTTTTTTCCGGATTCTCTCAAACGATAAGGTACGTACGGGAAAGGGCACATATCGGGTCGACCGCGGGCGCGGCATGTTTTCTTTTATCTTTTTATTTATCTGCTCCTACCTGTCGTGGCAGCTGGCAGCTATAATACCGCTTGCGCCTGATATCGTAAATGGTCTGCGCGACGGTCTTCTGCTGTTCGGGACACTTCACCGGACCTTATTCTGGATCGGCATTGCCGGCGTAATCAGCTGCGTCATTCGCAGGGTATCTTCCAGATAACAGCAGTCTTACCAGGTACAGCGGCGGCCTTCGTATTTGCCGTATGTAATATAATGCTCGTAATACAGACTCCAGTTGTTTCCAAAGGCAGCGTCCAGATCCCAGTTATAATGCCGGTATGCTTGCGGGCTGAAATTCAGACTTGCCTGTCTTCCCTCCGACATGCCGTAATCATAGAAATGCTGAATGGAATCCTGATCGTCCGCCGCAACGCCGGCGGCGATCAGATCACTGTACTGCGATGAGTAATACTGATAGTCATAAACGTCCGCGTACTCGTTTTCATTATAGCTGGTTGCAGCATTATAAAGCTGTGAGCCGTCCCAGGAGGCGACTTCCGTATTCATCCATTTCAGGCGGTTTGTAAGCCATGTGACAAAATAATTATAATTTGTGCTGTATGCCGGATATGCAAACGTATCATTATTCGTCTGGAATTTCCAGATTATATAATTCATCCTCTGGGACTTATCAATCTCTTTTTCATATGCTGCAGCAGATTTAACGTAGCTTCCTTCCGTATTCTCATCCCCAAGTACAATATTCCCGATCACTGGTGCAAAGAAATTCTGATAATAATCTTTGACCGCCATCTGAACAGAAGAATTTCCCAGAAGCAGTGAAGCAAATGCGCCTCTGTCCGTCGCTGTAAAAAGTCCGGCATAACTGCTGAAGCGAAGCTGTTCGTTTCGAATTCCCATAGACATGTCAAAGTCCCATGGTGAACATGCGTAAAGCTTTCCGTCGCCGGCATCTTTATAGAAATACGTCGAGCTGTAGAAGGAATCAATATTTTTTGAAAATTCATTCAGTAAATATACTTTTGAAAAAGAATCCATATCGATATATTCATCGATTGTTTTTCCTGTCTGTGGATTTGTGCCCCCGTTGGCAAGACAGTCATATACCTCCTGCATAAACCCGCAGATATATTCAGCCTGTGCTTTCGAAAGATATTCCGGTGATTTTGCTGAAAATGCTTCCGATCCGTAATCTCCGCTTATTGTAAACCAGCCCTTTTCGTCATCATAATAGGCACCGTCCAGTTCCAGCAGATAGCCGCCGCTTATATCATCCGGATCGGCAATACCATCTACATACTGAAGCAGATTTCCATTCCTGTCATATTCCTGCCGGAGATCCAGGCTGTCTAAATCAGTACCTGCATTCTTGCTTTCAATTGCCGATTCCAGATCTGTTATATCTACTCTTCCGGTATTTACTTCAACCTTTTCACAGAGCATATACGTGCCTCTGTACTCTCCGTCATAGTACAGATCAATATATGCCGCGTCTGAAGTATACGGAATGCCGAGCTCTCTCCCAAGTCCTAGAGCCAGGGTGTTATGCATCAGAGTTGGGTCAAATGCTTCCGCCATCAGACACCATGTCTTATTCTTCTCTGAAGAATCACCTGTCTCCAGCAGGTCAGTCTTCTTGGAAAGCTTTATCTGATACGGCTTCTTGTCTCCGATTCCCCATGTGGAATTCCCGCGTCCCTTTATCTGGTCAAGCCCCTTATTATATACGACCGTTCCATCCGGATCCACGAGCAGCATGGTTCCTGTGGCTTTCGCGGTATGATCCGGGCTGGCCTCAATATAATCACGGCCGTAATTAACCGGATCATCACTGATAATATACATTGCTCTGATATTCGCGGAGACCATAACTGCGAGCGGCCGTACGTACGAACCGTCCGCCAGACGGATATACAGAAGATACGCACCGTTGGAGTCTTTTCCAAGTCCCATCGCCGTAAGATCCATCTTCGCACCGGATGCTATTTCTGTATAGCTGCCGCTCTCCGCCGATGACAGGAATATGGCTGTGCCTCCGTCAACCCGCGTAAAGTCGAGCACAAAACTGGAAACATCTGCAAAAGACGGCAGGAAGAGATACGGGGTATCCAGAACAACCGTTGATATGGAATGAGCACTCCCGGCCGCTGAATAATAAGTATCCGTCGCATAAACCGGTATGATACGTCCAACCACGTCTGTGCCATACTCCACCGTTCCGATTTTGACATTTGTCCGGCACGCAACGTATCCGGCTGCCGGCTGTCCGTAATAGCTGTCACTGCCAATGGTAAAAAGGCCCTTTTTCGCGGCATGTGTGCTGCCGTCTATATAGTATCGTTCCAGGTCGCCGTTATCGTATCTGCCGGTTACAACCCAGCCTTCCTCCTCGAGCTTTCCGTCATTGTCTGCCAGATATACGGTGCCGTCCGATGCCGCGTATTTGCCGCGCACCACGTAGCCCTCCGGACGGGCATATGCCCACCAGCCTGCTTTTGCCGCGTCAACAAGCTGCGACACGGCCGCTTTTCCTTCTGAGAACCAGTACCGCTGCAGATCCTGGCCAAATTTATCCGTTACAACCCAGCCTTCCTCAAACAGAACCCCGTCATTGTCAGCCTTGCGGAATGTGCCGTCTCCGGTTACTGCTTCTGTACGAAGTTCATAGCCTTTTCCCTCAAGCCCGTAATAACGCTTCCCGGAAACGGAAAATTCACCGGTTACCGCTTTATAGGCGCTGCCCTCTCCATTGGATCCGCTGCTGATATAATACCGCTGAAGCCCGCCGTCGTACGCATCTGTGACATGCCAGCCCGGTGCTTCCAGCTTTCCGTCGTTGTCCGCCAGATATACGGTAAGACCATCCGATGAAACGTATTTGCCGCGTACTACATAGCCTTCCGGACGGGCGTATGCCTCCCAGCCTGCCTTCGACGCGTCAACAAGCTGCGAAACCGCGGCTTTTCCTTCTGAAAACCAGTATCTCTGCAGATCCTGGCCAAATTTATCGGTTACAACCCAGCCTTCTTCCTTCAGTACTCCGTCATTGTCAGCAACCCGAAATGTACCGTCGCCTGTCTTTGCTGCCGTACGAAGCTCATAGCCTTTTCCCTCAAGGCCGTAATACCGTTTTCCGTCAGCTGCGAATTCTCCGACCTCAGCCTGATATTCACTTCCGTCACCTGCAGATCCGTCACTGATATAGTACCGCTCAAGGCCGCCGTCATAAGCATCTGTGACGTGCCAGCCCGGTGTTTCCAGCATGCCGTCATTGTCTGCCAGATATACGGTAAGACCGTCGGCAGAAACATATTTGCCGCGCACCACATATCCTTCCGGACGCGCATAAGCCGCCCACCCTGCCTTTTCGGCAGGAATAAGCTCTGAAACAGCCAGTGTCCCGTCATCCTTCAGCCAGTATCTCTGCAGACCGATATTGAGCTGTGAAGGCGTTATATCCGTTACAAGCCAGCCTGTTTTCTTTACACCATTGTCATAATAATATGTCGCACCTGATTCGGTTGACCAGCCGTTTTCTGTCGACGCCGGTTCGACCGCTGACACGGTTCCGTCACTCCCGGAAGCCGGAAGCGCATCTGTGCTCTGTACCGTGTCTTTCGTCTGTGCGGCATCCGTGCTCTTTACTGTGTCTGCACTTTGTGCCGTGTCCGTACTTTGTGCCGTGTCCGTACTCTGCACTGTGTCCGTACTCTGCGCTGTGTCCGTACTCTGCACTGTGTCCGTACTCTGCGCTGTGTCCGTACTCTGCACTGTGTCCGTACTCTGCGCTGTGTCCGTACTTACTGCCGCCGCATCCGGCACAGCTGTGCCAGGTACCTCTTTATTAACGGATTCCGTTTCTGCCGGCTGCAGTACCGCAGTACTTTCTGCTGAAAGTCCTGCTTCATCTGACGCGTAAACACCGTTCTGATTCCCCATAACCAGAAACATCAGTATAAAACCAATTGCACCAAACAGTATTCTTTTCTTCATAGCAGTATACTCCCCTTTAACTTATTTCGCTGCTGCCTTTTCCGCGGCTGTGTCCTCTTCCGTATCTTCCGCGGCTGTATCTTCTGCTGCCGCTGTATCCTCTTCTACCACTGTGTCCTCTTCTGCCGCTGCAGTATCCTCCGGCGCTGTCTCTTCCCCGTTCTCCTCTGCTTCTTCCGAAGCCTCGTCTGCCTCGTTCTCAGCAGCATCTGACGAATTTTCCACTTTCCGTCGGCTGTACATGCTTAAGGTTCCCAGCATGATAAAACCGGCCGCAGCCGTAAAGATCGAAATAAACTGCGATGTTGACATAACACCGACAAAACCGCGGATTAAATCGCCGCGGAAAATTTCTATAATAAAGCGGCCGATGCTGTAAAAGATCAGATAAAACGCCGCAATCTTTCCAGATACTTTATTCTTCTTATACAGAATGGCCAGTACGATATAATTCAGAAAGTCACCGGCGCTGGAAATAAGCTGTGTCGGAATGAGATGGACGCCGTTCGGTCCAAACTGCGAGTTCTGAAATACGATATAAAGCGGTCCGCCCGTTTCCTTGCCGTAGCAGCAGCCAGCCAGAAAACAGCCGATCCGGCCGAAGCCCTGCGCCAGCGCGACAGACGGAAAAAGCAGATCCAGATAATCCAGAAACACGATATGTTTTCTGCGCGAATAGATATATGCCGTTAAAAGCCCCGTTATAATGCCGCCGTATACGACAAAGCCGTCGCCGAAATCCAGCATGATCTTCGGATTCGCGATAATCTGCGGCAGAATTGTGATCCAGTAGAGGATCTTGGCACCGAGAAATCCGAAGATCACGCAGTACATCACAAGCGCCAGCGCATGGTCATCTGACAGCGCGTTCCGTTTCGCGCGGTGTGACGCATCCACATACGCCAGGATGATTCCGATGGCGATCATCAATCCGTAGCCATGCATTGTAAAGCTTCCAATAGTAAAAAGATCATTATACATGTCAATTCTCCTTTAAGCATTGCATTCTCGTCTGATCCATTCCATAATCACATCGACTATATATGCCTGCTGTTCCTCATTAAGTTCCTTGTTCTGCGGGATCCCGTGCCATTTAAAAAGGCAGCCGCGACAGCATGTCGCCGTAGCGTGCTGCGCGATAAATACAGGGTGGCCCCGCATCGGGGTCTGTTTTCCGTCATTCGGGATCACAGCGGGAGCCAGCCGCTTTCTGACAAAATCCTCCGCGTGGCTTCGTATTGTCTTCATGCCCTTTTCCTCGATGTACACCCGTTCCCTGACCTTCAAATGAAAGCGGCTTCGAAAAGCAGAATGTGAAAGCCGCCTGAAAAGCTCATCATACATTTGATTTCCTCCCTTTCTGCATTATACAATCAGTCCGGCGTAATGGCAAGTGGCTGATGCAAGTGAGAAAGTACCTGCTGTCATCAGGAAAAAATATTCTGGCTGTAATGGGCAGACCCCCATAAGGAAGTTTTTTATAAAAGAGACGGTGTGACTCCGGAATAGTGGGGCTGCACCGTCTTTTGCTGTGTTATGCGACAAATCGGAACTCCTGTGGATTCTTATGAATTTCCTCCATCATCGCCAGCATATACAGAAAGGCTTTTTTGCAGCACAGAAATATAGTGGTGCGCCACAATCAGGACAGTAAGCCAAATCTGAAAACATCTGGGATTATCTGCTGTTCCTCCACGGGATTGTAAATAGTCTTATGTATCCTCAGCTGACGCCCGATAAAACCAGAGTTACTCGGAAGTCCGATACTGTTTACGTAACAGCAGCTGAGTTTTAAACACATCATTTGTCCTCGTCACCTCATGTGCGGGTGGTGATTGAGCCACGCGGAAAATCGCCAAGGAGCAGGCAGCTAACCTGCAGCACGGGAGTTTCCCCCTCCAGCGTTCTGACGGAGCAGGCGATGTCGTTATACATGGAAATCTGCACAGTCAGCCCATCTCCAGATATTTTGCCCCCCGCCGGACAATTATCCGCAGCCGGTATCATTGCTGTTTTTCTGATCGGTCCTGCGTATCCCGCAGATACCTGGCCAATTCAGATGCCAGAAGCTCCGGGTTGATCGGTTTGGCAATGTGCCCGTTCATGCCGGCGCTGAGGCATTTTTGCACATCGTCGCTGAAGGCATCCGCCGTCATAGCAAGGATGGGAACGGTTTTTGCGTCGGGACGAGGCAGTGCCCGAATGGCTTTCGTCGCCTCGATGCCGTCCATCACCGGCATCCGTACGTCCATCAAAACGATGTCATAATAATATGCGTTGGAGCTTTTGAACTGGCTGACGCCCGTTGCTCCGTTCTCGGTGACCGTCACGATCATTTTCCAGCTTTCCAGCAGCGTCCTGGCAATCTCCTGATTGAGCGGATGATCCTCGCACAGCAAAATCCGTCTGCCATCCAAAACAGCCCGATCCCGGACCTGATCGGAAACCACGTATTTTTGCTCTGCTTCCCGGGCCGGAATGCAGTCGAAGCACGCTTCCAGATGAAAATCCGATCCTTTTCCCAGCTCGCTCGTAACCGAAACCGTTCCGCCCATCAGCTCAATGAGGCTTTTTACAATCGGCAGTCCAAGCCCGGTCCCTCTGTTGGAAGAAGTATCGCTTCGTTCTCCCTGTGCAAACGGCTCAAATGCCGTTTGCAGCAGCTCTTCGCTCATGCCGATGCCGGTGTCGATGACATCTCCCACCATCTGCAGGCGGTTATTCTCAAGCAGTTTCTCCCGCAGACGGTAGGTGATCGTTCCGCCCTCCGGCGTATACTTGACGGCATTGGAAAAAAGATTAAAAAAGATCTGGTTGATGCGAAGCTCGTCCAGCAGCGGAACCACGGATAGAATCGGCTGTGCGTCCAGCACAAAGGTTTGCCCCTTTTCCTCGCAGAGCGGTTTGATGACGGCGTTGAGATAGTCGAGAAATTGTCCGGCGGAATACGGCTCGGGGTGCAGCACAGTTTTCCCGCTCTCGATTTTGCTCATATCAAGAATGTCGTTAACAAGGCCAAGCAGGAACTTGGAGGAAATGTCGATTTTGTCCAGGTATTCCCGCACTATTTTCTGATTATCCTGATGCTTTGCGAGATAGGTCATACCGATAATGCCGTTCATTGGCGTGCGGATGTCGTGGCTCATGCGAGAGAGGAAATCGGTTTTGGCCCGATTCGCCTCATCCCTGCGCTCTATCGCCTCTTGCAGCAGGCCAATCTGCTTCTGCTCCTTCGCGTATTGTTCCGTAATATCCTGAATAGACAGAAAAATTACGTTCTTGACTCCGTTGAAAAAACTGAAATGCAGAAATTTCCGCCGCAGGATATTTTCCCGGTTGAAAATGCCGTAGGAGAAGCTGTAATCGCCGGTCTTTTCCAGCTCCTGTGTCACCCTTTCCAGACGGCACATCTCCAATGCCTGCGCCTGTTCTTTTTCGGGTACGCCCTGCAGGATGACCTGGTCCGCATTTTCCTGATAGTCCAGCGCAGCAGAGCGTTCGACCCAGTCCCTGCCATTTTCCGCCAGCTGATAGTATCTCACTTTCGCTTCCGGCATGCTGATGAGCCCCACGCTCTCGTAGCCGAT
>Ga0163159_1001580_pt1 | contig 21565 bp, 20 predicted proteins | sample BioMet9_FD_108702 | JGI IMG/M metagenome (GOLD analysis project Ga0163159, IMG submission 108702) | Microbial communities from bioreactor (seeded with sewage sludge) at Lawrence Berkeley National Lab, California, USA - Biofuel... | ecosystem: Engineered > Bioreactor > Anaerobic > Unclassified ... | reverse complement strand
TGTAATTGAAATGTGTTTCACATCCCATATATTATAGGAATAACCGCATCAGTATAGCTGCTGCGACGACAGTGCCGACACCGCCGATACGCGTAGAAATCTGGGAAAAGGGCATGAGTTCCATGCGATTGCATGAAGACAGGATAGCGACATCACCTGTTCCGCCGAGACCGCTGTGGCAGGCTGTGACACAGGCTGATTCGATAGGATACATATTCATGAATCTGCCGATGAAGAAACCAGAGAGCACCATGGATAGGACGACGGCCAGGACGATGAGTACATAAGCCGGTGTAATAGCGGCAATGACCTGATCCCAGGGGGTGTACAATACACCGATGCCGACGAGCAGGGCCCACGTGAGATTGGTGGAGACAAATTTGTAGAGATGGAATGCTCCTTGTTCCAATTGCGCCGGCATGATGCCCAGGGCCTTGATGAGAGCAGCACCGATGATCATGATGATAGGAGCGGGAATGGGGATAATCATATTCAGGAGACGTCCGGCAATATAGAAGGAACACGCGAGAATTAAGCCGGCTCCCATGAGGCTGAAGTTTACAGGCTTGTCATTGCTTTGCATGTCTTTCATGGCGGGATCGTCACCCGATTTTACCAACGTGCCATTACCTGTGAGGTCCGGTCGTTTTTCACCGAGCTTTTTTAAAATGCCGGCGGAGATGATGGCGAAGACATTACCGAGCATCGCTGCCGGGACTAACAGGGATATGAATTGGTCTGGCGATGAACCGGTTATTTCCGAATAGGCGATGGATAAGGGCAGGATTCCTTCACCGACACCACCGGAAATGATGGGAACTACGATATAGAAGAAGGTTTTGTATGCTCCTACTCCCGTGAGGATACCGACACCGACACCGGCTGCGACGGCTGTTACCGTTCCTACGATGAGCGGAATGAACATCCGCAGGAAACCTTGGATCAAGACCTGGCGTACCATACCGAGGATGCTTCCGACGACTAGGCAAGAAATATAGAAGTATAAGAAATTGGATCCTTTCATAAAAGCATCGATGGCTTTGATGGAACCGGGATCAAGAATCTGATAAAATACCATGCAGGAAGGGACGAAAATAGATAATATGGCAGGACCGCCTATTTCTTTTAGAACAGGAACCTTGAGTCCTACGTCACCTAGCAACATGCCCAGTATCATCATGATGGCTGTACCGCCAATCATATCGGCTGGAAGTTTGCCATATACGGCAGCTCCAAAGATGATGGCAGCCAAGATGAGATATACCGGCAACGGCAGAGGGCCGATTTTGTATTTCATGAGACTGTTTGTTCTGACTGGTGTAGCTTTTTGAATTGCACCTAAATCCAAGATTTTTTCCATTAAAAAGCACTCCTTTCAAAATTGTGGTTTGTTTGATGAGCTCAGTATAACCACTTTCGAAAGGAGTGTGAAGAATTTGGAACTTTTGTCCGATTTATGTAACTTTTGTAAGTGATATCGTTATTTTAACAGGTATCGGTATAATTGGACTGGACGGCCTTTGGCACGATAATCGAGCGTACTTTTAATAATGCCTTGCTCTTCGAGATAATTTAGGTATTTTTTCAGGGAAATTCGAGAAATATCTAATTGTCCAGCCAGCTCTTTTGTGCTGAATTGTTTGTTTTGCATGGCAGCAATCTGCTTGACCGAGGCCAGTGTGTTTTTGTCGATACCTTTTGGCAGTGCATCAGAGGGCGTGCTCTTCTGTTGGAATATTCGCCTGTCTAGGACTGACTGCTCTACAGAATCACTGGCATTGAGGATTTCTATACGATTTTTATAGGTATTCAGAGATAAGGCCATCCGATCAAATGTAAATGGTTTGATGATATAGTCGACGACGCCGTGGTTCAGCGCTTTCTTGACATCTTTTCCCGTTTGTGCAGCCGTTATCATGATAACGTCCACATTGGGATGGACGTTTTTCAGCTTTTTCAAAAATGTGAAGCCATCCATTTTTGGCATGAAGACATCCAATAAAATCAGGTCTACTGCATTGGGATGGTCTTCCAAAAATTTCCAGGCATCGATGCCATTATTGACTGTGCCGATGGTCGTGAAGCCGCTAATTTTAGATAAGAACGTCTTGTTGATTTCTGCTACCATAGGGTCATCTTCGATAATCAAAACACGTATCACACCAGTCACTCCTTTTGCGGAAATAAGTGAATCGTAAATGTAGATCCCTGTTTTTCATTATTTTCAACAGAAATCCGGCCATTATATTTTTCGACTACCTTGCCCACGAGGAATAAGCCGAATCCTCTGTTTTCACCCTTTGTAGAATATCCTTTTCGGAACAAGTAACTGATATCATCCGTATGGATACCTTGTCCCGTATCTTTTACTTGGATGAGCCATTCACCGCGTTGTTCCCGGACGAGGACGTTTACATTCTTTTGTTCGGTAAATTGGACTGCGTCGATGGCGTTATCTATTAGATTGCCTATAATCGTAATCAGGCTGTTCCTGAAATCGCCGTCAGTAATTTCAGGCAAGGTGATTTCACTGTCCAGAATCAGATTCACTTCCATTTCCCGGCTGCGGCTTAATTTGCTCATAAAAAATGAAGCGAGGACAGGGTCGCGCATATGTTTTTTTACCCAGCGTATTTCCATATCGCCCATGACAGACAATTCTTCGATGTATTCTGATAGTTCCTCATATTTTTCATTTAAAATCAATCCGTTGATGACATGGAGCTGATTGCGGAATTCATGGGCCTGAGCCCGTAGTGCTTCGACGTACCGTTTAACGCCAGTCAGTTCTTCAGCTAATTTTTTGATTTCGGCCATGTCGCGGAACGTGGCTAAAGAACCGATGATTTTTCCTTCTACGACGAGAGGCAGGCGGTTCGTTAAAATAAACATGTTGTTCAGGCGCTGTTCCTGGTCGAATTCGGCTTCTCCTGATTGGACGACTTCGACCATCCGGGAATTAGGGATGACACTGGCCGCTTCCTGACCGATGAGGTTGCCCGTAATACCGGCTTGTTCAAAAATGCGTTTTGCTTCTCTGTTGACAAGTTGCAGCTTGCCTTGTGTGTCAACGACGATGACGCCTTCCCGTACGGATTTGATGACCGTATTGCGTTCTACCATGAGGCGGGCTATGGCAAATGGTTCCATGCCCAGCAATGTTATTTTGATGCGATTGGCGACGAGTATAGTCAAAGCGATGCCGCAAGCCAGTACGACGATAAGTATCATGAAAAATTGCATGTTCCTGCGGTCAATCATAGCATGCACATCTTCCATAGAAATACCTGTAACGACGACACCGATTTGCTGTCCTTTATCATACACGGGTTGAAAAGCTCGCACAGATTTACCCAGCGTTCCTTCCGCTACGGAAATGTAACTGGCGCCTTGGAGTGAGGGCGCTTCGTCGCCGCCTACAAAATGTTTGCCAATCATTTCCGGATTTGGATGAGACAGACGGATACCATTCATATCGATGATAGAAATATATTCATCTCCCGTTTCTTTCCGTACAATCTCTGCCAGCTCCTGGACACGGGCATGTTCCTTGGAATCGGCAATGGCATGGATGAATTCCGGCGATACGGCAATCATGGATGATACAGCTTTGGCATGGTTTCCCATTTCGTTTTGTACAGTTTTGTACGTGTATGAACTGAGAAAAAAATAAGCTACCAATAGTGAAGTGGTGAGGATACTGCTGACGAGCAGAATTAATTTTGATTGTAATTTCATAATTGTACCTGTCCCGTGTGTATTAATATATTTAAATTTGTATATTCAATTTCATTTTACTACAACAGTCTTAAAATGTCTGGTTTTGTAACTAATGTAAGTATACTTTTTTGGGGTTTCGTGATAAAATATTTTTCATAGGATATTTAATTATGTTTAAAATTGGGGTTAAGGAGTTTTTCCATGAGCCGAGATGGGATGGATATTAGTTATTTTCAAAATCATAAGGGGCAAGGCTCGACGGAGTATGCTATCATTCTTTTATTGGTAGCTGTATTGAGTGTCGTAGTGTACAATTTGTTTTCCGTAGATTCACATTTGGGAACTATGTACTCCAGTGTGTCATCAGATTTAAAGTTGATTGCCAAGGATAAGGATAATGATGAAGAATCTGAAAATCCGGATGATTCAGGCGGTGGCATCATGGTTCTTCGGCCACCGAATCGATGAGGTCATCCATAGAGGCTGCATCTATGATTTGGCTAGTCGTATTTAATTAACTAGAACGATTATTTTAAAAATAAAAACGCTTCTTTTGACTTGTCCTTAGGACATAGCAGAAGAGGCGTTTTTTGGGTTCAAGATAAATTGGTTTTATCGATTCTATCCATAGGTACGTTCGGTGAATCTTTGAAACAGTGGTCGATATCGGCGACGATGGTGGCGTCGATTTGACCGTTTTCGACCATGTCCTGCAAGATTACCATAGCTTCCTTATGGAACATGCCCAGACGATAGGGACGGTCTTCCCGCAATGCCTGATAGATATCAAGACAGGCCATTAACCGGTCTTGGAAATTTAATTCACTGTCTTCTTTTCCGAAAGGATAGCCGCTGCCATTTAATTTCTCGTGATGATTATAGGCCCAGCGCGCTACATTTTCTAAGCCGCGGATAGCGTGTAGTATCATATATGTGCCTTTGGCGTGTTCCTGGATATGTTTGAATTCGTTGTCGGTTAATTTCCCAGGTTTTTCTAGTATTTCAGTCTGCGTCATTAATTTGCCTACATCATGTAATGATGCTGCTAAATAGAGTTGCGCCTGCGTTTCTTCGTCCCAACCGTAATATTCAGCCATATGCCATGCTTTTTGTGCGACTCCGCTGGAATGATTGTAGGTAAAGCGAGATTTATAATCGATGATTTTTGAGAAAAAGTCAGCTAAGTGTACCAGCTCTTGAGGAGAGTATCCGCGTTGCGTTTCAGGCAATACTTCGTAGAGACATTTGTTTAAGGTATCTAGATTAAAAAACATTTTGTCGGGCGTAGTAAAACAATTTAAAAATGTGTTGGCCACTTCCTCATCATACAGCGTCCCGACATTATCAGAGACGAATGACCGTACCTTGAGGAATTTCTCTGTATCTTTATGACTTAAATCGTATTGGGCATCTACGGTATCGGCAATATGGATCAGGCGGGATAACAGAGGTGTGTCAGCAGCCTTTTTTTGAAAAGGGCCACTGCCGTCGGCATTTTCGTGATGATATAAAATAGCTCCCTGTACAAAGGGATAGAAGGGCAGCGCAGAAATATTGCGTTCGCCAATCGTACAATGTAAACCTAAGTCTTCTGCAAATGATTCTGGAGAGGCTTTTTGATTTATAGAGGCTTTTAGTTGCTCATATTCTGATAAAGCATTGTCATGGAGAGCCGCACAGATAGCTAGATTGAGAAGTGTTTCATGGGAAAGACCGAAATATTGTCCCAATAAAGCTGAAATCAAGGCGATGCGTCTGGAATGGTGCGGTGATATCGTCACTAAATCATGTTCTACATAGTCTAAAGCTGTAGAGACGCTGTAAATCAGATCGTTACGAAATATTTTAACCAAGAGAAAGACCTCTTTTCTTATGGAGGATTATAAAAAAGGTGTACTTTTCATCAGAAAAATGACCACTTCTGCAGAAAAACGACCACTTTTGTAAATCGGCTTATATTTTGCCAATAAATTCGCTATACTGAGACTACACAGGGTGTACAAGGTATTGACATTATGAATGGGCTTATTTTTTTGAATATTTGTAGGGAGGTCGATAATCATGGATTTTTATAGAATACATAGGAATGTACTATGTTTCGTATTCATATTGTTATTTATTGTCTATGGACGGGTGCTGGCCATTTGATTTCGCTGAAAAAGACTTCGTTTCTAGATGATGATTTTTTCGTGTGCTCATCCAAATCAATCAATGTTCTGTTAAATACAGGACATAGGCATGTTTTACCTCGTTTTTTTTTCTGCGGCTGATGGGGACCAGGCTGCCATTGATCATTTGAAATGTATCTTCGTTCATGGTTTCTATGTAATCCATGTTGACGAGAATACGATGATAACATTCTAAGAAACGTTCGTCCTGATGAAGCTTGTCCCAACAATATTGGTAACTGTTATGAGTGGGTAAATCCTTATTAGCCAAATGGATTAGAGCAAAGCGGCTATTGTGACATTCTATATAATAGATGTCATGGAACAGTACGGAAGCTCTGGTATTTCCTATATCCGCTTCAAAGGAAGACTGTTTGAGCAGCAGTTTGCTCACGCAATAGTCAAAAGCTGTATGGAACTTTTCTTCATTTTTCCATAATGGCTTTAGTACATAGCCGGCAGCATGTACGGTATACCCATCTAACACATGGTCCATGCTGGTCGTCAAAAAAATGATTTGGCAATTTTCATCAGTGGATGCTATAATCTTCGCCGTATCCATCCCATTGATTTTTGTCATATAAATATCTAATATGACGATATCATATTTGTCAGCTTCAAATGATTCCAAAAATGTTTCTGCGTTACTATACTGCACATATTTAATGGAATTCATCTGATGGGGAATTTTTTGTTCGATGTAATTTTGTATGCAATGGCAGATCATTTCCCGGTCTGCTGTATTATCGTCAACGATAGCAATATGCATGATAAGGACCTCATTCATTAAATAAAAAGGATTGCCGTAATCTACAGATATAGGTAATTATCCTTTATTGTTTTGTGCTGTATATATCAATATGCTGAACCATCCATCTTCATGAGTGCAAAAGACAGTGGCATCATATTTTTTTTTAAACAGTGATAGAGAGCGCATTCCCAGACCATGTCCTTTTAAATGAGTCAAAGGTAAGCCTTCTCTGTCAAACGATACGATACCGGTAAATCGATTTTTAATGGAGATGACTATATGTTTCTTTTCATTTTTGACTGTAATACGGATTTCACGGTCATCTACAGGTTGCTTCAGACTGGCATTTATAGCATTTTCTAGCAAATTTGATAGTAAAATAGCCATTTCATTGTCATTGACATGTAATGTAGCAGGTAAATCAATTTTATGGTTGACCGGTATATTTTGATTTTTGGCTTTTGCTATATAAATGGACAAAGCTGCGTTGACTATGGGATGTTTACAGAACGCATGAATCGTTGTCTCAATCAGCTTTTCATCATACGTATTTATGAAATTCAAGGCCTGGTCTGTTTTTCCGTCATGTATCATGGAGTATAATATTTGATTGTAATGGCGGATGTCATGACGCAGGATGGACATTTTTTCTTGTCCTTCAGACATCATGAGTGTATGTTCTTTTAAATATTCAAGTTGCAGAGACAGTCGCTGGTTATTTTCATTGATGAGGACTTTGTTTTCAATTTCTTTTAAGTCCAGCGTAATACAACGTGCGAAGATAAAGAATGTAATAGCCAGGATAATCCGTGAAGGCATCTGTTCGATGATGACGTTGTCCTTATCAAACGCGAAATAGAGCATGTCGGCACAAATCAAAAAGGGCAGCGGGCAGACCCAGTTCCAATATGTTTGATTATTCATAGCATGGTACGAGGTGAAAATCCTCATAAAAAAGCTGCGGATCCAAGAAACGGTTAGATAAAATAATATCAAATAAGCTATGGTCTGCATATAATACAGATAGACTATTTCTATTTTAGGGAAACTGATGCTGAAAATGAACAATACCACCGAATGAAGAAGGAACGTGTAGATGCTCTGCATTCCGAAAATAAAAATATGATGGGGTATATGGTGCGGAATGAGGATAATATTGATTATTACATACGGAATCCAGCCCAACATGATTACGGCTTTGTACAAAGGAAATACGATTCCATACGCATGAAGGTAGATATAAATGATGCTGAATTCCAGAATATACCAAGTGAGATAGGCTGTAAACAACCATTTTTTTTGACTCGGTGATATGAAGGTCTGGAACGGGATATAGCGAAGATAGAGTCCCGGTAGCTGTGCAATTGTAATAAGTAATGAAGTGGCCAACATTAACATAAGATACCTCAAATAAAAATTAGCAGGGACTTTTTATTGAATGGATAAGATAAACGTAAGTTATAGTTTCCCATTAACAAATCTATTTTATTATATCACGTACTTATGATAGACAACACATATTTTTGTAAATTATTAGAAAAGATGCTTAGGCTTGTACTTTTTGGTCTTATTATTATCTCTCATTGTATTTGCAGCGGCATTTCGATATACTAAATACAGATTGATGAAAGAAGGCGTCATGTATTGTGAATACTACTTTATGTTATATAGAAAAAGATGGATGCTATCTCATGTTGCACCGAGTCAAGAAGGAACATGACATCAGTCGTGATAAATGGCTGGGCGTGGGCGGTAAATTCGAGGACAAGGAAAGTCCGGAGGACTGTCTGTTGCGGGAGGTCCGTGAGGAAACGGGATTGACGCTGAAGCAGTGGCGTTATTGTGGTATCGTGACCTTTGTATCCGACCGATACGAGACTGAGTGGATGCACTTGTTCACGAGTGATGCTTACACGGGAAATATCAAGGAATGCGATGAAGGTGTATTGGAGTGGATAGCCAAGGATAAGATCTTTGGATTACCCATTTGGGAAGGTGACAAAATTTTCTTTAAATTGATGCAGGAAGACAGACCGTTTTTCTCGTTAAAAGTGGTGTATGAGGGGGATGTATTAAAAAGTGCTATTTTGAATGGCCAGAAGGAATGGGAAGTAAAGGCTTGATTAATTGGGGAATCTATGGTGGAAACGGATGTACAGTTTAGTTATATAGCTCGATGATATACATAGAAAAGACGCCTTTATGGCGTCTTTTCTATGTACGTTCCTGTAATTATGAAGATTCATTGGCTATGTCGAAGTAAAGTTCAATTATGACCTCTGTGCCTTCATTTTTTTTACTCTTGATTTCGATTTCACCGCCCAGCCGTTCGATAAGCTGATGTACGATGGACAGTCCTAAGCCATACGTTTGGACATCGCTGTAATCCAGGCGATTTTCTCGAGTAAATGGTTCATAGATTTCCTGCAGGAATTCCTTCGTGATGCCGATACCCGTATCTTTGATGGTCGCCCATAAGGCGTATCGTCCTTTGGGTGTGATGAAGGACTCGAGAGTCAAGACGATAGTTCCACCACTTGGCGTGAACTGCAAGGCGTTGTCTAAAATCTTAGTGAAGAGCGTTTGTACATGGGGTATATCTATGATGATTTGCCAAGGCTCCATACTGTTGTCATCGACGATAAATGAAATAGATTTTGCCAGAGCCTGGGCAGATGCTTTTTCTATGATAGGTTTAAGGAAAGTCGTACTATCTACCGTTTCCCAATTCAGGACCAGCGTGTTATATTCTAGTTGGACAAACAGTACCATATCATCCAGACCAGATTTTAACAGGAGCACAGAAGATTTGGCACGAGCAATGGATGTTGCTGCCAATTGCGGATTTCCGGAATTATCATGTGCTTCATCCAGATGGGTCATGAGCTCATTGACAGGCAGGCGCATTTCTTCATTGATGCGGGTCAAAAATTCTGCTTTTGCTGCGTTGAGTTTTTGTGCCGCAACTAAATCTGCGGTTATCTGACGGTTCTTTTCACGGACTTCATCCATGCGTTTTTCAATGCCCCGCTTACGCCATAAAGCCAGACTGATATAGGCAAATAGCAAAACGAATACGGTTAACCCGGTTATCAACATGAACAGATAGAGGCCGGGAAGACGTTCCAGCAAACTGGTGATGGACAATTGGTTTTGCATGTGATTATGGATAAGCAGTTCTTCTATTTCACTGGCGCTGATACAGCGGATGCATTTGTCAAAAATCGTGGCGATGCGCGGATCCTTATGTTGATAAATACCAAAGACGAGGTCATAGGAAAAAGGCTGCAAGACTGTGAGATGATAACCGGTCACGCGATGGGATTCGATGAAGTAGCTGGCAGTCACAGAATCACAATAGATGGCATCGACTTTTCCCTGTGACAGTGCTTCGAAACATTTTTGAACATTGCCGTAGACGATAAACTCTTTGTCACCGTTACCTAAATCATAATCCTTGGCGATATCATACTGGGACTCTACTTGCAGTGCTATTTTTTTGATATCAGTAGTTTGTTTGCTAGTTATTTGGACAATAGGCAGGGATAGATATGGCGATGTCGGCCGCACTTCATTTTTCTTGGCATATACTAAATTGTTGGACATATGCCCTATGATGTCTGCTTTCCCTTGTTTTATAGCCTGGAGCTCTTCTTCATAAGAATCTACATCTACATACGTGAATTTCAGCCCTGACAGGTTGCTGATCTTTTCTAGGATTTCAGGTAAAATACCACTGTGCTCTCCTTTTTCATCGATGAAAGAAAACGGAACAGCATTGCGGCGGAATGTCACTCGAAGGGAAGGAACAGCATCGATATATTCCTTTTCACTGAGGCTGAATACAGGAAGCGGGTTTGTTTCTCGTTCGGCCATCCGCGTCATTAGTGAAGAGATAAAATCGGGATTCATATTGGCGATTTGTCCCATGGCAGCATCGAGTTGAACTTTGACATCTGGTTTGCCCGGCGTAATGGCAAAGTACATTTCCTGTGGTGCAAATGTCGCTACAGCCCTATATTTTCTGGCCCTGCCGACATAGCTGAGAGCCGCGGCATCTATGTTGCCGGCATCGAGCGCCTCCAATAGTTCCTTGTTGTCGCTGTAGTATTTTGGAACATAGGATAGGTTGGCAGCAATTGCCCATTTCATGAAATCTGAAGCATCGAGAGTGTTTAGCCGCATGCCGATGCGCGTACCTTGGAGCGATTTTAGATCACCGAAAAAATGGATGCGATCATCTTTCGGAACGACGACCGCTACGTTGATCAAGCCCATCCAACGGTTGGAAAACAGCATGGAATTATTTCGTTCCGGAGATTTAAGCACTGTAGGTAGAATATCGATGTCACCGGCAGTTACTGCTTTGATAGCATCACCCCAAGCAGCGTAGGGAACAAATTCATACTGCCAACCTGTATATTTAGCGATTTCATAAAGAAAATCAATGTTGTAGCCCCGGTATTCACCGTCTTTGTCTTTGTATAGCAGCGCTCCTGTCATATCATAGCCGACACGGATGATGTTGCCATCGGCAGCGTTTATTATACCTGCCGGGACATAGAGAATCACTAACAGAAACAGAATGGCAAGTGCTCTTTTTAATGCACGATATCGTGGATTGGCTTGAGTGGGTTGGTCAAAGGCAATCATGCGGTCTCCTTCCTTATAGCATCAAATATAAAGATAAGCGCTCATTCTAATACTGTGTACGTATTCCTGCCTTTGCGCTTCGCCATATATAATGCTTTGTCAGCGTTATCATAAACGGCTTCGAGGCTATCGCCGTCATGAACAATTGCGGCACCGATACTAACAGTGATTTCCATGTTGATATTGGCAGTCTTCATGGCCTCGACAACGGATGAATTGATACGTGTGCATAATTGGTTGATAAAATCAGAAGATGGTATGTCCTGAAGATAAATACAAAATTCGTCTCCGCCCATACGACCAATAAAATCCGTACTACGCACAATAGATTTTAGTGTTCGGGCAATGATTTGTAATGTGCGGTCCCCTGTTTGATGGCCGAGTCTGTCATTGATATTCTTAAAATTGTCGATGTCTAAGATAATAAACGCTTCATTTATTCCCGGTGTATGGCTTGCGACATAATCGGCGAGGAGTTTGCGACACGTCCAGGGATTATACACTTTGGTCAAACCATCAATCTGTGCTTTTGTAGCCAGTTTTTCCTTCTGATGGAATTCTTCCGTTACATCGGCAAACAGGCCCATAATATACATCGGCCTATTTGATTCATAAAATATTTCACATCGTAGTTGGAACATACCCAGAGAGTTATCACTGCGTTTAATTTTTAACTGCTGCGGTTTCGATTGCGATTTCATAGCCAAATCGATTAGAGATAAACTTTTTTTGACTTGTATATCAGCATTATTTTTTAAGCCGTCCATATAATGCTCGACTCGTGTCGGCAAGTGCAGCAGTTCGGCGCATTGAGCGGATAGATTTAAAGTATCTTTTTTGACGTAATACTCGAAAAGATAAATATTAGAGGAAGCTGTCAACTTGAAATACCGTTCTCGGATTTTTTCCGTGTATTTGTGTAAACGATAAATCTGAAAGAAGCTGTATAAAATAAACAAACAGAGCAGGATGATATAGATATGGTATTGTGTTATCCCCATGGAATATCCCAGCCTTTCCTGTGATAATCGAATATTGCGGTGTTTATTGCCCATGTTCATTTGGCGTTATTTTTAGTTTATCATATTCATATAGATTAATACAATGGCAAATATGTAAATAAGATAATATTATCTTTGTAAGTATATTATTCATGGAAAATCTAGATTATCCATCATCGGCCAGGTTCTTTTATGTTCAATAATATGACGCCTGCGATGATGCAGACGATGCCAGCACACATGTAAATATTGAGATGTTCTTTCCAGATGAAGACGCCGACCAAAGCCGTGATTGCCGTACCTACACCAGACCAGATGGCATACGCGATACTGAGTGGGACTGATAGCAGTGCCTGAGAAAAAATATAAAATGTAAGGGACATGCCGATAATAAAAATAATACCTGGAATGAGCCGCGTAAAGCCGGCAGAGAGTTTTAACATGGATGTTGAAAAGATTTCTAATATGATAGCCAAGGCTAATAGTATATATCCATTCATGACGTATCTCCTTTAAAACCATATTCGATGAATCGAAGAGTGGCAGGATGTGGACTACCTGCTTGTAATGTTTTAGAAGCCATTGTATTTCATCGTCTGCAAGGTGTATCATGAAGACAATGATATTACACGTATTGGCGTAGATGTTGAACCGGCTGCGTTTTGACTGGGAAGGAAGGGATAGAGATGATTATTCGGTTAGAAACAGAAAAAGATTGGCGTAGTGTTGAGAACGTGACGCGGGAAGCTTTTTGGAATGTGTATCGGCCAGGGTGCCTGGAACATTATATTGTCCATCAGTACCGGCAAAGACCAGATTTTGTAAAGGAACTTGATTATGTATTAGAAGAAAATGGAATGATTGTAGGACATATCATGTACAGTCGGGCACAGATACAGGCGTTTAATGGTCAATGTATTCCTATTATGACATTTGGACCGGTGAGTGTATTGCCATCGATGCAACGCAGGGGATATGGCAGTCAGTTGATTCGTCATACGATGGATTTGGCAGCGCACATGGGATGTCCAGCTCTGGCCATCGTAGGAGATCCCCAGTTTTATAAACGTTTTGGTTTTACCAGCGGTCATATCCGCCATATTGTCCATGCAGATTTCGTCCGTTGCAATGATGTGCCGTTTTTCTTGGTGGCAGAGTTGCTGCCTGAAGGTTTGGAACACGTCCGTGGTATATATCGGGAACCTGATGGGTACCGCGTGGATGAAGCCGCAGCCGAAGCTTTTGATCAAACATTTCCGCCTAAAGAAAAGCTGAGGATGCCAGCTCATGACCAGTTCATCAATGACGATTCTTTAAATCCATGAGCTCTTCGTTTATTTCTAATATCGTGTCCCTCAAGACATAGACAGCTTGGACCAGATGTGTCGTCGACGTGTATTCTTCAGGACAATGGCTCATGCCATCTTTGCTGGGCACGAAGAGCATGGCCGTCGGTACTTTCCGGGATATAGGCTGTGAGTCGTGGCCGGCGCCGCTGGTCATAGCCAAATATGAATAGCTTTGTTTTTCTATGGACTGGCGGAGGTATTCCTGGAGCTGACGGTCCATTTCGGCAGGCTCATTAAAGGATGTCTTTCTCATTTCGTATGTAATATCTCGCGGCGTTGTGGCTTGGTCTAAGGCAGCGGTGATTTCCTTTGTGATTTCTGCAAAATCGGCCATATGGCGGCTCCGTATGTCTATGCTGAACGTGACCTGCGCAGCAATGGTGTTGATCGCGTTGGGCGTGACTTTACAGAAGCCCACTGTAGCGACCGTACCAGGATGCCGCAGTGCTGATTTTTCAACGGCTGTAATCACTTCGGCTGCCGTGATGAGCGGATCGTGCCGCATGGTCATCGGCGTCGTGCCGGCATGGTTTGCCTGTCCACATAAGGTTACTTCATAGCGGAGCAGCCCTACTATGCCTTGGACGATACCCAGGTCATATCCTTTTTTGTCCAGTACCGGTCCTTGTTCAATATGCACTTCCATGAAACAACGGACAGTATCGAGGTCCCAGGCGGCATCCATAATCTGTTCCGGAATCAATTTGGCAGCTGCCATGGCATCATAGATGCTGATGCCTTCTTTATCGCAGATCGATTTGAGCTCGTCGACTGTCCAGCCGCCAAGAAACGCTAGACTGGAGAAATAGCTGCTGTCGAAGCGAATGCCTTCTTCATCGTTGAGGGCAACGATTTCAAGTGTATACTCTAACGGCATGTCTGCCAATAGGCGGGCTGTTTCGATGGCGCAAATGACGCCAGCAATGCCGTCATAGGCGCCGCCGTTTTTGACCGTATCATAATGGGAACCTACGATGATGCGCCTGGAATTTTTTCCGTGGCGGATTCCATGAACGGCGCCCGTCACATCTATATAGGCATCCATACCCAAATCTTGCATATGCTGACGCAAGTAATCAGATGCTTTCATGGCTTCTTGTGTAAAAGGAAGGCGGGTTACACCATTCGAACTGGCCGAAAATTGTTGTAATTCATGTAGCATTATATCGATGTTTTGGCTGATTTCAGTATCCATTATATTTTCATCTCCTCATGTCCTAATGTTGGATTGTTCATAGTATGTATTATACCTGTACATGGCTGGATTGCGCAAATAAAGAGACATGGAGAGAAATATTTGCATTGCTCATTGGATATATGAATGCATAAGATGTTAGTCAGGGTTACGATTCATTATTTTGATTGAAGTTAAATTATTTATAGCCATACTGGCATGGGAGAATTTTAATGGAATCGTTTACTAAAAAAAACACATTGACTTTCCTGTTTACGGAGGATGCTTTCAGAGTGGATTCTGCGTGTCATGATTTAAGTGATATAGATTTGAAGTGGAAAAAAGATTTTGAATTTGACCGCTATCAGGCATTATGGCAATTAGGATTTGAGGATAAAGATAAAATCACAGGTGCCGTCATGGAATTTCTCCACGACATGGCGGAACGTTTTGTAAGAGTATTGACTGCCCGTCCTGAACTGGAAATATCACGCGAACATGTTGAAATTGATTTTCCAGACGATGAATGTCAGGCAATCTTACAGGCAGTCCCTTTTGTTTTAGGAGCTGAATACATTAATGTTGTATGGGTGAAAAACATATTCAAACGGGTTACTGATGTTTTCAGTAATGAAATCACCCATTATCAGGGATCCTTTGCTATGTATTTGGCAGAAAAAAGTCAGCATTTAAAGGTACCGGAACGCATTTTCTTCCATTTAGTGGAACATAAAGATTCAGCCTATCCATTTGCGTTTTTGGCAACATATGCGACTAAAGATGAAAACGGTGCCATTTGTCATATGCCGTTGCAATATGCCTTGTCAGAATATAAAGATAATAGGGATACACTACTAAAACTCCTATCTTGTTTGAACAGGGCTTCTGAAAAGGTACCGTTGATTGCTGGATTTGTGGAAAATGGTGAAATGTTCCACCCATTACGGCTTACGGCTCAAGAAGCATATGTGTTCCTTAAAGCTATTCCTGATTTGGAAGAGTCCGGTATTATGTGCCGGATTCCAAACTGGTGGAAAAAGAAATCATCTTCAGTCACTTTATCGGTTAAGTTAGGTGAAAAGAAACCATCTATGCTAGGTTTTGATACGCTTATAGCTATGCAGCCATCGTTAATGGTCGATGGGGAAACTCTGACACAAAAGGAAATAAAAGACTTGTTGGCACAGACAGAAGGACTGTCATGGCTAAAAGGGAAATGGGTTGAAGTGGATCATGAGAGGCTTAAAAAATTGCTGAATGAGGTTCAAGCATATGAAGGAACAATTCCTCTGATTGATGCTCTTCGTATGGAAATGAAATCATCAGATGCGACACAGGCTGATATAGGTCCAATGATTACTAATGGACGATGGCTGGGTCATATCCTCCACAATCTGCGTCGACCTGTTTCTATCCGCGATATCGCCGTTCCACGTACGTTCAAGGCAAATCTGCGTCCCTATCAACAAACAGGGTTCACCTGGTTGAATTATATGGCGGATTTAGGATTTGGGGCTTGTCTGGCTGACGATATGGGTTTGGGAAAAACTGTGCAAGTTTTAGCATATCTTGAAAAATTACGCAAAACCGATAAATATTCCCACGTTCTTCTCATCGTACCAGCATCTATCATTGGCAATTGGCAAAAGGAAACTGCGAAATTTGCGCCCAATATACAAGTAAAAATATTACATGGCAAAAGTGCTGTCGTTCTTAGTCGTGAAGTGTTAGAAACGCAGGCATTTCTTACGATTACTACGTATGGAATGGCTGTCCGCATCCAGTGTTTGCAGGAACAAAATTGGGACTGCATCATATTGGATGAGGCACAAGCAATCAAAAATCCCGCGACTAAACAAACACGGCTCATCAAAAAACTCCAATCACGTATACGGATTGCTATGACGGGCACTCCTATTGAAAATGATCTTACGAATTTGTGGTCTTTGTTTGATTTTTTGAATAAGGGGCTTATGGGGACATCTAAGGAATTTCAATCATTTACTAAACAATTGACCGATCATCCTGAAGGATATGATCGGTTAAGACGTATCATTTCCCCTTTTATTTTACGGCGTCTTAAATCAGATAAATCGATTATCGATGATCTTCCCGATAAGATGGAGACAATTGATTATATTTCATTATCGAAAAAACAGGTAGTCCTTTATAAAAAACAAATTGCTGAATTGAAATCAAAATTGGAAGACTCTGAGGGAATTGAACGGCGCGGTATTATATTGGCAACTATTATGAAACTTAAACAGATTTGCAATCATCCTGATCAGTTTTTAGGTCAGAATAGGTTCTTGCCAGAAGAAAGTGGTAAATTTGCCATGCTGAAGGATATATGTGAGACCATTTATGAGAAACGAGAACGAGTGCTCGTTTTTACACAGTTCCGTGAAATCACAGATTATCTGGCGGCTTATCTTGAAAATATTTTTGGTTGCAGCGGGTTTATTCTCCATGGAGGAACGAAAGTACAGCGTCGGACTGAGATGGTCGAAGCGTTCAACTCTGAGCAATACATTCCTTTTATGATATTATCAGTAAAAGCAGGTGGTACCGGCTTGAATTTAACGGGAGCTAATCATGTCATCCATTTTGACCGCTGGTGGAATCCGGCAGTAGAAAATCAGGCAACGGATAGGGCATTTCGTATCGGCCAGAAGAAGAATGTCATTGTTCATAAATTTGTGGCGACTGGAACGATAGAGGAAAGAATTAATGATATCATTAATTCAAAAAAAGAATTATCAGAACATATCATTGGAGCAAGTGGAGAAAAATGGCTTACTGAATTGAGTGATTCCGAATTAATGTCCATGTTAGAACTGAAAATTTGATGGATGGGGTAGTAGGTGGTATAAGATGAGTAATTATTGGAATACTGATGTGACGTACACTCAGATTCCCGTGTCAGAGTTAAGAGAAAAAGCGAAACATAGTGTTGCTACAGCAACAAAAAAAGGGCATGTTTATGAACCTGTTTTTACAAGCAGCCGGAAAATTTGTGAAAGCTGGTGGGGTCAAGCCTGGTGTAATAATCTTGAACGGTATGCTGATTTTGCGAGTCGTATTGGCAGAGGCAAACGGTACGTTCGTTCCGGAGCTGTAGTGGATTTAAAAATCAGCACAGGTAAAATAATGGCTCGCGTACAAGGATCGAGACGGACACCTTATAAAGTTGTAATCCATATCAGTCCGTTAAGCGAGGAAAAATGTCAACATATCATCATGAAATGTGGTCAGAAAATCCAGAATCTGGAAATGTTGGTACTAGGAACATTTCCAGATGATATGAAAGAATTATTTACTGGAGAGGGAGGACTATTTCCTACGCCGCGTGAAATTAGTTTTAATTGTAGTTGTCCGGATTGGGCCATTATGTGCAAACATGTTGCTGCCGTCATGTATGGTGTCGGTGTCCGTTTAGATGAAAATCCGTTTTTATTTTTTCATTTGCGAGGAATAGATATTGACCACTTTATCAATGTTGCTTTGAATAATAAAGTTGAAAATATGTTGGCAAATGCGCAAAAATCAAGCTCACGCATCATAAACGATATAGATATTCACAGTTTGTTTGGCATATAAGATAGATATGCAAATAAGGAAATACTGAGGAAAACATTAGGTATTGAATAGTTTTTATAGTTTATCCTATAAGTATAGATCAAGGTGTTGACGAGGTATGCTGCTAGATTGAAAAGGAGGCTTCCATATGGGGTTTTTCAATAAATTATTTGGTGGAATGAAAGAAAATGTACCCCAATCTGAGAACAAACAGGCGCAGCCGCAAGAGTCTGATGTTTCGAATACGGCAGGGCAGCAGTTGTTCAATAAAGAAACGTTGTTAGATTTATGTTATATGGCCGAGGACCATCAGAATCGCAAGGATATGTTGTTTGATTTCCGTGTAGAGAATATCGATTATGAATTCCTGAATGCGCCTGTGTTTAAAAAAATTTTTGATCGTTATTCCCGCCAACCGTTGAGGCAGATGTTAATGGCGTTGGGACAAGAAATTTCTTGTAATGATTGCATCCTGTACACTTGGGAACATACAGGTTCAGGAATTCCTTTATTGATGGTAGAAAATGATGAAGCTGGACGATATGAGCATTCTTTTGAGCAGGCGGGACTTCATTTCGAGCGGTTGTTACAACCCGGATGCAGTCCAGGTGAACATGCAAAATGATAATTTTCAATAATATCAGTTAAAGAGATTCTCGTCACACTAGGCACATCAGTACAACATGCCCGAAAATCACTGTTAAGGGATTTTTGGGCATGTTATCTTTTTGTCTGCCATGAGAAATGCATAAACAAGTAATTGTCTAGAGAATTCATTTTGTGGTATGATACTTATGAACAGGAATTAGTATATGATTACTTGGATTACTCGATGGTAACAGGTCATGTTAAGATAGCAATATTGCGAATAAAATTTCGGAGGTGCTGTGATGGAATATGAGTTTCTGCCAGTAAAATTTGACAATACGTTTCATATCAGGGACTCCGTATATTCTGTATTGCGTAATGCCATACTTGATGGAAAATTAAAGCCAGGACAGCATTTGGTAGAGCGGGATATAGCTGGTCAGATGAAGGTAAGCCGGACACCGGTGCGTGAAGCAATCCAAAAATTAGAGAATGAACAGTTAGTTAGGCATTTACCGCGGCGCGGTGTTTTTGTAGCCGGATTTACGCCAGATGATGTCCGCGAGATCGAAGTCATACGCGGAGCTTTAGAATCCTTGTGCTGTCGTCTCGCCGCTGCCAAAATTACGGCAGGGGAGCTGGATAAGCTGCAAGCCCTGAATCAAGATATGTTGATTGAAGAGGAACAAGGACATATAGATAAGGCCATCCAAATCAATAGGAAATTTCATGAAGGACTGTATAAGGCCGCCAAGAGCCCTCATTTATATTATTTCGTCAATACGCTTCGCGGCTATATCAATCGATTTACTATGGTTTCTTATAAGAAGCCCGGCCGTATCCGTGAAGTGTATCGTGAACACGAAGCGATTTTGGCTTGTTTGAGCCGCCATGATGGTACGGGTGCTTATAACGCGGCTGAAAAACATGTCGAACAATCAAGCCAGGCTTTCCTGGAAATGACACAATAACAGAAAATAAATCTTCCTGCGCAGACCATGGTGCGGGAAGATTTTTAAATTCCAAATTTATAATTGACAGATAGGGTGTATTGTGCTATTTTTATTGAAGAAATTATTTTTTTTGACTATATTTTGGTATACCAAATACCAAAAACACAAAGGTGAAATGGTGACGATATGAAATATTTGACAATGCGGACGGCTTTATATTTGATTATCATCGGTATATTGGCCGGTTTGACAGGAATTATCTTGACATTTTCCATGCATGCTATACAGCATGTTGCGTTCGGCTACGGTTTTGAAGGTGACGTTTCATTCCGTGAGGTCGTGGAATATGCTTCGCCGCTGCGGCGCTTGAGCGTATTGACTGGCTGTGGCCTGCTCGTCGGCTTGGGCTGGGTAGGCATCCATCGGTTGTGCCCTAAACTGGTCTCCGTCAAAGCGGCGGTCGATCATCCGGAACAACCCATGCCGTTCAAGACGACTTTGTTTCATGGCACATTGCAAATCATTACAGTTGCTTTAGGCTCACCGCTGGGCCGGGAAGTGGCGCCGCGGGAAATAAGTTCTGCTTTTGCTACGCGCTTATCTCAAATCTGTCACGTCGATGGGCAAACTCAAAAACTTCTTATTGCCTGTGCTTCTGGTGCCGGCTTGGCTGCCGTCTATAATGTTCCCCTGGCGGCATCGGTATTTGCCCTGGAAACGCTGCTCATGCGTTGGGATTACCGTTCTGTCAGTGCGGCCCTGTTATGCTGTGGTACGGCCGTGTTTGTCGTACGGCAGGGGTTAGGGGATTTGGTGCAGTATCCATTGCCACAGGTGGCTTTTGACGAAACACTCATATTATGGGCAGCTCTGGCCGGACCTGTCATCGCCTTGGCAGTTATACTATTTGAAAAAAGTTTGAAGCCCTTTCCAAAGATTTCTCGTCAGAGTCCCAAGATGATCGTAGCAGCTATTCTCGCTTTTGCGGCAATCGGTGCCATGGCCATGTGGTTCCCGGAAATTCTCGGTAATGGCAAAGCCGGGAATCAACTCAGTTTTACGAATGCCATCGACTGGCAGTATGGAATCGCCTTGTTCGGTACGAAATGGCTGGCCGTCCTTTTGGCTACGGCAGCTGGAGCGTATGGTGGGCGCATTACGCCGTCCATGATGCTCGGCGGCATGCTCGGCTTAATCATGGCTGTAGCCTGGAATACTGTTTTTCCAGTCGTACCAGTAGCAGCGGCGGCATTCGTATGTGCGGCCATCTTTCTCGGGCTGGCGCAAAAAATGCCCATAACGGCAGTTATTTTCTTGTTGGAATTGTCACGCTTTTCTACGGCGTATTTATTTCCTCTTTGTGCTTGTTTGGCGACAGCTTTGTCCGTCTACACATACATCCAAGAATTAGATGCCTCTCCCAGCTTCAGCTCTTCTTGGCTGAAACGACAATTTATCTATCAAGTAATGTCACACGTTTGGAAAATATAATTCAACCACTATTTAAAAGGGGCTGTCGCATGTAGTGATTTTTTCACTGCTGCGGCAGTCCTGTTTTTTTGCTTTTTTACTCTCATAAGAATCAACTACACATTGCCATAAAAAAAGAGCGCACTATAATAAGCAATC
>Ga0163159_1001566_pt1 | contig 21657 bp, 9 predicted proteins | sample BioMet9_FD_108702 | JGI IMG/M metagenome (GOLD analysis project Ga0163159, IMG submission 108702) | Microbial communities from bioreactor (seeded with sewage sludge) at Lawrence Berkeley National Lab, California, USA - Biofuel... | ecosystem: Engineered > Bioreactor > Anaerobic > Unclassified ... | reverse complement strand
CGGCGGTGATTGTTGGTAGCGTAAAAATGGAACTGATACAATTTTCGGGTCTTTCAAATCCATTTTCTTCTAAAATAAAATAACACCACCACGTTCACTTAGAAATATTTAGTGATTCTCTGTGCTCTTCGTGGTTATAAAATAATAATCATGAAACGAGCATGTTCGTTAAACGCAAACACGGATGAAAATTCACAGCGAGTTCCATCCGACCTTAAAAAAACAAATTATTTACGGATGAAAACAAAAATCCTTCTCTTGCTATGCCTTTTCGGCATTCCGGCTTTTGCCCAGAAAATCAATTATGATGAACAATGGAAAAAGGTTGATTCCTTTTCGGACAAGGGTTTACCCCAGTCGGCATTGGATGTGGTTTCCTCAATCTATTCCTCGGCAAAGGCAGAAAACAATGCCCCACAACTGGTAAAATCCGTTGTTGCCAGGCTGAAATATTCTTCCGATTTTGAAGAAAATGCGCAGGAGAAAAATATTCAGATACTTCAGCAGGAAATTGCCGCCAGCACCTTTCCGGTAAACAATATTCTGCATTCCATGCTGGCAGAAGTATATTGGAATTATTACCAGAATAACCGTTATCAGATTCTTAACCGGAGCGTTACCGTAAATTTTAATTCTGAAGATGTAAAAACCTGGGATTTGCAAAAGTTTGCTCTCGCCGTAACGTCCGAATACCAGCTTTCGTTACAGAAACCGGCTGAATTGCAAAAAATTCCACTCAAACTGTACGATCCCATCATGGAAAAGCAACAGGATTCCAAGAAATACCGCCCAACACTTTACGATTTCCTTGCTCACCGGGCCGTCGATTGTTTCATGAACGACGAAACCGGTCTCACCCAGCCGGCTTACAAATTTGAACTCGCAAATGCCGACTTTTTTACACCAGCCGGCGATTTTATAAACCTGAAAATCATTACTAAAGATACACATTCGTTGAGATATCATGCCGTACAGATTTTGCAGGAAATTCTCCGTTTCCACCTAAACGACGCCGATCCTACGGCTTTGGTGGATGCCGACCTCAAACGTCTTGATTTTGTTTACCAAAACGGAACCATGGAAGACAAGGACAGTCTCTACCTCGAAAGTTTAAAAAATCTTTTAAACAGGGTTTCTTCTCATCCAGCTTCTGCAGACGTGTACTTTACCCTTGCCAGCCAGTTGAATGGAAATGGAAATAAATATCAGCCTCTTGAAGATGAATCGCACAAATGGGACAGGAAGGAAGCTTTGAAATATTGCGACGAAGCCATTCAGAAATTTCCGGAAACGGATGGGGCAAAGAAATGTAAAATTTTAAAAACAAATATTTTAGATGCCAGCCTGGAACTTGTTACCGAGGAAGCCAATGTCCCGGAAAAACCTTTTTTGGGATTGCTGACGTACAAAAATACCGGGGAAGCCTTTATCCGCATCGTTCGCCTTGATGGCCGGGAAGATGAAAAAGTGATGGAGCCTAAAGATGAGCTGAAAAAATACCTGAAAATGACGGTGGAAAACCAGTTCAGTGTAAAACTTCCCGACGACGGCGACTTTCAGAATCATGCTGCAGAAATAAAATTTCCATTCCTGAAAGCCGGAAAATACGCCATCATCGTTTCAAAAGACAAAAGCTTTTCCTTAGAAAAAAATACAATTATTTTCAACACATTGTGGATTACCAACATCAGCTATATAAGTCAGAATACAAATAAAAAAAGCCTGAACGTGTATGTTTTGCACCGCGAAGAAGGTAGTACACTGGAAAATGTTCAAATCAATGCCAGTTACCGCGAATATAATTACCATACCAGCAGTTGGAAAAAACAAGCGTTGGGAACCTATACTACCGATAAAAACGGCTTTGCAGAAATTACCGTTCCTGATAAAATGCCGAGCCAGAATAATATTTCTTTGGAATTTATTTCAGGAAACGACAGATTCAATCCCCAAAACTCTTTCTATCTTTCTCAATACAAGCAGGAACGTAATAAGCATCTGCAAACTTTCTTTTTTACCGACCGCGCCATTTACCGTCCGGGACAAACGGTTTATTTCAAGGGAATCATCATCGAAACCGATGGCATCAGCAATGCCATCAAAACCGGGCAGAAAACCAGCGTAACCTTTTATGATGCCAACGGACAAAAGGTTTCCGCCCAGGATTTTACCAGCAATGAATACGGTTCTTTCCAGGGAAGTTTCACCGCGCCGTCGTCGGGGCTTACGGGAAACATGCGAATCAGCAACGAGAACGGAAGCACTGAATTTTCGGTGGAAGAATACAAACGTCCGAAGTTTGAGGTAACTTTTGAACCGGTGAAAGGCAGCTACAAATTGGGTGAACCGGTAAGCGTTAAAGGGAAAGTTACCGCCTATGCCGGAAATGCAATTGACAATGCGCAGGTGAGTTACCGTGTAGTTCGCCGTACCCATTTTCCGTACTTCGGCTGGTGGTGCAGATGGATTCGTCCGCAATCGCCCGAAATAGAAATTACGAACGGAACAGCCAAAACCGATGAAAATGGAATGTTCACCGTAGATTTCACCGCCATCCCCGAAAAAAATCTGTCTTCCTGGCAGAAACCGGTTTTTGATTACACCGTAACTGCCGATGTTACAGATATCAACGGGGAAAGCCATTCTGGTGAACAAATAGTTTCAGTTGGTTACAATGCATTGATAATTAAGCTCGATATTCCTGAAAATGTCAATCGCAAGGCAAAATCCGGATTTGGACTTTTCACTACCAATCTGAACGGGGAAAAAGAACCAGCAAATCTCGAAATTACGGTTTCTCAACTCCGCCAGCCGGAAAAGATTTTCCGTGCACGTAACTGGGATCGCCCGGATAAGTTTGTGATGAGCAAAGAGGAATTTGATGCTTCTTTCCCTTACGATATTTATGATAATGAAGATGATATTACCAAATGGGAAAAGAAATCCGCCTGCTTTTCAGGCAAAATGGATACCGGGAAAGATTCCCTGCTAACGTTTCCGGATTTCAATCGCTGGGAACCGGGGCAGTACGTTGCCGAAATAAAAACCCGCGATAAATTTGGCACGGAAGTGAAAACCGAAAAATACTTTACCGTTTTCCTTCCCGAATCCGGCGAAACGGCAACCAATAGCATGGATTGGTTTACTGAACTGAAAAGTAATGGCGAACCGGGTGAAAAAGCATCTTTGCTGCTGGGTTGTCGCGATAAAAATGTGAATGTATATTTTGAAACCGGCAGCAATCCTGCTTCCGGCGGACAGTGGTTTAAACTTAACCGTCAGCAGAAATTGTTTGAGATTCCCATAAAAGAAGAAAACCGCGGTGGAATTCCAATTACTCTTTTCTTTGTGAAACACAACCGTATTTACCAGCATCAAACGATCATCGAAGTGCCTTATACCAACAAAATGCTCGATTTCGGTTTTGAAACTTTCCGCGACAAGCTGCAACCGGGACAAGCCGAAGAATGGCGCATCCGCATCAAAGGCAAAAAAGGTGAAAAAGTTGCCGCCGAGATGCTGGCTTCCATGTACGATGCTTCGCTGGATGCTTTCCGTCCGGCAGACTGGAATTTTTATATTTTCAACAAAAAAGCTTTTTTACAAAACTGGAATGCAAATGATTTTGGCATTTCTTGGGGTACTGTGATTGACGATAATGTCAATATCAACGAAAGTTTTTTACCGAAAATTTACGACCAGTTGAACTGGATGGGAATGAACTTCGGAAATTCTCCTCATTTTGTGAGAGGCATGAAATCTATGGCAGCAAAAGGGAAAAACAGAGACGAAACCGTAGTAGCAGAAATGATGAATGTTGCCAATCAGGTTATCGTTGATAAAAAAATAAATGATGAAGGGAACAAATCTCAGCCGGTTTCCCCAAAGCATACGGAACAGCCGTTACTTCGCCGCAACTTCAACGAAACGGCTTTCTTTTATCCTAACCTGCAAACAGACGAAAACGGGGATGTGCTCATCAGATTTACCGCCCCGGAATCGCTTACCCGTTGGAAACTGATGGGCCTGGCTCACACCAAAGACCTGATGAACGGCCAGTTCAGTAAAGAGATTGTAACACAAAAGGAACTGATGGTGATGCCCAATGCACCCCGCTTTTTCCGCGAAAGCGATACCATCACCTTCCAGGCAAAGATTTCCAACCTTACCAGCGAAGCCATGCAGGGAACCACTTCCCTCGAATTTTTCGATGCCGTAACCATGCAGCCGGTAAATCTCTTTGCCTCAGGAACACAAAAAACACAAACATTTAACGCACAAAAAGGTCAAAGTGCCGTTGCCGGCTGGAAATTAATTATTCCGATAGGAACGCCGGCGGTTACCTATCGCATTACTGCCCAGGCAGGCAGTTTCAGCGACGGGGAAGAAAACACCCTGCCTGTTCTCACCAACCGCATGCTCGTTACCGAAACCCTGCCAATGCCTATTCCCGGCAAGGGAATCTATAATTTTACAATGGATAAACTGCTCCAATCAAAGGCTAAAGAAAATGGTAAACTCACCCTCGAATTCACTTCCAACCCTGCCTGGTATGCCGTGCAGGCATTGCCTTACCTGAGGGAATCTACGTATGAATGTGTCAGCAACATCTTCAACTGCTACTATGCCAACAGTATCTCCACCTCTCTGGTAAACCGTAATCCTGCCATCAAACGGGTTTTCGACAGTTGGAAAAACTCCACTCCTTCTGCATTTCTTTCCAACTTAGAGAAAAATCAGGAGCTAAAAAGTGCCTTGCTGGAAGAAACGCCCTGGGTAATGGAATCTACAAGTGAAAAAGAACAAAAACAACAGATTGCTTTGCTGTTCGATATTAATAAAATGTCAGACGAAATGGAAAGCAGTTTGCGAAAGCTAAGCGAAAAACAATCCTCTAACGGCGGCTGGCCCTGGTTTCCCGGCATGCCCGAAGATGAATACATTACCCAATACATCGTTACCGGGCTTGGACATCTGGATCAGTTGGGCATCAAAGATATGATTGGCAACGCAACCACCTGGAACATGCTGCGGAATGCTGTACGGTTTTTAGATAATGTGGTAAAGAATGACTTTACGAACATTAAAAAACAGGATACCTCCTATCTGGAAAATAATCATCTCGACGGAATGAAAATCCAGTTCCTGTATGCAAGAAGTTATTTCAGCGCATCTATCCCGATAAATAAACAGCAGGCGGATGCCATAGATTATTTCCGCCAGCAGGCGCAGAAATACTGGCGGCAGAACGATCTTTGCCAGCAGGCGATGATTGCCCTTGCCCTGCATCGTTTCGGCGATTCAGCGACAGCTAAAGCCATTTTAAGGTCTTTTTCCGAAAAGGCATTGCATTCGGAAGAAATGGGAATGTATTGGCGCGATAATAAATCCGGGTATTTTTGGCACCAGGCTCCGGTGGAAACGCAGGCATTGCTGATAGAGGCGTTCAACACTATCAATGGGGATAAAAAAGCTGTGGAAGAGATGAAAACCTGGCTGCTGAAACAAAAGCAGACACAAAATTGGGGAAGTACCCGAGCCACCGCCGAAGCAGTTTATGCACTCCTGAGTACCGGAAGAGAGATGCTTGCTACTGATAGCAAGCTTACCATCCAGGCAGGTAAGCGCATCATCGAACCGCAAAAACTGGAAGAGACTAAAGTAGAAGCCGGAACGGGATACTTCAAAACTTCCTGGAACGGCGAGCAGGTGTTTCCGGAAATGGGGAAAGTTACCGTTAGCAAAGCCGACGACGGCATTGCCTGGGGAGCCATGTACTGGCAACATCTGGAACAGTTGGATAAAATAACTACTCAGAAAACGCCGCTTCAGTTGGATAAAAAGCTTTTTGTGGAACGCAACACGCCTTCGGGCCCTGTGATAGAACCGGTAAGCACGGCAACTCACCTAAAAGTTGGCGACAAGTTAAAAGTCCGCATCGAACTGCGCGTGGACCGCGACATGGATTATGTTCACATGAAAGATATGCGCGCTTCGGCTTTTGAACCCGTGAACGTTCTCTCCGGCTATCAATACCAGGGTGGTCTTGGCTACTATGAATCTACCCTTGATGCTTCTACCAACTTCTTCTTTAGCCGTTTGCCAAAGGGAACCTGGGTATTTGAATACGAACTGGTGGTATCGCAAAAAGGAGAATTCTCCAACGGCATCACTACCATACAGTGCATGTATGCCCCGGAATTTGCTTCCCATTCCGAAGGGATACGGGTGAAGGTGGAATAACGGGATTTAAACGGATTAACTTTTTCAGACATCAGATAAAGTCTTTCATTTGTCTGAACCTCTCACTTTGTTATCTGAATTGCAGCTTCAGATGTCTGATTCATTTAGTCAGACATCTGACCTCCTTCCTCAGACGGCTGACCTCCTTCCTCAGATAACTGAACTCCTTCCTCAGACAACTGAATTCCTTCCTCAGACGACTGAACTCCTTCCTCAGACAACTGAAACTCTTCCTCAGACGACTGAAGTTCTTCCTCACTTGTCCTCCGCCAGAAATTAACAAAAAAACAAGCTTTTTTCACCTGCGAAACGACAATGAGGACGAGTGATTGACTGACTCAGACATCAAACTCTCCGGTTCAGACAACTGATTTCGATACTCAGGTATTTGAATCAAACAGTTTTATCTGCGCTTTTTCATGTTAATCTGCATCTGTATTATTCAAGATTCAAAACTTTGACGGAGATCTTTTCAATTTCCTGCGTATCCGTTTGGAATTTCTTGCTTAGAAAAGTAAATTCCCTACTGTGAAAAATATTTTTCCTACGCAGGAAATCGGAATGCTATTCTTTACGAAATTTTGCATAATGATGTTTTTTGAAAACCTGGCTACTTAACCTTCAATGTATTGAGGCAAACTGACAAAAAACCAGGTACCTTCACCGGGATTGGATTCAAACCAGATTTCGCCACCGGCATCAGTAATTATACTTTTCACTATGGCCAGTCCAAGCCCCATCCCGCCAGATTTGGTGGTAAAATTTGGTGAAAATATTTTCCCCCGTTGTTCCCTGGCAATCCCACTGCCATTGTCGTGAATGCTTACCAGAAACTGATTTTCTTTTTCTTTAACCGATATTTCAATTATTCCATTTCCAACATTACCAATGGCTTGAAGCGAATTTTTTATCAGGTTATTGAAAACCCTCAACATTTGTTTTTTATCAGCCAAAATATAAAGCGATTGTTTTTCATGAGGATGAAAAGTAAACGTAACACCAGGGCTTTCCTTGTAAAGCCCAATAACATTAACAAGCACTTCCCAAAGATCGGTTTTTCCATTTTTTCCCTGTGGCATTTTGGCAAAGTCCGAAAATTCGGAAGCTATTTCCGATAACGTATCAATTTGTTCGACGATGGTCGTGGTAAAATGTTTCAGGCGTTCGCCCCAGTCGGGAGCCTTATCATCCCAGGCTTTCTGAAGGTATTGAACGCTTAATTTCATGGGAGTCAATGGATTTTTAATTTCATGGGCTACCTGTTTGGCCATTTCGCGCCAGGCGCTTTCCCGTTCCGACTTTGATAACAAAAGGGCGCTTTCAGCAAGTTTGTCTATCATTCGGTTATATTCCACGATCAAACCACCAATTTCATCTTCACGATGCCATTCCATTTTTTCGCCCGGTTTACCAAGTTTTAAATTACTTATTTTATTTTTAATTAATTGCAATGGGCGTGTAATATGATTGCCAATTATCAAAGCTACCAAAACAGCTAATGCAATCAAAAGAATATAAATATTAGTAAAAGCAATCAAAAACGTAGAGATTTCCTGTTTAAGTTCACCCTGTTTTGCAAAATAAGGAAGGTTTAAATACGCAATTAATTTGTTCTGGTTATTCCGAAAGGGCAAATAAGCTGATAAAAATTTATAATTTCCTATTTTTTCATCTTGTATGAGTAATGTTTTCTTGCTGAAATTGAGCTGATTAAAAGCAACAGAATTCATCTTTTTTGAAATCAGGCCATCATCAAAAATCTGTGGCCGGGAAGAAGCAATCAGGTTTCCATTCAAATCATAAAGGTTTATATCTGTGAAAAATACAAACGACCATTTGTTGAGTAATCCGCTGAGATAATCGCTCATATCAAATGTCAGAACCTTTTCTGAAGCTAAATTATGTTCCATTTCCACCAATACTGAGTGTCCCTTTTCACTCAGATTATCAACATTTTTTGTTTTATTTAACTTTATCAGGTATAGCAACGAGAATATACCGATAAAAATAAACGAAACAACAATTATTGATATGACATACAACTGAATACGGGACTTGAAATTCAGGGGTACAAATTGAAAACGCCGGGGAAAATGAATAATCCCCAAAAAAAGTATGGCACATAAACCGAAGAAAATGAACAGATAAGAAAATGGTGCGATTTTTACTAATAAATCCGGATTTTTTTTGCTGATGATCAGGCTATATCCGTTACCTACTTTATAGTATAAATGACTAAATCCATTACGGTCAAAATAAACAAAATCGGAATTGAATTTTCCATACGTATCCAAATAAATGCTGTAATAATATTTCCCAACGTTTTTAGCCAACTCTCCATTTACATAAAAACCATACGAATAACCTGAATAATCAGAAGGAAATTTTATTGATTCATCCACAAGCAATTCAGGGTATCCTACACCGCGCGGTACAAATTTTGAATTGATCTCAATGAAAATATTTACCGTATTCTTTTGATTTTTAAAATTTGTACTGAACGGCAAAATAGCCAAATAGTTAATTTCATCGGAACCATCATTCAAATAAAATAACCTCTTGGAAAGTGTTGTTTCTCCAATGTCTTTTACTATACCTCCAAAATACGAATCACAATTAATAATAAAGTTATTCGGATTGATGGAAAGATCCTTTTTTTGGTCACAAATAGTGATTTTAAAATTATACTTCGACCAGTATCCCTCAAAATATTTATGTAAAATATAATCAGAGGCCTTTAATTCCATTTTTTCATCAAAGGGAGCTTTAGGCAAGTATTCGTTTAGAAGAGTATCCGACAATATTCTGGTTTCAATTTCCTTAAACATAAACTCTGCCACTTTATCACGTTGCGTCGAAATTTTCATGGCTACAATCTTCCGTGATTCTTTTTCCTTGAAACTATTGTATTGATATAACGAATACGTTGTTAAAAAAGCAAACATCAACAACTGAAAAACAAGATTATAAAAATTAAAACAATTCTTGCTTTTCTTGGTCAAAAACCAAATTACATTCAAATAAATCAGAAAAAATATCAGATAAAAAAGGTCTTTTTCGATAAACCTGCCAAGTAAAAAATAAAATATCCCGGCAGTTATTATAGAAACAAAAAGGTGAAAACGGAATTTTTCTATTAAATCGATCAATAAATTACTGATGTTTGCAACAATCAGAATAAAAGAAAAAATAAGAAGAGCAATGATGATATAAATAGTGATACTTGGAAAATTTAGCCAGAAAATATTGTTTAAATCCAATATAATTGTTGAATTCAGTACGAGACTACTGAACAAGTATATTAATCCATAAAATAAACCAATGATAAAAGCAAAAAGGATTACAGATAGTAAACATCGTGAAATCAGTCTTTTTGATTTGATTTTTATTTCAAAATGCTTGTAAAAGAAATAGGAAATAAATAAGATTACAATTACGTCGAGCAATAAATCGCCAAGGGATGGTAAAAGAGCAGAAGAAGCATAATAAAGCGGCGAGAAAAGTCTGGACTGGAAAATCAGTTGAGGAATTTGTAAATAGTAAATAATGAACCGGAGTAAGGATAGATCCAAAATAAACGTCGAAATAAATAAGAATTGGTTGGGAAAAATCGAGTGGAACCACTCATATAAATACCTGATAAAAGAGATAAAAAATATAAACCCTAATAAATAAACCAGAAATATCAAATAAACAGAAGAATCGTCAAGCTGTTGGTTGCTTTTAAACTTGAGGGAAAATAAATAATTTCCTTTGCAATTATAAATGTTATAACCCTTATGCGCGGTGTTAATTTTTGTATCCGGTAATACGTTAAACGATTTTTGAAAATTATTTACCAGATACTTATTTTGATTTTTATAATCGTTTTTGATCAGGATTAAGCCGGCAAAAATTTTATTAGCCGTAGTAATTTTTCGGACAACATACCAACCATTGCCAAAATTCAGAAAATTTCTATTAAATAGTTTTTGATCAAAATCAACAGGTATTTGTGGAGTATTGTCGGACCAAAACGTTATTTTATTGTTCTGATAAATGATTATTACTAATCCTTCTTTAGCAAACAGATTTTTAAATCTGGGATCATCAAAAAAATTATACGCAGGATTTTTTATTGATAGTTTTGATATTTCTCTTAATAATTTATCCGTACGGATTTCTTTAGCATGAAGTACATTTTCAAAATCACTTATTATATCACTAATTCCACTTTCCTGTTTTAGCGTATTTGTAAAAATAATTCCTGCTAAAAAAAATGCAATTGAAAGTACAAAAAACAGCAATGTTTTATTTCTAAAATCCCTGTTTAATCTCATTTTTCACCATTTTAAGGTAAATAGCTGTAAAACAAAATTATAATTTTGACCTAAAATAACGCCCTTAAACGAACGAAATTTGAATTTTAGGGGCACAATACCACAAGCGGCCTCAAACGTAAATTACGGCTTAATTTCGCTTTTCTGCAAATTTAAACACAAAAATAAGACTGGAATAATTATTATCCTTTCGGGCATGCAAATTTGATTGCATTCCTTTCCACAAAGCCTTAAAATAATTTATTTTTCCATTTTTATATTTTTCACTCAGCAAACTCACATAAAAAGCATCAAATTTCATGGGAAATGATTTTTGCAAAATAAAACCATGTTTTTCAAATAATCGTTTTATGGTTACGGGCGAAAAATGATATAAATGACGCGGCACATCATAAGCAGCCCAAAATTTACCATAGTAATTTGCGTCAAAAGAATCACTGTTTGGAACAGCAACTAATAATACTCCATCATTTTTTAAAAGCCGTACAATTTCATCAATCCTTTCGGGTAAAGCAGCAACATGCTCCAATACATGCCACATGGTGATAACATCAAAAGAATCGTTTTTATAATCTGTAATCTCTTCTTCTGGACGAATATCCAATCCATAATTTTTTCTAGCAAATTCTCTCGCATTTTTGTTGGGTTCAATCCCATGGGAAGACCATCCATGATTTTGAAATTCATTTAGAAATTCACCGGTAGCACATCCAATATCCAGGATATTTTTCCCCGAAGAAACCAGTCTGTTAACAAGAGTGAATTTTTTTCTTAATGTAAATTGTCGGATTATCTGATATAATATATTTGTCAATCCGGTCTTACTGTTTGAATGAGAAATATATTGTGGAGATTCGTAATATCTACCTAATTCTTTTGATATTGGCCTGGGATTTAAAAAGCGAAATCCACAATTGGGGCAAGTTACAATTGTAAACTTCTCCTTTGTTAGAAAATAATCCTCTGTTTGAAGATGTATTTTAAAATCTTTTGTTCCACAAATTAAGCATTCTTTTATTTCTTCCATAATTTCATTGTTTCACGTGAAACCACAACTATCTGCCTAAATAAACTATTAATACTGAAATATCTGCCGGAGAAACACCACTAATTCGTGATGCTTGTCCAAGCGTTCTTGGTTTTATTTTCGAAAGTTTTTCCCTTGCCTCAAACGAAAGAGATTGTAAATTATGATAATTAAAATCTTCCTTTAATTCAACATTTTCTAAGCGTGTTAATTTTTTAGCAATATCATTTTCTTTAGAAATATAGCCTTCATACTTCAACAGGATTTCTGTTTCTTCTATTTCTTCTTCTAAATTATCGCCCAATGTTTTTACGAATTCTCTCAAAGAATCAATTGTATTTATAAGTTGGTGAAGGGAAATTTGAGGACGTAAAAGCAAGTTTATGATTTTTGATTTTTGATTTATTCCCGGAGTTCCATTTTCCTCCAACATTTGATTTACCGAGCCTGGTTCTATGCTGATATTTTTTATAAAATTGATTATCCCTTCTATATTTTTATTCTTTTCTTCTACCCTATCATTTCTTCCTTTCGATGCAAGCCCTATTTTATATCCTAATGGCGTCAAGCGCAAATCGGCATTGTCCTGTCGTAATAAAATTCTATACTCTGCCCTTGATGTAAACATCCTATAGGGTTCATCCACTCCTTTTGTAATCAAATCATCAATTAATACTCCAATATAAGCTTCTGATCGTCTGAGAACAAATTCTTCTTTTTCTTTAATTTTATTATTCGCATTAATTCCTGCAATTAAACCTTGAGCGGCAGCTTCTTCATAACCTGTAGTTCCATTAATCTGACCAGCAAAATATAAATTTTTAATTAATTTCGTTTCCAACGTTGCATATAATTGAATCGGCGGGAAATAATCATATTCTATAGCATATCCGGGCCGGAATATCTTCACATTTTCGAAACCAATTACGGTTTTTAATGCTTTATATTGAATTTCCTCCGGTAAAGAAGAAGAAAAACCGTTTAAATAATACTCTATGGTATCAAAACCCTCAGGTTCTACAAAAAGCTGATGGCGTGTTTTATCAGAAAATCTTTCAATTTTATCTTCTATAGAAGGACAATATCGAGGACCAACACCCTTTATTCTTCCAGTAAATAACGGAGATTGATCGAAACCTGTTTTTAAAATATCATGAACATTATTGTTTGTATAAGCCAAAAAACAACTTTTTTGATTTCTAATTATGGGCGTAGAAGAATAAGAAAATTTTTGAGGATTTTCATCTCCTTTTTGCTCTTCTAATTTTGAAAAATCTATAGTTCTTCCATCCACGCGAACAGGTGTACCTGTTTTCATTCGCTTGGCTTCAAAACCTAAATTAATCAAACATTCTGTAATTCCTTTTGAAGCGTTTTCCCCCATCCTTCCACCACTAAAACTTTTTGTCCCGATATGTATTAATCCATTTAAAAAAGTTCCATTAGTTAAGATAACAGCTTCCGATTTTATTTCGATTCCCAATGCCGTTTTAACACCAGAAACATGGTTATCTTTTGTTAAAATTTCAATTACATTGTCTTGCCAAAAATCAACATTTGGAGTAGCCTCCAACATTTTTCTCCATTCGTGTGTAAATAACCAACGATCATTTTGCGAACGAGGACTCCACATGGCCGGACCTTTTGAACGGTTTAACATTCTAAACTGAATCATTGTACGGTCTGATACTATTCCGGAATAGCCTCCCAAAGCATCAATTTCTTTTATTATTTGCCCTTTGGCCACACCTCCCATCGCAGGATTACATGACATTTGAGCAAAATTAGTCATATTCATCGTTATCAACAAAACCGATGAGCCCATATTTGCAGCAGCGGCAGCAGCTTCGCATCCGGCATGACCCGCACCAACAACAATGATATCATAATCCTTTAACAAACTCATAATCTTAAGTAGTTTTTTGATGTTTCACGTGAAACATCAAGTAAAAGTCTTCCTTTTCTGTCATAACAACTTTATCTTCTGGAGATTTATCATTATATCCAATTAAATGTAAAATTCCATGGACAATTACCCTGTTTAATTCATCATCAAACGATTTTTCAAATAATACTGCATTTTCCTTCACTCTTTCTATGCTAATGAATATATCGCCCGAAATTGTATTATCCGTTGAATAATCAAACGTAATAATGTCGGTTAATGTATCATGTTTTAAATAATCAACATTCAGGTTATGCAAATATTCGTCATTGCAAAAAATATAATTAATTGTTTCAATCTCTTTTTTTTCATTCTCAACAACATGATTTATCCATTTTTTAATCACTGATTGATTTTTAAGATCAAAATCTATAACTTCAGAAAAATAATTTATTGCTTTCATCTTAAATTTCATCTTATCAAAAGTGAATAAAATAACTGTTAGCCTTTTGTTTATAAAATGTTTTTAATTTCAGTTGATTATATTTTAGAAATTCATTTTGGGTAATTTGTTCTTTTTTATAATCTAATAACTTAGAATTATTATTTAGTGTATTTTTGGCTTCAGTAGATTCTCTTTTCTGTTCTTTTTCTCTCTGCTGTTCGGCTTTCTCTGATTCTAAAAGTCGCGTTAAAATTTGTTGTTGCCTTTTTAACGTCTCATTAGTTATGGCTTTATTTACGATATCCGTTTCGGTTTGCTCCATATCATTAACTATTTTTTTCAAGTTTCCATCAGCTCCAGCCCCCTGTTTGTTTAATTCTTCCCCATATTTTTGATATTGTTGCCTTATCGCTTGTTGTTCCGCAGCCATTCTTGCAAGTTGTTCGCTCATTGATTGTTGACTCTTGCCATCACCTTTTCCTTTACCATTTTTTAATTGTTCCATTTGTTTATTTAACTGCTCCTGCAACTGCCTCATCGTTTTCATCGATGGGCTTCCGGAACCAGGTTTTGAACAAGAAGATTTTCCCTTTCCTGGCATTTGCATATTTTGCTGGTTTTCCATTTGTTTTAAAATTTCGGAAAGCAGTAACGAAAGATTATTGACCGAAGTCATTATGTATTGCTGTTTACTTTTGGCAATATTTATATTTCTTAATTCAAGGGATTCCAGTGATTGATCGAATGAAGAATTGATCCTTGTCGTTTCCTTTAAAACAAAGGGTTGTATCATCATTTGACGTTTGCTCAACGAAAAAAGAGAATCGTTAACGACAGTAAAATCATCTTTTAAATCTTTTTGTTGTTGAATTATTTTAAGATATTTTGGATTATTACTTGATGTATTGTTTGTAATTTTTATCAGATTTTCCTGTTCAAAGGAAATTCTTAATAAGTTTTCCAATATTTCTCTTAAAGCCGCAATATCCTCTCCCGATTCCTCAGAATCCATTTCTTGTTGCATATCACTCAAACTCTGACTAAGTTCTTCCATTTGTTTTGAGGCATTTTTCTGCGATTGTGAAGCTTTGGATCCTTTTTTATTTTTAATGTTTTCAAGGCTTTTTTTCATTTCCTGTTCAATGGAATTCTGCTTTTCATCGGTATTTTTTAAATCGTTTTTCTTTTCCAACTCTTCATTTTTCTTTTCAAGTTCATCAATATTCTTTTTAATGTTTTCAAAATCATTATTTAAATCATTCTGTTTTTGAAGAGTATTTTCATTGGTATTCTTTTTTGTTTCTTCCGATAATTTGCTTTGTTCGTCTGCCAATTTGTTAATTTTTTCGATAGTTTCTGTTAATTTTTTATCAAATTCTATTCTTTTAAAAAGTTCCAAATTCCTATCTAATTGCTTTTCCAAATCCTTATTGTTGGATTTTATTTTATCAAGCATCTCATTAACTTTTGTTTTATCTGCTTCATCCAATAATTTTTGCATATTCTCAAACATCTTCTTCATTTCGTCATTCATCACTTCATTAAAAAGACGCTGCAATTCATTCTGTTTCTCAACAATTGAATTTTCTACAGGTTTAAATATTTGTTCCTGAATGTTATTGGTTTGATTCTTCTTATTAATATTATCAACATTTTTTTGGATTTCTTTTTGTTTATCTAACAAATCCTGTATCTGTTTTTTATCTTGCCAACTCAGCGATTTCTTTTCCAATAATTTTTTATTCAATTCATCAATTTGATGTTGAAGTGCTTTTACATCCTTTATGGTTTGCTGAAGATCATCTTTAATTTCTTTATTAGAATTTTCTGTTGATTTTTCAATTTCATTCAATGTCGGTACCTTAAAAACCATTTTTTGAGTTTTTGACGATTTTGCTCCGTGTATTCCATCGTTATCCCAAACTTCAAAATAATATTCCAACTCATCTCCAGGAAGAATATCAAGTTTGGTTACATCCAGAAAATAATAATATTGTTGTTGGTTTTGATTGCTATTGATCGGAATAGTATCTGTTTTTAATAAATTTCGAAAGCCCAAAGGTTCACCCTCTTTATTTAAAATTTTATATTTGAAAGTTAAACGGGTAAAGCCATAGTCATCTTTTATATAACCATTGAAAAATAAGCGGTTATTATAAATTGAATCCTTAAATTCATTAACATTTATTGATGGATATGCATCCGGTATAACATTAACCGAATACATAAGGGAATCATTATTTTTCATGTATTCATTTGCAACCTGTATGCTGTAGGTCGTGCTTTTATAAAATGGCGAAGAAAAAGAAAATTTATTGGATGACGAAGAATTCAAAATAACAGGTTTACCTTCAAAATTTAGCTGTATTTTTTTGGTATCTCGGGTATAGAATCTCCAATTAACCTTTGTTCCGTCGGGTATCAATAAATCCCCGGTATTGCTTAATATTTCATCTTCTTTTCTGGTATATTTCGGGTAATTTAAGGCAATGTCGAAATTTAAAATAATTGGCTTTGGAATAACTTTTAATTCATAAACTGGTGAATGGAATTTACCGGCAATAAGTTGAAATTTGGTTGATTGCTGAATATTATTGAACGTATAATTAAACAATACCGTTTTTTCCTTATTGCATTTAAAAGTAGCTTCTTCTGTTTTAATATAAAGTTCTGAAGGAATTTCATTTCCTGTTAATTTAATTTCCAAAACAAAGTCTTCCTGTTGAATTGCTTCAAGTTTAGAATTCATAATTTTGATCTGAAAAGGAGCTTTGATTTCAAAAAACTGATCGTGTTTGACTATTCTATGAAACGGATCTGTGATTACTGATGGAGATGTAAATAAAGTAATGATAATCAGCAAAACCGGAATGGCAACAAATTTTATATATTTTCTGTTTTTTTTAAAATCTATGGCTGAATTAAAAGGAATCGGCCTGAGTTTTACAATTTTTTGATTAATACTTGCATTGATTAATTCTTTGTTTTCTTCAGAATTCTCTGCCAATCTCTTAAGTTGCAGGGTATTTATCAATACATCATTAACATCCGAAAAATGTTTCCCTATGATATCAGCAGCCTGTTCGTGGGAAATAATTTTCCCAATTTTTAACAGTTGAAATACCGGAAACAAAACAAAACGAAGAAATACAAGCAGGGCAAGTATCAGAAAAGAATAAAAAATTACGGTACGAACAACAATTCCAAAATGAGCTGCATATTCAAGTGCAGTAATTACAATGAATAAAAGCAATAATATGGAAACAGTAGAAATTGAGCCTCTTATTATCTGGTTTTTATAATATTTCCTGATAAAAGAATCTAACTTATTAATTAAAAATTGATAATTATCCTGCATTTTACGATCTGTTGGTAATTAATCTAATCCGCTTCTATTTAATCAAAAATCGCTTATTTTATAATCCAGCTTTATAACCTTCAAACAAATTAATTACTTTTGGCAAAAGTACTCATTAATTGAATTTGATGGTCGTGTTAAACTATGGCAGAATCTTACAGAAATATTTCATTCCTCATTTTTCGCCTTATTTTTTTATTTTGGATCTCGATTTCCTTTTCCTGCATCCTCTTTGCCCAACAATATCTATACCAAGAGAAACCGTTTTCTCTTTCCACAAAATACTTACCACCAAGCAATCCACAATGTTTAAAGTATGCCCATTTGCTTACTAATTATGATGTTTTATTTTACAAATTAGACATTGGCCTTGAGCGAAATTCCATTGATATTAACGGGAATGTAACTATCAATTCCAAAGTAATTTCACCCAAACTTGATACTTTCGCTTTTGAATTAGTATCGGAACTGATTATTGACTCCATAAAAATAAACAACCTTTTAGCTATATTTTCCCGTGATTTGGATGAAGTATTCGTCCCATTGGAAAATCCAATGCAAAGTGGAATGTTAATTTCAGTTCAGATTTTTTACCATGGAACTCCCCGTGTTTCCGATTCATTTTATGGAATAAAAACTGGTTTGTCTTACGAAAAACAAGTTACCTGGACATTGTCGGAGCCTTTGGCAGCAAAATACTGGTTTCCATGCAAGCAGATTCTGGAAGATAAAGCCGATTCCGCATGGATTTTTATCACCACCAGTCCGGAAAATAAAGCCGGTTCCAATGGCTTGCTAACCGCAATAACAGCTTTACCCACGGGTAAAGTGCGCTATGAATGGAAAACCCATTACCCCATTGCTTATTATTTAATTTCGGCAACAGTTTGCAATTACAATGAGTATTCATTTTATGCAAAACTTACAGGGAGCAATGATTCCATTCTTATTCAAAATTATATCTGCGGAAATGCCGATTACATTCAACTTCATAAACAAGACATTGACCGAATGAAGGATTACATTGAGTTGTATTCCAAACTATTTGGAGCTTATCCTTTTAAAAATGAAAAATACGGAACCTGTCAGTCGGCCCAAAAGGGAGGAATGGAACATCAAACAATGACCACACTGGAAGATTACAATCTGCCGCTTTCGGTTCATGAACTAAGTCATCAATGGTTTGGCGATAATGTAACCTGCCGTACTTGGAGCGACATTTGGCTTAACGAAGGTTTTGCTACGTATTCCCAGTATCTCGCTTTCCAATATTTAACAAGCCAGAACGATGCCGACAACCTGATGAATTCTATTCAAAAGTCTGCATTGGAAAAACCAGAAGGCAGTGTTTATGTGCCTTTTTACGAAGCCAATGATCCAGCACGAATTTTAGACGGAAATCTTTCTTACAACAAAGGAGCTGCCATTATTCACATGATACGGTATAAACTCCAAAACGACAGTCTCTTTTTTACTGCTCTAAAAACATATCAAAATAAATTTTCAGGAAGTACAGCCACAGGAGACGATTTTAAAAATGTACTTGATAGTATTTCGGGAATGGATTTTACACCATTCTTTGATCAATGGTATTACGGCGAAGGATATCCTTTGTATGATATAACCTGGAAACAAAAAAACGATACTCTTTTTCTGACTTCATTACAATCTGCAACCGCTCCTTCTACTCCCCTATTTACCATTCCAATGGATTACCACATTCATTTTCTTAACGGAGATACAACACTACGTCTTGAACAAACGTCCAATGTTTGCAACTATTCCATTCCTTTCCGCAACTACATTTTTTCCGTTGATCCTGATCCTCAACACTGGATTTTAAAAAAAATAAACAGCCTCCAACAACAACTTGACAAGCCTTCCAATTCATTGAATTTTAAAGTAATTTCAGATTATTCTTCGGATAACATACTGGTGCATTTTTTTAATCCAAATTCAACAACAATAACCGTTCATTTAAGCGATATGGCAGGAAAGCTAATTCTTAATGAAAAACGTAAAAAGACCGACTTTTCACTTTCCATGCTTAATCTTCGCAAAGGAATTTATTTGTTAACCATAACCGAAGGCGCTGAAAGTGCGACGGAAAAAATCATTACCTTTCACTAAGCTTCCTTTTATTACTTTTGCAGGCTTAAATTATAAAAAATGAATTCTCGCAAAGTACGCGTGCGTTTTGCACCCAGTCCAACCGGACCATTACATATAGGCGGAGTAAGAACAGCCTTGTATAATTATCTTTTTGCCAAAAAACACGGAGGCGATTTTCTCCTTCGTATTGAAGATACCGATCAGAACCGCTATGTACCCGGTGCCGAAGAATACATTATTGAATCGTTGAAATGGTGCGGATTGCAATACAACGAAGGCGTTGGCTTAGGCGGTCCCCATGCTCCTTATCGTCAGTCGGAACGAAAGAATTTATACAAACAATATGCTGATGCATTGATAGAAAAAGGATACGCTTACTATGCCTTTGATACTCCACAGGAACTCGAAACAATTCGTAAAGAACTGGAAGCTCAAAAAATTACCTTTCAATATAATCCGGCTACCCGTATCCGGATGAAAAACTCGTTGACACTTTCGCCGGAAGACGTAAAAAACCGTCTGGCTGCCGGGGAACATTATGTAATACGCATTAAAACACCGGAAGACGAAGAAATCCGGGTAAACGACCTGATACGTGGCGAGGTTAGTTTTCATTCCTCGCTGATGGACGACAAAGTATTGTACAAGAGCGACGGTATGCCGACATATCATCTTGCCAACGTTGTGGATGACCATCTGATGGAAATATCGCACGTCATTCGTGGCGAAGAATGGCTTCCCTCCGCCCCTCTTCATGTGCTTTTGTACCGTTATCTTGGCTGGGAAGATTCCATGCCACAGTTTGCACACCTTCCCCTGCTACTGAAGCCCGAAGGCAATGGCAAGCTCAGCAAACGCGATGGCGACCGTCTGGGCTTCCCCGTTTTTCCATTACAGTGGACAGATCCAAAATCAGGAGAAGTGTCCTCAGGATACCGCGAATCGGGTTATTTTCCCGAGGCTTTCATCAACATGCTTTCGTTGCTTGGCTGGCATCCGGAAACCGAACAGGAAATCTTCACCATCGAAGAACTGGCACAGGCTTTTTCATTGGAAAGGGTAAACAAATCGGGCGCAAAATTTGATCCCGAAAAGGCTAAATGGTTCAATCACCAATATCTTATTACCAAAAGCAATGCGGAATTAGCCGCCTGTCTTAAAGCTATTCTTGCAGAAAAAGGCATTCAAACCAATGATTGTAAGGTAGAAAAAGTTTGCGAGCTGATTAAAGAACGCGCCAACCTTATTCCCGACCTTTGGAACCAAAGCGATTATTTCTTTATTGCGCCGGAGACTTATGACGAAAAGACAATTAAAAAATACTGGAAGGAAAACACCCCGGCTCTTCTTAATGAACTGAAAAACCTGTTGCTTTCGCTAAATGACTTTGAAAAGGAAGCTATAGAAACAGCTACTCATCGTTATGTTGAAGACAACGGTTTAAGCATGGGGCAGGTGATGAATGCCTGGAGACTTTCGCTGGTAGGAGCCGGCAGAGGGCCCGGTATGGCCGACATTGCTTCGGTATTAGGCAGGGAAGAAGTCATTGCAAGGATGGATAAAGCGTTGAAAGTGCTGGGGTAATTGAATAGCTTACTTTGTCATTTTAAGGTTAGTAATATCAGCCTAAAACATTGTTATTTCACCCTCGTTGAACGTTTCCGGGTACTTGGTACTGCTTTATTACAGGCGGAAAAACATTTTCCGCTCAGCTGGGTACTACTGTTCTATTTATTACCAGTCGATTATTTTACTTTCAAAAATGTCTCCGTATTGCTAAAACCGTCCATTTTTACAAACTTTTTAAATTGTCTTTTCGTTGGTTTGAACTGATATGATAAGCTATCCAGAGTACTTTCTGAAATTTGTTTCAGTTTATCAATATCCTCTTTTGTCAAAATATGACCGATAGAAAGCTTACTCTTGTTTAACCCAAGTTTTATTACTTGCCAGTTGCTTTTGTTATAACGAAAATTTAAAAAGCAATACCCTTTAAATTTTTTTAAAATATTGCTTTCGGAAATTAAGAATAGAGTGTCAATGTAATGAATATGCTGGACAATTGAGTCTCCTTTTCTTTTTATAATTGTCTTTTCTTTAGTCATTGTATTGATTAGAGTGTCTGCTACTAATCTGTAATTACTGTCAAGTTGATTAATGTGTTCTATTATATCCAAGTCATAAATTCTGGAAATCATTTTGTCAGTAATTTTTAATAATGAATTGTCAGTAGTACTTTGAAATTGTCCTTGAAATCGTCTTGGAAAT
>Ga0163159_1001559_pt1 | contig 21718 bp, 11 predicted proteins | sample BioMet9_FD_108702 | JGI IMG/M metagenome (GOLD analysis project Ga0163159, IMG submission 108702) | Microbial communities from bioreactor (seeded with sewage sludge) at Lawrence Berkeley National Lab, California, USA - Biofuel... | ecosystem: Engineered > Bioreactor > Anaerobic > Unclassified ... | reverse complement strand
TAGTGCAATGGGAGCGTTAGCGAAAAGTTTAGCTATGCCTGCAATTTTATAGAAAAATAGGTGCCGTGAGGCCAACTATTATCAGGGTCAAAAAATTTACCGAGAAAATCTTGACACATACTTTCAATTGTTATTTATTGACAAGCATTCCAAATAGGTGTATGATAAATGCGTAAAGAAAACTTCATATTTGGCAAACCTGTTGAAAAGCAGCGACGCAAAACTATAGGGTCTACGTGGTGACACATGACAGCCAGTTGCGATTACGGATGTCTATAGGATGTCGGTAATGTTATCTAGTAAGATGTAATGATAGCTGCTTTTCGTGAGAAAAGCAGTTTTTTTGTATACAACAGTAACGACCAAATTTCCAAACAAATATGAAGCCACAACAGATTAGACGCAGTCATTTGAGAGGAGCGGTCATTATGAAAAAAATGCATGTAGCAATAGTTATGGTTTTAACGGTTATCTTGAGTTGTTTCGCCCTAACAGCTTTTGCTTCGAACGACAATCCATTCCGGACTACTTATGGGTATCAGGCTATGATTAGTCGGGTTCCTGGCTGGGGTCAGGCTATTTATACTATCGTCGATGAAAACAACGTGACCATGAACGGTTCCGTCGTATTCGATTCGGACACAAAACAGAGCCAGCAAATCGTTTCCAACCCTAATGGCATTGCAAAGCTGGTACTTCCCAATCCGGAAAAAATCCATGTCAGCAGTGTCATCGTAAACGGAAAAAATTATGTAGTCAACACAGATAATTCTGTAAAAAGTTATAATCTGACCGATATCAATCGCGGTAAAGTCAATTGGTGTGTATTGCGCAGGGAAAATGGTCAGTTTACCTGCTATGACGCAGACCAGTTGTAATAATCAGGTCCTCCTCTCAATTTTGAGATTAGGCATATAATCCCCAATAAATAAACCGGCGTGAATGGTACCCCCATTCACGCCGGTTTATTTATTGTACTTTCTCTTTCACAGAATACCTGGAAATCCAGGAAACACACGTGTCAGTTTATCTGTAACATTACAGCAGCTTCACCACACGGAACCAGAATTGGTTATGGTTCTGGCTAGTCGTCGATTGATTCTGTTCCGCATCGATTTTTCTGGCCCAATCCAAGCGCATGAACCAATCAGGCTGCGGCCGATAATATCCCCGGCGATCCATATACTGGATACCGATACCCCAGCCCATGAGTTTGCGATGCTCATTGAAATCCTTGTTCAGCGATACTTCGCCAATATCGAAGAATGGTCCGAATGTCAGTCCCGGTTCATTCGTCCTGAACCGCAGTTCGATGCTGCTCTGATACCCTATGTCGCCACAGGCTTCACTGGCCGGATATGCACGAACTGCATAGGGTCCGCCCAGGCTCATCTTTTCTGAACTATCCAGTGGATGGTTCGCTAATTGCCCATGGAATGTCGTCACCAGTTCCAGCTTCGGCTGCAGGTAATCTATATGCATGACATCGAAATTACCCTTATGATACATACCGATATCACCGCCTGGATCATGATAAGTGACGCCATCCAACGTCAAATCTTTGTTTTCCGTACGGCCGCGGTAATAGATGGCTGTATAGCTCGTATAGCTATTTTGATCTTCATGGGCACCGCCGATTCCCACATACGCATAATCATCGTATTTACGCAGGCCGTAGCGCATGGTCCGATATTCATCCTTCAGGCTGTTATGGGAAATCCCATACAACAATTTCATAAATGAATTATATTTCTGGATGAGTGGCGTCATCCCGTATATCGTCAATGAATTAGACCGCCCCGTCGCTCCCAGCCGTTCATAAAAATCCCCCAAGCTGTATCCTTGATGGGCATAGCTGATGCCGATGCGGCTGCCTCTGTAGCCCATAGGCGATTCATAGCCCAGCCAGTAGCTCCGCATATCCTTGTTGGTGATCATACCTCCTATGTTCCAGAATTCGCCGTCGCTGCCATCGTTATTGAAATACGTATTGAAACCGTAGCGGTAACGACCCGTATAGCGCGTACCGTAGTTGTCCACGAATACTGTCGTTTCAATTTTCTTCGTATCTGCCAAGGTGATGGCGATATCACTGGCTCCCGCAACATTGCCTGGCTTCATGATTGCCTTAGCAGAAACACCAGGTATATTATTAAGGTTTTCCATGACGCTTTCCATCGTCCGCGTCTTGATCAGTTCGCCTTTTTTCAACGGTTCTGCAAATGCCTTGGCTTTTTCCGTCTGCAGGCGGGACTTGTTGTCAACAGTGACATCACCAAACTCCCCCAAGAGTACACGGATTTCAACGATACCATTCTGGATATCCTGTTCCGGATAGTAAGCCGTCGCAATGTAGTACCCTTCAGTCAAGCGGCAGTATTTGCTCACTTCCAGCGTCGCATCTTCCATTTCCTGGAAATTCAGTTTACGGCCTACATATTTCTGTACGACCTTCTGCAATTTTTCCTGGGATATTACCTTTTGTCCCGTAAATACGAATTTATTTACCTGGACCTTTGGTTCCGTCGGCGTCGTCACGATGGGTGCATCCAGTTTCGACTGGTCCTTGCTCATCATTTCAATACGACTGATGGGCTTATTCTGTTGCACGTCACGGATGACACTGTCCGTACTGGGAATGACGGTAGCTGCCATAGCCGGCATCGCAGCAACACAAGATAACATGACGGCCAAAGACAATAGTTTCTTATCCATTTTGTTCATCCTCCTTTTTTTCGTTGCTGCCAGTGGAATCCGTTGTCCCTGCTGGTGCTGCAGCTAATACAGTCGGCGTATAATCTTTATTGAAACCGCCACTGTCGATGAGGACGAATGGAGCTACGTGGATATCGGAATCGATTTTACCGCCGCCATCCGCAAAGAAGATTTTACCCATCTGCTGCGCCGGATCATCCTGCGGTTCAGGTACCTGTGGAGTCGGCGGCGTCGCTGGATCCGGCTTATTCACGTCCATTTTATTAATCGTCAATGGATTCGTAAAAATATTCAAGCCATGCTGGTTCGAATCGTAATGGGGATAGAAAACGGAACCAGCATAGGTCCCTGCTGCCGTCAGTGCCAAGGTACCATTATGGTCGTTGACAGAGGCATCCGTCATGTGATCATCCACGGCATTGCGCTGCCGTGCCAGAGCCAGGACCGTATCCCAGGTCAGGCCGGTCATGCGCTGGCCGTCAGGCATGGTCACGGTATAGCGCAAATCCCCCATACCGTAGGTCTTGCCAGAATCGACGGTCTGGGCCTGTTGTTCTACTTTCGTCTGGAAGGCTGTCAGAAGAGGCAGTTCGTAGAGCGTGCTGCCGTCCTGGGCCTTGGCCGTGCTTTCGTAGAGCTTCCAGATGACGCCGCCGTCAGGATAATCCGTAGGCAGCCCCGCTTCGACACTCGTATCGTGGAGCTTACCCTGGTAATCGATGTCCTGTGTCGATTCATAGGCCTTGAAATCGTTGGACTTCAGCTGGGCATAATCCACATCCGTCAAGGCGTCGTCGTAGTTGTGGCTGTTCGTGAATCTGGCGTCACTGATATTATACATATAGCCAATCAAGCCATTGGCGTTTGCATCAGCTATGCTGCTGACATCATTACCGCTTTGAATCAGTTGGCGCTTGCCATCGCTGTCCGTATAGCCTCCCTTGAAATTATCGCTGTCCGTAATCGTCGTCGCAACACCATCGTGGATTTCACCAACAAGACCACCTACAGAAGTACTGTCCTCATTATCATAACTTGGGCTTACGATTTCACCTAGGTTGTGGCTTTGGCTGAGGGTAAGGCTATAGGTTGCACTCGTTTCACTTGAACCAGACGGCGTGAGCAGACTCGTATATACAGGTGTTGTAGGCGTTCCCGTGTCACTATTGTAGACACCACCGATAAGACCACCCACCAGGGCATACGACGGTACATTAATAGGATTATAGTTGTAGGACAGCGATGATACCATATCAACAGGCTCTCCTCCGCTTGTTGTTATAGTCAGTTTTCCCGTATTGAAAGATCGCGTGATGGTCGTCGCATTGACGTTTGTAGCACCGACGAGACCGCCGTACACATTGTCCACTGCTCCCACACCGTCACCAATGTTACCTGTATTATAGGAATCAGTGATGTTCAAGTGAGTGCCAGACGTGGTACTTCCTGTTTCTGCTGCTGATGCCGACAACAATCCGAAATTGTTATTCTGTATTTCCCCAGCATAGCCGATAAGACCGCCCGCATAGGTCAGACCGCCAGTCACAGTAGCCGTCGATGTGCTTTCAGTGTTGGAAGAGGTGCCCATGAGCAGATATACCGGTGTAGCTGGTGTCGGTTCCAACGCCAGGTTATACGTAATGGCCCCTGCGTTATAGTCCTGGCTCAGGTCAGCACTGGCAGCAGCATTGCCGATGATGCCGCCGGCATACATGCCAGCCTTGATGGCACCGTTGTTCCAGGACCGGTTCACCGTAATAGCCGGTACCGACTGACCGACGATGCCACCCACATACTGATCTCCGTCTACTTGACCAGCATTATGGGCGTACGTGAAGGTGACCTTATCAGCCTTTGCCGACGTTTCTTCTTCAGCCAGAGACAGCGGCCCATAATTCATCTGAATTGTACTGATTCCCCCCACAAGGCCGCCAACATTCGTATCGCCGCTGATAGCTCCTTCATTATAAGCATGATCGACACTGATATCATGATATTCCTCATATGGAGTCAGGAACGCGCCGGCCAAGCCGCCTACATTGCTTGAGCCATTGACAGCACCATAGTTTTCAATACCACCTATCCTGGTAGGACTAGCCGACGAGCTTTGGATTTCACCAGCAATGCCGCCTACATATGTACCATTGTGATTCGTGTCAACCTTGCCGCTGTTGTAGGCATTGACGATGGTCGAGCCGACTCCGACACAGCCGATGATGCCACCGACATCATTTATCTGACCGTAGTAGCCAGGATAATAGGCCATGCTTAGCATAGGTGTAGCTTCTTTTACCAACGTTGTCGTAATGGCTGTGCCTTCATTGCGTACATTGTAAAGCAGTAACGGTACGGTTTCATACATATCGCTGCTAGTCCCAATAATACCGCCTACATTTGAAATGGTTGAACCGGTGACCTTGACTGACCCATCCTTGACGACTACATTATTGAGTTTGACCGAATTTCCATACTTAGAATCATTTGCAATCGCACCTATAAGCGTTCCTGTTGAATTTTGGTTTTGAGAAACGGTATTGCTGACACTGCTGCCCCTAAAAGTCAGGTTGTCAAACTTTGAACCCGTAATGGCAACAAGAAATAAGCCAGCCCCCCATCCGTTTGTACCTGTAAGGGTCAAACCGTCAATCGTATTGCCTAATCCATCCAGCTTTCCGGCAAAAAACAAGCTTTCTCCACTGCCATCACCAAACACCAGTCCCGCAGCAGAAATGACACTGTTGTCATCATCGCCAGCAAGCATGTAGTTGCCTGTAATATAGGGTATCGGGTTATTGTTAGTGTCAGTCATTATGGTGCTTGCACCCGTCGCCAGCTTAGAATCCGCTGCCAATGTCCCATCGGCATGTACCTTATCCACAGCAAATTCATCCAGCGTAACCAGCTTATACGGCTGCACCTTGGCCTGATCTATGCCGAGCTTGCTGCCTATGCCGGCCACTTCTGCATCTGTGCCATTCACCGTACCTACATGGACTTCATTTGCCTCAACAGCAATGCTGCTGCTCTTCAAATTACCCAATTCATCAGACCGCAGACTCACGGAATCACCTTTGAGTTCTATGTGATCGGCCATAATAGTACCGCGCGTAATGATATTGCTCACGGGCTCATAGGTCACGTAGTTGACCTGGCCCTGGCTGACAAAATTAGCAACATCCGTCACGTCCCGCGTAGACGCGACAAAATTATGTGCCGATATAGTGGCACCCTTTCCGATGAGGATACCGTTGGGATTGACCAGATACACATTACCGTTATTGTTGGCTTTGATATCGCCGTAAATTTTGGACATATCGTGGCCGACGACGCGGTTCATGACATTGAAATTATTCGGCCCGCTGTATTGAACATTTTCTCCTTTATCAATATTATATTTATTCCAATTAATAAACATGTTTTGTGTAGTTTGTGAAATGTTTCCGCCAGTAATAGATCCGGCACCGCCGACGATGATACCGCCTTGAGGCATAGCATTCGCTGATGCGCAAACAGCCATAGTCCCTGCAACAAGCGAAAAAAGCAGTTTCGAACGCAATCCGTTCTTCTTGTGCATAGTATTTCCTCCTTAAATTCAATAATGCGTTTTTATAAGATAAATTAAATCGCACTAATATAAATTACTCATTAATTCTAGCATAATAGATGTGTATTATCAATATATTGTACTAATATAACGCTAAAAATACTGATTTAACATGATGTAATGCTCTAAAACGCATAAGCATGGCGACACACCCAAAGTCGCCCCCACCCGTAAAACGGGTGGCTCGGGGATAAAGGCTATAAGCCTTTATTACGAAAGCCAGCGTCTCAAGGCGCTGGCTTTCACTGCGTTCAAGCCACTGTGCAGAAAACTCGTTGCTCTCCCTAAAGGGAGCTTCCCATCTTATTTTTCTGGTAGCTTGAATGGATCCTCATATTCTTTTACGCTTAACTTGTCTTGCATAATATCTGACCGCTCTTGTTCTTGAATATATTTCTGTATCGTTTTTTCATTTAATCCTACCGTACTCACATAATACCCTTCGGACCAGAAATGGCGATTACCAAATTTATATTTTAGATTTGCATGACAATCAAACATCATCAATGCTGACTTTCCCTTTAAATATCCCATAAAACTCGACACACTAATTTTAGGTGGTATACTTACCAACATATGCACATGGTTGGGCATGAGATGCCCTTCCAATATCTCTACGCCCTTGTAATTACATAATTGCCGCAATATGTCTCCCAAATCTTTTCGATATTGATAGAGGATTATTTTTCGTCTATACTTTGGGGTGAAGACTATGTGATACTTACATATCCATTTAGTATGTGCTAACCAAAAATGCCGTACCCAGCATAGCAGGTACGGCATTACAGAACAATCATTATTTGATTACAGAAGCGCAGCGGGCGCATAGCGTCGGATGCTGCGGATCGGCGCCGACAGAATCGCGATGGATCCAGCAGCGTTCACATTTTTCGAACGTAGAAGGACTGACGGTGACGCGGATATCCGTATGCGTTTCACCGGCAGCTGCGTCGGCAGGAGCCCCTTCCGTACCTTCGATGAGGTTGACTTCACTGACAATGAGCAGCGTTGCCAGATGATCCTTCCACTGGCTGAGGAATGCATAGTCATCACCAGCAGCATAAATCTGCACGGCAGCATCGAGAGAATGGCCGATGAGGTGGGCCTTACGGGCACCTTCCAGGATGCGGGTCAAATCACTACGCAGGGACAAGAGCTTCGTCCAGCGGGCTTCCAACTCCTTATCCAGGTATTCCGGATGAGCCTGGGGCCAATCGGTCAAGAGGACGCTTTCTTCTTTACCTGCTGTAGCCGGCATATACTGCCATACTTCTTCAGCGGTAAAGGACAGGACCGGCGCGATGACCTTGACCAATGTATCCAAAACGGTGTACATAACCGTTTGGGCACTGCGACGAATCAGGGCATCCTGTTTTTCTGCATACATGCGGTCCTTCGTGATATCCAGATAAATGGAGCTCAAATCAACGGTGCAGAAGTTGTGGATAGCGTGATACATCACATGGAACTGATAATTTTCATAGGCATCGGTAACGGTTTCATAAACCTGTTCCAACCGCAGCAAGGCCCACTTGTCGAGTTCCGTCATGTCTTCATAAGCTACGGCATCTTTGGCCGGATCGAAATCGGACAAATTGCCCAAGAGGAAACGGAACGTATTGCGGATCTTGCGGTATACTTCGCCGAGCTGTTTCAAAATCTTCGGCGACAAACGGATATCGCCTTGATAATCGGCCGAGGATACCCACAACCGCATGACATCGGCACCGAATTTATCGATGATTTCCTGCGGTGCTACGGTATTGCCTACGGATTTACTCATCTTGCGGCCTTCGCCGTCTACGGTGAACCCATGGGTCAATACGGCTTTATACGGTGCATAGCCATTGATGGCAACCGAGGTCAGCAGCGACGAATGGAACCAGCCGCGATGCTGGTCGCTGCCTTCGAGATACATTTCGCAAGGATAATCGAGATCCGGGTCGGTGCAGAGTACGCCCTGATGGGTACTGCCGCTGTCGAACCACACATCCATGATATCGCTTTCTTTACGGAATTCTGTACCGCCACAATCAGGGCAGGTAAAGCCTTCCGGCAGGAGTTCCTGTTCAGTATGGCTCCACCAGGCATCGGAACCTTCTACAGCAAACATTTTTTGTAAATGGGCGATGGTTTCATCATTGATGATGGCCTTGCCACATTTTTTACAATAGAAAATAGGAATAGGTACGCCCCAGACACGCTGACGGGAAATGCACCAGTCACCGCGGTCACGGACCATGTTGAAGATGCGGTCATGACCCCACGACGGAATCCACTGGACATGGTCGATAGCTTCCAATGCCTTCTGGCGATAGCCGTCGACAGAGGAGAACCACTGTTCCGTTGCCCTGTATATGATTGGATTCTTGCAGCGCCAGCAATGGGCATACTGATGGCGTAGCGAGCTCTTGGCAAAAAGCGTGCCGTTTTCAGCGAGCCGTTTGATGATAGGCACATTGCAGTCAAATACGAACTGACCTTCGTATTCCGGTACTTCTTTCGTATATTTACCATCAGGACCGACAGGGCTGATGATGGGCAGGTTCCAGCCGGCATATTTCTGGCAAACTTCAAAGTCATCGACGCCATGGCCCGGTGCCGTATGGACGAGGCCTGTGCCGGCTTCGAGTGTGACGTGGTCGCCGAGCAGGATGGGTACCTTGCGGTCATAGAACGGATGCTGGAATACGAGTCCTTCCAACTGCTTGCCCATGATGACTTCGGGCAATACTTCGTAGCCATCGATTTTACCGGCTCTCATCGTATCAGCCACGAGGTCCTTGGCCATCAGATAGAATTCTTCTCCATTTTTGACCCATACATATTCAAATTTTTCATTGGCGCAGATAGCGACGTTAGCCGGCAGGGTCCACGGCGTCGTCGTCCAGATGACGGCAAATACCTTTTCCGGATCAGCACCTTTAGGCATATGACAATTCAAATCGACAGCTGGGAATTTGACATACAAGGAGAAGGATTTGATTTCCTTGTATTCGATTTCAGCTTCAGCCAGAGCCGTTTCGCAAGTCGGGCACCAGTATACGGTCTTCAGGCCTTTATAGATGTAGCCCTTTTTAGCCATTTCGCCAAATACGCCGATCTGTTTGACTTCGATATGAGGCATCAATGTCAAATAAGGATGTTCCCAGTCGCCCATGACACCAAAGCGGATGAAATCTGCCTTTTGTTCGCCTACGCATTTGTAAGCATAGTCACGGCATTTGGCCCGCAGATCGAGTGGGCTCATTTCATGACGGTTCAGGCCCGTATTCTTGATGACGGCATGTTCGATAGGCAATCCATGCGTATCCCAGCCGGGAATATACTTCGTGTAATGGCCGGTCTGGGTCTTATATTTCATGATGATATCTTTCAGTACTTTATTCAAAGCATGGCCGATATGGAGCTGGCCGTTGGCATAGGGAGGGCCGTCGTGCAAAATGAACTTAGGTGCCCCATCCCGCTTCTGTAAACGTTTTTCGTAAATCTTATGTTCCTGCCAAAATTTGATGAAATCCGGTTCCCGTTTCGGCAAATTGCCGCGCATAGGAAATTCCGTTTCCGGCAAATGTAATGTTTTACCGTAATCCATGTAATGTCTCCTCCTCTGATACTAAAAAAAATAACGCCTCATCCCCCAAAGGGACGAAGACGCTAATCACCGTGGTACCACCCTATTGACTGCTCATACAGCCACTCTAGAAGCGCAATAACGACGCTGCCCGCCGACTGGTTCACAGTCGGAGCTCCCAAGTGATCCGCCTTTGCCATCCTCTGCCGGGCTCCCACTCTCCCCGATTCGCTGAAAAGGACTTCCTGCGCAGGCCGTCTTGTTCATTGCCTTGTTGCCAAATATTTTTCATGCATGGAGTTATTATATTACACGAGACGAGAAAATGCAACTAATTTCCTTAAAATGATATGCGAATAAGAATTGCAAAATCCCGATATGGTGGGTACAATAGAATCAATAAAGGGGGTATCACTATGACAGCAATCGATCAATTTTTAAAAATGGTTCACGATTCAGATAATATTGTATTCTTTGGCGGTGCCGGTGTCTCCACGGAAAGCGGCATACCGGACTTTCGCAGCGTAGACGGACTGTACAACCAAAAGTATAAGTACCGCCCGGAAACTATATTGAGCCACACGTTCTATCGCCAGGAACCGGAAGAATTCTACCGTTTCTATCACGACAAGATGCTCTGCCTCGACGCCAAACCCAACATGGCCCACCTCAAACTGGCTGAGCTGGAAAAAGCGGGCAAGGTAAAAGCCATCGTCACCCAGAATATCGACGGCCTCCATCAGGCCGCCGGCAGCAAAAATGTACTGGAACTGCACGGCAGTGTCCATCGCAACTACTGTGAACGGTGCCATAAATTCTTTGACGCCCAATACATGAAGCAGGCTGAAGGCGTTCCGAAGTGCGATGCCTGCGGCGGCCCTATCAAACCGGATGTCGTCCTCTATGAAGAAGGTTTGGACAACACGATCATCGAACAGTCTCTCTACTACATCAGCCATGCCGACATGCTGATCATCGGCGGTACATCCCTCGTCGTCTACCCCGCAGCGGGCTTGGTCAATTACTATCACGGCCACAAGCTCGTCCTGGTCAACAAATCCTCCACTGGCCTGGACAGCCGGGCCGACCTGGTCATAGCCGAACCCATCGGTGAAGTATTTGCAAAAATAAAAGTATAACGAATAGTAAGCAGCAAACAGCAGGGGCATGATGGTTCGTTTCCATCACGCCCCTGCTGTTTTATCTCATGTCAGGCAATTTATGACATATTCTATTTCTTAGCCATTTCCTTATACTTCGCATACCGTTCAGCACACTGCACTTCCGCTTCGGCAAACAGTTTTTCTGCCGTTTCCGGGAAGGTCCGCGTCAGCGATGCAAAGCGGTTTTCACCCATCATGAATTCGCGCAGCTTGCCGTTCGGTTCAGCCGAATCGAGGACGAACGGATTCTGTCCCTGAGCTGCATTTTCCGGCACGTAACGGAACAATGGCCAATAACCACATTCCACAGCCAGCTTTTCCTCGGTAATGCTGCAGCCCATGCCTTTGGCGATGCCGTGGTTGATGCAGGGCGCATAGGCGATGACGATAGATGGTCCCTTATGTGCGGCCGCTTCCTTCATGCATTTGATGACATGGTTCGGATTGCCGCCCAGTGCCACGTGGGCCACATAGATATAGCCATACGTAGACAACATGAGACCCAAGTCTTTCTTCGGCGTCGTCTTACCACCAGCAGCAAATTGTGCCGTCGAGCCGATGGACGTCGCTTTCGAAGCCTGGCCGCCCGTATTGGAGTAGACTTCCGTATCTACGACGAGAACATTGATATCAACGCCAGATGCCAGGACATGGTCGAGACCACCAAAGCCGATATCATAGGCCCAGCCGTCGCCGCCGTACATCCAAATGGCTTTCTTCGTGAGCTGATCCGTATGGTTCTTCACGAACAGTACGTCTTCACTCGTATCCGCCGTCTGAGCTACAGCCGCTTTGACGGCATCAGAAACAGCGACAGTCTTATCATTATCGTCGCCATCGGAAAGCCAGCTTTCCAAGGCTGCTTTAAGCTGCCCATCCGGTGTGGAGGCCACAGCCGCCGTCGCATGAGATTTCATCTGTACCCGCAGTTGTTCTGTAGAAAGGCTGATACCCAAAGCAAATTCGGCATTGTTTTCAAACAGAGAATTCGAGAATGCCGGACCGTAACCACGGCTGTTCACTGTTTCTGGGAATGCCGGCGTAAAGAAGCCTACGGCCTGTGCGCACCCCGTAGCGTTAGCCACGTACATGCGGTCTCCGAAAAGCTGGGTCAGCAGCTTGACGTACGGCGTTTCGCCGCAACCAGGGCAAGCACCAGAGAATTCATACAACGGCTGTTCGAATTGACTGCCTTTACTGGTAAATTTATTCATGGGATTCGGTTTTTCTGACAAGGTCAGGCAGTAATCCCAGTTTTTCTGTTCTGCCAACTGGTCATCGAGCGGTACCATAGTAAGGGCTTTCTGTTTAGCCGGGCAGACGTTGACGCAGCTGCCGCAACCCTGGCAGTCCAATACATCGACCTGCATGCGGAAGGACAGTCCTTCAAAGCCTTTGCCGGCTGCCTTCTTTGTCTGACAGCCTGCCGGTGCCGCTGCCGCTTCTGCCGCATTGAACAAGAACGGACGGATGGCCGCATGCGGACAGACGAGGGAACACTGGTTACAGCCGATACAATTGTCGACATTCCAAACGGGTACATTGTCGGCGACACCACGTTTTTCGTATTTAGCCGTAGCCGTATTCGTAACGCCATCGGCCATATCCATGAACGTGCTTACCGGCAAGTCATCGCCAGCGAGAGAATTCATGGGAATGAGTACTTCACGGACGTATTTAGGCAAAGTCGGATCGACGACTTTTTCTTCATCCTGCAGATCCGCCCAAGCTGCGGGAACATCGATCTTGGTCAGAGCATCGATGCCATTATCGATAGCAGCACAGTTCATATTGACGATTTTTTCTCCTTTATGGGAGAATGTCTTCACCGTCGCTTCTTTCATATATTTAACAGCTTCATCCAGAGGCAGGACACCAGAAAGTTTGAAGAACGCCGACTGCAGGACCGTACTCGTACGATTTCCCAGACCAATACTAGCTGCGATATCTGTAGCATCAATAGTATAGAAATTGATATGACGCTGTGCCAGGATACGTTTTGCCTTATTCGGTAAGTTCTTAATCAGTTCTTCACCTTTCCAACGCGTATTCAGCAGGAATGTACCACCTGGCTTAACTTCGCTGACGATATCATACGTGCGCATATAGCTCTGTTTATGGCAGGCCATGAAATCAGCCATGGTCACATAATACGGACTGATAATCGGTTCCCGGCCAAAGCGCAAATGGCTCCGCGTAATACCGCCGGATTTTTTAGCATCGTACTGGAAATAAGCCTGTACGTACTGGTCTGTATTATCGCCGATGATTTTGATGGAATTCTTATTGGCACCCACAGTCCCATCGGAACCGATACCCCAGAATTTGCAAGAAATGATGGACTTGCCCGTCGTGACGATATTTTCGCCTACAGGCAGGGACAGATGAGTCACGTCATCGTTGATGCCAACGGTAAAATGATTCTTCATGGCACCGGCCATATTATCGAAGACGGCCTTCATCTGAGCCGGTGTCGTATCCTTGGATGACAAGCCGTAACGGCCGCCCAGGATTTTGACAGCCCGGCCACTTTCAGCCATGACAGAACAGATGTCTTCGAATAGAGGTTCACCAATGCTGCCCGGTTCTTTCGTACGATCCAGGACGCTGAGGATTTTTGCCGTTACCGGCAATGCCTGGAGCAGATATTTTGCTGAGAACGGGCGATACAGATGGACCTGGATCAAGCCGACTTTTTCGCCTCGGTCATTGAGATATGTGACAACTTCACGCAACGTTTCGCAAACAGAACCCATCGCAATAATAACGCGCTCTGCATCTGAGGCACCATAGTAATTGAACAGTTTATAATTTTTGCCCGTAATGGTATTGATCTTATCCATATTGTCTGCGACGATATCGGGGAAGCGGTCATAGGCACTATTGCAAGCTTCTCTGTGCTGGAAAAATACATCATCATTTTCACCAGTATTGCGTATTGTCGGATGTTCCGGATTCAGTGCGCGTTTACGGAACCGTTCGACAGCATCCCAATCAAGGATTGTGCGCAGTTCTTCATAGTCCAGCACTTCAATCTTTTGAATTTCGTGGGACGTACGGAATCCGTCGAAGAAATGCTGTACAGGAATACCACCCTGGATGGCACTCAAATGGGCGACAGCACCCATATCCATACATTCCTGTACACCTGATGAAGCGATTTGAGCCCAGCCAGTCTGACGGCAAGCCATGACATCGGAATGTTCACCGAATATACTGAGGGAATGGGTTGCTACGGACCGGGCTGCTACATGCATGACACCGGGCAGCATGACGCCGGCAATACGATACATGGGCGGAATCATGAGCATCAAGCCCTGTGAAGACGTATATGTACTGGTAAGTGATCCCGCTTCCAGCGCGCCCTGCATAGCTCCACAGGCTCCAGCTTCTGCCTGCATTTCCATGAGCTTGACAGGTTGGCCGAACAGGTTCTTCTGTCCATGAGCTGACCACGTATCTACATGATCGGCCATAGGGCTCGACGGTGTAATAGGATAAATGGTAGCCACTTCCGTAAATGCATACGAGATATATGCAGCAGCTTCGTTGCCATCCATCGTCTTGAATATTTTTTTCTTTGTCATATCGTTTCCCTCCTGTAAATAATCCAATCTATATAACTAGAGTACACCCGTACGAGCATCATGTCTAATTTTATCGTACTTAATTTTTGAAGAGAGACTTTTTGTTCCATTCTTGTCAAATATCGGTCAAATATGGGTCAAATAATACGTATATGAGCAAAAAACAGCCTGTGGATCGACAAATCCAACAGGCTGATTCTTATCTTCCTTATTTTCTTTTACGGAAAATCCACTTTCTGTTTTTCAGACAACTCATGGCACAAAAATCAATGTGCCGCTCCATTTCCTGACGGGCAAATACAGGGAATCCCAATTTAATGGCATTATATATAGAAATGTGCTGACTCGCCATTTTATGCAAGGCATTTTTCCCTTCCGCCCCGACGAATTCACAGGTGCGGATGGAAAGATAGCCCAGATTTTTGGCAATAGCACCATACATTTCAATCATATAACGATTGTTGGCTGCTTCAACAATAAGATTATGAAATCCCCTGTCAAATTCAGCTGCTTTAGAAATAGTCGCCACATCAAGTTGCTTCACATTCGTTTCCAACGTCGTGCCAAAATTGACGGCGCATTGTTTCAACCGCGCCAAGTCTATATTACAGTTTTCTTCGGCACAGATATAAGCAGTCAGTCCTTCAATGGATTTTCTGGCCTGAAACAGCGCTTCTATATCGTCGTTAGCCATATCGAAGACATAATAGTTTTTATATTTGCCGCCCGACGCCTGGTACTCGATGAGCAGGCCTTCGGCAGATAACATTTCGATGGCTTCACGTACAGGCGACGTACTGACCTGGAGCTCTTCGGCTATGGTATTGATTTTGAGCCGGCTGCCCGGCTTCAACTTTGAAGAGAGAATTGCCTCTTCCAATATTTTATAGACGGCATCGGTGATTTTGATAAAAGGATTATCTTCCTGAGCCTGCTGTAATTTGCTGCTATCCAGCACGACATTTCCGCCATCCTGTGTTTGTTTCATCGTCTGCCTCCCATCGTAGTACTTAATCATCTATAAGCTACATGGCCGTGCTGTTTTAAAAATACACTAAGGTCACACCATCGCCGCCATTTTGTGCATCATCCAGTGTATAGGATTTGACAAATGGTTGGGCCGCCAAAAATTCATGGATCTGTTTGCGCAGAGCGCCGCTTCCCTTACCGTGAATGATACGGACCGGACTGAAGCCAGCCAGCAGCGCCTGATCCAGGAATTTCTCCACCTCCGGCAAGGCCTGCTGACCCGTCTTGCCGATGATATTGAGCTCCGTCGCTACGCTGTTCGTCCGGATGGGACGGTAAGATGACTGCGCCGCTTTCCGTTCTTCCCGCTTTTCTTTCTTGACCTCGTCATAGTAAGGCGCGCTGATATCGTCGATTCCCACGCGGACTGTCATGCCCCGCATGGAAATGGTAATCTTCTTCCCCTTGATTTCTTCGACGCTCCCCAATCCATCCAGTGAATTGACGAATACGGTCTGCCCCGGCTTCAACTGCCGGATATCGACGGGATCCCTGTGCTGCATTTCCCTGTCTGGCAGTGAAATCTGTTGAATGGCCTTACGGGCCTGCTCGATCGATTTGGCCCGCTCCTGCTGTGAGCTGTCCCGTGACAGTTGCTTGAGTTCCCGGATAATCGACTCCGCCTCGATGCGCAGATTGTGTTTCAATTCCATGGCATCACGGCGGCTCGAATCCAAAATTTCCTGTCGCCGCGAGGATACCTTTTCCTTTTCCTTGCGCAGCGCATCTTGTTCCCGACGGGCCTCAAGGAGACGCTGTTCCAGTTCGGCCTGTTCCTCATCCATCCGCTTAGCCTGGGCATTGAGCTTCGTCAGGATAGCTTCCATATCGACATCCTGGGCCTTGCTGCGCAATTCTTTTGCCCGTTCCAATACCGTCGCCGGCATGCCCAGCCGTTCGCTGATGCTGAAGGCATGGCTGCTGCCGGCCGAGCCGATACGCAGCTTGTACGTCGGCTGGAGCGTATCCAAATCGAATTCCACATGGCCGTTTTCTATTCCCGGCGTATTGTAGGCAAAATTCTTCAAATCATTGTAATGAGTCGTCGCCATGACCGACGCCCCCTTGTCATACAGCGACTGCAGTACGGCAATGGCAATGGCACTCCCTTCAGCCGGATCCGTACCGGAACCGATTTCATCGGCCAGGACCAAGTCGTCCTCACCGGCATGTTTCAGTATATAGACGATTTGCTTCATATGACTGGAAAACGTACTGAGGTTCTGGGAAATGTCCTGTTCGTCACCAATATCGGCAAATACATCGCGGAACAAGGGCAGTTCCGACGCCTCGGCCGCAGGGACGAACAAGCCAGCCTGATGCATGAGTACGAGCAGGCCCAGCGTCTTCATCGCTACGGTCTTGCCGCCCGTATTGGAACCGGTAATGAGCAATATGCGATAATCGCCGCCAATGAGGATCGTATTGGGTACGACCACATCAGCCGCAATGAGGGGATGTCTGGCCTGGAGCAGCTTGACGCGGCCGCGGCTGCTGACACCGGGCCGGCAGGCTTTCATCTGCAGGGCCAGCTCCGCTTTGGCAAATATGAATTCCAATTGTCCTACGCACAGTGTGCTGGCCATTAATTCATCATACTGCGCCCCTACCGTCGCCGTCAGTCTCTTAAAGATGCGTTCGATTTCCCGAGTCTCACCTAGGCGCGCTTCCTGTAAGTCGTTGTTGGCATTGACGATGGCCATGGGTTCGATGTACAACGTCGAGCCGCTGGCCGACGTATCATGGACCAGTCCGGGGAAAGCATGCCGGTATTCCTGTTTGACCGGAACCACATAGCGGTTATTGCGCACTGTTACGAGGACATCCTGAAAATACTTCTGGTATTCCTTGTTCTTCAATATGCCCTGGATATAGCGTTTCGTCTGCCGTTCTAATTCAGCAATACGGCTGCGCAGGCGCAAAAGTTCTGGCGAGGCATTATCCCGGACCTGATGATTCTGGTCGAATACCGTCGCAATCTGATGGCAGAGCTGGCTGAAATCGCCGATAGTCTCTGCCTGGGCGGCTAACTGGCTGTAATCATCTTTCTTCTCATGGAAAAAATCACGGATGTCGCCGTACCGCTGGGCATTATTCCATACTTGTATACACTCTTCGGCATCGAGTGTCATTTCACGACGGGATTTTTCCAGGGCCGGACGGATATCCGTTATCCCGCCAAAGGGAATACTAGCTTCCCTCTGGCGACAGCGGACGGCTTCCTCCGTATCCTCCAAGTGCCGGTACACTTCTTCGGCATCAGAAATCGGCTGGAGATGACGGGCAATTTCTTTCGATAATTTGGAAGGCGCCAGTTTGGCCAACATCGTCTGGACTTGATAAAACCCCAATATCCGCATACTTCGTTTATTCATGTATATCAATACTCCTACTATCAGGTAATGCCATGGAAGAAATGTCCACGCGTCACCGTTTGATCTTCCCTGCTCAGGAGCAGGGTTTCCGTACCGTCACAAAGGCGGCGGTAGCGTCTCGTTTCTTTAGCTATCCACTGGCGGCCGCGGCCTCTCCCTTCTATGCGGAGGCGTCCGATGCCGCTCTGGGCCAAATCGGAAAAATAAGGTGCCATATCCAAATCACGGCTGTTCAATATATGGCTGCGGCAATACTGGTCGGTCCGGACAGGAAAAACATCGCTGTGCCGGTCCTCCAAAGAAAAAGCGTTCCTGCGGCAATGAGCCTGACAATGTTCTTTGGCCCCCTTGCCGGCAAAAGCCGCAATAGGACAAAATTCCATGACCATCATTTCCAACCGTCCCTGAGCCAATACTTCTATAGGCACGGCGACAGCCGCCGCTATGGTCCGGATCTGCCGCAATGTCGCTTCTGGCGACACGGTCAAACCACTGCAGCCATGACGGATATATTCCTGGGCTGCTACCGTGTTGAATATATTTAATGACCAGTCCCCGGCTACGGGGATGACGATGTTCTGTTCCTGCAGCAGGGCAAATATACCCGCTGTCCCGGCATAGATGCCATCGACACCGGCTTGGACGGCTGCCCGTAATTCTCCCAGGACAGTGTCCGTATCCTGCTGACGCAGGATACGCGGCGAAGCAGCCCATACGGAAACACCGCCACGATGAGCCAACTCTACAGCCCGGACCCAGTCCTTTGGATCAACCGCTGTATGAGCATAAGATTCACCGCCAAAAATGACGCGGTCTGCTCCTGCCTGTACGGCTGCTTCAACACATTCCAAGGAATCACAGCGCACAGCTAGTTCCAGCGTTCCCGTACCCACATGGGCCGGGCTGACAGCCGCCATGGCGGCAGGTACTGTCGCAGCCTGAGGCCGGACATATTCGCTAAGTATGACATCTTCCAACTGCCTCACAGCGTCACGACGCAGACCGTTGATAACACTGGACGGTATCATGTACCGCTCATCCCAAATAGTCACATCGGCCAGACCAAAGTGGGTCCCACCCAAATGGTCCAGTTGTTCCCGCAGCCACGCTGCCGTTGCCGGTCGTTTCATCGCCAGCTGCAGTTCATAATCGGACAAACATTCTGCCGTATGGCTGTTTTCATCCCAGGCAGTGAGCCGCAAACGACCTTTTTCATCGGCATCTACATAAAAATACAGCGGTATCTTGCGCGTCATAATATAGGCACCGCCCTGCCGATCTTCCTTACGGGCCAGCCGGTACACCTTGCCAGTCAGACATGCTTTCCGGTGCAGCTGCAGTGTGACCCGCCGCCCGGCAGGACTTTGGGATAGTTCCCATAATTCTTTGACTTCATCGACGACTTCCCGGCCATCGGCGGCGACGATTTTTACCAAATCTCCCGCAGCCAGGGAATCCGTCAGGACAAACTGGATTTCACCGTATTTCTTGCTATACGTCCCTTGTCCTACAAAACGTCCCTGATTTCCTGATTCTGTAACAGTCGCAGTCTGACGGCCTACGGTATTTCCCAAGAAATCCGATTGATACGTACGATTAAAGCAATCTTCCAACAGCTTCTGTGCTTCCAGCGCTGCCTGAGTACGAATCTGCCGCGCCCCATCGTGAGCGCACAGTATACCGCTATAAGCCTGCACGACAGCCCGGACATAGCCGCTGCCTTTCATGCGCCCTTCGATTTTAAAAGAAGCGACGCCGGCATCGATGAGTCGGTCCACATAAGTCGTACCCTGTAAATCCTTCAGGCTGAGCAGGTATTGCGGTTCATCCATATCATGAGCCCCGTCTGTCGTCTGCAGCTTATAAGGCAGGCGGCAGGGCTGGGCACAAGCCCCCCTATTGCCGCTGCGACCGCCTATGAAACTGCTCATAAGGCACTGCCCAGAATAACAGACACAGGACGCACCATGAATAAATACCTCTATTTTGACAGGGGAATGGGCGCAAATATACTCGATTTCAGGCAGCGACAGTTCCCTGGCCAGGACGACCTGCGTAAACCCCTGCGCCGCCATCCACTGCACGCCATATAAATCGGCCACCGTCATCTGCGTACTCGCATGAAGAGGTAATTCCGGCGCCACCTGGCGGGCCAAAGCGGCCACGGCCAGATCCTGGACGATGATACCATCCACTTGGATCGAATCCAACTGGCACAAATACTGTTCTACATCTTTCAATTCGCTATCGGCCAACAGTATATTCACTGTCACGTAAATCTTGACGCCGAACAAGTGCGCCGTCCGTACGGCCTGGACCAGTTCTTCATCATCCAGGTTGTTGGCAAATTTACGGGCATTGAATTGCTTGCCGCCGAGATACACCGCATCGGCTCCCGCATCGATAGCTGCCAGCACGCTGTCCAGCGAGCCGGCTGGGGCTAATAATTCCGCCATATAGTTCTCCTCTGCAATATCATGAATCAAAAACGCTGCAATAGACGTAAAAAGAGGGTGGCATGGCTGCCACGCTCTTCGTTATCTTACTGTAAAGCAAATACCATGTGAACCGTCGTCTGGACGGTAATCGTCCCCGGTGCTAATACGGTCGGAGCTGCCGCCGCTTCATACTTGGCCATGCGCACCATCGACAAGGCCGCATTATCCATCATGACCCGCGTTTCACCGCCGCTGTTATTGATATCGGCGCTGACCAGCGTCCCCAACACACGTCCGCCCGCCCGGGCTACTATGATTGCTTTGGCCTTGCCATTCGTCACGGCATCATCGAGCAGGTCTCGTTCGATCATATTCTTATGCTGCAATCCAAATTCTACACCTTCGACAGAAGCGCCGCTGCGGCTGATACTCTTATCGATGACGGAGCTGAGTTGATGCAGATCACGCACTTTGACGACAGCCGTTGCCGAAGCGATGAAACCCTTCTGCACCTGTTTGCCTTTTTCGTATTCATAGTTGGGATTCAGGGCATAGCCGCTAATGGAGATGTCCTTATCGGGAATCACCTGGCCCAAGAGGACATTGCGCAGCGATTGGAGCTGTTCGGCTAAGTCATTGCGCGCAGCTTCCGCAGTAGAGCCGTTCTTCTGCAAGTCGAGACGGACCGTCGCCATATCTGGTTCTGCCTCGGTTATGGCCGTCCCCGTGACGGTGATCGTATCCTTATCAGCAGCCAAGCTGTACTGCGGCAAGCCTATCAGGAAAAAGCCGGCTAATACTGCAGCTATTACAAATTTAACATATCTCATCATGTAACCTCCCTTATCACTACGGACTTCACAGTAAATTCTATCCTACAATACTATTATTATACTATCTATTGACCGTATTTCCCATAGTCAATTTACGGGACTACGACATACTATGGTTTGTGAGACCCCTAGCCGACACAAAGGCAAGCGGAGCGCACATCGGATTGACTTGACTCAGTTGGCATACTGTATCCTGAGATAGTTTTCCGCCAGTGTAATATTTTCGTTTACGATTGAGGTGAGTGACTTTCTGGTCACCAACAGGATTTATCTGTGCCGGGATAACAGCGGGACGGGGTGTCCCCTTGTAGCGGAGCGAGCGTTCGGTCAGCCGCCCTTCTCGTATGTCTGAGCGCACGATGTGGTATTGGCCTACCTCAGCAACTCAACGGCGGCCTTC
>Ga0163159_1001557_pt1 | contig 21731 bp, 12 predicted proteins | sample BioMet9_FD_108702 | JGI IMG/M metagenome (GOLD analysis project Ga0163159, IMG submission 108702) | Microbial communities from bioreactor (seeded with sewage sludge) at Lawrence Berkeley National Lab, California, USA - Biofuel... | ecosystem: Engineered > Bioreactor > Anaerobic > Unclassified ... | reverse complement strand
TAGACGAGTATTCGAGGTTCAGGTATCTAGAGGCTTTTGACGAACACAGCCAGTACAATTCGACTATTTTTATGCTGCATGTGCTTGAGAGATTCAATTTCAACGTAGAGTGCGTACAGACAGATAACGGCTTCGAATTCACGAACAGACTCAATCCATTGAAAAGCGGCCTGTCAATGTTTGAAAAATTGCTTGCCGCCAAGAATATCAAATACAAAGTGATAAGACCGTTCACGCCGAGGCACAACGGCAAAGTGGAACGGTCTCATAGGAAAGACAACGAATACTTCTATGCAAGCCACAGGTTCTACTCGTTGGATGATCTAAGGCAACAGCTGGCAGTGCATAACCGCAAGTATAACAATTTCCCCATGCGGCCGCTTGGGTGGAAATCTCCAAAGGAAACTTTAGAGATTTTCTTTCACACTCATACCGCAATTAACTCTACTGATTCTGTAACACATGTTTGACAAACCTACACACAACCTCGACGTCACGGCGGCGCGCTTCCGCAAATTTGAGGGCTTCGCCTCCGTCGCTGAACTTCGCCACCTGATACTTATCATGGAAAATATTTCCGGCCATTTCGCCGCTTTCGTCCGTTTTGCCAATCGAAACAAGGATGCGGTTGGTATTTTCCGGCTTTTGCTCTGGCTCGCGCACCGGCGTCTGGACCAGCGGCCCGTCGGTCTCCGGCGCTGTCTCGCAGACGCGCAGCAGCGCTTCAAAATCCGCCACCGTCATCGGTTTTGCATAGTAGTACCCCTGAGCATAGCTGCAATTCAAGGAGCGCAGCCGTTCCGCCTGCTCTCTGGTGCCAACCTTTTCCGCAATCACGGAAAGGTCCATGAGCCTCGCCAGGTTGAGCACGAAGCTCACCGTATCGCGGCCGCTTCTGGCGTCATCGCCGAGCGTGCCCATATCCAGCTTGGCATAGTCGACCGGCATGCGGCTCAGCGTGTTGAGGGAGTAGCCGACGCCCAGATCGTCCATCTCTATCTTGAAACCCATATTGCGCAGCCGCGTGGCGACATCCACCACCTGCCCCTGATCCTCCGCGTAATTCCTGCGCGTGAGGTCCAGGTGCACGAGCTCTGGTGAAATGCCGTGTTTCTCGGCTATCTTCAGCGCCGTCTCGGCCAAATCGGACGTATAGACGTCCACGATTGAGATGTTCACAGACACTGGCACAGGCGTCAACCCGAGGTCAATGCACTTGCGCTGCAGGTCGCAGACGGAATCGAGCACATAGGTGTCCAGTGCCGTGACGAAGCCGTTGCTCTCCAGCACCGGGATGAACTCGCCGGGCAGAATGAGCCCGCGGGCCGGATCGTTCCAGCGCACCAGCGCCTCCGCCCCTGCCACCAGGCCGGTCGCGAGGTTGTATTTGGGCTGCAGATAAATTTCAAATTCTTTGCGCGCCAGAGCGCCTTCGACGCGGTTGAGGATCGATTGCTCGGCCAGGATCTTGTCGTGCATAACCTTGTCGTAGCTTGCGCTGTTCACGCCGTAAAGCCCGTAAAGACTTCTGGCGGCCAGCATGGCACGGTCGCACATGGCGCTCACGGGCTGCGGAGGATCCTCGGCCGCGCAAATGCCAAACCGCACTATCAGCCGGAGCGCGATGTCCGTATCGTTGAACTCGCGCGTGATGTTGGCGAACAGCTCGTCGGGATAGGAGCTGCGGTGCGGAACCAGCATGGCGAAACTGTCGGCGTCGAGATGCGCGAACATGACCGCGTCCTCCACGCGCTTTCTCAGGATGTCCGCGAATCGGCACAGCATCGCGTCTCCGGTCTTTTTGCCGAAGAGGCCGTTGGCAAGCGAAAATTTTTCGATATCGGTGCAGATCACGTCCCAGCTTCTGGCCGGATCGGCCTCGATGCGCGCCTTGGCGTTCTCATAAAATGACTCTTTGGCGTACATGCCGGTCAGCGCGTCCTGCTCCACGTTTCTCATCTTCATATAGGTCTCGCGGAAAGCGATAAAGTTCCCTACGCGGCGGCGGATCACGTCGGGATTGTAGGGCTTCGTAAGAAAATCGAAAGCGCCGGCGGCCAGCGCGCGAACCTCGTTCGCCTCGCTGTCCTTCTGCGTCGTCACGATCACGGGAATATCGTTGAACTTCCCCTCGGCGCGGAAGCGCTCGAGAAAAGCATAGCCGTCCATCACCGGCATCACAAGATCGAGCAGGATGGCGGATATCTCTTTCCCTTCGCGGGCGAGCACGTCAAGGGCCTCGGCGCCGTTCTCGGCTTCGAGCAGCTGGTATTTGTCTTCCAGGATGTTTTTCAGCAGGGCTCTGTTGATCGCGTTGTCTTCAACTAACAGGACCTTGCGCTTCGGATTCAAACCTGTATTCCTCCCCTGCCGAGCAAACGCTCGTGCATCTCGCGATTCTCTATCAGCTTGTCGAACTTGAGCATTACATTCCTGACGCGGAAACGGATGACTTCCGGATTGAACGGTTTGAAGATGAACTCGTCAGCGCCCAGCCTCAGAGCGCGCACCTCGTTCTCGCTCTCGCCGTAGATCGTGTTCACGATAATGGCCGTGTCGTCGAAAGCCTTGTCGGCGCGCACAATCTCCAGGAACTCGAAGCCGTCCATCACCGGCATGCGCAGGTCCAGGATCACCAGCGCCGTATCCGGGTTCTCCTTCAGCACGCGCAGCGCGTCCCTGCCGTTCTCGGCCGTCAGCACGTTGTACTCTTCATTAAAGAGGTTCTTCAGCATCTCGCGGTTCATCTCGATGTCGTCGGCGATCAGCAGCTTCATGCTGCGCGAGTGTCTGATCACGAGCGGATACTGGGTCAGATAGTAGATCGTCGTCTCGTAGAACACGGCGAACTCACGCTCAGCAGACGCGCACATAATGCCGTCGCGGCGTATCAGCATGGCTGAAAAACGCTGCAGCAGCGCCATATACGTGTTCGTCAGCAGGTTGCGCGCGCGTTCAAGGTCCAGATCGCCGCGCACTGTGCCGTCGTCCAGCCCTCTCTCAAGCGCGTTTTTCACATAATCGTCAAGATAGTTGAACCTCAGGAAATAGTTGCGCTGGGCCGGCACGTCGTTCACCACCACGGCCAGATGCGTCTCCAGCTCCTTGAAAAGCAGAAACAGCCGCGGATTGTCAAAAAGACACTTCCGCCAGCAGTCAATATAAAAACGGATCTGTTCCAGCCCCGTCATATTCTTGTAATTATCCGATTCCAGCCGCTTTACCATATCCACCTTGACGCTCTCGAACAGCTTGTCCGTAGCGATCTTGATAAGGTTTTCCTTGGTCCCGAAATGGTTGATGACCGTACGGCGCGTAAGTGAGCAGGCGTCAGCCACCATACCCAGCGAGACCTCGCTGATGCCCTTGTCGAGGAACAGCGTCATGGCGGCGTCGATCAAATGCTCCATGTTGCTGGCCTTGTTCCAGCTGTTCAAATTGATGCTGCTTACGTCTACGTTCAGCGGTTTTATAAATTTCATAGTGTGTGAAACAGCTCCACTCATATAAAACGCCACTTTCTGTGGCGCGCTTTAAATTAATTATCACAACATATTTCTTATGTTTACTTATACCACATAGTTCATCATTTTTCAACAGAGAAGCCTCAAGTGAGAAAGTTGTCAAGTTCAGTCAGAGTCAAGCAAAATTGGACTCGCAGTCCATCAGACGGAAGGCCGCTTTGCCGTCTGTGCTGCGGCGCAACAAACATACGCTCCGACAAACGCCGGGATATAAGTTATAATTGCTTTGCCATAAAAGTCGCACCTTTTGGAGGCGCTGTCATGGAATGGAAAATCAAACGCTTTGACGAACTCACGACTGGAGAGCTTTATGACATTCTGACGCTGAGATCGAAAGTCTTCGTCGTGGAACAAAAATGCGCGTATCAGGACGTCGACGGCGCGGATCGCTGCTCCTACCAGCTCTTCGGCTATGAACAGGACGGTCGTCTGGCCGGCAGCCTACGCATCCTCGATCCGGGACAGACATTCGACGAACCGGCGATCGGCCGCGTGGCCGTGGAATCAACGCTGCGCAATAAAGGCTACGCGCGCCAGATGATGGAATGCGCGCTCGACTTTATGACCGCAAAGCTGAACGAGAAAAAGATCAAGATCGAAGCCCAGGTCTACCTGGTCGAGTTCTACAAATCGCTGGGTTTCCGAACCGTCTCCGAAGCCTTCCTCGAAGACGGCATTCCTCATATTAATATGATCTGGGAAAAGATTTAGACAGCCCCATTCCTGAGTTGGAGTCAGTCCGGCGGTCTGCATAGCCGTCGGATGGGCCGTACTGTTCCCCATGCAGCTGCGCCGCATAATGCCGCGCAGTTCAATTTTTGTGCCTTCCTTCGTCACTCTGCGTCACAGACCGCCAATCTTGAATTTGTGTTGCACAAGTGGTAAAACATCCCGCTGTCAACAGATAATCATAATATATAGAAGAGACAAAGGGGCATGGAGGGCAACCTTCATGCCTCTTCTTTTTGGGCTGAAGAAAGGCGGCGCTCAACGCCTGTTATGATTCCGGATCAAAGAAATTTTAAAATTCCTGTCCGGCTGATTCCAATTCTATATCAAGAATGCATTAAATTGGGATCTAGTTGAGAGTCGTGCCAAGTTCAAACGTCCTCATCCGTCGGCTGGAAAACACCGCAGCCCCTTCCCCAAAGAGAAGGTTTTGAAAAACAAATCTCAGCACAGGTCTTAATCTTTGTCTGTCATTGCGAGGAGCGAAGCGACGCGGCAATCTTGCTTTTAGTCTTTGCCTTGCAATTTAGATTTTGATATCTCCATAACCTCCGTGAGAAACAAGATTGCCGCGTCCTCACTTCGTTCGTCCTCGCAAAGACAGCAAAGGATTAAAGGTTCCACTAAATTTCTATTTAGCGCAATAGACATGAAACTGGAAGCAAACAGCGTATTTTCCCTGGCCGTTCAAATCGCTTTACCGATAATTTTGTATGCTTTTTTGGAAAGCCTTTTCCCGTCGGCCTAGTTTTTAGGCTGACGGGAACGGTTTTGTTTTAAAATTTTAATAAACTCTGGTTATAATATCTATTTAGCCTGTAATACAAGGCTTGTATAACAACTATTTTCGTCTCAGAAATTACAGAATTTTAAAAATTAAAGCCGTTTTTTCACATAATGTATAAACCATCAGCGCACGCACGTCTTTGTACATTTATTATATTATATATACTTTTAGTTATTATATCAAAAATACCAGTCCTTAAGCCGCTTTACAGCTTGCTGCGCATAAATATGCTCTGCGTGAGCGATGCGGGAAAACTGGCGTTCCTCTCTTTGACATTCTCAGATTCACGTACCGGCAATCCAGCGTCTCCGACCTTGCCCCGCCTCGTCGGCCCACAATGTGTCTGCGCGTGCCGCAGCATTTTCTGTCTTGACCTTGCAGGTTACATGAGATACAAAATGTTTTGTCTCTGGTCTTTCCATTGCGAGCCTAAACAGCTTCCTATAAATATTATTTTTGCGTGAAACACTTAAAATAATTCTTCCTCCTAATTTTCTATCTGTAAGTTTTTATTTCCATTGATTTTCGGAAAATAATTTTAAGTTTCTCCATCATAATTTCGTAAACACTAAAGAACAATTGTAAGTTCATTTTAAGATATAAGGATAGTTTGAAATGAATTGAATTTTACAATCAAATCAACCACTTTTAAACTTTTATTATTTTTGCACTTACAGTCCAATATTTAAATATTTTTTGTGCTATTATATAGTTACTTCAGTAAATATGCTGAGAAAAGCAAGCCTGCCGAAAGGCAGAGCACGCAAAGCCAAGGGTCTAAGCTCGCAGAGTATGACAGCCGGTTGCCTTCATCATACGATAAGGACTTTTCACCGGCAGCCTGAGGCTAAATAAAATTCGCTGGGTGGCATGCGCGATGGTTCATATTTCTATGCTCGTTAATGCAAACAATCTACAACAACAAACAATCGCCAAGCTTATGTTGCGCGGCTGTTGCTGTGTTTCGAACGCTGGAAAACCTTAGTTTAACGGACGCGCATCAAGCGCGTTCGCTGGTTTTTAAAAAACAAAATAAAGGAGCGTGAGGCCTGGCGATACTGCTGGGAATGCCGCCAATCGCGGTAATAGGTGTATTGTCTTGAGGAGCCCTATTCAAATTAAACGGAGAGCAAAGGAGAGACAAGAGGAAATGACAAAGTTCAGAAAGTACGGGATAGTTTTAGCGTTAGTATTCGCTGTTATGATGCTGGTTCCAATGAGCGCACTGGCGACGACAAATGAAATTTCTGATTTTGCAGGATTAAAGTCGGCGTTTGATAATGGCGGTACATATATTCTTAATAACAATATTACAATGACAAGCGCTATTACCTCATCAAAAAAACATCACTCTTGATTTAAATGGGAAAACGATATCAGCAGCTTTAGCTGCTAAAGCAATAACTATCACTGATTCCACAGGTTCTTTGACAATAAATGATACCGTCGGTACAGGGAAAATTATTTGCAAACATGGCGGTACTGATACTGCATCAGGCAGCGGAACCGCTATATTGACACAGAAGGGTGCCGCTTGTACTCTAAATGGCGGAACTATAACAGGAGATGACACATGTATCCGAGTAATGGGAAATACTTCTTCCAATACACCCATAAAATCAACGCTTACAGTAAATAATGGCGCTGTCATTTCGGCTACTACGTATTGGGTATTTGGTATCTTCATTTATGGTAACGGTGCTACGCTCAATTTTAACGATGGGAAGATAGAGATGTCTGGTGCGTGGTCTGCGGCCATCGCAGGAAGCGGGGTAAGCACAAATGGCGGTACCAGTATCAACATTAATGGCGGAGATATAAAAAACACTAATTCAGACCAAGATAGCGGAGCTATTTACCACCCTCAGTCAGGCACACTTACTATTAGTGGCGGGAACATCGAGGGACAAGACGGCATACAGATGAAAGCAGGAGCAATAATAATGACCGGAGGCTCCGTTATTGCAACCGGTGCCGGTGTAGCAAAGCCAGTACATAAAGGCAGTGCTTCTTCAAAAGTCGGGGCAGCATTGTCTCTCGTTTCGGCAGCCTATCCTGGCGGCAAAATAAACGCAACTATTTCAGGGACAGCAAAATTGCAGGACGCTAACGGCTGGGCAATCAGAGCTTGCACTACTTCCGGCGACCTGGCACTGGATAAATTAACAATTTCCGGTGGAACCTTTATTGGCAAATCCGACGCTATTCAGCTTGACGATGCTGTAAAAGTAACAAACTACACTATTACAGGCGGCACATACAGCAGCGATCCGACCGAATATATCGCCGAAGGCTATATCGCTATCAAGAACGGCGACGAATATCTTGTCGCCAAGAAGACCGAAAATGCACCCGCGCTTCCGGAAGGCACTCCTGCGACAGTCGAGCCGACCAAGGTTGCAGAACCTGCCGAAGTGACAAAAGTCGTTGAAATAATCTCCTCTGACAAGGCTACTATTGCATCCACCGACCTCGAAGTCAAAAACGGCGCAGTCGTCGTCAAGGAGACAGTAGCCAAGGCCGCGGCCGCAAAGGCCATCGAAACGGCAGGACTTAAGGAAGAGGTCAAGTCTGTAACTCCGCTGCCTGTGTTCGCCGGCGCTGTGAGCGAGGACAAGATTGCGGCAGTTTCGCTCCCCTTCAAGGGCAGCGAGCTTAAAGCAACCACAGCCGGCGCGGTAAGGATCCTTAAGATCCTCGGTTCCGCGAACGGCAAGTTCTTCACGTTCCAGAGCGACGCGTCCAAGGCAGCCGACGGCGAGTTTGCACTGCAGTCCGGTTCCAGCGCCTATCTGGCCAGCGGCGACGCAATCGATGCCAGCAAGAATTACACGCTGGTCCTCTTCATCAAGGACAACGGTGATTTCGACCTTAACAGCACAAAGGGAACGATAGTTGACCCAGCGGCCATTGTTGAGACAACGACTGCCAGCACACCTGACGATGGTGGCTCGACTGGTTCGCACAGTTCGGGCGGCGGTTGCAATGCCGGCTTTGCAGGCCTTCTGCTGCTGGTTGCGGCTCCGATGATCTGGCGCAGAAAGAAGTAAATTCCAAACTCAGGGAAAGCAAAAAGCCCGCCTTACGGCGGGCTTTTTCTTGCCATTTTTTACAGTCCGTGTTTCATCTTGTACGTTACGGAGATGATCTTGCCGACGATCGTGAAATTGCCGGCTACCAGGTCTTCCTCTTCGATGCAGTGGCGAACTCCGTCGCGGGTCAGCATTGCCATGGAGCCGTCCAGCCGCTTGCGGAACTTTACGATCGCGAGGTCGCCTCTGTAGCGCACCAGGACCACGTCCAGCTCCTCCACCTGAGCGCAGGGGTCGACCACGACCTCGGCGCCCAGCGGGATGCCGAAGGCGGCCAGGGCTTCGCCGTCCGCCAGGAGCGCGAAGGGCGCGGACAGAGCGCCGTCGTCAAGCCTGTCTACGAGCCCGCGCGCGGTATAGACGTGTATATGCGGATAGATAAGCTGTGAGGCAGAATCCGCCTCCGGATCCGAGGCCGCTTTGCCTCTGCGCGCCGGAGAAAGAGGCTCCGGGCTCTCGACCTCGCCGAGCAGGTAGGCTACGGAGGTGTTGTAGGTTGCAGCGATGTTCATGAGCACCGGGTAGGAGGGTGTCTTTTTGCCGCGCTCGATCTCGCTCAGGTAGGCCTGGGTGATGCCAAGCTCGCGGGCCGCGTCGCCCTGGGAGCGTCTGCCGCGCAGCTGCGTCATTCTTTCGCACATTATCGAATTATTGTTGTTCAAACGCCCGCCTCCAGCGCAAATCGAATTTTCATCGTACTGACAGCCTATTATAACTCATGAATTTTTATAGCGTTTTATACTTATCAATAAATCTCTTATAACTATAAGCATTGACAGAATAATAGCTGACAGTTAAAATACTTAACTGGTAAAAATATTCTGGCAATCACTTTAGCAGATTAAAAGTGGGCTGATTTTTCCAGTCCGGCTGAAAGGCAGTAATTTTACCGCAGCCTGCGGAGGGTGTAGCGATGATTGACAAGAAGATGACGAGAGAACAGCTCGTCGGGCGAAGGGCGTTGTCGAATGTGGATCTGCACAACGCCGAGGGTAGCGCGATTTCGGCCCATAAGACGGTCGTCACGATTTGTGACGTCGTCAGGAAGTCCGGTATCCGCGTGATGACTGATCCGTGTCCGCACTGCGGACAGTACGCTTTCTTTTTCAACGTGCGGCGCGAGGATCTGACGCTGCTGCCGAGGGAAAATATTTAAGCCGGCGGTACAGAAAAAGCACAGCCGCGCGCGTCTGAGAGGACGCGCGTTTTTTGTTGTTTTCATTTAGCCGGATCGGCGCATAAATATCACCAAAGGCATTGACAAATTTTCAGAAACATGTATTATCAGAAAATGCAATTTGAATATTTGGAAACGCGATGATGGAGTTAAGCTTCCGTTTGTGGACGTTACAGAGAGCCGGCCGAAGGTGAAAGCCGGCACAGAAACGGCGGAATGCAGTCTCACTCCGGAGCGGGGTCCCGGAAAGCGCATGCGAGTAAGGGGCCACGGGCACTACGTTACGTGTGAATGAAGAGGCCGCGCGTTTAGAGCGGCAATCAGGGTGGTACCGCGATATCAATTCGTCCCTGAGGCATGTGCAATGCCTCGGGGACGTTTTTTTATGGATGAAAAGGAGCGTTTGAAATGAAAAAGATCAGATTTACGGATATTACACTGCGAGAGACAGCGGCCGGCAGGGGCAATTCCCTGAGCTTCAAGGAGGCCATCGAGATCGCAAAGATCCTGGACAAACTGGGCGTGGACGTGATCGGCCTGGCGCCGATAGAAAATGTAAAGGTTGATTCCCTGCTGACGCGCACGATCGCCTCCGCGGTCAAGAAGAGCGCGCTTTCGATCCCCACCGGCTACACGGAGGAATCCGTGGAGGACGCCTGGAACGCCGTGAGCGCCGCCGCAGGCAAGAGGCTCTGCGTGGAGGTGCCGGTCTCGGCCGTGCAGATGGAATTCCTCTGCCACAGGAAGCCGGAGGCCGTGATCGAACTCATCGGCGCGCTTGTGAAGAAGGCAAAATCGTTCTGCCCCGACGTTGAGTACGCGGCCCTGGACGCCACGCGCTGTGATCTTGATTTTCTGGCCAGAGCCGTTAAGACGGCGATCGCGGCCGGAGCTTCCGTGGTGACGCTCTGCGACTCGTCAGGCACCATGTTCCCCGACGAGCTGGGCAAATTTATCTGCGACCTGCGCGCCAAAGCGCCGGAGCTTAAGAACGCTGCGCTCGCGGTGCGCTGCGCCGACGAACTCTCCATGTCGCCGGCCTGTTCGCTGGCCGCCGTGGAGAACGGAGCTGCGGAGATAGACGTCTGCCTGCACGACGGCGCGGCCGTGAAGCTTGAAACAGCGGCGCATATCGTGCAGACGCGCGGCGACGACCTGGGCGTCAAAAGCGGCGTCAAGCTCACGGAGCTGCACAGGGCCGTGAAGCAGATGAACTGGCTCGCGCACAACGACGAGTCCAAGCAAACGTCCTTTGAAGCGGCTGCGGCCACAGCTCCTGCCCGTGAGATCACGCTAGACGCCAAGGACAGCATCAGCACGGTCAGCAAAGCGGTCAAAAAGCTTGGCTACGACCTTTCGGAAGAAGATTTAGCCAAGGTCTACGAAGCGTTCCAGAACGTGGCCGAGAAGAAATCCGTGGGCACCAAGGAGCTCGAAGCCATCGTGGCCTCTGCTGCCATGCAGGTGCCGCCCACCTACAAGCTCGTGAGCCACGTCATCAACAGCGGCAACATCATCCGCTCGACAGCCAACATCCACGTGCAGAAGGACGGCAAGGACCTCTTCGGCCTCGCGGTCGGCGACGGCCCCGTGGACGCGGCCTTCCTTGCGATCGAAAACATCACGGGCCGCCACTACGAGCTCGACGAATTCCAGATCCAGGCCGTCACCGAGGGCCGCGAAGCGCTGGGCGCCGCCTTTATCAAGCTGCGCTCGAACGGCCGCCTCTACTCCGGCAACGGGCTCTCTACCGACATTTTGGGCTCCTGCATCCGCGCCTATGTCAACGCGCTCAACAAGATCGCCTATGAGGAGGTCCACGCGCAATGAAGCTCTCCTTTTCCACCTTCGGCTGGGACGGCTTTACCTGGGACAAGCTCTGCGCCACGGCCAAAGAGTGCGGCTTTACCGGCATCGAGATCCACAACATTCACGAGCCGGTCTTTTCGGGCTACCAGAACCTCTTCGACCCGGCGCTCACGAATGTCATGTACCGCGAGCTCGTGGAGCAGGGGCTCTGCATTCCCTGCCTCGACACCTCCTGCAATATCGCGGACGGCGGAAATTTCGCAAACAGCTGCGAGGAGATCGAAACGTACGTGAACAACGCGCGCAACCTGCGCGTGCCCTACGTGCGCATCGGAGCCAGACCCTGCGGCAGCGATAAGGAGGACCGCGCGGCCGTTATGAAATGCCTGAAGCGCGTGGTGCCCTTTGCAAAAAAAGAGAAAGTTACATTATTAATAGAGACGATCGGCGTCTTTGCGGATTCCGCCAAGCTCAGCGAGACGCTCAACAGCTTCGCCTGCGACAACCTGGCCGCGCTCTGGGACATGCAGCACACGGTGCGCGACTGCAACGAGTCGCCCGAGAACACGGTCAAGAACCTGGGCGCCTACATCAAGCACGTGCACCTCAAGGACTCCGCCATGGTGGACGGCAGAATGGAGTACCGCCTCATCGGCGAGGGCAGCCTGCCCGTGCAGGACATGATGCGCGCGCTCTATTCCATCAACTACGACGGCTACATCTCGATGGAGTGGGAAGCCTGCTGGATGAGCGAGATCGACAACTTCGAGCTCATCGCGCTGCACTTTTCTAACTACATGAGCCGCTTCGGCAACCTCGCGCGCCAGACCAGAGCCAAGCGCCTCTACGACAACAAGCGCGGCACCGGCAAGTTCATCTGGCAGAAGGACACGCTGATCGACTGCACCTTCCCGCAGGTGCTGGATCGCCTCGTGGAGGAGTTCCCGGACCAGTACGCGTTCAAATACACGACGCTCGACTACACGCGCACCTACGCGGAGTTCCGCGACGACGTGGACCAGTTCGCGCGCGTGCTGATCTCGCTGGGCGTCAAAGCCCAGTCACACGTGGCCATCTGGGCCACGAACCTGCCCCAGTGGTACCTGACCTTCTGGGCCGCCACCAAGATCGGCGCGGTGCTCGTGACGGTCAACACTGCCTACAAGATCCACGAGGCCGAGTACCTGTTCAAGCAGTCCGACACCCATACGCTCGTGATGATCGACGGCTACCGCGATTCAAATTACAAGGAAATCATGGAAGAGCTCTGCCCGGAGCTCAAGAAATCGACGCCCGGCGAGCCATTGGCCTGCAAGCGGCTGCCCTTCCTGCGCAACATCATCACGGTCGGCTTCCGCATGGACGGCTGCCTTACCTGGGATGAAGCGCTCGGCCGCGCCGAGATGGTGCCGGTCGAGGAGGTCCACCGCATGGCGGCGGCCGTCAATATCCACGACGTCTGCAACATGCAGTACACCTCCGGCACCACGGGCTTTCCCAAGGGCGTCATGCTCACGCACTACAACGTCGTCAACAACGGCAAGTGCATCGGCGACCGCATGGACCTCTCCACGGCTGACCGCATGATGATTCAGGTGCCGATGTTCCACTGCTTCGGCATGGTGCTGGCCATGACGGCCTCCATGACGCACGGGGCCACGCTGGCGCCGCTGCCGTACTTCTCCACCAAGTCGTCGCTGGCCTGCATCAACCAGGAGAAAATCACCTGCTTCCACGGCGTGCCGACTATGTTCATCGCGATGATGGAACATGAGGACTTCCCCAAGACGGACTTCTCCTACATGCGCACCGGCATCATGGCTGGCAGCCCCTGCCCCATCTCCAAGATGCGCGACGTGGTGGAAAAAATGAACATGAAAGAGATCGTGATCGTCTACGGAGAGACCGAGGCCTCTCCTGGCTGCACCATGAGCAGCACCGACGACTCGCTCGAGGACCGCGTGGCCACGGTCGGCAAGGCGCTGCCGCAGATCGAGTGCAAGATCGTGGACCCGGATACCGGCGACGACCTGCCCGACAACAAGACGGGCGAATTCGTGGCGCGCGGTTATAATATAATGAAGGGTTATTACAAGATGCCCGAAGCCACGGCCGGCGCCGTCGACAAAGAGGGATGGCTGCATACGGGCGATCTGGCCTGCCGCACGCCCGAAGGCTATTATAAAATAACGGGACGGCTCAAGGACATGATCATTCGCGGAGGCGAGAACATCTACCCCAAGGAGCTGGAGGAGTTCCTCTACACCTGCCCTAAGGTCAAGGACGTGCAGGTGATCGGCGTGCCTGACGAGGCGATGGGCGAGGAGGTCATGGCCTGCGTAGTGCTCAAGGAAGGCCAGACCGCCACGGAGGACGAGATCAAGCAGTACTGCAAATCGAAGCTCGCGAAGCACAAGTGCCCGAGGTACGTGGATTTCGTGGACGGCTTCCCGATGAACGTGGCCGGCAAGATATTGAAATACAAGATGCGCGAGGACGCGATCAAAAAACTCGGCCTCACAACGGCCGCGAAGATCAAGACGGCATAGCGCAAAGAATATATAAAAGGAAGGATATTTCCATGTCAGATAAAAAACTCGTCACTATGGACGGCAACACGGCTGCGGCCTACGTGGCCTACGCTTTTACGGAAGTCGCCGCCATCTACCCGATCACGCCCTCTTCGCCGATGGCCGAGGCCACCGACGTCTGGGCGGCCAATGGCCGCAAGAACATCTTCGGCCAGACTGTGTCTTTAATAGAAATGCAGGCGGAGGCAGGCGCAATCGCGGCCGTTCAGGGAGCGCTCGAAACAGGCGCGCTCGCGACTTCGTTCACCTCGTCGCAGGGCCTGATGCTGATGATCCCAGTCATGCACAGGCTTTCCGGCCAGCGCCACCCGGCCGTGCTGCACGTGGCGGCCCGCACGGTCGGCACTCACGCCTTCTCCATCTTCGGCGACCAGTCAGACGTCATGAACTGCCGCCAGACCGGCTTCGCGATGCTCTCCACGGCCAGCGTGCAGGAGATCATGGACCTGGCCGGCGTCGCGCACCTGGCAGCCATCAAGGCGCGCGTGCCGTTCATGCACTTCTTCGACGGCTTCCGCACCTCGCACGAAATTGATAAAATTGAACAGATAGATTACGCGGACCTCGCGGCAATGCTCGACCGCGACGCGCTGGCCGCCTTCCGCGCCAACGCGCTGAACCCGGACCACCCCGTCATGCGCAGCACGGTCCAGAACCCAGACATCTTCTTCCAGGTGCGCGAGGCCGGCAGCCGCTTCTATGACTCGGTGCCTGACACAGTCGAGGACTACATGGCGAAGATCAGCGCGCTCACGGGCCGCGAGTACCACCTCTTCAACTACTACGGCGACCCCGACGCCGAGCGCGTGGTGATCGCCATGGGCTCCGTGAGCGGCACGGCTCAGGAGGCGGTCGATTACCTGCGTTCGCGCGGCGAGAAGGTCGGCTACCTGCAGGTGCACCTCTTCCGCCCCTTCTCGTTTGAATATTTCTTCAAGGCTCTGCCGAAATCGGCGACACATATCGCGGTGCTCGACCGCTGCAGCGAATACGGCTCGGCCGGCGAACCTCTCTACGAGGACGTCTGCACGGCCTTCTCGCAGGCCCGCAGGGACGCCGTGATCGTGGGCGGCCGCTACGGACTTTCGTCGAAAGACACGGACCCGGCGCAGCTGATCGCCGCGTTTGAAAATCTCAAGAAAGACACGCCGCTCAACCGCTTCACGATCGGCATCAACGACGACCTCACGCACCACTCGCTGCCCCTGGGCGAACCGGTCTATCCCGACGGCGCAAAGCAGAAGTCCTTTAAATTCTGGGGCCTCGGCGGCGACGGCACCGTGGGCGCCAACAAGAACACGGTGGACATCATCAATTCCAGCACGAACAAGTACGGTCAGGCCTATTTCGAGTACGACGCCAAGAAGTCCTTCGGCGTCACCATCTCGCATCTGCGCTTCTCGGATGCGCCCATCCGCTCGTCGTACTTCGTAAAGCGCGCTGACTTCATCGCGGCCCACAACCAGACCTATATCGTAAATTACGACATCGTGAGCGAGCTCAAGGACGGAGGCACGCTGCTGCTCAACTGTCCCTGGACGCCGGAGGAGCTGGAGGAGAAGATCCCGCCGGAGATCCGCCGCGAGCTCGCGCAGAAACACGCGCAGTTCTACATCATCAACGCCACGAAAATCGCCGAAAAGCTGGGCCTCGGCAGCCACGTCAACATTCCTCTGCAGGCGGCTTTCTTCCATCTCGTGAACCTGGTGCCGAAGGAGGAGGCCCGCCGGCTGCTGGCCGACGCGGTCAAAAAGACCTTCTTCGCAAAGGGCGACGAGGTGGTATCGCGCAACGTGGCCTCCATCGACGAGGGCGCCAATGCGCTCGTGAAAATCGAGATCCCTGATTCCTGGGCCTCGGCACCCGACAGTCCGCCCAAGGATTACACGGGCAAACCCGCCATCGTGAAGAACCTGCTCGACCCCATCAACAGACAGCAGGGAGACAAACTGCCGGTCAGCGCCTTCGTTGGCTACGAGGACGGCACCGTGGAACTGGGCCTCACAGCCTATGAGAAACGCGCCATCGCCACCTTCGTGCCCGAGTGGGACCCGAAGAAGTGCATCCAGTGCAACCGCTGCTCCTACGTCTGCCCACACGCCGTCGTGAGACCGTATTTAATGAACGAGGCGGAGAAGGCAAAGGTGCCGGAGGGCTTCCTCTCCGTTCCCGCGACGGGCGCCAAAGGGCTGAGCTACACGCTCCAGATCAGCCGCGACGACTGCACGGGCTGCGGCTCCTGCGTGAACTCCTGCCTCGCGAAGGAAAAAGCCATCAAAATGGTGCCAATCGAGGAGTCAAAGTCCACGCCGGAACAGTGGGCCTACGGCCTCTCCCTCGCCGAAAAGAAGGGCGCCTTCGACTCCTGGACCGTCAAGGGCAGCCAGTTCCGCCAGCCGCTGCTTGAATTCTCGGCAGCCTGCGCGGGCTGCGGCGAAACTCCCTACGCAAAGCTGATGACGCAGCTCTTCGGCGACCGCGTCTACTGGGCCAACGCCACCGGCTGCAGCCAGGCCTGGGGCGCGGCCATGCCGGGCATCCCCTATACGAAAAACAAAGCCGGCAAAGGCCCGGCCTGGTCCAACTCGCTCTTTGAAAACAACGCCGAATTCAGCCTCGGCATGTTCCTCTCCGTCAAACAGCAGCGCGCGGCGCAGAAGATCCGTGCGGAGAAACTGCTTGCTGCGGCGGGCGCAGAACTTACAGAGGCGCTGAATAACTGGCTCGCCGCCTTCGACGACTTTGACGCCTCCGTGCCATCCGGCGAAAAACTCTGCGCGGAGCTGGAAAAGGCCATGCCTCGGCTTGACGGCGAAGCCGGGCGGCTCGCCGGCGATATGCTCGCGAACCGCGACCAGCTCTCGAAAAAGACCTTCTGGATGTACGGCGGCGACGGCTGGGCCTACGATATCGGCTTCGGAGGCCTCGACCACGTGCTGGCCATGGGCGAAAACGTCAACGCGCTGATCGTGGACACGGAGGTCTACTCCAACACAGGCGGCCAGTCGTCCAAATCCACGCCTCTGGGCGCCGTGGCGCAGTTCTGCATCTCCGGCAAAAAGGTCGGCAAGAAGGACCTCGGCGCCATGCTGATGACCTACGGCAACATCTACGTCGCGCAGGTGGCCATGGGCGCCGACCCCAACCAGCTCGTCAAAGCGCTCAAAGAGGCCGAGGAGTACGACGGTCCCTCCGTCGTCATTGCCTACGCCCCCTGCCTTTCTCACGGCCTCAAATGCGGCATGGGCAACACGCAGGCCGAGATGAAGCGCGCCGTCGAAAGCGGCTACTGGACGCTTTACCGCTACGACCCGCGGAAGGAAAAGCCCTTAACGCTAGACTCCAAAGCCCCGACCAAACCCTACGGCGAATTCCTCGACGGCGAAGTCCGCTACGCAAGCCTGAAGCGCACCTTCCCGCAAAACGCCGAGAAGTACTTCACCAAGGCAGCCAAATATGCGCAGGCCAGGTACGAAAAGTACAAACATATGGAAGAGAATCAGTAAGACAGCAGCGCGAAACCATGCTGCGCCAGGCCGCTCCCGTCAGGCTCAATTGAGCCCGGCGGGAGTTATTTTTTTACGCAGACTCCCGATTTTGTCTCGCTCTTCCGCGCCGCAACTTGTACAATTATTCACAATGTTCATTTTCAAAGATACTTTTATAGAATCATGGGTTTCACTGTGCGGAATGGATGGATATGATAAGCGCAGTTCCCGTAAAACATTGCATCATAATAATAGGAGGAGTAGCAATGAAAAAGCTTTCCACAGTATTAGCGGTTCTCGTCGCTGTCGCGGCCCTGTGCGCCTTTGGGACCGCTCCGGCTTCGGCGGCATCGTCGGAGCTGGTTATCTACTGCCCGCATCCCCTGACCTTCATCACCCCGCTCGTCGAGGCCTTCCAGAAGCAGTCGGGCATCAAGACCGAAGTCATCACCGCCGGTTCCGGCGAGCTGCTTAAGCGCGTCGAAGCCGAACAGGCCAACCCGATGGGCGACATCTTCTGGGGCGGCAGCCTCGGCACCATGAAGGGCAAGATGAAGATGTACGAGAATTACAAGTCCGTCAACGAACCCTTCGTCTACAAGGAATTCAAGAACGTTGAAGGCCCGCTCACCCGCTTCACCGATATTCCCAGCGTGCTGATGATCAACACGAACCTGATCGGCAAGATCAAGGTCACAGGCTACGCGGACCTGCTCAACCCGGCGCTCAAGGGCAAGATCGCCATGGCGGACCCGGGCAAATCCTCCTCCGCTTTCGAGCACCTCGTCAACATGCTCTGGGCGATGGGCAAAGGCGACCCCGAAAAGGGCTGGGACTATGTCAGCAAGTTCTGCGCCAACCTCGACGGCAAGCTGCTTTCCGGCTCCAGCGCAGTCTATAAGGGCGTAGCCGACGGCGAGTACACGGTCGGACTTACGTTTGAAGAGGGCGGCGCGACTTACGTGGCCAACGGCGCTCCCGTCAAGCTCGTCTATATGAAGGAAGGCGTCATCTCCCGTCCGGACGGCATCTACATCATCAAGGGCGCCAAGCACCTTGACAACGCAAAGAAGTTCATCGACTTCGTGACCGGCAAGGAAGCCCAGAGCCTCATCACCGCCAAGCTGCACCGCCGCTCGGTCCGCAAGGATGTCAAGCCGCCGGTCGGACTTATTGCAAAGAAGAAGATCCATCTGATCGCGGACAACGAAGAGTACACGATCGCCCATAAGCAGCAGTGGATCGACAAGTTCAAGGATATCTTCACGTCGAAATAAGCGACACCAGCTCTTTTTAAGATAATACGGCAGCCCGCATCCAGCATGCGGGCTGTTTTTTCAGGAGGAAACGACATGAGCGTTGCAATAAACATAGAAGACGTCAAAAAGATCTATAACGGCGTGGAGGTCATTCCGGATCTGTCGCTGGCCGTAAAGAACGGCGAGTTCTTTACGCTGCTGGGCCCTTCCGGCTGCGGAAAGACGACGCTGCTGCGCATGATCGCCGGCTTCAACAGCATCGAGGACGGACTCGTCAAATTCGACAGCGACGTCATCAACGATATTCCCGCCCACAAGCGCAACATCGGCATGGTGTTCCAGAACTACGCGATTTTTCCGCACCTCACGGTGCGCCAGAACGTGGAGTTCGGGCTTAAGCTGCGCAAGCTCTCGGCGGCCGAGATCAAGGAGAAGACCGACGAGATCCTCAACGTCGTCAAGATCGAGCAGTATCAGGACCGTCTGCCCGAGAACCTCTCCGGCGGCCAGCAGCAGCGCGTGGCCCTGGCCCGCGCCATCGTCATTCATCCCAGCGTGCTGCTGATGGACGAGCCTCTTTCCAACCTCGACGCCAAGCTGCGCGTGGAGATGCGCGGCGCCATCCGCGAGGTGCAGAAACACGTCGGCATCACCACCGTATACGTCACGCACGACCAGGAGGAGGCGCTGGCCATCTCCGACCGCATCGCGGTCATGAAGGAAGGCCGCATCCAGCAGGTCGGCGCTCCCCACTCCATTTATACGCGGCCCTGGAACGTCTTTGTATCAACCTTCATAGGCCATTCGAACCTCTTTTTCGGCGTGATCGCGACTGAGAACGGCGCGCGCGGCGTGCGCTTCGCGAACGGCTGGTTCTCGCCAGTCGAGAATCTGCTGCCGGCAGAGGACGGCACGAAGGTCATAGCTTCCGTGCGGCCGGAGGAGCTTTCTGTCCGCGACGAGGGGCTGTCCTGCCGCATCGAGTCAAGCGTCTTCCTCGGCAAGTACATGAACTACACGCTTGATTTCGGAGACGGCATGGTGCTGCCGGATCAGCCTGGCATCGAATATTCGCAGGACATCGGACACGCGGAACGCGTCTTTGCAAACGGCGAGACCGTCAAGCTGCTGCCCAACGCAAAGAAGTTCAACGTCTACACGGAAGACGGCTCCAGGAGCCTCATAAAGGGCGTGGTGCAGTATGCCTGAGAGCCGCTCTCATTTTAAGTGGGATTTCTGGACCTTCGTCATCATCGGAGTGCTGGGCGTCTTCATGCTTTTCCTGATCTATCCGCTCTTCACGCTTTTCCTCAGCGGCTTCCAGGACCCGTACACAGGGCGCTTCTCGATGGTGAACTTCGCGAAATTCTTCCATAAGAGATATTATTACCGCAGCCTCTTCAACAGCTTCAAGGTCACCACGGCCGTAACACTGCTGGCGGTGCTGATCGGCACTCCCATGGCCTGGTTCATGAGCTCGTTCAGGATCCGCGCCAAGCGGCTGCTCGATGTGCTTATCATCATCTCGATGCTCTCGCCGCCCTTCATCGGCGCCTATTCGTGGATCCTTCTCTGCGGCCGCAGCGGCGTGGTCACGCAGACGCTTTCCAAAGTTTTCAACTGCGAATGGCCCAGCATCTACGGCTTCGGCGGCATCCTGCTGGTGCTGACGCTCAAGTTATATCCGTTCATCTACCTCTACGTCTCCGGCGCTCTGAAGAAGATCGACTCCTCTCTGTCGGAAGCGGCCGAAAGCCTTGGCTGCAGCGGCGCGCGCAAGGTCGTAACGGTGGTGATGCCGCTGATCATGCCGACCCTGCTCGCAGGTGCGCTGATGGTGTTCATGAACGCGCTGGCTGACTTCGGTACTCCGATGCTGATCGGCGAAGGCTACAGCACGATGCCTGTCCAGATCTACAGCGAGTTTATCAGCGAGGTCGGCGAGACGGCCAACTTTCCGGCCGCCATGTCGGTCATCATGGTGCTGGTCACGACGGTGATCTTTTCGCTGCAGAAATACATCATCAACAGAAAGAGCTTCGTGATGAGCAGCCTGAGGCCCATGCACGCCAAGGAGATCAGCGGTTTCAAGAGCCTCCTCGTGCACGGCTACATCTGGCTTGTGGTGGCGCTTTCACTGGTGCCGCAGGTCACGGTCATCTACACGAGCTTTCTCAAAACGCGCGGGCAGATCTTTATTCCAGGCTATTCGTTCGACAGCTACCGCGCCGTCTTCAGCACCATGATCTCGTCGGTCAAGAACAGCTTTGAGTTCGGACTCTCGGCCATCGCGGCCATCATCGTGCTCGGCATGCTGATAGCCTACCTCACGACGCGCAGGAAGTCCGCCATCACGAATTTCATCGACAGCCTCACGATGCTGCCCTACGTGATCCCCGGTTCGGTGCTGGGCATCACGCTGCTGCTAGCTTTCAACAAAAAGCCGCTGCTGCTGACCGGCACCGCGATCATCATGATCGTTTCGCTGGTGATCCGCAGATTGCCGTACACGCTGCGCTCGAGTTCGGCAATCCTCTATCAGATCAGCCCCAGCATCGAAGAGGCCTCCATCAGTCTCGGTTGCTCGCCGGCCAGGACCTTCTGGCGCGTGACCGCGATCATGATGCTGCCCGGCGTGCTCTCCGGCGCTATCCTGAGCTGGATCACGGTTCTCAACGAACTGTCCAGTTCTGTTATACTGTACGGAGGCGATACCAAGACCATGTCGGTGGCCATTTACTCGGAGGTCATCCGCGCCAGCTACGGCACGGCAGCAGCTCTCTCCACGCTGCTGACGATCGCAACGGTGGCTTCGCTTTTGGTCTTCTTTAAGCTGTCCGGAGCCAAGGACGTAAGTTTGTAGGCGCAAATTTTGTGACGCAAGCGAGGTGAGATGATGGGCAGAAAATACTTTCGCGACGAACTGCGCCGCACGCTGGCGCTTTACGCTCTGGTTCCGATCTGCATCTTTCTGCTCGTCTTCTGCCTCCTGGCGCTCCTCTTCTGGCATTCATCGGTCGAAAACTGGAACGACTCGACCCGCAGCGAGCTGGCCGGCGCGCTTGTCTCTGTAGTAGAGAACTGTTCCGCCGCCATAACGGACGCAGCCGCGGATTACGATCCCCAGCGGATAACCTCAGATCCGGAGATGCTGCGGCGCGTATCCTCGCGGCTATACAAAACGGCGCTCCTCTATCCAAGACAGGGCAGGCCCGTTTTTTATCTGCTGGACAAAAACCTCGGGCAGCTGGCCTCAAGCTCCACGCGCAGGGTCG
>Ga0163159_1001545_pt1 | contig 21892 bp, 17 predicted proteins | sample BioMet9_FD_108702 | JGI IMG/M metagenome (GOLD analysis project Ga0163159, IMG submission 108702) | Microbial communities from bioreactor (seeded with sewage sludge) at Lawrence Berkeley National Lab, California, USA - Biofuel... | ecosystem: Engineered > Bioreactor > Anaerobic > Unclassified ... | reverse complement strand
GGCGGCCACCACGCCGATTCGGATCAGAATCTGAAGAATCGCGGGAAAATCCACCCGATCTTTTCCCGCGATCAGATCGATGGCTCGTCCGATCAGAATGGGGACGTACAGGGTCAGAATCACTGTTCCGGCGGCAAGCAGGAGCGACAGCAGCAAAAGCAGCCGGTAGCGCCGCAGACAGTGGAGAATTTTCGCCATCGTGCCCTGTTCAGATTTTTGCTGCTTGTTTTGTCTGCTCATCGGCCACGGATTCCTTTCTGTTTTGAGAATCGTAGATCTCCCGGTAGACCTGGCAGAATTGCAGGAGCTTGTCGTGTGTCCCGATTGCCACAATTCTCCCCTCGTCCATTACGAGAATCTGATCGGCGTACCGGATGGCGGAGGTCCGCTGGGAGATGATGAAAACGGTGGGATGGCGCGGCATCGCCCGGATGGCCTGCCGCAGCGCGGCGTCGGTGGCAAAATCCAGAGCCGAAGCGCTGTCGTCCAGAATCAGAAGCTCCGGCTGCCGCACCAGTGCCCTGGCAATGGTAAAGCGCTGCATCTGCCCGCCGGACAGATTCCGCCCGCCCTGCTCAATCAAAAAATCCAGGCCGCCCTTGCCCTCGGCCACCGCTTTCGCCTGTGCGACGGTCAGCGCCTCCCAGATTTCTTCATCGGTGGCGGCGAGATTGCCCCATTGCATATTCTCCCGGAGTGTTCCCTGAAACAGCACGGCCTGCTGGGGCACCATGCCGATTCTGTCGCGCAGGTCGGTTAAGCCGTAGTTCCTGACGTTCAGCCCGTCCACCAGGACTTCGCCCTCCGTTGCGTCGTAAAAGCGGGGAATCAACTGAACCAGTGAGGATTTGCCCGATCCCGTGCCGCCGATGATGCCGATGGTTTCACCCCGCCGGATGGCGAAGGTGAGACCGGTCAGGGAGTCGCTGGCGGAATTCCGGTACCGGAGTCCCACCTGCCGGAACTCCACCGCCAGTGGGCTGTCTCCCGGCGTCTGGGTCTCCGCCGGGGAGAGCAGCGTGGGCCGAATTTCAAACACATCCTGAATCCGGTTTCCACAGGCCACCGACTTGGTGAGGGTGATGATGAGATTCGCAAACTTGATCAGTTCCACCAGAATCTGGGACATGTAGTTGTACAGGGCCACCACTGCACCCTGGGTGATTCGCCCGCCGTTCACCTCAATGGCGCCGGTCTGAATCAGAAAGAGAATGGCCAGGTTGATGATGACATAGGTCAGGGGATTCAACAGGGCGGAGAGATTGCCCGCATGGAGCTGCAGCCGGGTCAGCGCTCCGTGCCGCAGGCTGAAGGCCTCAATCTCGTCATTCTCCTTGCAGAAAGCCCGGATCACCCGTACGCCGGCCAGGTTTTCCCGGGTGGAGCTCAGAACCCGGTCCAGTGCGGACTGCACCCGCTTGTAAAGCGGAATACAGACGATCAGCAGCGCCAGAATCACGGCAAACAGCACGGGAATGGTCACTGCAAACACAAGCGCTGCCCGGGTATCCACGGTGAAGGCCATAATCATGGCGCCGAACACCACAATAGGGGACCGGAGCAGCAGTCGGATGGTCATGTTGACTCCGGACTGTACCTGGTTCATGTCGCTGGTCATCCGTGTGATCATGGTGGCCGTGCCCAGTGTGTCCAGTTCGGAAAAAGACAGACTCTGAATGTGTGCGAACAGCGCGTGCTTGAGCTGCTTGGCAAAGCCGGCGGAGGCTTTCGCCGCATAATACTGAGCCGTGATGGAACTGGTCAGGCCCACGGCGCCCAAACCCACCAGCAGCAGACACATCCGGATGATATACGATCGGTCTGTGTTCGCAATACCGACATCGATGATTTTGGCAATCACCAGAGGAACAAGCAATTCAAAAACGACCTCCAGAAGCTTGAACAGCGGCCCCAGAATGGTCTCCTTTTTGTAGTCCCGAAGATAAATCAGCAGCTTTTTCAAAATGTACCTCCAAGAGTGCGGATGGAACAGACGGAAAATTGCCGGCGCATGGACAAAAAGTGCCCACATGCCGGAATGAATTGCAGCCAGTATCCTGCAGCAGGAAAGCCGCGGTGCGGTCTCTTTTTTGAAACCGCGTATACCAACTGTGCTGCGGTCATTATACCACCCCGACACACATATTGGAATCATATGCCGCCAAATTGGGTCATGCTTTTTTCGTATGGATCCATACAGGATTACAAAAAGAGACGGATGCACTTCCGCCGCCGGGAGCGCGAAGGCCGGTTTCCCCGCCAGACAGCAGGGAAACCGGCCGTTCTCACCGCTTGGGGTCAGGTAACGGGGGAAACTGAGAATTAAGGCTTGAGCTGGACCCAGTTGATGGCGATGGGCTTGATATTGCTAAGCTGGATGCTGTCGGCATGGTAAACGTTTTCCGAGAGATTTCCCCGTGCCACCGTGCTGTACTTCAGGTGCAGTTCAAACGGCATTTGCGCGCCGGAATCCTGGTCTCTTGCCACCCCGTACAGCACCGCTGCGCGCTGATTTGATTGAAAAGGCTCCGGAGCGGCATAGTTTTCTGACGGCTCATAGATATTGACATCCAGCAGAACCATGGAATGCGGGACGATGTTGTAGTTGATGTAATCCAACAGTTCGTGTTCCGAGTCGGAAGGCATCTCAAACTGGGCTTTTCCGATGAAATTGCCGGTATTGGCGTCAAAAACATCGGAATTCACCTTTAAAATTCTGTTTACCATGGCGGCATCCCCTTCAGATGATACAATTCGGCCTTCAAAAGCAAAGAGTTTAATCTTTCGTAACATATTATGCTTTTGCTGTTCAAATATTGTGAGTATCCTAATCCTAGTCAGTGAGTTCTTCTTTTTCTTTATTCTCTTCTCCAACGGAACAAGCCGGGTGCCATTCAGGCATCCGGCTTGTTCCGTTCTTGTATTTGGGCGAAATAGCGAACTCTCTCAGGCGGTTACCGTCCAGATTCTCATGCCGAGACCTCTTGCCGGCTTTCCGCACGCCGTTTTGCATAGTTGGCGATCTGCTGCTCGTAGACTCTTTCAACCCGCTGGGCGAACAACTCCGCTGAGAATCGGGCTGCCGCTTCCGATGCACCGATTCGCAGTGCCTGCCGCTGCTCGGGGTGTGCGGCAAACCTGCTTACCCGTTCCAGAAATTCCGGCTGACTGTGGTACTGCCAGCCGTTCTGGTCATCCAGAATCACACCGCTGAGGCAGGGATCGGCGCGGCAGAGCGCCGGCAGGCCGGAGGCCAAAGCCTCGATATAGGTCAGCCCCTGGGTCTCGCTGGTGGATGCGCTGACAAACAGATCGCCCAGACGATAATAGTCGGCGACCTGCTGGCGCGGCACCATCCCGGTGACCACCACGGAGTCCCCGAGGCCGAGCTGACTGGCCTGATGCTGCAGTTCGCCCCGATAGGGGCCGTCACCCACCAGAAGCAGGGTGACAGGCATGGTTTGCCGGAGAGTGACGGTGTGGCGCAGCAGCTCCTCGATGTTTTTTTCCTCCGCCAGCCGCCCAACGGAGGCGAGAACCAGATGATCCGCGGAAATGCCCAGTTGTTTCCGGAGTTCCGTCAGACGTTCGGGGGAGACGGGCTTTTCAAAGGTCCGCAGGTCTATGCCGGTGGGGATGACGTGCACCTCGCTCCGGATGCCGTAGCCCAGCAGCAGGCTGCGGACTTTCTCCGTGGGAGCGATCATGCAGTCGGTCCTGTTGGCGATCCAGCGGGAAAACAGAGCCACCGTCTGGTGCCCCCACTTCTGAATGGGGGAAAAATAGTGGGTGTAGTCCTCATAGACCGTGTGATAGGTATGTACCAGAGGGATATCCAGCTCCTCGGCAATTTTTCGGGCCAGAAAGAAGGTGCTGAATTCGCACTGGGAGTGAACTACGTCCGGGCCCCAGCGCAGCAGATTCCGCACATACCGGCTGCCCAGAGCAGTTCGCAGCCGCGCACCGGGGTAAATCAGCCCGGCACTGAGGGATCCGATGTAGGTGACGCCCTCCCGGCAGCCGGAGAGGGGGGACTGCGACAGCGTCAGCACCCGAACCTCATGGCCCCGGGCTTCCAGCTCCCGTTTCAGATTCAATACGGAGGTAACAACCCCGTTGACGGCGGGACTGTACCAGTCGGAGGTAATCAGTACTTTCATGGAAAATTCTCCTTTTTGGACTTGCTGTCTTGATGACGAAGTGCCCGGAAATTCCGCCGGAACTCCCTTGCGCAGATGCCTCTGCGCGTTGGCTGCCGGCGATAGCGGAAACGACGCTCCGCGGACGGAATTTCCATCTGCAGTTTTATGCGCTGGGATTGCTGCGTTCCTCATGGCAGGACACATACCTTTTCCATATTGATATTCTATACCAATTTTCAGAAAAAAGCAAAGGAAACTGTGGGTGCATTGGTAACAATTGGATAAAGCGACCCGAAAGAATCTGCCGCTGTTCATGAAAAGACGGAGAATGACCTCCGCCGCGGCCTTTCTTTTTGCGTTTTGCACTGCTATACTGAATCTAACCTTTCCTTTTGGGAGATCAAACGAATGATTCAGAAAAATTACGGTAAAATGTGATGAAAAAACTGGTTGTTGGGATACTGGCCCATGTGTGAGCAATACCCTCTACTCTACGGTTCAAAACAATGTGAAAATGTTGCATTTATGAGGGTTTGAGTAATGAAAAGTAACGAAATTACGGCGTGCGTGAAATTTGAGTATAGTCACGCCCCTTTTGATTTGAGCAAGGTGATTGAGCTTACCGAGAAAATCAACGAAATTCTGATTGAGGTCGATCCTTCGCTTCGAGGCAAACTCAGCGTTAAAAAACACCATGGTATCTTACCAATAGAGATGCCAACGGCGCAAAGAAAATAACGATAAAAACAGAATAGAATGAAATTTAAACAGTCACTTGTCACAAAAGACCGGTGACTGTTTTTATATAAAAATAAATTAGATTGGCGGTGATAGCATAGATAAATTACATTTGCCGTATTTTTACGGACATGAAGCTGAACAATATGCCTTTTACCGTATTCCAAAAGTCCTTATTAGCGACCCACGCTTTCGGAATGTCTCGACCGATGCAAAGTTGCTATATGGACTAATGCTCGACCGAATGAGTTTATCTGTGAAAAACGGATGGTTAGACAACCACGGCAGAGTTTATATTTTTTTCGTGTTAGATGAAATTCAGGAGCTTTTGCAATGTGGACATGAAAAAGCTGTAAAACTGTTAGCCGAATTGGATAGTGACAGGGGAATCGGTTTGATTGAACGAGTAAAACGCGGACAGGGCAAGCCTACTATCATTTATGTGAAGCAATTCTGTGAGAAAGAATAGCTATGGGATTTTTGTCAGAAGTCAAGACTTCGGTATTTCGGAAGTCTTGAGATCCGAAAAACAGATGCCTTGAATTCTGCTTTTCGGCGGCTAATAAGACTGAGATATAGCAAGACTAAGAATAGAAAGAATACCACCCGAAAAAAGAATAACCGTAAGAAGCAACAGCTTTGTTAGAACAGGGGCCGCAAGGCTCCTTTTTTTGTTGGAGGAGGTGTCCCATTGAAAACAATCGCACTGGCAAATCAGAAGGGGGGCGTGGGTAAGACCACCACAGCCGCCAGCCTCGGCATTGGTCTTTCTCGGCAAGGTAAAAAAGTCCTGCTGATCGACGCCGATGCACAAGGCAATCTCACGCAGATGTTGGGCTGGCCGCAGCCTGATGAATTATCCCCCACACTCTCCACCCTGATGGAGAAAATCATCGCGGAGCAGCCCATCGCCCCCGGTGAGGGCATTCTGCACCACCCGTCCGGTGTCCATCTTGTCCCCGCCAATATTGAGCTGTCGGCACTGGAGGTCACGCTGGTCAACACCATGAGCAGGGAAATGGTACTGCGGCAATATCTGTCCACCGTGGCAGACCGCTACGATTACGCACTCATCGACTGTATGCCGTCCCTCGGTATGCTGACCATCAACGCTCTGACTGCGGCGGACAGCGTGATTATCCCCGTGCAGGCGCAGTATCTTCCGGCCAAAGGGCTGGAACAGCTTTTGCGAACCATCACCCGCGTGAAACGGCAGCTCAACCCGAAGCTGGAGGTGGACGGCATTGTGCTGACGATGGTGGATAGCCGCACCACATTGGCGCGGGAGATTAACGCACTTGTCCGCAAGACCTATGGTGGTCATGTGTTCGCAAGCGAAATTCCCCGTTCCATCAAGGCGGCGGAGATCAGCGTGGAAAACAAAAGCATTTACGACCATGACCGCAGTGGCAAGGCGGCGCTGGCGTATGAAAATCTGACGAGGGAGGTGTTGAGCCTTGGCAAGCAAATTAAGCGGCATCGAGTTGACCCGGTACGATGACCTGTTCAAAACGGACGCGGAGCGTGAAGCCGACCGGCAGGAGCGGATTCAGATCGTTCCTGCCGCAGAGGTTTTCCCATACTCCCGCCAGCCGTACACCATCGACCGCCCCACGCCAGACTTGGTGCGGCTCATGGACAGCATCGAGCACATCGGCATCGCGGAGCCGCTGATCGTCCGTCCCCGCGAGAGCGGCGGGTATGAGATCATCTCCGGCCACCGGCGGGATTACTGCGCGAAAGCCGTGGGGCTGGATACCCGTCCCGTCATCGTCCGCAATTACAGCGACGAGGAAGCGGACATCCTTGTGGTGGACTACAACATCAACCGCGAGGACTTGCTGCCCAGCGAGAAAGCCAAAGCCTACAAGCTGAAGCTGGACGCCATGAAACGGCAGGCTGGACGGCCTTCAAGAGAAAATGGGGACCAAGTTGGACCCCATTATTTTCGTGGCAAGTCAAAAGAAATTTTGGCAGAGCAAGTCAACGAAAGTACATCGCAAATTCAGCGTTATGTGCGCCTGAATAAGCTGATTCCGCCGCTATTGGACGCGGTGGACGCGGGAACGCTCAAGTTCGTTCCCGCAGCGGATTTCCTCTCCCACCTGTCCGAAAAAGAACAGACTTACCTCCTGTTGGTCATGGAGCGCGATGAGGTATCCCCGTCGCTGGGACAGGCCCAACGGCTCAAGCAGCTCAGCGGTGAGGGTAAGCTGGAGAATAACATCATCGATCTTATCATGCGGGAGGAAAAGCCACTGGAGCGCAAGGTCACGATCCGCAACGACCGTCTGCAAAAATACTTTCCCGCCAGCTACACCCCGAAGCAGATGGAGGATGTCATCATCAAGCTGCTGGAGGGCTGGCACCGCAAGCGCCAGCAGGAGCAGATCCGATGAGGAGGTGCAGCTATGCGACGAAATGAATTACCCGATGCCTGCTTTTCCATTCTGCCCTCCACAGGGCAGCTTATTATCATCAAAAAAGGCGAGAGTGGCTATTATCCCTCCGAATGGGATACCGGAAACCGCGAGGAAAACCGTGACATTGCCAGTAGTCACAACGAGAGCCGTGGTATTTCAGATATGCAGGAATCCGCTATGCTGGCCGGATCAATGTTCGGCTTATCCCAGTTCTAAGATAAGCCGTGTAATCCTGTAAGTTTTGTTATCCGAGGAATTTTCATATTTTTCGTTTATATCACGCCTTTCTAATACTATTTCTGGGATAATATTGCGCAATGCACTGCTGTTTTGTATTCTGAAAACAGGCGTGAGCCAATCAGAATATAGAGGGTGGTGCATTCCATGAAATGTGAAATTATCACAGGCAATATGCCGCAATTGTGGGAGGAACTTCTTCTGCAACTACAGGAACAGAAGTACCCCAGTAAGTCAATACGCCATTACCGCGAAGCCATGGGTAGAGTAGACCGTTACATGAGGGAAAACAAAATATCTGAATATACCGAAGCAGTAGGTGATGCTTATCTGGCAACGCATGATGAAAAAACCTCCAATGGTAGGTCATTCTACATGTCTTTTCATGTAAAAAGATTGAACGACATTCTAAATAAACAGCCATATATTATGGTTCACACAAAAGCGAGCCAGAAAGAATTGAGATATTTCAACGATGTTTTTGATGGCTTTTCTGAAATGCTGTGCAAACAACTTATTAGCGAAAGTACACGCAAACTTCAAAAACTGTATTGCTATGAATTCCTTCACTTTATAGAGCAGCAGGGGATTTCAGATTCAAAAGAAATCAATGCACAGATTATTTATGCGGCATTTTCAGCAAGTGGCTCAAAAGAAAATTTTGGTTGTGCAGCCAGAAAACTCTTGAAGTATCTTTACCAAAAGCAGCTCCACCCTGTGGATTTGACTGAATTTGTACCTTCAGTTCGCCGTGCAAAACCCATGCCTACCGTCTACTCAAAAGACGAGATCGAAAAGCTGTTGAATGTAGTAGATAAATGTACTGCAAAAGGATTACGCGATTATGTTAGCAAGGCTCGACGAATTGTTATTCCAAATGAATGTGCGGATCTATTAAAAGTCCATTTCAAACAGGCGGGTTTAAACAATGGCAACAAAAACCGCCATGTTTTTTCAAGCCAACGAAACGAATATATGACCATTTCGTGTGTTGAAGAAATTGTTTCCAAGTATGTGACCATAGCAAAAGAATTACATCCAGATTTATTCCGGCAAAAAGCTTATACCCCGCACGCTTTTCGTCACACAGTTGCGGTTGATATGCTGGCCTGCGGGTGCTCACTGCCTGCAATCAAAGCGCTTTTAGGGCATTCATCTATACAGTCCACAATGATCTACGCCACTGTTACCTCTGAGCAAGCAAATAAGGTCTTGCGGGAACGCGGTCTTCCAGTGAAATTGCCGACACCTACAAAGGGAAAAGAAGATGAAGAAACTGACGCTATATGGTTTTTACGAGAATAAATTATCTTATAACTTTTGTGTATATCCAAGGAGTTTCCTTGGATTTTGGGAAACTCCTTGGATAACAAAACTTACAGGATTATTTGGGTGGGATACGCCCGGCGCAAATCCGCAGTGGTACTTAGACAATGCAAAGTATGCGAATGCCAATATTCTACAAGGGCATGTCAAGGACCCTGTTATGAGCATTTATTACCCCATCAACGGTCTAATCCTGCGTTACGAAATCATGGGGAAGCAGCAACCATATCTGCCTATGGACAAGTTGCCCAATGAGCTGATGGGAATGAATGCTCAATTTATCATGCAACCAGAGTTGGTGTGTGGGAGGCCGGTTATACCAGTAAAAGTAACCTTTGCAAAAAACGGGAGCTGCACTGTGGAATTAGAGCGCGGCAGTTATGTTGCCGGACGGATCATCAACGCCGACTATCAAATTACGGCGCGTGTCCGTGTGGGTAATGCCGAGTTTGCCATAGGTGAATGTAATAAAGCCCCTGATCCGTTTGTGACATGGGTGCGCAATTGCAAAAATGATGGAGATGGCCCACCTAATTACTTTTGGGGACATTACAGAAGCTATCGTGCCGCCGCTATTGAAGATTTCTGCAAACGAGCGGGTGATGAATACAAAAAGCAACAAGATCGCATGGCACAGCAAGAACAAAATCGCACCACGCCGAAAAAAGAAAGAGGTGAAGCACGATGACCGACCGTGAGCCGGTAGACGTCACAAAAGAACAGTTGACCGTTTTGTGCGTTAAGCCAGGGGAGAAACCCAGATGTATTGAAATTGAAAGCGGCCTTGATGCGTTGCAGCGAGCGGTTGGAGGCTATATCGAAGCGGTATACCCGTATGAAGATTCTGTGGCGCTGATTGTAAATGAAGAAGGGAAATTGAACGGCTTGCCGTTGAACCGCGCACTCCGGGATGAGGATAACGATATTTATGATATTGTGGCCGGGACTTTTCTGATTGTTGGGCTTGGGGAATCTGAATTTGCATCCTTAACACCTGCACTGATGGAGAAATACGAAAAACTATTTCGTAGTCCCGAAGCCTTTCTTAATTTGAACGGGCATCTGACGGTTATTCCTATGCCAGAGCCGCAAGCCCGCAAATCTACAAAAGAGCGAGGTGAAGCACGATGACTGACCGTGAGCCGGTAAACATCATGGGCGTTATCGCCTTTCCAAACCCTAACAAGGATGAGCGCGTGATCCGCTTCATCGACAGTGAATACCACACGCTCTTTACCATCAAGGACGGGGAAAGCATCGTCATTACCCGCTTTGACGGTGAAAAGATGGTTTTGCCTTGTAAGTACATTGACGATTGCCATGTCTGTGTCGGCAACTCCGCCTATCATATTTGCGAGTTTGCGGAAATGCAGGAACGCAGCGGCAATACCTATGTTCCCAGAACGCTGAAAATCAGCGCCGAGATCGGCACCTATGAAATCTATCAAATCCCTGCAATCGCTGATGTAGACTACTGCTTCCGGCCTTATGCAGAGGCAAAGGGAAAACTCCAGAACGCTGATTATCAGCGTTCTTACGCCGGTATGTTCGCAAAGGAAAATTCGCTGGAGCATCTTTGGACAAAGCACAACAGCGACCACCGCCCCTTTGCCCGTCGGATGCGTTCTATGTCTGTAAGTGACATCGTGGTACTGACGCAAGGTGGAAAGAAAACCGCCTACTACGCAGATACCTTCGGCTTCAAAGAAGTCCCGGAATTCCTGGAACAGCCGCAGAAAGCAAAAAACAAACAAAAAGAACGAGGTGAAGCAAGATGAGCAAACGCGCAGATGATTTGACCTACGATGAGATCACGATTTTTGGCATCCCCGCCCTGTTTACCGACCTGCGCGTGGATCGTTCCACTGTACCAGACGGCGTGTATTGCTACGAGCTGCGCCATGGAGATGAGGATTGGGGTGAGCCAGTAGAACTGTCCCGAAACATTGTGGTCAATTACTATGGTACTGTCCTTACCCGCGAGCCGTTCCAACTTCCTGTGGAGGGCTGGCTCTCGATGGAGAATGACAGCCTTTCCTTTCTGGATGGTGAGTGTCGCACCCTTGCGGAATTTCAGCAGAAGTATCCCCCCAGCGAGAAAGATGTCATTGACTTTTACAGCGTCAATGATTCTTCGCTTCACAATCTCTACTTCTCCCGCAGTGAAGAACAGGACAAGACCGTGGGTTGCGTGGGACACCTGCGGGGTGATTTTGGCAGCGGCAAGCAGTTTTATACAACATGGTGGCCCCACCAGCATAACACGCTGAACACGCCGGAGTTTAAGGCCGATATTGACCGTACCATAAACTGGCTGCGGGAGCAGCCGGATTCTCCGCTGCGGGACTTTGCCACCATGAACCGTTGCTGTGACCGCTATGGGAGGACCTGCGCCATCAAGAGCGCGATGGTTCCTTCCTGCGGCTTCATGGTGAAAACCAAACAGTATGTGTATATGCTCCGCTGTACGCCGATTAAAAGTGACTATCAGTTTTATATTTACTGTTACCAGCGGAAACCGTTTGAAAAGGCCCAAAAAGAGCAGCAAAAGAGTGACCGGCTCCAAGTGAAAAAGCGAACAGAGCCGGAGAGATAGGAGGTGCCAACTTGCCTACCAAATTTCAGCTTATCACAGAGCTATATGACCAGACTGTGCAGAGCGTCACCGGCAGCTATCAAAGCTGGACAGGCTTCCTGCGCGCTGCCTGCTATAACTACAAATGCACCTTTGATGAGCAGATTTTGATTTACGCCCAGCGCCCGGACGCCACAGCTGTCCTCGAAATGGAACGGTGGAACAATCGGTTTGGCCGCTGGGTGAATCGCGGGGCCAAGAGTATCGCTGTTTTCAGCGATGACGGTCAAAACTGTCTGAAGCTCTATTTTGATGTATCAGATACCCATGCGTCCCGCTTTGCCCGCCCGCTGCCTATCTGGACAATGCAGCCCGTGTTTGAGCCGGAGGTCATTGAAACCTTAGAAGCCACCTTTGGCGACCTTGCCGAAAAAGAAAATCTTGTGGACGCGGTGCGCTCCGCCTGCCACAATGCTGTGGCGGACAACATCACGGACTACCTGCAAGATCTCTGCGACTGCCGCGAGGGCAGTCTGCTGGAGGAACTGGACGACCTCAATCTGGAGGTGTTCTATCGGAACGCGCTGGAGGTCAGCGTGGCTTATATGCTGCTCACGCGCCTCGGCCTGCGGGCAGACGATTATTTCACCGCCGACGAGTTTGCCCATGTTTATGATTCTAACACGCCCCGCACGATCAACGCCCTCGGCATTGCCTCCAGCGACATTGCGGAGATGGGCCTGCGGGAGATCAGCCGGACGGTCATACAGGCACAGCGAGATCAATTTTTTGCAAACCGTAAAAAAAGCGGTTATGATGGCCGCACAGAACAACACGAAACACCCCACGAAAGGAGCGAACAGCATGGAGGTCACTTACAGGATGCAGAACGGCTATCAGGTGCCGAACCTGCTGATGCCGCAGACGCCGGAGGTTCATCTGAGCAAATACGCGGAACTGCGTCAGCAGTACCTGATGAAGCGCCGCAGGGTGCTTTACACCAACCTCAAGACCAGCGGCAAGCTGACGGAGCATCTGGCGGAGATCGAGCAGAGCGCGCAGAAAATGATGGAACAGACCGTGGCGCAGATGGCGCAGGCCGAGGGCGTGACGGAGGAACTGAAAGCGACCGATCCCCTGCGCTGGACAGGCCTGATGAACAATCTCCGGCACAGCGCGGAGGAACTGGTACTGAACGACCTGATCTATGCCTGACAACTGAAGAACCCACAGAGGCAGGAAGTGATGAGCTTCCTGCCTCTGCTGTTACAGATACGGCACGACCGACCGTAAAAGAACTGTTCGAGCAGTACAAGCAGATGGTTACTGCCGCATTGGTAAAAGACACGGCGTTTGTCAATGCCTGCCGCAATTCAGATCGTGAAAATGCCTTTATGGAAGGGGCAGACGCAATCCGGCGCATTGTCAATGAAAGCGGCGATTTGCAGCTTGCAAAGCTCTACTTTGATATGCCAGCCTTCCATAACCGGCTGCATCAGGAGCTTTTAGAGGAAACTTATCCGAAGCTGGCAAACGCAGCAAACCACAGTCTGTTCAAGCCCTATCAGGTTGTCGTCTATCACCATTACGAAAACGGCTTTGACGAGAGGTTGGAGTATCAAACGCTGGAAGAAGCAGAGGCAGCGGTGCGGGGCTATATCGACGGTACGATGAATGATGACGGTTTTGCTTATGATGGCGCTGCCATCTATAGCGCCGAAACGCCCAAATGCATCCGGCTCTATGGTGATTTTCCGGACGAAAAAGCGCATGAACAGGCGGAAGTCTTTGCCAGAGAGCACAATGCCGTATTGTCGGTCAGTGCAGACCTACCCGCTTTTCTGGATATGCACCTCATTGAAGCCAATTTGCTGGACGATGGCGGGCGCAAACGTAAGCGGCAGGAGATTTTTGAATACTTTCAGGCGCATAAGAGCCTTGCAGAGTGCACGGAATTTCTGAAAAACAGTTACAACGATATATGGGTGGAAGTCCTGACGGACGGTGTTCGGACAGGCTACCACGCCGAGAAAGACGGGCTCAAGATGTGGGAGGGCAGTTACCTCTCCCGCACCTCGGAGTCCGTTTTTTCATGGGCGGTCATCACCGAAATGACCGAGGGCTTGATCGAGCGCGGTGAGTACAAGATCAAGCTGGGCCTACAAAACGCCCCTATTGTCGCGGAGCAGCTTGCCCTATTCGATATGGGCGGCAACGCGCCGGTATATGAAGCTCCGGCAGACGCCCCCTCCGGTATTCTGGCCCCAGCCCGCACGGTGCCGCAGGCAGTCATCGACCTGGCGCTCTGCACAGGCGGAAACGAACCCAATAGCGCAGAACGCATTACGGTATTTTATATGCGGGAGCGTCCGGAGCAGGAAAATATAGAGTTTCTGCGTCGGGAGTTTGGCACGGAGAATGGGCGCGGCATCGAATACGAGGGTCGCAAATACGCCGTGTGGTTCCTGGAAGCTGGCATCCACCTTGCCCAAGGGGACAGCATCCGCACCGGATGCAGCAAAACCGTGGTCACATGGGAGCAGGCGTCGGCCCGTATTCTGGAACTGCTGGAGGCTGGGACTTATCTATCTGCCTCCGAGCTGGCACAAGCCCCGGACAAGGTGCTGCATGAAGCGATGGATGCTCTCCTGATGACAGCCCGTGACCTGACCGAAGAAGGGCGCGCACGGGGCCTTTTTCCGCAGACATTAGCGATCCATGACCAGCGCAAGGGCTACCCGGAACTGGACGAGGATATGGTCGCGTTCGCAAAGACTGAGGGCGGACTGCAAATGCTGGCAGAGGAGTACCATGCGTTCCTCGACGCTCATGCCGTGGATCGGGAGATTCTGCGCTTCCGCCTGTCTGACTATAACACCCATCGCATCGGCGTTGTGCTGGACGGTCTGCACCTGCCGGAGCGCCACTTCACCGCACAGCCGAATTTCCTGCGGCAATGCAAAATGTTTATTACGCAGGACGAGATTGACCGATATTTTTTGCGTCAGTCCATAGATACCAGACTGAATGTATATTCCCATTTCTGCCGTTTCACCGACACAGCCGAACACCAGAAGTTTATCAAAGCCCTTTTTGGCGAGTACAGCGGCGGCGGTCGTGCCGGATACCAGCACACGAAAACCGGAAAGGGGCTGGACTATGAACGGGACTACAGTTTCAAGAAATATGATAGCGTCCATCTGACCATCCCCAATGTGGTCAAGGAGTATGAGCACCTGATCGCGCAGAAACGCTTCCCCGGCGAGGATGCCATCGCAAAGATCCCAGAATATGAGCGGAGACAGGTGGCGCGGGCCATTTACTCCAGTCTGTACAATGCGCCGGACAATGTGCCGCGTCCCTATTACATGGGCATGGATTATTATCAGGCAGTACCGCTGATTGAAGAAGAATTGCAGGATAAGTCCACTGCAATGTGGCTCATGGACGCATTGAATGCCCGGTTGGGTGAAATGCAGAAAGATGACCGCCACTATGAATTTATCCATGAAACTCATTTTCAACTTTATGCCTATGTAAACGGTGAGTTCAGCCTGTTCAATCACCGGCACGATGGGCAACTGACACTGACCGCACCCAATGAGCCGACAGCGGCGTTGGTGCAGGAAGCTGCGACACCCTCCGAGGAAACCATGCCAACGCCACCGGAGCCCGTACTGCCCATGGAACCGGAAGTCCCCGAACCGCTCTCCATCGGTACACGCCTGACCATAGATGGGCGGCAGTTTGAAGTGGACAGCGTAGACGATCATACACAAAATGTATCCCTGCGGGATGTGACTTTTGAAGGCGGGACGGGATTTCCCATCTTCCAAAAGGAATCCATCGACTATGTCCGCGCTCACATGGAGCAGCCGGACATAGCGCAGGAAACCGCGGCACCGCAGACGGACGAGCCGCCTGCGGCGCTCACCCCGCCGAAAAAGAAAAAGCAAAACGCACTTGCCTATCCGCTGGACGCGGATGGCCGGAACTACCGCATCACCGATGACCATATCGGAGAGGGCGCACCGCTGGAGCGTTTTCAGCGCAATCTGGACGCCATCCGTACCCTGAAAATCGTGGAGACGGAGAACCGCAGCGCCACCGCAGAAGAACAGGCAGTGCTGGCACAGTATGTGGGCTGGGGCGGTCTGGCGGACTTCTTTGACGAGAAAAATCCTCGTTACGCTGAACTGAAAGAACTGCTTACCGATGCCGAATACGCCGCTGCCCGTGAATCCACGCTCACGGCGTTCTTTACGCCGCCCGTGGTCATCCGCGGCATCTATGCCGCCCTGGGGCAGATGGGCTTCACGCAGGGCAACATTCTGGAGCCGTCCTGCGGTATCGGCAATTTTCTCGGTATGCTGCCGGAAAGCATGAGCGGCAGCAAGCTCTACGGCGTGGAGTTGGATGATCTCTCTGGCCGCATCGCCCGCCAGCTTTATCAGAAAAGCAGTGTTGCAGTGCAGGGCTATGAGAAAACCGCCTTCCCGGACAATTTCTTCGATGTTGCCATTGGCAATGTCCCCTTCAGCCAGTTTCATGTAGCGGATAAACGCTATGACCGGCTGAATTTCCCTATCCATGAGTATTTCATCGCCAAAGCACTGGATCAGGTCAGACCGGGCGGCGTCATCGCCGTTGTGACCTCCAGCTACACCATGGACAAGCGCACTGCCAGCGCGCGAAAATACATCGCGCAGCGAGCGGAACTGCTGGGGGCCATCCGGCTGCCCAACAATGCGTTCAAGGCTGCGGCAGGAACCGAGGTCGTTTCAGACATTCTGTTCCTCCAAAAGCGTGAGCGCATGGTGGATATTGAGCCGGAGTGGGTGCATCTTGCCACCGATGAAAACGGCATTCAGATGAACAGTTATTTCATCGACCACCCCGACATGGTGCTGGGCGAGATGAAGATGGTGTCCGGGCCGTTCGGCCCCACGCCTACCTGTGAGCCGTACCCGGAGCAGCCGTTGGAAGCACTGCTGGCGGAGGCCGTTCAAAATATCCACGGCGAGATTATCGCTTATGACCGGGAGGAAGAATTGGAGGGCGAGGATCATTCCATTGAGGCCGACCCTGCTGTTCGTAATTTTTCCTATACGCTGGTGGACGGGCAGATTTACTACCGTGAAAACAGCCGCATGCACCCGGTGGAGGTATCCAAGACGGCAGAGAGCAGAATCCGCGGCATGATCGAGCTGCGGGACTGTGTGCGGACGCTGTTGGAATACCAGACCGAGGACTATCCCAATGAAGAAATCAAGGCGCAGCAAGCCAAGCTGAATGCCCTCTACGATGCCTTCACCCGGAAATACGGACTCATCAACTCTCGCGGCAACGCCATCGCCTTCGACCAGGACAGCTCCTACTTCCTGCTGTGTTCACTGGAAATTCTGGACGAGGACCGGAACCTGAAACGCAAGGCCGACCTGTTCACCAAGCGCACCATCCGCAGCCACAAGCCCGCCGAAAAGGTAGACACAGCGGTGGAGGCGCTGGCGCTGTCCATTGGCGAAAAGGCTCATGTGGATATGGACTATATGGGCAGGCTCACCGGCAAGGATGAGGAAACGCTGTTTTCTGACCTCAAGGGCGTGATTTTTTTGAACCCCGCTTACACCGGCGAGAACGATGGGCATGAGAAATACCTGCCCGCCGATGAATACCTTTCCGGCAATGTGCGTCAGAAATTGGCGGTTGCCCAAGGCAAGACGGAGCAGGACTCACAGTATCAGATCAACGCCGATGCACTCGCGCGGGTGCAGCCCATCGACCTCACCGCCAGCGAGATCTCCGTCCGGCTGGGCGCTACATGGCTGGACACCGAATATGTGCGGCAGTTCATCTTCGAAACGCTGGGAACATCCCGCAGCGCGCAATGGAGCATGAAAGTCCACTATTCCGGTATCACCGGCGAGTGGCGTATCGAAGGTAAAAGCAAAGATCGCGGCAATGTGAAGGCCATCAGTACCTACGGCACACAGCGCATCAACGCCTATGAGATCATCGAAGACACCTTAAATCTAAAAGATGTCCGCATTTTTGATTATAAAGAAGACGCGGAAGGCCGGAGAATTGCCGTCCTGAACAAGAAAGAGACGGCCATCGCCCAGAGTAAGCAGGAACTCATTAAAGACGCTTTTGCCGAGTGGATTTGGAAAGACCCTGACCGGCGCGAAGCCATCTGTAAGACCTATAATGTCCTGTTCAATTCCAACCGTCCCCGCGAGTATGATGGCAGCCATATCAGCTTTTCAGGCATGAACCCGGAGATCACGCTCCGCAAGCACCAGGTCAACGCCATCGCCCACATTCTCTACGGTGGAAATACGCTGTTGGCACACGTTGTCGGTGCCGGCAAGACATTTGAAATGGTCGCGGCGGCGATGGAGTCAAAGCGGCTGGGCCTGTGTCAGAAATCTCTCTTTGTGGTGCCCAACCATCTGACAGAGCAGTGGGCCACTGAGTTTTTGCAGCTTTATCCTGCGGCCAATATTCTTGTCGCTACCCGCAAGGATTTTGAAACCAAGAACCGCAAGAAATTCTGCGGCAGAATTGCCACCGGCGACTATGACGCCGTTATTATCGGGCATTCGCAGTTCGAGAAGATCCCCATGAGCGTAGAGCGCCAGCGGGCCATTCTGGAGCAGCAGATCGACGAGATCATGATGGGCATTTCCGAAGCCAAGCGAGAAAAAGCAGAGAATTTCACGATCAAACAGATGATGAAAACCCAAAAGGGCCTGCAAGCCAAGATCGACAAGCTGAACGACCAGAGCCGCAAGGATGATGTGGTCACCTTTGAGGAATTGGGCGTTGACCGCATCTTCATTGACGAGTCGCATTATTTTAAGAATCTCTTTTTGTATACGAAAATGCGGAATGTGGGCGGTATTGCCCAGACCGAAGCGCAGAAAAGCTCAGACCTCTTTATGAAGTGCCGCTACCTCGATGAGATCACCGGAGGGCGCGGCATTGTCTTTGCCACCGGCACCCCCATTTCAAACAGCATGGTGGAGCTTTACACCATCCAACGCTACTTGCAGATGTCGGCATTGGAGGAGCAGGGCTTACAGCACTTTGACGCATGGGCGGCAAACTACGGCGAGACCGTCACTGCCATCGAGTTGTCCCCGGAGGGCACCGGCTATCGCGCCAAGACGCGCTTCGCCAAGTTTTATAACCTACCGGAGCTGATGAGCGTATTCAAAAATGTGGCGGACATTCAGACGGCGGATATGCTCAAGCTCCCCGTGCCGGAGGCGCATTACCACAACATCGCCCTGAAACCCTCCGAGTATCAGAAAGAGATCGTGGCGTCGCTGGCGGAGCGCGCCGAGAAGGTCCGCAACCGCGAGGTGGACAGCAGCGTGGACAATATGCTGCTCATCACCAACGATGGCCGAAAACTGGCGCTGGATCAGCGGCTGGTCAACCCCATGCTTCCCAGCGATCCCAACAGCAAAGCCGTCAAGTGCGCCGAAAATGTGTTTGAGATCTGGCAGCGCACCGCAGACCAACGCTCCACGCAAATGATTTTTTGCGACCTGTCCACCCCAAAGGATGACGGAACCTTCAGCGTTTATGATGATATTCGCGCAAAGCTGCTGGAATTGGGTATTCCCGAAAACGAGATCGCCTTCATCCACAACGCCAAGAGCGAGGTGCAGAAAAAAGACCTGTTCGGCAAAGTGCGGAGCGGTCAGGTGCGTATTCTGCTGGGCAGCACCCAGCGCATGGGCGCTGGCACCAACTGTCAGCAAAAGCTCATCGCCTTGCACCACCTTGATTGTCCGTGGCGTCCGTCCGACCTTCAGCAGCGGGAGGGGCGCATTATCCGGCAGGGCAACGAAAACCCGGAGGTAGACATTTACAGCTATGTCACCGAGGGCACCTTCGATGCCTACTTGTATCAGTTGGTAGAATCCAAGCAGAAATTTATATCGCAAATTATGACCAGCAAATCGCCTGTCCGCTCTGCCGAAGATGTAGACGAACAGGCGCTTTCTTATGCCGAGATCAAGGCGCTGGCCAGCGGCAACCCCATGATCAAGGAAAAGATGGATCTCGACATTGAGGTGTCCAAGCTGAAGCTGCTGAAAGCCAACCACCTTTCTCAGAAATACGCGCTGGAGGACGCCATCGGCAAGGGTTTTCCGAAACAAATTGCGGAAACGCAGGCACGGATCGCCGGTTATGGCGCGGATATTGCCACGGTCAAGGAGAACACCCATCCCAATGGGGACGGCTTCTCTCCGCTTACGCTGGCGGGCGTGACCCATGCCGACAAGAAGGAGGCGGGCGCGGCACTGCTGGCCATGTGCCAGACGATGCTCTCCCCGGAGGCGACACAGATCGGCAGCTATCGCGGCCTGACGCTGGAGCTGTCCTTTGATACCTTCGCGCGGGAATACCGCTTGACCATGATCGGGCAGCTCCGCCACACGGTCACGCTGGGAACCGATGTGTTCGGCAATTTGCAGCGCATGGACAATGCGCTGGAGGGACTGCCTATTAAGGAGCAAACCTGCCGGGAGCAGCTTTCCAACCTGCAAACGCAGTTGGAAACCGCAAAGGCAGAGGTACAAAAGCCATTTCCCCGCGAGGCGGAGCTGAACACCAAAACGGCACGGCTGGAGGAACTGAATTCCCTGCTGAATTTAGACCACAAGGAGCCTGAGATCGTAGACACCGAGCCGGACGAGGACCAAAGGCCGCCGGAGCGCCGCAGACCGCAGCTGGAGCGGTAAAACCAATAGAAATTGGAGGAAATTATGGGTTATCAGGAAAGCTGGCTCTACATCGAGCCGCAGCGCAAATTCGAAAAGCTGATCCGTGCCTATGAAAAGGCGGAGCAGTCCGGCTACTATGAGGTAGCCGGTGCGGAACCCCGTTCCGTTATTGTTTTGAAGCAGCCTTTTGGCGATATTCCCGCAGGAAAGAAGCTGCTTTGGGTGTGCGGTGATCGCGGATTCCACTGTGCCGCAGGGGTATTCGGCGGGGAACTGAAATGCTCCGGCAGGCTCCGCGTCATTCCGGTGGAGGCGGTGCTGGACGGCACCGACGATCCCCGCATGGAGGGGCTGGACTTAGGCAGTCCGGCCCCCAGCGAAAACGCCTATATGAAACGATACAGCGTCGCCAATTACGCCCACCGGATGCGGGCGGGTTTGGCGAGATAATTTTTGAAATGGAGGATCGTTTACAATGAAACGGTTGGAAAGAAAGCAGGAAAAAGAACGGTTAGAACGCCAGATACATCAGCAGATGCTAAAAGAGCAGGAATGCCTCATGAAAGAATTACGCACGATGCTGCCTGAAGCAGCAGCGTCCTTTTCTTCGGAGCGTATCGTTTGCCTTTGTCATGTTGTTGACCTGTGGGCCTGCATTGTGGCCCTGTTTGAAGCACCAACTCCGCTTTCCATTAGCAAGCTGAGACGGCTGGCAGACTCGGATATGCCATTGATATTATTGAGCAGCGAGATCATGGAAAAAGAGAGCGATTTCCGTATTATTGAGTTATAAGGAGAACATCATGCCTACAAAAGATGAATTGGAAAACCAGATATACGAAAAAATGTCACAGGAAAATGCGGCGTTCCTTGCAGAGATGAAAACGAAATCACCTGACGAAATTATTTCCCACGCCTACGAGATCGCTTGCCGTGATAATCTGCTGATGCTTTTTGAGGATGAAACAAGCCTCTCCGAGCGGCAGCTTACGGTGCTGAACGAGTTTGAGCATCCCCTGTCACAGCTTTATACAGACTGGCTCTCCCGCGATACGGATGAGATGGATGCCTTTCGTGACAGCATTGCGTGCTGCGCGGATGATATTCTGCGGAAAAGAGTCGAAGAAAAATATCGAGATCCCGCGCAGCCCATATATCCTAATACCCGTTCTGAGGCCGTGGTTCGCGGAGAGGTCTTTGAGTGGATGGCCAGCAGGGATCGGACGCTGACCTGCGCGGGAGCCTTTGAGAAGGGTGCAACCAACGCCTACAACGATGGAAAGCTGTCTGCTTTTTTGAAGGAGTGGACAAACACCTACGGCAAGGATCGCTGTATGTTCGTGCTGGCCTGCACCATGCGGCAGCGCACGGGAGATGAGAGATTCTACCCACCGGCGCGTCAGGCCGCAGGCCGCTTTGCGGCGCTCCAAAAGCAGATGGGCGGGCACACAGATGTTTACGCTGTGGACAATCATTCGTGCGTGATCAATGCGGCAATGGAAGAACTGGCTAAGCCGGAGCGCAGCGTGGAGCGAAAGACAGTGAAAAAGAACACGCCGGAGCGGTAATCGCGCTTATGAATATTCCGTAGGACATCTGGGAACGCTGTTGACTGGTACACTCAATGGGTGTATAATGCAGGTGGAAGGAGGATGAACATGAACATTCGTGAAATGAGAGCACAGCTTGGAGATACCCAAAGCGAATTTT
>Ga0163159_1001543_pt1 | contig 21900 bp, 18 predicted proteins | sample BioMet9_FD_108702 | JGI IMG/M metagenome (GOLD analysis project Ga0163159, IMG submission 108702) | Microbial communities from bioreactor (seeded with sewage sludge) at Lawrence Berkeley National Lab, California, USA - Biofuel... | ecosystem: Engineered > Bioreactor > Anaerobic > Unclassified ... | reverse complement strand
TTTTCGGTGTGGCAAAGATAACGCGTATGAGTATAATTACTCTCGCCGGGACGTAGCACAGCTTGGTAGTGCACTACCTTGGGGTGGTAGGGGTCATGGGTTCGAATCCCACCGTTCCGACCAGTGAAAACAAAAAGCCACGATAAATCGTGGCTTTTCTTGTTAATTGTAATGTTTGTGGCCCCAATTTGGCCCCAAAAATTACAGGAACGTTTTACCGAATAGCTTATTTTTTAGGTCGAAATCAAGCCTGTTTTTTGGGCCATTCACCAACGGGCTTTCCTTCAATGTCGCCAATGAGGATCATCAGGACCCCGGATTCGGGTTTTGGAATGGACTTAGAAGCGAGGTCATTCTTTTCTTCCTCATCGTAGACAACGAAATATTGAGCATCGCTAAGATTTTTCACTACCTCGCCACCGCAATCGGCTATTTTTTGCGCCAAAGGAAGAGTCCTTTGCATATCTTCTTTGCAGAGATAAGAGAAAGTATAAGAAATGCCTTTGAGTTCTTCCGATCCCGGATTGTCTTTTTTAATCCCTAGAAGCGCGTCAAAGGCATCGTTGTCTTTGCGCGAATCGGGATAGTTTTTCAACATCAAATGCCGCTTGGCAAGATGCCGATGGTGCAAAAAGCCAGGCTGATAAGAAGGGGCGGTCGAATCAACAAGAAAATCCTCTTTGAGATAGTCCGAAGCAATGAGTCCTTTGAGACCCGCCACCGCTTTTAGAATGAGCATCGACATCAAGGCATCATCGACACTTTTGTGAATGGCTAATCCTGAAATATCAATGGAAAGGTGCTCGACAAGTTTTTCGACGCTGACTCCTTTTTCAGAAGGAAGAAAAACGGCGATAATCCGGGCAATGTCGTAGGCTTTGACATTTATCGGCGACAGGCTGTAGCGCTCATATTCGGCATTGAGAAAGCCCAGATCATTCCCCACGGCAAAGCCAAACAAGAGAACGTCGGGTTGAGTCAGAAGAAATTTGAGGTTGGCGTAATACTCCGAAAAGTCTTCTTTAGAGTAAAAATCCTCTTTGGAATAGGCCAAGGTGATGCCGTTTTTGCCCTTCCCAAGGACGTGGCGGTCGAACGGCGACTTGGGGTTGATGAGGACATCCCGCTTTTGGAGAACGTTGAAAGCCGCATCGGTGATGACGTAGCCAAACGAGCAAATCTTCGCTTTGCCCCCAAAGCAGTTCGCGCACTCGCAATCGAAGAATATGTACCTCATGCCTTCACTCCATAGCCTTCCAAAGAAGCGCCCAAGGAGATTAACGCTTCCTTTGTGGCTTCGGTCGGCTTGAGCGATTCTATTTTGGCAGTCGGCAAATAGGCAAGATTCGCGATAAAACCGCACCGGTCCGAAACCCTCCCGTATTCATCAATCTTCAAATCGCTCAACGGAATCTTCTGCTCGGTTAGGAAGTCCCGGACCTTTTGGTTGTGCTGGGCTCCGAAGGCGGCGAAGGTGCCGTCCCCGCTATTCAAAGAGACTTCCAAAGCGCAATTAAAGGCATCGCTAAGATATGGGAGGCTCGAGCACGGGGTCTCAACGTTCCGGAAATTGGAACGTTTGATCCATTCTCCTTGTTTTTGCTCATGTTCTTTCAAAAGAATTTCTCGGCCTCCTTTTTGCTTTATGAACGTCAGCATCGCTTCTGGGGTCGGCTTGATTATCGGATGAGCCATGTCGAAATCCTCCGCTGCCGAAAACGACCAAGGGATGCCTGGGGTATAGAGTTTGGTGAAAAGAGCCGTATCCTTTGCCGCCGTCGGGAGAAAATCCCCCAGATTCATCGGGGATGTCGATCCGGGGTCGGTGGCAAAGGACCCAAAGAACTCAACCCGGTTGATGCCGTTTCCCAGCATGGCTGAAAGGATTTTGTCCGACTGAAATTCAAGGACGTATTGAAGAAGAGTTTTTCCATATTCATCCATCTGCCCATCCAGTTCGGCGGCGCAGAGCTGCCGATAGAGGCTCAAACTGTTCGAACGGGCAACCGAGAAAAGGGTCAAATGGGAATCAGCGTTCTCCGTAAGGTCCCGGCCCGCGAGCAATTCATTGAGGCTTTTCCCGAAGATTCCTGACAAGATGAAAAGGATCCCCAGAGACGGAAGATGGGTCCCATCGAGCCACTGCTTCGCCTGATGATGGCAGGTCGCCAAAGCCTGACCCGTCGGCTCTTCGCCATTCTTGTCACGGCGATACACTTCTTCCCCCAGCCAATTAGGACTCTTGTCTTTTAATTGCCCCAGGCATTTTGCGATATACTCGCCGACTTTTTCTTTATCGATGTATTTATTGTCTTCGTCCATATTTTTTCTCCCGATAACTAAGATACCATTCTGTCGACAAATGTTAAATAAAACGCGTTTAATATTAATATGATATTTTAAGGATTTGTCTATTAAACACGTTGTTATTGAACGCGTTTTATTTTGACCTATTCTATGTGTGGCGAGAGCCAGAAAGCGAGGGCTTCAAAAATGAACCCAGATGATTACACGCAAGAGCAGTTAGATGACTATGCTGACCAAAACAACCCCAACAACGACGCCTACCAAGACGACCTTGATAACCACGCCGACCAGTGCAACCCCAACAATGACGAATACGCTGGACATTAATTAGCTGCCTCAACCTCCAAAGGCCAGCCCGAATACCTCCTCGGGCTGGCTTTTCTTTTGGAGAATCACATTTCCGGGCCATCATCGCCGGCATTTTTGTCGGTCGGTTCAGTCTTTTCACTCTCCGATGTGTCCGGTTGGTCGGAACATGGGTCGTTCCCACCGCTCTTTGGCTCCGTTGGGACTCCGAGAGGATGGGCCGCGAAATAAGTACCGACGCTGTTCTCCTCATCGGGGAAAAGATGCGAGTAATAAGACAAAACCGTCCCTTCGGTATCGCCCAGCCATCGGGCAACAATTCGTAGAGGAATCCCCTCTTTGATAAGGTTGGACGCGCAGCTGTGCCGGAACTCGTGAACCTTGATGGGCGGTAGGCCAGCCAACTTAGCGTATTTCTTCGCTTTCCTTCGAACCACAATCTCCCCCATGACAATCGAATCCCAGGTCCCCGGGAAAAGGAAGTCATCTGGCCCCAAGTTGGCGGGCAAAAGTTCCGCAATCCCAGGAATCAGGGTCAAAGTTCGGATGGATCGCTTAGTCTTCGGCGTCGTGAAAATCGGCTCGGCGAAATCCGTCTTGCGGGAAATGATCCGTTTGATGGAAATCGTCTTGTTCTCCAAATCGATGTCGCCCCGTTTGAGGGCGAGGCATTCCGTCATACGGAAGCCATAGTAGCAAAAGAGAGTGAACAGAAGTTTGTCCTTGGGGTTGGTGATGACGGAAAGGAACTTGTCCTCCTGCTCAAAGGAATAGAAATGATAGACGTGGTTGCTCGGTTCGGAATTGAGGTACTCGAAAATCCTTTCCGGCAAAAGGGTCCCGTTCCATTTGCGGAGGAATTTGATGAAGCCTCTGGCCGTGGACACGATGGTGTTCATGCTGGCTTTGGGCGCGCGATGGTTCAAATCGTCGTTGATTCGGTCGAGATCATCGTTAGTCAGATCCTCGACGTAGAAATGGTCTAGGCATGGCCCGACCCAGTTCTTGAGGCAAATCTCGCGGTTGTAGACCGTCGTGGCCTTGTCCTTCTTCCGCAGGGAAATGAGATAAAGATCCTTGAGGTCCCCCACTTTGGTCTTGACCCGTTTCGGATGGGAGTCGGTTTGAACTTCCAATTCCAGTTGGGTCTCGGCCCGTTTGGCGTCATCGTGGCTCAGGAACGCCTTGTGGGTGACGGGGTCGCTATAAAGGCGGGTAACTTTGCCATGCCGGCAGGTCTGGACGACCCAGCGATCCTCACGCTTGTGCTTGCCCGGACGTTTGTATATGCTCATCAGTCCTCGCCTCCTTCCTGTGCTTTTGCCAAAGCGATCCGCTCTTTGATCTGGGCCTCGGTTTTGTAAGGCAGCATCGAGCCCGGAATCTTGTTCTGGCCCCGGAAGACCCGATAGGCATTGATGTCGTGGAATTCCTGCTCCGTGAGTTTGTGCTTGCCATAGTTGTAAAGACTCATGGCAACGTTCTCGAAGCTAGTACCTTTGGCGAGCGCGACTTGGACGATCGCTTTCGAGGCCTCATCACGGAGCCATTTTTCCTTGCGAACGATTGCATCGTAGTCCTCAGGAGTAGCAAGCCAGTCAATCTTGCCGACGCCGGAGAGGAACTTCGACCATTTGGACCATTTCTTGGCCATCGAACGGTGATTGCCGTCGTAAGAATTCGGCTCTTTGAACTCGATGGCATCCTCCAGCGAAACCATGAAGAACCATTTCTCGGTTTCGTGGGCGAGCGCATCCTTGAAATAGATGCTTTGGATTCGGGCGGCTTCGCCATGATAGCCCACCTCGAAGATTGCTTGCCAAGGATAGCCGCCATAGATAGCGACGTCGCGGGTCTTACCGTTCCCAAGGAGGTAGGCAGTCCCGTGGAATTTCTTGCTCATGATCTGGCGGGCGTCCCGAAGCGGAGAAACGTATTCATGCCGCTCGACCTTCATATCGATCTCCGTCTCGTCGAAGAAGCCAAGTTCATCGACGATGCGAATGCTGAAATAGCAAACCTTGCCACCGCATTCCTCGATGGACCGGATGACTTCAAGCCAGCGTTCACGAGCGTGAATCTCGTGAGTGATATGACTTTCGTGAGAGACCTCACCTCGACCAGCGGAGAGGCGTTTGCAGCCGTCCTCCTCGATCTCCAAAATCGATTTGTCAGCGTAAGAATAGACTTTGACATCGTTGGTAAAGGAACTGACCTCCTTCGCCCCGTAGGTTCCGCATCCGCGAGTGTTTTTGAATTCCGCTTTTAGGGCTGCGAGAACGGGTTTGATGTCACCTCTTTCGTAAGGTTTGGCAAAGGTGGCTCTTAATCCGCAAACCAGTCCTTTGCATTTCGGATCGAATTCGTCTTTCGTCATTTGTTGCTGTTGTTGTTCCATAGCATTTCCTTTCGTTTTTTTGCGCCATACGGGTATCCCGCTGCGTGTGAGCGGAATGGGGCGCTGGAGCGTTTTGCTCCACATTCCCTTATCCTGTTGTTCTGAAGTTTTGCAAGCCTTTCCTTGTGGGCTTCCTTTCTGGGCAAAACGAAAGGAACTGCCCCTTTGGGCCGTTTCCGTATTAGAATGTTCTCAGATGGCTTGGGTCAGTCCGCGCTTGCCGGCTTGAACTGGTCCTTGCATCGGCAGTACATCTTCCGCAGCAGCTTGGTGCAACAGGCCGTTACGGCGGCGTAGTGATGCTTGCCCTCACTGCGCTTTTTCTTATAGTAGGCGGTCATGTCGGACTCGACGCCCTTCATCCCGTCGTAGCGGAGGATCATGATGACGCGCCGGAAGAGCGCGACCCGGGCGTATTTGTCGCCCCTCTTGCTGATCGGCCCGTGGTAGTCGATGCTCTTCCCGGACTGGACGATCGTGGGGTCGAGCCCGGTCGCGGCGATCGCCTTCTTCACGGTGGCGAGCCTCGAGAGGTCGCCGAGCTCGGCGGTCAGCGTGGCGGCGAGGGCCTCCCCGATCCCGGGGAAGCTCGAATAGACCGCGAACTCCGGGCGCTTCCTGGCCATCGCGACGAGCTTCTCCCTCTCGGCGGCGTTGCCCCTCCCCATGAAGGCCAGCCTCCTGGCGGCGGAGGAGAGCGTGGCCACGGCGGGGTCGCCGGGGCCGACGGCCGGGGCGCCGGATTTGGCCATCGACAGGACCGAGGCGGCCCTTTTCCCGTAGCGGAAGGCGTCTTTGGGGCGGCCGGGGCAGAACGACCTCGCGGCCGTCGCGGCCGGCCTCCTCCCGAGGAGCGACGGATGGGGGTATCTCGCGACGAAGGCGAGCGTCCCGGGGTCGAAGAGCGCGTCGCCGGGGAAGATCCTCTCGAGCGGCGGGAAGCAGACCGCGGCGAGCTCCCTGAGCTTGGCCTTGGACTCCGAAGCCTGGGAGACCGCGAACTCGAGGTAGCGCGACTGCGAGCGGAGCCCCCCGAGGTCGAAGCGGGCCTCCCTCTGCTCGCTGAAGTCGCCGGCGAAATAGGCCTGGGCGAGCCTCGCGGCGTCCTCGGCGTCGGTCTTCGTCTTGCGGAGGGTGTGCTTCCTCATCGACGTCAGCAGCGGGTTCGTGACGATCACCTCGTGGCCCCTCGCCTCGAAGAAGGCCTTGGGCGGGAGGTGGTAGACCGATGTCGCCTCCATGATCACCGGCGGCTTGGACCCGCACAGCGCGTCGGCCTCCTCCTCGACCCTCGCCATGCCGGCGCAGTCGTGAAGGACCTCGCTCGGCCCGGACAGGATGGTGCCGTCTTCGCCGGCAAGGACGAAGACGGATTTGCCTTTGGCTATGTCAAAGGCCAGACAGTATCTCATATTCAATCGGCTCCTTTCCCGGGGGCTTTGGGCGGCAGACCGCCTCCCTTGGGCGAAGCCTGAGCACATTGCTCATGTAGGCGCGGGCCTGATGTTCCTAGACTAGGCGAATCGCGGAAGGGGGCGGGGTCGCACAGGATAATGGGCGCACGCCCGGTTGCAGATCTGACCGCCGCCTCCGAGCTCCCAAGGGAATTGTACGTGCTCCCTCGGGAGCGAGGGTCATCGCTTTCCCTCACCAGAAACTATATGTGTTGTTTAAGTCAGAGCCGTTTCCGGCCTTTTCCGGGTGGTCGAATCTTCACCGTTTTTGGTGAAATTATCTCCATCACTCCCTTTTGGAAATCACATCTCCGGTCCCTCCTTTTCTTTCTCTCGCTCCCAGTCCATCTTGCGCATCTCCCGCTCGAACTCGTCGAAGGCGAGCCATTCCTCATGCTCCGCCTTGGCGATGGAGAGGACGAGGCCGAGAATGCCGTCCACGAGCGCGTACATCCCGGCCTTCTCGCGGTGCCTCGCGTAGGCCCATTCGGATCTCGTCATGGCGGGCTTCCGCTCCCGGCCCTTGGTTTTCCTCACGTAAGCCAGAACCTTGTTTCCCGACCGGCGGTAGAAGTCGGAGACCATCCTCTCGGCGATGAGGTACTTCTGGGGGTCGATCCTGTCCCTCTCGCAGATGGCCTTGGTCTCCTCGTCCTTTTTGCGGATGGTGGCCAGAAACCTGTCGAAGCTCTCGCTCAGGGCGGGCTCGCTTTGGATGACCGCCGCCGTGACCGCGTCGATGTCCTGCCTCATCGGGTCGGCCTCCTCGCTGGCGTAGCCGAAGTCCCCGGGAGGCAGCACCCTGTAGAGGTTCAGCAGGGCTTTCTTGGCCTTCCTGTCGGATTCCGTCTTCTCGTCCAAGGCGTCGCCCAATCCGTCCATCAGGGCCCTTCTCTCGGAGCCGAGGGCGAACTCCCCGGAGGACAGCGTCTGCTCGATCCGGACCTTGAACGACTCGATGGACGCCTGCGACATCTTGCCCCGGTGCCACCGCCGGCCCGTCTGGTGGGCGACGATCCTCTCGGGCTCGAGCTCGTAGAAGCAGAGGTGGATGTGCCTGTTGTCGGTGTTCTCGTGCATCCCGGCGAACCAGCGGACCTTGGAAACGTCCATCCCGTTGGCCTTGAGGAACCTGGGGAGCTCCTTGGCGATGAGGGCCTGCGCGTCCCTCCACGAGCGGATCTTTTCCTTTCCATAGCCCTCCTCGAAGGACACGACGTAGTCCCACACGCACGACTTGGTGGTTTTGAGCTCTTTCCTGATCTCGGATTTCTCCTGGGCGGTCAATAAGCCGTCCGAGGAGAACGCGCCGCTCGACTTCTCGGGGTTGCCCGCGTAGCCCAGATAGTCCAGGCATTCGCCCGCCTTGCCGCCTTTGTCCACGTACTTGAGGTAGTCGTTGTTGCAGTCGGCGGAGCTGTAGAACGACCATTTTTTGGAATTCGGGGTGTAGAACGACCCCATCGCGTTCACGTTGGGCGTCATCGCTTGTCCCCTCCTTTGTCCCGGAACCTCGCGGGCTCCCTGTCCATGTAGCCGGAGTCCACGATCTGCCTCATCTCGGGGTCCGTCGGGGTCACCACGTTCATCACGCAGTAGACCGACGGAAGGATCTTGGAGTTCTGGGCCTCGATCCTCCTCAGGAGCGCCATCTCCGTCTCGTGCGCGGCGATGACCGTCTCCCTCAGCCCTGAGTCGTCCTCCTGCGGCTTCGCGCCTTCTTCGGCTTGCCCCAGGTAGACCGGGGCCAGCCTTTCGTAGCCCGCCCGGATCAGCGACTTCAGGAAGGCGTTCAGGCTCCCGCCCATCCTCTTGTGAAGAGCTCCCAGTTTCTCCACCTCCGCCGCGTCGTAATAGCGGACCGTCATCTCGGACGGCGCTTTGCTCGTCCCGTCGTTTTTCTTATCGCTCATCTTTTTGCCTCCTTCTGGCATCTGGCCCCCCACTAAGGAAGGACAGAAATCGAGGGGGGCGCCCATTTTCCCGAAGAGAAACCCGCCTGCCACCGAAGAAAGAAATTTTATTTTTCTTCCCTCGGACGCCCCGTTTTCCCGGAATTCCTCCCCCACTTAGAAGAATCAGGAAATCGGGGGTGTGACGGATTTTCGGGTCCGAAGTCGGCTCGCCATCGAGGGAAGAAATTTTATTTTTCTTCCGCCCGAGGGCCTTTCCGGGCTCGGATCTCCCCTCACTTCCTAATCGACACGAAGGGGCTGAAAAGCAGGGTTCGTTTTCGCGCGCGGACCAAGAAAGCCAAGGCCCTTCCTCGCTTTCCCGAAGAAAGCAAAAAATATTTTTTGTCGTTTTTCTGCATGACGGAGACGGAATGCCCACGCACGCAGGGGCACGCCGGGACGCGGGTATTCGTCTATCGCCAACACTCATTTCATCAATCACTGTGGACAATTCCTTTCTTAGGGATGTCTCCCTCTCGCCTCCTGAGGGGCGGTCCGAAGCCTTGGCGAACGCCTCCCCCACCAAGTAAGGACAAAATCGCCCGTCCGTCTTCGCCTTCTTTCGGAAGGAAAGGCAGGCATCATCGAGGGAATAAAAATTTATTTTGGTTTTTTTCATAAACGCCCCCTCACCTAAAACCTGCCGAGAACGGCAAAACTTTAATTTTTTCGTCTGCCTCCCCCACCAAGTAAGGACAAAACGGCGGCGCTTTCGGCGTGCCTCTCCAGAAACAAACGTCCGTTTTTTCGAAGGTATAAAAATCTTTTTTCGCTTTTTCATGAAAGGCCTCCTCACTCAGACGCCGCGAGATCGGCAAAACTTGGCAGCGGGATTCGCAGAAGCCCCCACTGTATAGGCTTCGAAATCGGAGAAAATGGTGGTTTCGGGCCGCGCTTTCCCCTCACCCTTAAGGTTGCTGGGAGGCGAAAATATTCCAACTTTCGAAAAAAGAGCTGACGCCATCGGATGTATTTTTTTGATCCGGCCAAACCGAAAACCTCCTTCTGGGGACGAGCCCCTCGCTTAGACGCCGCTGGAAACGCCTTTTACAAACGGAATCGGCAAAGATGTCTCCACCTAAAACGCTGGAAGGAAGGCAAAAGTACACAATGGCCATTTTCGCCATCTCGGCAAAGCACCGACCAGATAAGCGGAATCCGGAGATCGAAAAATTTCCGGCCATGTTTCTGTCCAAGCCCGCAAACGCCTCCCTCACTGCTAAATGGACAGGAGGCTCGAAAAGTTAACGGTCCCCTTCGGGCCCCGAACCCGCGAAAACCGGCCAAGGATGCCTTGTGCGGGAAGAATGAAAAAGTTTATTTTCCGTCGGTTTTTCGGCACGAGCGAACGCTCCTTTCACTATGAAATGGACAAAAAGAGCGTTTTGTCACATAGCAAAGAAAGGAAGGCGAAATAAAAACCGCGTTGCTAGCGCGGGTTAGAAGAAAATTAAAATTTTTCCGTCCGTCGATTTTTTGAGCAAAAAAGAACGAATTTCTTGTTATTTCGCTAAAAATCGTCTGACAGCTTCATAGAAGCAACTGTAGAATTTCCAGAAGTTTTTGCAGCCAAAGAAAAAGGTAGGACCACCCCAGAGGCTTCGTCAAAAAGTAGAAAGGCTTTGTCTATGTCCTTGTGACCAAACCGATCCGACAAATATGCTAAGCCTAAATCAAATGTCGCACGCCCGTTTCCAGTTCTATCAACTAGCAACTCTAAAAATGAAAAATCTTGATCAGTAAATGAAAAATCGGCAAGCCTGTCCTCGATCGCAAGCAAAGCCCACAAATCCTTGGAATCCAATGAAGTCATCAAAAAGTACCTCTACTTATATATAGTCGGTTTTTGATGAATTCTGCCCTACAAAATGAAAGATTCTCTTATTTTTCAGTGTTTATCTGCTTATTTCTTTTGATGGCAGACCTGACATGGGAGAAAGAAATCACAAAATCATGAATCCGGTCGTAATAGTTATCGATCCCAAAAGCTTTCAAAACGACATGATCAAAAGCAATTCGATCTGGCCGCTTAAGCTCTTCTTCCACCGGGAGAACATCTCGATTTAGCAAAGGGGCAAACGAGTCGATGATTTGCTTTTGTGCATCGACGCTCAACCGTTCTGGATCCAATATCTGGCATTGTTCGAGCCGGTCTTTATCAATATCCAAGACGCCAAGTGCTCTAGGCGTACCATTGAGAAGAATAAAAGCAATCTGAACAATGCTATTTAGCAAAGCCAAATAAACCATATCGTTCACGGGCTTTTTCGGTTTGAAAACCATCAGTCTTTGGTCAACGACCGTCCCCTCTTTGATGTAAGAAAAGAACAAGCGTTCGTTCGGGTTAATCGAAGTGATAAATCCGCCCGACAAATCCGGGACCTGTTGATACCAAGGGCGCCCATTTTTAATCAAAACTGAATCAGGGCCAACCGCTTGACCATGATCGTTGATCCTCTCCCATTTTTCGATACGATGAAGCAATTTCAAGGATCCACGATCACGCAATTCTTGCTTGTTAAACTCGCAAACGATGACATATTGATCCTCTTTGGCAATCGGGCGAGTAATCGAAGAGGAGGTTTTTAAAAGCGGCTTTAAATAGTCTTGCTCAACCTCAGATTTTTCGTCCTCAGTCAAATAAAAGAAATCATTGCAGCCCCATCTTTCGCCGCGCTTGGCTTTGAAAACGGCTGTGTAAGGTTTCAGGGAGCCGGAAATATCGAGAAGCCACGTTGAATCGAAGAAAAGAGAATACAAAGAAGTTCCCATTTTGACCATGGAGTTAATTTGTTCGATCGTCAGAACTCTTTTCTCCAATAGTTCGGCGAATGAGGAAGAATCAAAAGACGGACTCGAAGATTCTACAATAATATTTTCTTCGTCAGACGAGATGTCGGACAATTTCTTTTTCCATGAAACGAAAGACACCTGTTCGGCTGGATTCGGTTCAGAAGGCACGTTCCGCTTGTGAAGAACTACCAGCGAAGTGATGACATCGGCATTAGTAAACCAGTTATCGGCAAAAGATGTGTGGATGCTCTCAACAAAATAATAATGCGTCAAAATATTGAAGAAGGCTTTCCCAACAGTTGTGCCGAGCCATGCAATAGGCAGAACCGCACCAATTTTGCCGTCATCATCAAGAGAATCCCAAAGACTCAATAGGATAAAATAAGAGAGGTCACTCTTGGCGTTAATCGAAAGAGACGGGAACTGTTTCGAAACCCGTTCGCTAACGAATTCCGTGTTCTTTTTCTCATCGCCTTTGATACTCTCATGGGCAACAAACGGAGGATTCGTCACAATAGCAGAAAATTTTGGCAGTTCTTTTTCTTCTTTTGAGCCATCAGAAGGATTGATGATGTGGATACTCTTAACCGACGACAAAGTCATCGCGTCTTGCTGGAAAACAAGAAGGGGCATTTTCATCGCTGCTGGATCGGCCAAAGCCATCGTGGTGAGTTGAATCGGGAGGCCGTACAAATCGCTGGCCCAGGTCGTCGAGAAAATATCTTTTTCCGACAAAAGATGACCGGATTTGAAATCCTTGATCGCCTTGGGAAAAGTGCCACTTCCACAGCAAGGATCCAAAACGTTTTGATCGGGGTGAAGAACGGTCAACTTAACCAAAATTTCAGCTAATTTCGTTGGCGTAGTAAATTGCCCAGCAACCGAGCGTTTTTCGAGTTTTATTAGGCCTTCAAGTGCGTCTTTTAATGCATTTTGCCCGACGCTGGAGACCCCGTGTTCAGTCAAAAATTCACAATATTGAACAAGATGATTCCACGTCTTTTCGTCAAGCTTCGCCCCGAGACCAGAAAGCCCATTGTCTCCGAAGATATTCAAGAAATCACACTTTGAAGAAAGATCTTCAAACTGTTTCGACACGCTACCTGGCGTGCTGGTTCCATCGATTTTGTCGATGAATGAAGCCTCGTTTCGGGTGAACTTTAGAATACTCGCGAAAAGCAATTTGTTGCACCAGCTCAGAACCACAGTCTTCGCGAAGGCAACGTACATATCGCCTTCGTCTTTTTCGAAGGTTGACTTGTTGCCGTTCCACCAAACACTGATATGAGTTCCGATCGTGGCGTCGCTCTTGCCAAGGGTCTTATAAAAATTGGCCAGATTTGCCTTGTTGTTTTGAACAATGGAATCGATCAAACCTTTAGAAGCGACGGAAGAAAATTCTGAAGTGACCAAACTTCGATCAACAAGCAGGGAGTTAATTACCTTTACCACTTCAAGGGCCTTGTCCTGCCATTCTTTCTTGTGTGCATCGACATCCGTTCTCACGTGGATGTTTGGCGAGATCTTTCCTTGATAAACAATCTCGAAATATTTGTTTCCAGATTTTCTTTGATAAATCACAACATCTTCAAAATTCCAAAGAGTAAAACTGTTCAGCCCCAAGGAAACGGCCTTACTTTGAGCATTGCTGATTAACGTCTCATCCGTTACTGGAACGTCCGGCATCTTGCACTCCCAGCCCTGAACAATGACTGTTTGTTCAACGTTCCCGAAAAGGATCAGATCCGGAAACATCGAGTTCTTAATACTCGGATCTTGGATTGTTTTTTCGCCGCCGACCCCCTTGATTTGCAAATTCAAAGACGATGCTTGGGCGTTTAAAAACGAAATAAGTTCAATGACTTCGCTTCGCTCATTTGACCGGATTATTGTTGTTTTCTCCATCGGCTGGTTTGAAGACCCCCTGGGCCATAATGGTGGCCTTCTTTTCTTTAGACAAATCTTTATAGGCATTTAAAACTCGCTGCTCAGAAATCTGGATGTAATCGACCGCGTCCTTTTTGAACAAGGCAACGTCTTCGTTTTTCTCAATTCCAATAAAATTCCGACCCTCAAGAACGGCGGAAACCAAGAACGATCCGCTACCGCAAGCGTTGTCCAAAACAATATCGCCAGGCTTAGTATACGTTCGAATTAGATAACGGCCAAGTTCGATGGGCTTTTGTGTCGGATGCCAAACAGGCCCTTCAGATTCGGCTGTTTTGAAATAAACAAGGTCGACGGGATAACGCTGTCCGTCGCTTTGGACGTGAGCGGTCGTGAAATCGCCATAGCTTCCGCTAAGTTGGTTCTTCCGATAGCCTTTATCATAGGCTTCGCCAGCGGTCATTTGTGGATTGAATGTGGGTTGTTTGTTATAGAAGACACAAATATCCTCGTACTTCCTAAGAGGCTGATGCTTGGCGTTGAGAAAGTTAGTAGGTTTCGATTTGATCCAAATAATCCGATATTTGAACAAATCAGGTTGGCTCGTCATGAGTTGAGCCGTAAACATGCCGGCAGAAGTCAAAACTATCGCGCCATTAGGCTTGATAATTCTTTTGTATTCCTTCCAAAGTGGTTTTAAAGGAATGACGGAATCCCATTTGTTTTGCGTTGTACCATAGGGAAGATCGCACAAAATCATGTCAATCGAATGAGATGGTATATATTTCATCGCGACGAGGCAGTCATCTTGAATTACAAGGTTGCGCAAATCGTCAATGGATTTTACGGACAAATTTTTGTTCACAAAATTGCCACTTTTGACTCGCTTGTCAATCGGTTTGCAAGAATCCTTAGGAATTTTCCAAGATTTACTATGTTTTACGGCACCCGGGATCCTTCCGTTAATGCAAAGCTCGATGACTCGTCTTTCAGAAACGTCCCAATTTATCGATGTTTCTCGCGTTGATAAGTAGACCATGCTGATATCATATCATTTTATTCCGAATAACAGAACATTATTCCGAAAATTAAAGGCAAACGGACAAAAATTAAGTGCTTTTGTCCAAAGAGAAGCAGAAAATTAAGTAATTCCTTCAAAACAAGCAAGGCAATGGTAAAATTATATTAATGAATCAAGAAGAACTATTGAGACTGCTATCAGAAAGCAAAGATACCGATACGTTCCTGCTTGGGGCCGGCTGTTCGGTCCAGTCGGGATGCCCGTCGGGAAATCAATTAATAAATGAATTTAAAAAACGCATTTATTGTACCGACAAAAAAGAAGCTTTAGATGTATTTGAACCGTTTGATGATTTCGCCCAGGCAAAGCTTAATTCATATTTCAAAAACGAGAGCCCGAAAAATCCTTATTCTTTCTATTTTTCCAAGTGCTTCCCCGATTTAGATTCAAGAATTCATTTCGTTTCAGAGCGATTTCACAGGGCTAAGCCTTCTTTCGGTTATCGGTGCTTTTCTTCGTATTGCGTATCGAAAAATATCCGCGCGATCTACACAACGAATTTCGACAGACTTTTGGAAAAAAGCTTTTCTCAGTTTTATCCAGACTTAACAGTGACAAAATGCTCAGAAGCGTTAACGCCAAATCCGGCTTCGGCACCGAGTATTTACCTTTTCGAACTCCATGGCGACTATCAATACGACCAAATTCGGAATACCGAATCTGAACTTCAAGAGCTCGGAAACGATTTAGCAAAACGAGCGCTGAATTTTTTAACAAGCAGGTTGTATGTCATCGGATATGCCGGGGCGGATAATACCATCCTATCGTTGTTAACAAAAGCTTTTAATGAAAATAATTTCTTTTCTGTGATTTGGTGTCTTTTGGATGGAGAGAAACTTCCGGGGACATTAATAAGACTATCAAATCAATACCCCGAAAGATTCAAGACAGCAGTAATTCGTGGTTTTGACCAGCTTTTTTCTGATTATGCGAAAATTAACTCGCTGGTCCCCTTTGAAGAGCCGCAGCCAAGCGAAAAAAGTACGCTCGAATTCCTGCCAAACGATCATCGCGAAATTTTTTCTTGTGAAACCACCTTACACAAGTTGGTGGAACTCCCAACTATTTGGTGCTGTCGTTTCCCTTACTACGCTCGTAAATCGGACTTCGCCGCCGTTCCGATACTTTATTGCATCACCGATGGCAAGTTGTATTTTGCAGGAAACGATCAAGAAATCTCAAAAATCAAAGAAAAACCGTGGGCTGGAGAAATTCAACAAATCCAGTTATCACATGAGCTTCTTTCTTCCGGCCCAATCAAAAATCTCCTTTATCAAATAATCGCAAAGGGCAACGATGGCCTTCAACCGGCCGAAACAAAACCATTTCTATACAAAAAAGACGCGCCCCAACTTTCGCCCGGAGTCTGCGAAGGAATCTCTTATCGTTTGGTTGAGATAAGCAACGACTTCTATTTGTCATTGCGCTTCAATCCTTTTGCCCTAGAAGAGAAACCATCCGAAAATGAAACTAGGACCATATTGGCCGTTTCTTCGCGCTACAGAAACAAAGATCGTTGCTCCAAAACGGCCTCAATAATTGAAACCTTCTTCGGATCTGGACCCACAATCACTTTTACCTGCGGAAACGCCAAACTTTCTTTCTCTAAAACGCCGTCAACTTTTGGAGAACCGGTTCCAAACCATGACAATTTTCCAGCTAAAGCATCGAGTATTTTCCAAGAACCATTGATGAAAGCCAGCGGGGAAGAGACTGGGCCAAACCAAATCAGCCTCATTCGAAGAAACGGCCCGATAAAGGGCGCACATGACGAGGAAGAAATAGCCATTGGAGTTATTTGCCCATCCGAATCTTACCCCAAATTCTCATCCTATTTAAAACAATTGGTTGAAGGATGCTCACGAGGAAATTCTGATGATCTTTTCGGAATCTTTCCGGGTTTTCAAGCACTCTTTAAGAAAAAAATCCGATTAATATGGAGTGATAGCACGAAATATTCTTTCCGATCATCACAACTCGTCAAAAAAGGATGCGTAGAATCGGCCAATAAAATAAAATCGTGCTGCGAAAAGATGTTTTTGGACTTTCGAATTCAATTAGCGATTATTTGTTTTCCGAATTCATACCAAGAACTAAGGAGCAACGAAGAGGGTTTTGATTTCCACGATTATTTAAAACTCATTTGCTGTAATGGATATAAGACGCAAATTGTTGACGAAAAAAGTGTGGATTCGGCCGATAACCCAAACAAAAAAATATTCAATCTTGCGACCGCCATTTACACAAAGACAATTTCCATTCCGTGGAAACCGGCCGAATTCGATGAAGCTACCGCTTTTGTTGGCATCGGTTTCGGCCAAACCAAAGACGGGCCTGTCGTCGCTTGCAGCCAAATGTTCGATGGAGCCGGCCAAGGGCTACAATTGCTCTTAAAGAAAGCGTCAATCGATGAGAAAAAGAATCCCTATCTTTCGAAAGACGAAGCTTATGAACTTGGCGTCGATCTTCTGAATTTATACTTCAGTCTTTCAAGACCATATCGTTTACAAAAAGTCGTCATTCACAAGACAACCCCATTTAAAGAGCCGGAAATAGAAGGCTTTTCACGAGCCTTTGCTTCAGTTGATAATCTTCAACTTTATTGGATTAAAGACCACCCAGCTTTCAACGCATTCCGGCTTCGCGATTCCTTCCTTCCTGACAACTATCCAATTATCCGAGGAACCGTATTAAAAACCGGCACTAACGAGTTTGCCTTATGGACTGACGGTTCTATTCCTGGCCTGATAAAGCAAAATCTAACATACAGTCAATGCCTTAGAAGCATTCCAAAGCCAATATCTGTAATTAATTTCCTGGGGAAAGCGTCCATCGATGAAGCCGCAACGGATATTCTCAAACTTTCAAAAATGAACATCAACAGCGGCGATGATGTTTTTAACAGGCTACCGGTAACCATTTTATTTGCTTCGGTTGCCGCCGACATTGTAAAGCAGACCAAATTCAACGACTTGCCTATGCTCAACAAGGGTGTAGATTTTAGTTATATCATGTAACTCGCTTTGCGCAGGGCGATCTATAAATGGCCCCAATTTGTCACCTGTTGCGGCCGGATGCCCATTTCGCTTCCCGGATTTTTGAGGCAATTTTAAGCATTAAAACATCCGATATTTCCTAGTCTTTTTAAGAAGCCAAAAATCGCTCTATCTTCCCACCGTTCCGACCAATCGAACTTAAGCACCGTTCATCGGTGCTTTTTCGTTAATCGTTAAGAACCGGCCACTCAGACCGTCTTTTAAGGTACATTCTTTAAGAATGTAACTAAATGAAAGATTTTCTTTTTTTCAAAATAAAAGTTCATATTGCACTCGTGTGGTGTTAAGGGTGCGAGGCTGATTGTTAGGATCCGTCGGGCAATTCACCCCGCGTGATCGACGAGTCTTTCGGCTCTGCAAAGGCCGAAAACTGCATTAAAATTCCCGATTTTTAGCCGGCAATCGCGGAAAAGCGCGATGATTGGCTTGTTTTGACCCCACGTGTGCAATCTAAGACTTTAAATTATTTATTGGAAGTTAATAGCATCCCGTCAACTTCAACAAACTTGTAATTGGACATAATGCCATTCCACGCTTTTCGGAATGTCTGGATCCAATAGGGAGATGAATAGGATTTAACCAAAAAACGACCAAATCTCGCTGGGCCACCAGCTTTTAGGACCTCAATAGAGTCATCAATGGATATTTCATACTCTTGATGATCGTAGGATGCGTGTACGTGCGGCCTTGAGTGGCCGCAAATCTCATTTGAATTGACCCATACTTTCATTTGTTTTTCTCTCGTTATGAGTTGCTCAAAAAGGCAACAGGATCCATCTTCATGGATATCATCCGGCTGAATTGTTGTCGTTTTTTCGAAAATGATAATTTCATCGTTTTCCATGCTTTTAATTACCTTTAAAAAAGTTTGGCAAACAAGCCGAACTTATTGCCTATCTGGAATCTGCTCAAGAGCCTTTTCTAAGTCATCTTCGTTAATCTTGATGTCGATTAGCAATTCTTTTATTTCTTCCGTCAGTGCTTTTCGAAAAGATTCGATGTCAAAGTTTTCGCCATCGCAAGTCACGGAAAGTTGACTATAGTCAACATCCCGGTGGTTCACAACATAATCGACCAGGGAATCCAATGAAGGATTATCCGTTGAAAGATCGAAGTTTTGATCAATAATTTTGATGTGGATTCTAGGAACCGCGACTTCAGTTGTCTCTGCCATACTTATTCATCCTTCTTTCCACGGCATCTTTGCCGCCTTCCAAAATCATTGCAACCCGATCGATCGTGTCGCCGTACTCCAAAGCGCCATATTGATAAACAAAGACATCGTTTTGGCTCTGCGAACAAACGATAACGTTTTCGCAGTCCGAATTGACGACAATGTTGGCATCGTGCGTCGCGACAATGACTTGGCGTTTAGGCTTCACATCGGAAAACCAGGCCGTAAGTTTGCCAAAGATTGTCTGATTATCGATATTGTCTTCGGGCTGGTCGATCAAGAGAGGCACCGACGTCTTTTTGAAAAGAAGATACTCCATCAAAACGTTGGCTCGAGTCCCCGGCGATTCAAAGGAAAGATCTTTTTTGGCTGAGCCCTTCCTCACATAATAAATCTTCGAGGGCGTCTTTATTAACAAATTTTCCAACGATGAAAATTCGGCGATCATTGAATCGGTGGAATATGAACTATTTGCAAATTTGGGAAATCGGTAGCAAAAATAATCAATTAAATTCCGGCGGGCTTCTGGGCTTTCTTTTTTCATCGAATAAAAAGAAGCGAATGAATTCCCGTCAACGCTGTCTCGGATTTCTGCTAACAAATATTCTCCAATCGGCTGGATACGTTTTTCTTTCGTAAAAATGATCTGATCCTCACTCTCGCCCCAGCAAGGGTTCTGATGCTCTTCGAACAATTGGGTGATGGTTGCCAAATGAGACAAACGATTAACCATAAGAACCCGCCGGCGGTAATCAAGCGTCGCGTTTTTGAAAAGCAGACGAAAGAGCTCAAGCGACTTCTTTTTCTTTGATAATTTTTCGCTTTTTGACGAAACATACTCATCGTTTTTGGCTTTGAGGTTTGCCAAAAACAATGAGCGAATCACCATTTTCTCATTCAGCGCGCATATTTCTTCCGAAATAGCCCGAAAAAGATTGTTCTCTGAGTCTTTAATTTTCTGCAAATTCTGAATTGGCTCGGGCATAATCCGATTAAGCGCTTTAATGTATTAGCCGAAACTCACGAAAGGAATCAGTTTAGTTTTCTTTTTTTCGACAGACGGAAGAGCGATGCCCTTCTTTTTCCCGGGGAACACCTTAAATGTGTCTACAAAGGACACCAGGTTATCCGTTATCGGGTTTTTAGCCATCTCCTCGTAGCCAAGATCCTTAACAAGGGAAGACCGCGCATCGGATTCGCTGAAAGCCGTGATGGAAGAGAACTCGTCAGAAAAATAAGGCGTCGAAGCGATGTCGACATTTTCTGAAAAAAGATTGTTGATGTAGCCTTGATTAAAATAATCAAAAGATAGCCCGTCCTCCCCGATGACGTGATTCTTCATATCAAATGCCGAATAGCCCAGTTTATCAACGTAGTTTTTGCGAGATTTGTTTTCTTGAGTAAATGTTTGATTTGGCTTTATTTGCTCCGAAATTGAATCTAGGAAAAGCGATTTTCCAGATCCTCGTCCGCCAATTAAACAATTCAAACGTGGCGAAAGCCTGATCTCGCAGTTCCCAGCCTTAATTAATCCGAGATATTTTCCTTTGTCTTCTTCTGAGAAGGTAATCTTCTCTTGAGAAATCCTCCGACAATCGCTTCCAGCCATCCTCACACCATCGAAAGTAGGAAGCGAGAAGAAGTATTGGGCAGGATTAGACAAATAGTCTTCTTCTTTTTCAAAGGAATTACTATCCGAAAAATGAATTAACGAAACCTTGTTCCCCTCATCGTAATCCCGAAGATAATCAAGCGCGTGGGCTATTTGGACGACACTCGAAGTCTCCCAAAAACAAAATAACTGGTCGATATACTTATCTATGTTCTTCTTGATGTCCTCGGCGTTGGGCCAGTTTGTTTCGATTCCGCGCTCCCCCTGTTTCATGAAATGAGGGCTCATCAGGAATTGCTTTTTCACGTTCGTAAGCAAAAAATTAAGGAAATCGGAAAGAACCGGTGCAGGTTCAGTTAAAAGGTACTTGTTGATTTCTTCTGCGTCCTTGTCCAGATCAAATGGGTTTTCCCCGTCGCTCTTGAAATAAAAAATAACATGCTTAAAACCTTTGGCGTCTTTGTCTTTCGTCTCTTTATCCAAAAATACGTCGCATTCAATCCCAGGCAAAACGCTGATCCCAGTTTTCCGACTTTCAAACTCATCGTAGACTCTTTTTGAAATGTGATTGTGATCGGTAAATGAAATGAGAGACAGATCGCTATATTTCCGGAAAATCTCAACCAACTTGTCAATATAATCGCTGACAGACATTCCTTTAAAATCGCCGGAAGCCTTGGGGCAATCACACGTGTGTATATGCAAATCCCACAAACTGCTTTCTAATACGATATGATTGTCCATCTTTTTTTCCCCCCCCAGAAAAACAAAAAAGGATTTACAAAAAGGAAATGTCGAAACAGGTTTCTCAGCCGTTTTCATCAACCGATGTTATGAATATAGAACAAAAACTCGAAGATTGCAATTCTTTGAGTTGGCCAACATGTGCTTGTTGATTTCCGTCATATAAACGTCTGCTCCTATCGTTATTTGTATCGCTTTGCGCTATATTATATTTGAAATTGATATCATGTCACGCAAGGCGGAATCCGAATGGGTAGAATTGGCTTTCCTCAGAAAAGGCCAAGGCCTAAAGCAAAAACAAATGGCCGAATTATTTGGTGGCAGTTTAATAACCTACAAACGATGGGAAACAAATGTTTTCTACCCAGACTACAAAAAGTTAGGGAGGATCGCAAACTACTTTCACGTCTCAACCGACTTTCTCTTTGGCAGGGCAACCCCGAATTGGCCGACCCCGGCCGATCGCGAGGGCCTTGCGACCCCTTCCGAAGCCATCGCCGACATTCTGGCCAAAACCGAAGTATCGCAAAATGAAAACCGCCATGAGAACGAAGGCGAAAAAAGATGGGGAATAGCCTCATCCGACTAAATTCCTCGCCAGCCGCTTTCTACCCAGAACACTACCCAGAACACTACCCAGAAAGAAATCGGCAGCCCCGAAAGGACCCTATTGCTTCTCAAAGAAAACCCATCGATGACGAGGGCCGAGATTGCGAAAAGTTTGGGAATCACTCCGGATGGGGCCAAATTCATCATCGACTCTCTAAAAGCCCAGGGAAGAATCAAGAGGGAGGGAGTCCGACCGAAAAGGAAAGTGGATTATCCTCAAATAGGTTCCGTTCCCGCCGCTAAAACGACAAAAGCATTTGAGCAAGGCCGAAAAGTGGCCCCAATTTGGCACCTGTTGCGGCTGGATACCCATTTCGCTTCCCGGTTTTTTGAGGCATTCTGAAGCATTAAAACATCCGATAAATCCTAATCTTTTTTAGTATAGAAAAATCGCTCTATCTTCCCACCGTTCCGACCATTTTAGAAAATAGCGCTGACAGCATCGGCGCTTTTCTTGTAATTGTTAATTATCCTGCACCAAAATTGCACCAGAAATCATCAAAATTAGATAAGAAAAAACCTGA
>Ga0163159_1001524_pt1 | contig 22069 bp, 15 predicted proteins | sample BioMet9_FD_108702 | JGI IMG/M metagenome (GOLD analysis project Ga0163159, IMG submission 108702) | Microbial communities from bioreactor (seeded with sewage sludge) at Lawrence Berkeley National Lab, California, USA - Biofuel... | ecosystem: Engineered > Bioreactor > Anaerobic > Unclassified ... | reverse complement strand
ACCATGGACGCGCAGACGCAGCCGCAGCCGCGCGCCTTGACCGTCGCGCCGTTTCCCTCGTATTCAAAGGAAAGCGCCGCCCAGTCCGGATCGGTCTGCGCGTAATAATACAGGTTGTCGGAGTCTCCGGTCCGGCTGACGGTGCCGAGAAGCCCCTGCTGGATCAGTCTGTGCTTATAGACGACCTCGATGCCGTTGCGCATGGGGCTGCTCACATCGGCAAGCCGCTGAACCAGATACCAGCTCAGCTCATCCACGCATGGCTGCCTGCCGTCCAGCCCGCAGAAATCGTAGATCGTTTGCAGCAGGACCTCGAGATGGCTGTCAAAAACATTTTTTACCTCGGGCCGGCACTGTGAGTATGTAACGAATTCATTGCCGGTGTCATGCGGCTCGAATGCAGGGTCGGAGAAAAGAAAATCCTTCATGGCGCCGACATGCTCGTCCGTTTCGCCGGGCTTGACGGCATAGGCGGACTGCGAAAAGCGCTCAGTCACAAACTGCGGCACCGCAATGCGGAAGAACGTCGTTCCGTCCACGTCGAACGTGCCGCTGCCCAAAATCTGCGGCAGCGACACCTCGTCCAGAAACGCATAGGCGGGCTCCGTCTGCTCCGCGGCGGCATGCGAGGCCAGGACCGCGCAGACAGCCAGTAAGCACATGGCTGCGACGACCGGAGCGCTGCGGAATTTCCTTCTCATTTCTTCCTCCGGCGTCATTCCACATCGACGACCGACTCCGCGCCGTCGGCCGTACGATAGGTGTAGACATTGAAACCGTCGTATACCAGGATTCCGTCCTGCCCGTCGCCCATGCAGGAAGAGGCGTAGGAGCTGCTCAGCGGATAACCGATTGCCGCGTAGAGGCTGTCGACGCTCTGGCCGATATAGGCCGACGCGTCCGCTGCGGTTATCTTGGGCGCTGCGGGGGCAGCCGGCGCTGCCGGCTGTGTGGGAGCAGGCTGCGCCGCCGGTGCTTGCGCCGCCGGTGCTTGCGCCGCCGGTGCTTGCGTCGCCGGTGCTTGCGCCGCCGGCGTCTGTGTCTGCGCCGCGGCTGGTGCCGGTGCCGCTGTGGAGGTCTCTTTTTCCGCTGTTTCGGAGGACGAGGACGGTGTTTCCGCCTGGCTGCCGGTTTCCGCCTGCGCAGTCTCTGTTTCCTGCTCTTCCGCCGTCTTCTCCGACCCGGAGCAGGCCGGCAGCGATGCGGACGGCTCAGCGGCAGCCGCGGCCTTCAGCGGCGGCGAAGAGATAGAAGCAGGCGCAGTCTGCGCCGCAGCGCCGGCTGCAGCCGCGCTGCAGCCGGCCAGGAAAACCAACATGGCCAATAAAATGACAATCAGACTCGTTCTTTTCATATTCTCTCCTCCGCCGCTCAGTTCTGGTAATATACGGCCGGCGCGCTGCTGTATGGGACCATAAAGGCTCCGTAGATCTCGTTGCTGAGCGCGTGGCGGCTGTTGTAATTCTCCAGCTCTGCGTCGAACAGGCAGACGGTTCCGTCGATTGTGATTTCAACCCAGCCGTGGGGAATCGCATAGGTATTCCATTTGTATGCGCATTTTCCGATCACCGTTCTCGCGTCGTACCCGAGCTGGCGGGCCAGGAAGCAGAAGGCGGATGCAAAATTGTAGCAGTCGCCCTTTCCGGTGGTATACATCGTCTTTGCAAAGCCCAGCGCGGTTTGATACGGGAGCGTGGAGCCGCTCTGGACGCCGTTCCGGCCGAGATACTGATAGCTGCGCACGCGGCAGTAGCAGGCGTACAGCTTCTGCTCCTGCGTCATGGAGCCGGACGTGCACGAGGCGATGATCGAGGCGGTCTGCTGGTCGAGCGCTGCATCGCCGGATGTGTACAGGCCGTTTTCGTCGAATGCAAATGTGCCCCAGCGGCTGCTCTTCAATATGGTGCCGCCCGGCGTGCAGAATACGATCTTTCCGTTTATCTCGTGCAGCGCGGAATCGCACCAGATCCTGCCGCCGTACTCGCTGACAAGATAGGTTTCAGACCCGATGCTGAGAAGCCCCGGCGTCTGATAGAGCGTTCCGTCTTCTCGATAATAATACAGCCCGTCTGGCGTGCTGCGCAGACCGGACGCCAATGTCTGGGAGCTGCTTTGCTCCGTCCACCGCTCCGTGGCCTGCTCTGTCTCGTAGGCGTGGCTGCAGCAGGCCTCGGCGATGTCGTAGTATTCCGGACAGCTTCTCGAAACGTCGCACAGAGGAAGCGTTCCCAGCGCGTCAATCGCGTCGCGGTCAGGCTGCCGACCGAGCACCCGGTTGAGGATCACAGCCGCCTGCGCCCGGGTGAGCTTCTGCTCCGGGTAGCAGTGCCCGTCCAGGTCTGCCTTGACCCATCCCAACTCCTCCGCCGCCGCAAAACTGCCATACCACCATTTTGAGGGGGAGATGTCCACAAAGCTGCATTCCGTTCCGGACACCTGATACATGCGGGTCAGGATCGTCACAAATTCGGCCAGCGTGATGTACCGGTTCGGGCGAAAGGTCCCGTCGCTGTAACCAGTGACCAGGCTGCCAACGCGGGACACACAGGCGGCGTACCAGCTTCCCGCCGGAACGTCCCGGTATTGCTGGCTGGCGTAATAGCTTCCGTCGGTCAGATTGCTCAGAATCTGCGCGATTTCCGCCCTTGTACAAAATTGATACGGCATAAAAAAGCCGTTCTGCCCGTTCATATACGCCGTGTGAACGCCGCTTTCCGGGTCGCCTTCCGCAGCGCAGACGCGGGCTGTTCCGGTGAACAGGCATAGAACGGCCAGACCTGTCAGCAGAAACCTGCAGAGCTTCTTCCCGCCGGCCGTCAAACACCCGGCGGCGATACCGGGTGCGGCTTGCTCGCCTTCTTTTTCGTTTTTCCTGTCTTTTTCCTCTTTCAACGCAAGATTACCCCCTGTTTGAGTCTCAGAATAATCTTTATTATTATAAATAAACCAAAAAATGAACGCAAGCAGACTGTAAAATTAACCAATATTTTGTATAAAATGGTACATTATTAACAGAATATGTAATTTACATCAGTGAAAGCAGCTGCCTGATCTTTTGCCGGATATGACTTCATATTTTCCGCTTTTTCTCACATACTACGGAAAAGGCAGGCGATTGATTTGAAAAACATGCACAGGGGGCGGCAGAGCATCCTCTTTGACGAAGCGCCCTCGATCCTCGCTCACAGCGCCGTCGGCGGCAAGCGCGAAGGAGAAGGGCCGCTGTCGCGCTACTTCGACTATACGAGCAAGGACACCAGATTCGGCCAGAAGACCTGGGAAAAGGCGGAGTGCAAGCTGCAGGAGCTGGCGCTCGACGCCGCAAGGCGAAAGGCGGATCTGCGCTATGAAGATTTCGACGTGCTCTTTTCCGGAGACCTCCTGAACCAGTGCATCACCTCCTCCTTCGCCGTGCGCGACACGAAGATCCCCTTTCTGGGGCTCTATGGCGCGTGCTCGACCATGGCGGAATCTCTGACGCTCGCGGCGGCGGCGGTGAACGCCGGCTACGCGCGCCGGGCGGCGGCGCTCACCTCCTCACACTTCGCCTCCGCCGAGCGGCAGTACCGGTTTCCGCTGGGCTACGGCGGCCAGCGCACGCCGACCGCGCAGTGGACGGTCACGGCCGCCGGCTGCTGCCTGGTCGGGCAGGCGGACAAGGGCCCGTTTATCAGCGCTGCAACTGTCGGGAACGTGGTGGACCTCGGCATCCGGGACGCCAACAATATGGGCGCCGCCATGGCGCCCGCCGCGTACGCCACGCTGCGCGCGCATTTTGACGATCTCTCCCTCTCCCCGGCGGACTACGATCTCATTGTCACGGGCGATCTGGGAGAGCTGGGCAAGGAGATCCTGCTGGACCTCTTCCGCCGCGACGGCGCGAGCATCGGCGGTGTATACAACGACTGCGGAACGATGATCTTCGACCCGCAGAGGCAGGACGTGCATGCGGGCGGCTCCGGCTGCGGCTGCGGCGCGTCGGTGCTGGGCGGCTACCTGCTCACGCAGATGGAAGCCGGAAAGCTCCGGCGTCTGCTCTTCTGCGCGACAGGCGCGCTCATGTCCCCTATCTCCACATGGCAGGGCGAATCCATTCCCGCCGTCTGCCACGCTGTCAGCATTCAGATGGAAAGGCGGTGATCGAATGGAATACCTCAGGGCGTTCGCGGTCGGCGGCGCACTCTGCGCCATCGGACAGATTCTGATCGACAAAACCAATCTCACGCCGGCCAGAATCCTGGTCTGCTATGTTGTGGCCGGCGTGATCTTGGGCGGCGCGGGCGTATACCAGGGCTTGATCGACTGGGCGGGAGCAGGCGCGACGGTGCCGCTCACGGGATTCGGGTTTAATCTGGCCAGGGGCGTGCGCGAGGCCGTCGATGAAAAGGGCCTGCTCGGCATCCTCACGGGCGGGCTGCGGGCCGCGGCCGGCGGCATCACCGCGGCTGTCGTCTTCGGCGCGCTGGCGGCGCTGATTTTCAATCCTAGGGATAAATCCTGAGCCGTCGGGGAAGCCTATCCTATCCGTGGAACGCGGATGTTCACAGCGGGAGACCGCAATCCGAATTTGGAGGAAATCATATGAACACGCAGAATACTCGCAGCGAAAATTCTCAGGACAAGAGCCAGAGCCGCTCCGGCGACTCCAAGCAGAGCCGTTCTTCCGGCGACAAGAGCTCGAAGAGCTCCGGCCAGAACGTCTCTGACAGCCGCGACTGCAGGTAAATCAGAGAAACGGGAGCGCTTCCGCGCTCCCGTTCCGCAAACCGGGTGAGGCTCAAATGTGCTGCAAGGAACCTGAAAAAGCTGGCAGCATGGGCGTGGAACAGCACATCTTTCTCTTGCCTGTTTCGGCTTTTCAACCTTTTTGACTTCAAATCTGCCGCTGTTGCCGATTGAAAACAGCTGTTCTTTGACAGACTGACGCGCGAAGGGGGCTTACGCCCCCTTCGCGCGTTTTATTGGGGATCTTGCTTGACTGCGCTTTCCGGATCCGATCGGCTGATTACTTCAGATAGAGCTCGTGAAAGCGCATCAGAATGGTTGCAAGCTCGGCACGGATGACATAGCCCTGCGGGTTCAGCTTTCCGTTCGCGCCTTCAATCAGGCCGGCTGCCACTGCCCACTGCATGGCTTTCAGGGCATAGGCGCTGACCTGTTTGGCATCCGCGAACTTGTCCAGCGCTGAAAGTTTGCTGCAATCGCAGCCGCTCTGCATGGCATAGCGGTAGAGCATCGCGGCGAGCTGCTCGCGGGTGATTTTTTCATTCGGACGGATGGTTCCGTCGCCGTAGCCGTTGACAACCTTCACCGTCTGCGCCCAGGCCACAGCCTTTGCATAGTAGGCAGCCTGATCGACATCCTTGAAGGTGACGGAAGACTGCACATCCGGTTCCAGAGCCATACGGTAGAGCGTTGTGACAAACATGGCGCGGTCGATGCTGCGCTCGGGCGAGAATTCGTTTGTCCCAGTGCCGTTCATCACATGGTTTTCAAATACGAATTTCACCGCATCGTGGTACCACGCGTTGTCCGCGACATCATGGAAGGGCAGGCTCTCGCTCTGCGCGGGCTTGGTTGTGCTGCCCGTTCCCGTGCTTTCTTTGCCGCCGGTGCCGCCGGGAACAGAGGACGATTTGAACGAAGCGGTGACTGTGACGTCGGATGCGGGCATGACGAACTGGTTCTTGGTGAGCGCAATTTCGTTCCCGTCATGATCCGTCACATGAAGACTCTTCAGGGAATAGCCCGTTTCCGGCTCGGCTGTGACCGTGATGGTCGCACCCTTGGCGGCGGTGCTGCAATCGGTGCGCAGCGTCCCATGGGCGGCGGCGCTCACCGCGATCTGATATTGCTTTTCGCGGAAGGTGACGGTAATCGTGACCTTGGATTCCGGCATGACGAAGCTGCCGTTGGTTACCGTGAGCAGCGCGCCGTCAGCGCCGCAGGCTGTGATGGAATCCAGCTCATAGCCATCGTCGGGCGTTGCCGAGACGGTGACACGCTGTCCTTTTTCCGCGCTGCTCGGGGAAACTGTCGCTTTTCCGTTCACAGGGGTGTTGACGGAAACCTCATAGGCTGGCGCCGTGGATTCGTAGACTTCCAGCTCGCTCAGCTGCATGCCGAAGCCCTGGGTGATCGCGCTCTGGCGGGTTCCGCAGAATCGGACATAACGTGCGCTCACCGTATCAAAGCTCAGCACGCGGGCGCCGACCTTGGTGAAATTGGTGTCGTTCTGAACGCTGGAGACTGTGGTCCAGTCCTTGCCGTTCATGGAAACCTGAACCTCGTAATCGCAGGGATAGCATTCCGCAAGAGTCGGCCAGGCGTTGAAGACGACCGCCTTGTTGATCCGTTTCGCCTCTCCCAGATCGTAGCCAACCCATTCCAATTCAGTAGCCGTGCCGTGGCCCGGGAAAATGCTGGACCAGCCGGCGTTGCTCTGGGAATAAATGGCGTCGTAGCCGATTCCGTCATGGATCAGCTCGGGCTGCCAATAGGGCGCGCCCTGCGGGTGCATGGATGAGAAAATGACCTTGGCATGACGTCCCAGGTTGTCGCCAGGCTGCCGCGCCGCGTCAACCGGGTAGCCCGCGTTCTGAACCGGTGCCGCAACCGTTCCGTTGTCGTTGTAAATTTCGATCTCGCAAAGTTCAATATTCGCAGGCGCTGTGGCAACAAGCCGCAGGCCCTTGGCGGAAACCGAATCGAAGGTAAAGCTTGCCGCCTTCGCACTGTCCAGCTTAAAGCCGGTTTTTTCCACAACCGGCGTCCAGGTGGTTCCGTCTGTGGTGACTTCAATTTTGAAATCGCTGGGGAATTTGGCGAGGTCATTGGGATACAGGTCCACGCGGTTTATGGTCTGGTTGATCTTGTCATAGCTGAATTCAGCGGTGGCAGGCGTGTTCTCAGAAGCAGCAGCGGTCCAGACGTTGGGCACCTTTGCCGTGCTGTCGCTGATGCGCGCGCCGTCGGCAAGAATTTTATTGCTGGCGGAAGTTTTGGCGTTGACAGCGGAGTTCTTGCCTGCGGGCGTCTCGACTGTTTTGCCGTAATCCGGCGTGTAGTCGATGCCGTCGGGCATCTTCAGAAGGATGCAGCCGCCGGGGACGAGCTCGCAGGAATACGTTTGACCGTTGCCCTGCATCGCCACAAGCGCTCCTGTCTTGTCGCTGACGTACTGCAGCGAGGTAATGGATTTATCCACCGTGAAGCTCACGCTGGCGCTCTTTTCATAGTCGCGGTTGACCAGCATAACATAGTTTTGCTTGGTGGTATTGTTGCGCATATAGGATACAATGAGATCCGTTCCGTCGGCGGGCTGCAGGTAGAAATCAGCGGGCAGCGGCGTGTTGGCGCCGCTTTCTTTCCCGGTGTGGTACACATCCAGAGCCTCCAGCTGCATCAGCGTCGGGCCGAGCTTCAGGGCCGCGGCGTCGATGGCGGCCACATCGTCATAGATCTCCGTCTTCGTGCCGTCGGCGTTGATGATGCCGGGGCTGTAGGTCTCCTGGCTCTCCACCACGGGAATCCGATAGTAGAAATACGCGAGCTGCTTGTTGCCATAGGCCAGCGCGGCATTGACGTTGTAGCGAATTTCATTGCCGTTGGGCTTGCGCATCGTGGGACTGTACGTGCAGGACTGGATAAACTGGCCGGTTTTGACGCCGTATTCCAGCGCCAGCTTCCGCATGGCATTGCTGTTGTTGAACAGTACAGATTCGCTGCACCCCGTGGTCGGCCAGATATAGCTGTCCCACATCAGGTAGTCCAGATTGCCGTTGACCTGATCCAGCAGCGAAGTCATGTTGCCGACGTTGGGTACAAAGTTCAGATGCACGTCGGCAGACGGCATCGCTTTCTTGATCGGTGCAAAGCAGTGGGCGAAATCAGAAGCGTTTGCGGGCTCATCAATCACATAGTATCCGATGACGCCGGGCACATGGGAATATTTCAGCGCCTCATTATAAATCTTGTCGTCGGAGAAGGAGCCGATTCTGCCCCAGCCCCAGGCTTTTTCGCCGACGGTGACGCCGATGCCGCGCTCATAGGCCATTTTTGCAATCGCCATGTTGTCGGCGTAATTGGCCGTGTCCTGCGTAAAGTTGATCTGAATGTTTGTGATGCCGGCTTCCTTCAGCTTGTCCATATAGTCGGCGTTCATATTCTCTTCCTGAATGGACCAAAAGGCTGTAATCATCAGGTTTTCCGTGGGTTTATAGTCGTCCACGAGCACAGAGACCTCATATTGGCCCCCGGTTGTGGCGTCGTCAACGGTAATGGTCGCAGTACCATCCGCGACTGCCACGACCTTGCCGGTGTCGCTGACTGTGACCACATTGTGATTGCTGGATGCAAACGTCAGCTTCATCTCGCCGACGCCATAATAGGTGAACTTCAGGTAATCTTCGTCACCGGGGTTCATCCGCAATGCGGTCTTGTTGATCACGGCAGCCTTGCTGTTATAGATGCCGTAAACGCTCAGCTCGCCGACCTGCGAGCAATAGCCATTGCCTTCACTGTAGCCGCTTTCGGTCACGTGCAGACGGACGTAGCGGGCATTCACAGCGTTTTCCAGGTCAATGATCTGCGGCCGGACGACTTTCTGATTGCCCGACTTCGTGGCGACGGTGGTCCATGTTTCGTCGTCGGTGGATACCTGCACATCATATGCCTTGGGGAAGAATACGCCGACGTCATTGTTGATGTAGAACGGATACACAACGAAGCGGCTGACGGTTGCTTCACTTTCAAGATCGACTGTCAGATTGCCGATACCGGCACTTGAATCGCCGCTGGAGCTGACAGTGGTGGACCAGCCGTAGGTATTCGCTGTCTGCAGTTTGCCATCGGTTGTGTTGGCGGCAGCCATGCCCCACAGGGCATAATCGTTATCCGATACAGCCATTTTATTGAGTGCAATGTTTGAATGTACCGCATCCGGCTTATAGGGATCGTAAATGGTCAAATCGCGGGAGAAGCCATACACGTTGATCTCGCCGATTCTGGAATGCGGTCTGGTCGTGCCAAAGGCCGTGAAATTGCTGCCCGGCGCCGTGACGTTGATGCGAACATAGCGGGCTTCCACTTCCTTAAAGTCGTGGATCACCGCGCCGTCCACGCTGCCCTGCACGTCCGGATTCGTATACTTGTCAACGGTGGTGAAGTTCTTGCCGTCCGTGGAGACCTGCAGCTCATATGCGCCGGGGAAATGCTTGCCGACGCCGTCTGTCGTCCAGTCGCCGAGGTTGACGCCAGTGGTGGACCAGAACGGATAAACGACCACGCGGGAGATATTGCATACGCCCGCCAGATCAACCTGCAGCCATGCGACCCCGTCGGAGCCATAGGTGTCCCAGCCCAGATCCGTCGTATCCTCCAGCTTGCCGTCCGTGACGTTTCCGGCAGCCGTGCCGTCGTGCGCGCAGTTGTCGCTGGAGGTAGCCTCTTTGCCGAGCGCCAGGTTGAGATAGCCCGGCAGATCATAGTCGTGCAGTCCCAGCGTCGTCTTGACCGGCTCGGGATCCGCGGCAAATACGGTGGAGAAACCGGCGAGCAGTCCGACGATCAGGAGCATCGCAAGGCATCTCCGGAATGTCTGTTTCATATGTGATTACCTTTCTTTCCCAGTAATTTTATCCTTTTACGGCACCGCCGGTCACGCCGGCAATGATACGGTTCGAGAGGAACAGGTACAAAATAAAGGTTGGCAGGAAAACAATAATTACGGCGGCAAACAGTCCCGCCCAGTCGCCGGAGTACTTCATCGCATTGATCATGTTCTGCAGACCTACAGAGAGCGTTCTTGTGTTGTCGCTGCTGTTTGCGAAGATCAGCGCCATGAAATACTCATTCCAAATGCTCATGAAGTTGAAAATCGTGACGGTGATGATGCCCGGCTGCGCCATCGGAAGAATGATCTTCCAGAAGGCCTTTGGCGGCGTACAGCCGTCGATCATCGCAGCTTCCTCCAGAGATCCGGGTACCGTGGAGAAAAAGCATGTCAGAAAATAAACGGTATACGGCACGTTGACCGCGATATACAGAATGACCAGCGTCCAGATATTCCCGATCAGCCCAAGCTTGGCGCAGACGGAGAAGATCGGTATCACGATCATGACGGCGGGCACGCTCATGCTGACCAGGAATGTGTTGCTGAGCGTCATCCGTCCGCGGAAGTGCTTTCGCCCCAGGACATACGCGGCGGGCGCCGCAATGAGGATGACCGCCGTACAGGCGGTAAGCGTCGTCACAAGGCTGTTGAGAAAGTAGCGCGATACGTTATTGTTGACCCAAACCTTCACATAGTTTTCAAAATGAAATCCGCTGTGCATCACCTGACCCTTGAAGATCTCCGCCGTTGTGCTCAGCGAGGCCAGCAGGATCCATCCGACGGTGGCGACCAGAAACGCCAGCCACAGGATCAGCATGAAATAGGACGGAATTTTGGAAAAGTGAATTCTGGAGCGCTTCTTCTTTTTCATCAGTACTCGAACTCCTTTTCCTTGAAGAATTTGTTCAGCAGCAGCGATACGACCAGAACGATCAGCGTCATCAGGACGCCGACTGCCGTTCCGCGGCCCACGCTGCGCTCCGAAATGCCTCCGCTTGAAAGGCCGAACACCAGATCGTACATGTATACCACCGGCGTGACGGTTCTGGGCGAGGTATCGCGGGAGAACATGCGCGCCCAAACGAAGAAATTGACGGAGGTCACCGTCCACAGCATGATGCAGGTCCGGAACACGTTGCGGATCAGCGGGAAGGTGATCTTCCAGAATTTGTCCCACGCGGTGGCGCCGTCCAGCGTGGCGCTCTCATAAATGTCAGTGGGAATGCGTTCAATGCCAGCCAGAACGATCAGCATAAAATAGCCGATACATCCGAAGCAGTACGCAATCAGCATCGAGGTGAACAGGACATTGACATCTGTCCAGTTGATACGTGCCAGAAATTCAATGTGCAATGCGGAAAAGACCTTTTTGAAAAGACCGTACTGGCCGTTGTAGACATACTGCAGCCACATATTGGCCAGTGCCACGGAGGAAATGATGTTCGGCAGATAGATCACCGAACGCCAGAATTTCTTCCCGCGGATGCCTGAATTCAGGATCACCGCGTAAAGAAGCGCAAACGTCATCGTAATGATGCCGCCGTAGAGCCAGATCTTCCCCAGATTGACAAGGGACTGGCAGAACAGCTCGCTCCTGAACAGCTCTATATAGTTGTTTAACCCGGAAAAGCTCCACTTGGAAACGGGATCGCTGATACTGGAAACATCGAACAGGCTCATCAGCGACGTGCGCACGATCGGGTACAGAAATGTGACCACAAAGACGAAAATGGACGGTGCAAGAAATAGGATGATGAACAGCTTGTTTTGTTTTTTCATTGATTGCCTCCCCGGGTGTAAACTTGGCTGGGGAGCAGTCGCCTGCCCCCAGCCAAATCCGGCATCATGTTCAGTCGATATGCGATTGAGCGCCGGCGCGGCGATTAACCGATCTTGCTCTGCAGCGTGGAAACAAAGTCTTCCGCGGAAATCTTGCCGCCGATCAGCTGACTGAACGTATCGTTGACAATCGGCTTAATGTCGGCGTCCTGCTTGGTCATGGCTTCCCAAAGGAAGGTGTTGGTCGCTTCGTTCATCACAACTTCCACGTCAGCCAGGTTCTTGGGCCAGGTGCAGCCCTGCACAACGGGGATGCACTGCGCCACATCGGCGAACTGCTGCTGGATGTCCACAGACAGGAAGCACTCGAGCAGCTTGACAGCCGCGGCGGGATCCTTGCAGCTCTTGGTCACTGCAAACATCTGGCAGCCGGTTTCAATCGAGGTATAATCGTACTGCGCGCCTTCGGGAGCCGGCAGATACATAACGCCCCAGTTGAAGCTGTCGCCGGTGATGGAGGCCACTTCGTTGGGAACCCAGGAGCCGTTGAAGTACATCGCAGCCGTGCCGACTGCAAATTCACCGTTCTGCGCGGCGGGGAACACGTTGGAACCGACGGTGGAGGAGAAATAGCCCTTGGCTGCAAAATCGGACCAATCCTTGGCCATCTGCAGCACAGCGGGATCGCCCCACATGTCGCCGGTCTTGTCGGTCATCAGATCGCCGACCCAGTCCTGACCCTTCATGAGGCCCAGATACTGGCCGTACAGCGTGCTGACATAGGCGTCGTCAATGGTCATCGGATCATAGCCGGCGTCCTTGATCTTCTGGCAGCAATCCAGGAATTCAGCCCAGGTCGTCGGCAGCGTGGTGATGCCGGCCTTGGTGAAGATGTCCTTGTTATAGAAGATCGCGCCGATGAACGGCTGCTCGGGGATGTAATACCAGGAGGTTCCGTCGGGGGCAAAGCTCTTGGCAAACAGCTTCATGGCCGGGAGCATGTTGGCTTCCATATCGGTGCCATCCACATACTGGGTGATGTCCGCCAGATAGTCGGGGCCGATCTGGGACGGGATAAAGTCATGGGAGCCTTCCACAATGTCGATCTGAATACCGGAATCCAGGCTGGTCTTCAGAACCTTGCTCACTTCGCGGCCGGCCCAGTTGACTTCAACGGTATAGTCGGGGTTTTCTTTTTCAAACTTCTCGATGCCGGCCTTCAGAACGGTCGCCTGGGTCTCGTTCTCAGCCCACTGTGCCCAATAGACGAGCTTCTTCTTCTCTGTTGTCGTCGAGGAAGAGGCGCTGGATGCAGACGCAGCTGCCTGCTCCGAGGTTGCGGATTTCGAGGCGTCGGCGGTGGTGCTGGCGCTGGCGGCTTCTGTGCTGGTCTTGCTTGAGCAAGCCGCCAGCAAGGAAACAAGCATCATAACCGCAAGCAGCAGGGATACGATTTTCTTGGTTTTCATTGTTTTTCCTCCATGTTTGTTATTATATTAAAGCGGGTGTTCTGCTTGCCGCCTTCCGGCGGCCGGCAGATGCGGCCCTCTTTAACATCAATGGGACCTGACGGCGTCATAACACGGCCATCGGGGAAGCGGTCTGCGGAAAGCAGCGGGCGGAATTCATACGCGGCGTATCCCGGCGCTTTCGGCCGGATTCCCAGACCGTAGGCAAAGTAGAAATAGATCGGAATGGCAGACCAGCCGTGGCAGAGGCTTCCGGCTCTGTGAAAATCATCCGCGCCGCGCTCCGTCTCCCAGAACGTTGAGGCTCCCCGCAGAAGCATCCCGCCCCAGCGGGAGGCGATCTCGTCGAAAACCGCCGGCGCGCAGTCCGGGCTGAGCTCCAGCAGCGCGCGGTACCGGTAGAAGCTGCTGCTGAGAGTTTCCTTCTGCAGTCTCTGCTCAAGCAGCGAGCGGCGCGCGGCATCGCGATGCGGCGAGTTGTCCGTCCGGCAGCACAGCAGCAGCGCCTGCGTCAGCCGCGACGCATGTTCCCTCCGGCCGCCGGGATACAGATAGGTCGCGTAGCACTGCGCGCCGCTGTCCCAAAACTGCTCGCACGCCTGTATGAGCTGCTGCGCCTCTGCGGCATATCCGGCCGCTTCCTCCGGCCTTCCGCACCAGATGCACAGCCGTTCGGCGCTCTGCAGCGCCATACAGGCCAGCGCGTTCAGCGGCGCATCATAGCGAAGCGGCAGCGCCTGGGCGCGGAAAACTTCTCCGCCGTCCAGCTTCTCCGCCCACTCGTAGAAATTCCAGCAGTCGGTCTGCGAATACACGGGCAGCAGACCGTTTTCCCGCCTGCGGGCCATGACGCCGCCCAACAGCTTTTCAGCGCGCGGCAGCAGCCGAAGGGCAAACGCCGCGTCGCCGCTGTAGAGCAGATATTCATCGAGCGCGCAAACCCAGTTGAGTGAAAAGCCCGGTATTGTGACGCCGGTTTTCCCCGGCGCGCACAGCTCCAGCAGCCCATCTGTCCGCTGTGAGCCGGCAAGCAGCTCCAGACTTGCGCGGGCGGCCGCATATTCTCCGAACGCATAATAGCCGCACAGCATCTCCAGCCGGGAATCCGTTCCATACAGCGACTGCTCCCGCCAGGGACAGTCCTCATAATGCTCATGCAGGCATGATTGCAAAGTGTGTTTACTAATTGTATAGACCAATGCCTCAAGCCGGTCTCCACAGTGAAGCTGTGCCGCGCTCGACACAGGATACTGCACAGGCCGCAGGCCCGCATAATAGACGGTGCCCTCGCCCGCGCGCACGCTGAGCTGCACATACCGACCGGCCAGACGCCGAAACCAGTGCGTGAAGCGGTGCCGGCCCGCAGAAGACGTGTAGGTGACGCTGAAGTGGCGGCCGTCCAGCTCATCGCGGACCCGGAGATCGTCCAGATGCTCGCCAAAGCTGACCGTTACAAGCGTATTCTGCGGCAGCTCCAGATCCAGACACAGCAGCCCGCAGCACTCCGTTCCCGCGTCGAGCAGCAGGTATGCGCCGTCTGCCTCCCCGCAGGAAAAATGCAGGCCGCTCTTGGACGGCAGCATGGGACAGGGCGCCGTGCCGAGCAGCGCTTCGCTTTCGCGATAGGCCAGCGCCGCATATTGGAATCCCTGCGCGCCGCCGTTCTTCCAGAAAACGCCCTGACTCTGCACGCGCATGGTCTGCGGCGGCAGCAGCTGCAGCGCGGGAACCGGCGGAACGCGCAGTTCACAGCGGCGTTCAAGCTCCTCCGCGGGCCTGCAGCCCTCCGGCGGCACGGTTTTCCACTCTTTTTCCTGACAGTAGTGAAACGAATAGCCCAGCTGCGGCGTAATCATCGGGTTCTCGCCGGTCTCATAGGCGGCGGACTGGCGGCACAGGACTTGGGAGCCGCTCCTCAGGATGCAGCCGCGGTCCGTATACAGCGCGAAAATCAGGCCCGGCCGGTCTGTCTGCCAGCACAGCGTATCCGTGCCCTGATAGTAGACCCGAATGTGCAGCCAGTTCTGCCCTGCCGCGGTCCATTGCACAAGCTCGTGCGTCTGCACGCTCTTTTGCTGCGGCAGATCCGTGTACTGACCGAAGGCTGCGCACTCGCTGCGCAGGAAAACGGCGTATTGATGCACCGCGCAGATCTCGAGCCGGACCGAACTCACCGGCTCATCCAGCGAGAATCCGGCGAAGAAATCCACGCAGACGTCTTTTTCAGCCGCCGCGGGGCACCATATCCATTTTGCATCCGACAGCATGTATTGCCCTTCCTTCAGGCACGTTTGTAAACGCTTCTTACTAATTGTCCCAAACCATGATCGGCAAAACTTCTTTCCACGGTTCTACACGTTTCGGGAAGTCTGCCGGAAGAACGCTCCGATGCGGTCGATCGCTTCGCCCGCCTCCGGAAAATCATTGAGGAAGATCGGCCAGGAATGCGGCATCCGGTCCCCTACGAGAAGCTCTGCATCGACGCCGCACAATCGGGCCTTCTGATAAAACCGAATGGCGTCGTCAAAGAGGATCTCGTCGGTTCCCACGCTCACAAATGTGGGCGGCAATCCGGTCAAGTCCGCATAGAGCGGAGAAATATACGGTGTTTTCAGATCCCATCCGGGCGCGTACTGGGCAGCCGCGACCGTTACGACGAAACTGTCTTCCGGAAGGATCTTTTCCAGAGGGATCAGCCTGGTGTGGCTTCCCTCCAGCGTATCGACAAATGTCACGGGACTCATGACTGCGATTTTTGCCGGCAGCGCATAGCCCCTGTCGCGAAGCCTCAGCGCCAGCGCCAGTGCGATGTTCGCGCCCGCGGATTCGCCGGCCAGAAAGATTTGCCCGGGAAGGATGTCCTGCTCCAACAGTCCGAGGTAGACCGCGAAGCAGTCGTCCAGGCCGGCCGGGAAGGGATTTTCCGGCATCAGACGATAGCCGACGCTCAGCGTCCGTATCCCCAGCCGTTTGGCCATCGGCGCCAGAAACATTCGTGTGGTCTTCAGGCTCCCGAGCGACCAGCCGCCGCCGTGGATGTAAAGCATGACGGGCGCGTCCGGCGCGCCTTCCGGCGTCAGCCATTCCACTGGAACGCCGTCGATCTCCCCCGCGCGCACATCCACGTCGGCGCAGGGCCGAACGTCATCCGCTACGCGGGCGTTTTGCAGCTTCCGAAGCGCCGCATGCCCGATCCGCTGCGGATTCTCGCAGGGCGTGCACTCGACGTTTCTCATGAATTTCTGAAATTGCAGGCTTGTCATTGAATATCCTCGTCTTTTTCCTTCTTTTCAGGAAGCAGCGGAATGCTCTGATCGAATATATGCTCCGCTACGCAGGCCACCGCGCCGATCAGCGGCGCGTCGCCGCCGAAGGATGAATGAACGACGCGTACTTTTTTGTAATGAGAGTAGGCTGTGATCTTGCTGCGCAGGAGGCTCTCGAGCGCGTTGCCCTTGCTGTCGCAGCTGTAGCCGACAACGATGCAGGGCAGATCAAGCAGATTGAGGCAGGTTATAACGGCATGCGCGATATAATCGCCATACTGCGCCAGCGCGGCCAGCGCGGCCGGCTCCTTTTGGTTGGCGCCGTTCACAATATCGGTCCAGCCCAGCGATGCGATTCGCCTCTCCGCTGCCGCATCGCGCGGATTGATCATGAAATACGCTTCCGCGTAGTGGAACCGCAGCTGCTGCAGATTCGCGTAGAGCTCCAGGCAGCCGATATTTCCGCAGTCGCAGCGCGGCCCGCAGAAATTGATGCTGGTGTGGCCGATCTCGCCGGCCTGGCCCGTGCTCCCGCCGTACAGCCTTCCGTTCAGGATATAGCCGCAGCCGATGCCGCCCATAATGTGCAGATACATGAAATCGTCCACGTCTTTGAGCGGCCCGTACATTTTTTCCGCCAGCGCGCCGGCGCTTGCGTCGTGGATCAGATACACCGGCAGGCCGGTCCTCTGCGTCATGCTCTCCACCACCCGCCAATTCTCGATCTGATGAAAATTGGGAGGGTTTAACAGGACTCCCTGTTTTGCGTCCAGCGGCCCCAGCGAGGAAATGCCGACCGCTATCACGGGCCTTGTCTCCTCCTGCCGGAGCGCCTCATACGCGTCAAACAGGCATTGTTCGATTTTTTCCGCATCCGCGTCCTCGGGCATATCCATATTCTTCTGCCGCAGGATATGCCCGCCGATGTCCGAGATCACGACCTGCAGCAGATCGCGCCGGATCAGCATGCCGCATACGCAGGGCGAATTCCGGGACAGGCGGAGCATGACGGGGTTTCTTCCATAGCTTCCGCCGGTGAAGACCGCTTCAAATTCCTCCACCAGCTGCGCGTCGATCAGGTCGGAGACCAGATTTCCGACTGCCATCTTCGACAGTCCGGTAATGCCTGCCAGCTGGCTGCGGCTGAGGCCCTGTGCCAGAACAATGCTCTTCAGGATCAGCGACTGGTTTTTCTTTTTGAGGTCCTGTATATTGGCGCCTGACTTGCCGTTTTCCGAAGCTCCCATTGCCGTCCGCCTCCCGTCTGTTCGTTTGTCTCATTGTATACCGCGTTTATAATTTAGTTTTACTATAGCACGGTTTTCAGAAATTGCATACTGTAAAATATGCATATTTTATTCTCCATAAATCTGTGTAATATATACAATATGCCTATAATATTTTCAAATTTCTTGCACTTTTTGGGAAATTATTTTTCCAAATTCAACTTCTTTGTAATTTCAGATTAAAATCGCAGTTGATTTTGGGTTTGCATTATGCTACCATGAGTTTCGCAATTAGAATTTAATCCTGTTTTTACCTGTTCGGCTTTCTCTTTTTTGCCTATATAGTAAACAGAGATTAATAAGTTGTACGCTTCCTCCCAAAACATAAACCATTCATGGAGGCATCACGCAATGCGAACAATTTACGCAATCGGCAACGCGCACCTGGACATCGCCTGGGTCTGGCCCTGGTCGGAGGGCTTCGCGGCCATCAAGGCGACATTCCAGTCTGCTGTGCAGCGGCTGGAGGAATATGATGATTTTGTTTTCACCTCCAGCTCCGCGCAATACTATGCATGGCTCGAAAAGTCCGAGCCAGAGCTGTTTGAACGGATCCGCGCGCTGGTGAAGCAGGGGCGCTGGGTTTTGTGCGGCGGCTGGTGGATCCAGCCGGACTGCAACATTCCCTGCGCGGAATCTCTGATCCGCCAGGGCCTGTACGGCCAGAGGTACTTCCTCGACCGGTTTGGCGTGACTTCCACCGTGGGATACAATGTCGACAGCTTCGGCCACAACGCCTCCCTGCTGCAGATCCTGCGCGGCAGCGGCCTGGACTCCTATGTTTTCCTGCGGCCGGGTCCGCACGAAAAGGTTCTGCCTGCCCGCTGCTTTCTCTGGGAAAGCCCGGACGGCTCGCAGGTCACGGCATATCGCATCCCCTTCAATTACTGCGCCAATCTGGACCTGCCCGGGCACCTGCGCGACTGCGCGGAGCAGTTTTCACACGAGCCCGAGGGCGCGGCGTTCATGATGTTCTATGGCGTCGGCAACCACGGCGGCGGGCCCACCAAGCAGAACATCGAATTTCTGCAGAGCGCGGACGCGAAGCCCGAGGGCTTTGAGGTCAAATTCGGCAGCCCCGTGGACTTCTTCCGCCAGATCTCCGAGGAGGATCCGCTGCTGCCCGTGTATCAGGGCGAGCTGCAGCACAATTCCTCCGGCTGCTACAGCGCCAATTCGCAGGTCAAGCAGGCAAACCGCAAGGCGGAGTCCGCGCTTCTGCGCGCCGAGAAATTCCAGGTGCTGCACGACGGCGTGACGGGAGAGCCCGCGCAGTGCGATCTGAAAGAGACGTGGAAGGCCGTTCTCATGAACCAGTTCCACGACATTCTGGCCGGCTGCTCCATTCCGGAGGTCTACGACAATGCGCTCGCGCAGATCGGCGGAAGCCGTTCGCAGGCATATGAAGCGGAAAACCACGCCCTGCAGCGCATCAGCTTCCACATCGGCATCCCGCTGGCGCCGGGGACCACGCCGCTTGTCGTTTTCAACCCCCATCCCTGGCCGGTGACGGCGGAGATCTGCCACGAAAGCGGATCGTGGGGCAACCCCGGTCTTCCGCTGGAGAACTGCGAGGTCGTTGACAGCCAGGGCAGGATTCTCCCCTGCCAGTACATCCGCACCATCGCGCAGCTTGACGAGCGGCGCAGAGTCGTATTTCAGGCCGAGATCCCGGCTATGGGCTGGGACACCTTCCATATGCGCAAAAGCGACGCGGCTGCAGCGGCGCCCGTGCCGCAGGCCGGCGGCAATGTGCTGGAAAACGATACGCTCCGTGTGGCGTTTGACGCGCAGACCGGCCGCATTGTCAGCTGCCGGGACAAGACCGACGGCGCCGAGCTGCTGGCCGGCCCCGTGGAGTTTGCCGTATATGACGACAAGAGCGACACCTGGGGACATGAGGCACTGCAATTCAGCGACAATCGCCGCGTATTCCGGCTGGAAAGCATCCAGCGCACAGAGGACGGCCCGGTGCGCAGTTCGATCCGTGTAATCAGCCGCTTTGAAAATTCCAGACTGACGGAAACCTATACGCTGTATCAAAAGACGCCCTGGCTGCAGCTTCGGGCAAAGCTGTCATGGAATCAGACGGCCGCCTGCTGCAAGCTGGAGATTCCGCTGTCGCTCAGCCGGCCGCGGGTCAGCTATGAGCTTCCCATCGGCTCCATCGTCCGCGATGAGGACGCGCTGGAGCAGCCTGTCCAGAGCTGGATGGACGTCAGCGGTCTGCAGGGCTCGCGCAATGCCGGCATGGCGGTCATCAACGACTGCAAGAGCTCTGCCAGCGTGACCGGCAGCCGCATCGGCGTCATGATCAGCAGAAGTCCCTCCTACGCCCATCACATGCCGTTCGTCCTTTCGGAGAATCCGGACGATCTTTCCTATCTGGATCAGGGCATGCAAGCGTTCACCCTCCGTCTTCTGCCGCACAGACAGATCCGGGCCGGCGAGCTCACCCGCCTGGCGCTGGCGCTGAACCAGCCGCCGGTTAAGGTGCCGGAGACGTTCCATCCCGGTCCGTATCCCCAGAAAAACAGCACGATGTCCGTCTCAGCCGACAACATCATTGTGACCGCGCTGAAGCCAGCGTTTGACGGCCGCGGCTATATTCTCCGCGCAAATGAAAGCGACGGCCGGCAGACGCGGGTGACGTTTGACATTCCGCTTCTGCACGTGAAATTCACTGCCAGCTTCGCCCCGTATGAAATTAAGACCTGGCGGCTTGACCATGGCAGCGCGCAGCCGACCGATCTGCTGGAATTTGATCTTTAATCGTCGGCCGCAGGCGCTTCCCCTGACATAAAGGAACAATGCTATGAAAAAATATGCAATCGGCGTCGACATCGGCGGAACAAAATGCGCGGTCGTGCTTGGAAAGGGCGCTCTTTCCGAAGAGCTGGATCCCGATTTCATCCTGGATCGGGTCGAATTTCCCACAGAACCGGAAAACGGGCCGCAGCCCGCGCTGGATCAGATCTGTCAGTCGATCGACCGGCTTTTGTCCGGGCGCCGGATCGGCGCGGACGCGCTGGTCGGGATCGGCGTCAGCTGCGGCGGCCCGCTCGACAGCGAGGCCGGACTGATTCTGAGTCCCCCCAATCTGAGCACCTGGGACCGCATACCGATCACCCGGCTGCTGGGCAGCCGCTATGGAACGGTCTGCCGCCTGCAGAACGACGCCAACGCCGGCGCCCTTGCCGAATGGTGCTTCGGCGCCGCGAGGGGGCTGAAGGACGTGGTCTTCCTGACCTTCGGCACCGGCATGGGCGCCGGCCTGATTCTGAACCGCCAGCTCTACTGCGGCGCAAACGGCATGGCCGGCGAGGTCGGACATATGCGCATGGCGCAGAACGGCCCGGTTGGATATGGAAAAATCGGCTCTTTTGAGGGCTTCTGCAGCGGCGGCGGGCTGGCGCAGCTTGCCAGAGCCGCTGCGCTGGAGCAGCTGCAGCAGGGTCTCCATCCGGCTTTTTGTCCTGATTACGCAGCCCTGGAGCGCCTGGACGCCCGCATTGTCGCGCAGCTGGCCGAGCAGGGCGATCCCGATGCACAGGACATTTACGCGCAGTGCGGTTCCTATCTCGGCAGGGGTCTGGCTGTCATTGTGGACGTTCTGAACCCCGAGATGATCGTGATCGGAAGCATTTTCGCGCGCAGCACCGGACTGATCTGGCCGTATGCCTCGAAGGAGCTCAAAAAAGAAGCCCTTCCCGCCAACTACGCCGCCTGCCGGATCGTCCCGTCGCAGCTCGGCGACCGTCTGGGCGATTATTCCGCCCTGTCTGTGGCGCTGGGCGACGCAGCCTTTTATCGAAGGAAGGCGATCGGATGAACGCCGAAGAGCAGTCCCTTTTTCAGTCGCTTTTTGATGCCTGGCCTGCGTTTTTGCCTCTGCGCGCGGAGCTGCTCCGCGCATATGCTCTGCTGGTTGATTGCTACGCCGGAGACGGTCTCGTTCTGACCTGCGGAAACGGCGGAAGCGCCGCCGATGCAGAGCACATTGTAGGCGAGCTGATGAAGGGCTTTCGCAGCCGCAGGCCGCTTCCGCCCCGCGAGTGCGCGCGCTTTGCCGCGCAGCGCGACGTCCGCCAGCTGACCGAGCGGCTGCAGGGCGCGCTGCCGGCCATCTCTCTTGTCAGCCAGAGCGCGCTTCTCACGGCGTTCAGCAACGACGCGGACCCCGAGCTCGTCTTTGCGCAGCAGGTCTACGGATACGGAAAAAGCGCCGATTCGGTGCTGATCGCGCTCAGCACATCCGGCAATTCCGCCAATGTCGTCAGAGCCGTCGAGGTTGCCAACTCTCTCAGGCTCAAGACAATCGGCATCACCGGTCAAAGCGGCGGACGGCTTCTGGAGCTCTGCACGGTCTGCATTCGCCTGCCCGCGTCCGAGGTCCCCGCCGTACAGGAGCGCACGATGCCCGTCTATCATGCGCTCTGCGCCATGCTGGAAGCGCACTTCTTCCAGACTTGCTGAAAAAAAGAACAATCATCAAACAGCGCGCCGCCCGGAGTTACAAACTCCGGGCGGCGCTCAGACTGTCAAAGAACATCTATTTTCAGTAGGCAACAGCGGCAGATTTGAAGTCAAAAAGGGTGAAAAGCCAAAATAGGCAAGAGAAAGATGGGCTGTTCCACGCCCATGTTGCCAGCTTTT
>Ga0163159_1001517_pt1 | contig 22130 bp, 26 predicted proteins | sample BioMet9_FD_108702 | JGI IMG/M metagenome (GOLD analysis project Ga0163159, IMG submission 108702) | Microbial communities from bioreactor (seeded with sewage sludge) at Lawrence Berkeley National Lab, California, USA - Biofuel... | ecosystem: Engineered > Bioreactor > Anaerobic > Unclassified ... | reverse complement strand
GCGGGTCTGTATAAAGCAATCGGCAGCGATATTGACGATGCCTATATAGAAGAGCTCAAAAAGCAGGTTATTCACATGGATTCGATCCGTACGGCGGGAAAGGATCTGAAGATCGTCTACACACCGCTTCACGGAACCGGCAACATCCTGGTCAGGCGAGTGCTTAAGGAGCTCGGTTTTGAACATGTATATGTTGTTCCTGAGCAGGAACTGCCGGACGGTAATTTCCCGACGGTTTCCTATCCGAATCCGGAGGCGGAGGAGGCCTTTACGCTTGGCCTTGCGCTTGCCCGCAAGGTGGACGCGGATATCGTGCTGGCAACAGATCCGGACGCGGACCGTCTTGGTGTCCGTGTAAAAGATAAATGCGGCGAATACCACACACTGACCGGAAATATGTCGGGCTGTCTCCTCGCGGAGTATGAGATCGGGGAACGGATGAGAACAAAGGGACTGCCTGAGGACGGTGCCTTGATCAAAACGATTGTGACATCCAATATGGCGGATGCGATTGCCGACAATTACAAGGTCAGGCTGATTGAGGTCCTTACAGGCTTCAAGTATATCGGACAGCAGATTCTTCGCTTTGAAACAGAGAGGAAGGGTCATTACCTTTTCGGATTTGAGGAAAGCTACGGCTGTCTGATCGGGACATACGCGCGCGACAAGGATGCGGTCGCGGCATCGATGGCACTGTGCGAGGCGGCTGCTTTTTACAGGACGAAGAACAGGACGCTCTGGGATGCCATGACGGATATGTATAAGAAATACGGCTATTATAAGGACAGTGTAGAATCGATTACAATGAAGGGAATCGAAGGTCTCGGGGAGATTCAGCAGATCATGACGAACCTGCGGGGGAATCCGCCCTCGGAAATCGGGAAATACACGGTTACAGCCATTCGTGACTATAAGAAAGACACGGTGCGTGATCTGAAAAGCGGGAAAGAGAGCAGGACAGGCCTTCCGGAATCGAATGTACTGTACTACGAGCTTACGGACGGCGCATGGGTCTGTGTACGCCCTTCCGGCACTGAGCCGAAGGTGAAATTCTATCTCGGCGTACGTGAAGGGTCCATGGAAGAAGCCGATGAACAGGCAAGGGAACTGGGACAGGCTCTGCTCTCCATGGTAAAAGCAAATGATTGACAAGGAATACTATCTGAATAAAACGAAATACACATATGAGGATCTGCTGCGCATCACGGCGGATCTGCGTGAGCCGGACGGCTGCCCGTGGGACCGGGCCCAGACACATGAAAGTCTGAATGACTGTCTGATCGAAGAATGCTATGAAACGGTCAGTGCGGTTCGCCACAATGATATGGAAAACCTGCGGGAAGAGCTTGGCGATGTGCTGCTGGAGGTCGTGCTGAACAGCCAGATTGCGAAGGAGGAAGGTGCCTTTACGATCGACGATGTGATACAGGGGCTGTGTGAAAAGCTTATCCGGCGTCATCCCCATGTTTTCGGGGAAGATAAGGCAGGCACGCCGGAAGAGGGACGCATAAGATGGGACGAAATCAAGAAGTCTGAACGGAAAAGCGCCGCTGAAGAAGAAAAAAACGAGCTTGAGCGGGTACCGGAATCGCTGCCGGCGCTGATGCGAATTCAGAAGATACAGAAGAAGGCGGAAAAAGCCGGGCTCATAAAGTCCGATGTTAAGGCCTCTGCCGCGAAAATAAGGGAAAATCTGGAAATTCTGGAATCGGATTATCAGAAGAAAAACGCGGGACAGCTGGCAGAGCATGCGGGGGAGATGTTGTCAGAAGCCGCTAATTTGCTGAGAATAATGGAAATAAATGCCGAAAATTCCTTGACAATCGCAACAGAACAGTATATAACTATTTTAGCAGACAGTATAAATATTGGAAAATAATGATATACAAATGTCTGCAATAGATTTTGCAGTTAAACTACATTTTCTATTTACTTTTTATCCAGAAGGAGGATTATCCATGAACAAGACAGAATTAGTTGCAGCTATTGCCAAGAAATCAGGTTTATCCAAGAAGGATGCTGAGGCGGCGTTAAAGGCTTTTACAGATTCTGTATCAGCAGAGCTTAAGAAGGGCGGAAAGATCCAGCTTGTTGGCTTCGGAACATTTGAGGTTACGAAGAGAGCTGCCCGTGAGGGAAGAAATCCTCAGACAGGCAAGACAATGAAGATTGCTGCCTGCAAGGCTCCGAAGTTCAAAGCAGGAAAGGCACTTAAGGATATCGTCAATAAGAGATAGCTGCGGTTGGTTCGTGATATTCGCAATAAGAGGAGAGCTGAGTGATCAGTTCTCCTTTATCATATTATGATTTTTATGAGGAGGAGCAGCATGCGTCTTGACAAATACCTTAAGGTCTCGCGTCTTATCAAACGGCGGACGGTTGCGAACGAGGCGTGTGATGCCGGCCGCGTGCTGGTGAACGGGAAAATCGCCAAAGCATCGGCGTCCGTGAATCAGGGTGATACAATAGAAATACTATTCGGAAACAAAACGGTCCGGGTGGAAGTGCTTGATATTCAGGAAACAACCAGGAAAGAGGAAGCCAAGGAACTGTTTAAGTACCTTTAGTGATCTTTTTTACAAAAAGCATTGAAAAAGCAGTGATATAACGATAAAATATAGGTAAATTTCCAGTGAAGGTGGTGCCAATGACGAGACGTAAGCACAGCAGCAGGAAGAGAACAGCACGAAGGCAGAATATCAGCGTTCGGATTATTACGTGCGTTGTGGCAGCGCTGCTGGTGATTGTATCGGTACGGAGCTACAGCCTGTATCAGAAGAAGCTTGCGTATAACAAGCAGGAAGCGGCTGTTACAAGACAGATTGCTTCGGAAGAGGCGCGGTCGAAGGAAATCGATGCGTACGAAGCGTATGTCGGTACAGATGAATTTGTTGAGCAGATCGCCAGAGACCGTTTAGGACTTGCTTATCCTAACGAGATCCTGTTCCGGCCCGAGGAATAAGACAGACAGCATTGAGACTGGCCTGAAATGGCCGGTCTTTTTTACTTTATTGTTTTTTAATACTTTTTTTGCGGTATGTTCATGGTATTTTCACTTCTTCGTTTTACAATAATAGTACTATTCTTATGAGGTGATGATAATGAGAAATCGTTTTATGCGTTTTATGCAGGGCAGATACGGGACAGATCCGTACAACAAGTTTCTTATGATTGTATCCGTGATTTTTCTTGTTGTGTCGATCTTTCTTCCATGGACACAGGCCAGAAGCATTACATTCTGGATTGCCGTCGGCATCATTATCTACAGCTATTTCCGGACTTTTTCCAGAAATTATGCGGCCAGAGCGGCAGAAAACGACCGGTATCTGCAGAACACAGAGCAGTTTCGTTCGTTTCGCTCACGCAGCAGATACAAGGCGGATGAGCGCCGCCACTACAAGGTATTCAAATGTCCGTCCTGCAGCCAGAAGATCCGTATTCCGCGCGGAAAGGGCAAGATTGAAATCAGCTGTCCGAAGTGCAGCACGAAGTTTATCAGGAGAACGTAATGTTTGGATATATTGCGGCAAACAAGAGAGAACTGAAGATACGAGAGTATGAGTGCTACCGTTCCTGGTACTGCGGACTGTGCAGGGCGCTTCGGAGGCGCTGCGGTATCCGGGGCCGTCTGAGCCTGAGCTATGACATGACATTTCTGGCGATGCTGCTTTCGGCGCTTTATGAGCCGAAGCTGCAGCATTACAGGTGCTGCTGTCCCGTCCATCCTGTCCGGAAACAGGAGGGCAGAGAGAGCGTGTACACGGAATATGCCGCTGACATGAATCTGCTCCTGACGTATTACAAGTGTATGGACGATTGGCATGATGATCATAATGTGTCCCGGTATGTTTACGCGAAGCTGCTGGAGCATTGTATGGAAGAGATCCGGAGCCGGTATCCGCGGCAGGCGGCCGCGGCGGCCGACAGGCTTGGCGATATCACGGAATGCGAGAAGCGCGGGGAAGAATCGATTGACAAGGTTTCCGGACTTTTCGGAGAAGTGCTCGGCAGCATCTTCATGGTAAGGGAAGACGAGTGGAAGAGCGAGCTGTACCGGATGGGTTATTTTCTCGGCAAGTATATCTACCTTCTGGACGCGTATGAGGACAGGGAGGCAGACCGCAGGAAGGGAATCTATAATGTCCTTCTGAAGCACAGTGACGAGCCGGGATTTGAAGATGATTTCCGTAAGATTCTGACGATGACAATGGCGGAATGCGCGCGTTCATTTGAACGTCTGCCTGTCATCAGGGATGCGGGAATCCTGCGCAACATTCTGTATTCGGGAGTCTGGGGACGGTATAACAGTCCAAAGCACCGCAGAGAGCAGGATGAGCAGGAAAGGAACAGGAGAGCAGGATGATTGACCCATATCAGGTTCTCGGCGTATCTCGGAACGCGTCGGAGGATGAAATTAAGAAAGCATACCGGAAACTGAGCCGTAAGTATCATCCGGACGCGAATATCAACAATCCGCATAAGGATGCCGCGGAAGAGAAATTCAAAGAGGTTCAGCAGGCATATCAGCAGATTATGCGCGAGCGCACAGAGGGGTACAGCGGCGGCTTTGAAGGCGGTTTCGGCGGCTTCGGCGGTACATCCTCTTCGAGTACGGATGAAGACTCGCTTCATATGCAGGCTGCCTGGAATTATATTCAGAACGCGAGGTATCAGGAAGCGATGACAGTGCTTGAGGGTATCCGCCGGAGGAACGCGGAATGGTATGCGTACAGCGCAATGGCAAATTCCGGGAGCGGGAATCATGCCGCGGCGCTGGAACAGGCAAGGCAGGCGGTCAGCATGGAACCGGGGAACGCCAGGTATCAGATGCTTCTCCGCCAGATTGAATCAGGAGGAGCCTGGTATGCCGGACAGAGCCAGGAGTATGGCGGCATGACGTTCGGCAGCGGTGATCTTTGCTCCAAACTATGCATCGGCCTGGCGCTCTGCAATATGTGCGGGCTTTGTTTTGGAGGCGGGATGCCGATACATTAGCATTACGATATGCAGTATGACAGCTGTGAGGGGAGCCTGTGTTCAGAGAGGGTGAACAGCATGAAATATGATTACCTGGTAGTCTATGACAGCCAGACCGGAAACACCAAGAAGCTGGCGGCAGAGATTTTTTCGATGCTTCCGGGCAGAGACAAGGACCTGAAACCGCTTGAGGAGTATCGCGGTGACCAGGCGGCAGATACCATTTTTGTGGGCTTCTGGACAGACAGGGGCAGCTGCAGTCTGGATGTAATGGATTTTCTGGCGGAGCTGCACGGCAGGAATGTTGTTCTTTTCGGGACGTGCGGTCTCGGTGACGATCCGGATTATTACTGTGACGTCGCCAGAGCGGTTTCCGCGTGGATTCCCGATGACAATAAGTACATCGGGACATTTATGTGTCAGGGAAAGATGCCGATTCAGATACGCAATAAATATGAAGAAATGTATGAAGACGCGCCTGACAAGGAGAAGATTGCCAGGATGCTGCACAACTTCGATCAGGCACTGCTGCATCCGAACCAGGAAGATTTTGACCGCGCGAAGGTTTTTCTTGACGATGTGCTGAAGGTGCTTTAGAGACAGACGGAGGTCGGTATGGAATATATCAGCGTATTTGATGTGATCGGGCCGAATATGATCGGCCCTTCCAGTTCGCATACGGCGGGAGCCGTTTCGATCGCGCTCATGGCACGAAAGATGTTCCGGAAACCAATCACAAAGGTGACATTCACCTTATACGGATCGTTTGCCAAAACGTATCACGGCCACGGGACCGACCGTGCCCTGCTTGGCGGTACGCTCGGCTTCAATACGGATGACGTCCGCATCCGTGACGCGTTTGCGATTGCCGACAGCCGGGGACTGGACTACTTTTATCACATTGACGGCAAGACACGTGTCCGTCATCCGAACACGGCGGACATTCTGCTTGAGAGCGATGACGGCAGTACGATGCTGGTACGCGGCGAGTCGATCGGCGGCGGCAAGATCCGGATCGCGCAGATTGACGGGATCGATGTCGATTTTACGGGAGAATACAGCACCCTTATAATCCGGCAGGAGGACAGGCCCGGAATCATCGTGCATATCGCGCAGTGTCTCGCGGATCACGATGTGAATATCGCTTTTATGAGGCTTTTCCGCAAAGAAAAGGGCGGCATGGCTTTTACAGTCGTGGAATCCGATGAACAGATCCCGCAGGAAATCGTCGCGGAGATCGGGTCGAATGACAAAGTACGTGATATCATGCTGATTCAGGCCTAGGAGGTGCGGATATGGATTTCGAAAACGGTGAAGAGCTGCTGGAATGCTGCAGAACGAATAATTGTCTGATATCGGATGTCATGCGGAACCGGGAAATCGAAACGGGCCACGCATCGGAACAGGAAGTCGCGGAGAAGCTCCAGAAGGTATATGAGATCATGTGCTCATCCATCGAGGAGCCGCTGAACCGGCCTCAGAAATCGATCGGCGGGCTGATCGGCGGCGAAGCGAGGAGCATTATGGATCACATGGGAGACGGCGGACTGTGCGGGCGGTTTATGACGAAGGCAGTGGCGTATTCCATGGCGGTGCTTGAGGAAAACGCGACGATGGGACTGATTGTAGCGGCTCCGACGGCCGGATCGTCAGGCATTCTGCCCGGCGTGCTGAAGGCGGCCATGGAAGAGCTTGGATATACAAGGGAACAGTTTGACCAGGGCATTTTAAATGCAGGAGCGCTGGGATATCTTTTCATGCGGAATGCTTCTGTGGCAGGTGCCGAAGCAGGGTGCCAGGCCGAGGTCGGCTCTGCGGCAGCCATGACTGCAAGCGCACTTGTGGAGCTCGGCGGCGGTACACCGGAGATGTGCCTGAACGCTGCGAGTCTTGCCCTGTCAAATCTGCTGGGCCTTGTCTGCGACCCGATCGCCGGACTTGTCGAGGCACCGTGCCAGTCGCGCAATTCTGTCGGCGTCGCAAACGCGATCGTGTGCGCTCAGCTGTCCCTGAGCGGTGTGCACCATCAGATTCCGTTTGACGAGATGGCACATGCCATGTACTGCGTCGGACGCGAGATTCCGTTTGAGCTCCGTGAAACGGCTATGGGCGGCAACGCCGCGACTCCTTCGGGATGCCGGCTCCGTTTCCGCAATGTGACAGGCGAGCAGGGATGCGCGCTGACACCGCTTTCCAAGTAGGTCAGCAGTGAAGTGAAAAAGCAGGGCGCATAAATTCTATGGAACCTTGGGTGAGCTTGTTCTTTTTTGCAATTCCAACCCAGTTTTTCTGCACGGTAGCGACAATTTCCGAAGAGATTTTTGCTGCTTCCGCTTTTGAAAGCCCGAAATATTTGGAAACTTCCAGGGCAAGAGAAAGGTCGATACTGTTGTCAGATTCGGTAATGTTTAACGATAAGCAATCACCGGAGGGAACCGGATTCACATCATAGAGCGGGGAAAGTCTCCATCCCGCGGGAGTCAGCAGAAATCCGTGGTTTCGAAGATGGTCATCTGTATTTGATACTGCCATATTAAAGACGATACGTTTCCACAGCTCAAGCAGATCATACTTTGGTTCTGCTCCGTTTGCACGGATAAATTCTGCCAGATCCAAATAACCGGTTCCGTCTGCTGCTGAGGCTCCATCGGTTTTGCCCAGCAATGTCATTGCAGATGCAAAGTGGATACGCCGTTTCCCATTGCGGTCAAATCGTCTGACCAGGAATGTACCGCCGTTTTTTGAAAAAAACATGAGTTTCGATTCCGGAACATTCAGTGAACACAGCATGGCTAAATCATGTACAACTTTTTCCCATGCACCGCAGTTATATTCATCATGTATCGATGGAAATTTCGCAATCCACAGTGTGCCGTCGGGGGCCTGAACCGTTGCTTTTGGACGTGCACCTCCCAGGGATGAGCCGGGGGCCAGCAATTTATCCAGCCATTGTTCATCCAGTTCATTATCTTCACTTTCAAAGGAAACAGATGCATTTTCCAGATCACGCAGACTGACCCATGGAGGTGTCGAGGATGCTTTTTCATTGGAAAGAAACTCGCCGCCCTTTTCAATGCTGAATCGAAGCGCACCCATACGTGCTTTATCATACACGCCAAGAAGATAGTCGCTCTCGGTTAATCTGCGGGGCTTTCGATCTTCCTTTCTGGCTCTTATTGCTTCTTTGCGGGTCATGAGCAAACGTCCCCACCGATCCGGACAGGAATCTGCAAATAATCCAAACAGTTCTTTATTCAAAGGGGTATACTGTCTGCCGTTAAAGAGTGACAGATCAGGATCGAGTGAAAAAGCACTGTTGCCAGAATGCAGCCATTCAGGAGTATACTCAAAAGAAAAATTTTCTGTTCCTCTTACAAAAGCAGAGTGCAGAATTCCTATCAGTGAAGGTTCATTTGTAAGCCAGTTTTCGTAAACATAGATTAATTTCTCAGTCTGAATCATATAAAGTTCCCTTTTTAGGTGCCCGCTTTCGTGTGGAAAGCTGCAGATCCTGTAGTTTTCTTCCCAGCGCATCGTCTTTTGCAATTAATAGAAGATCGCTGTCCAGACCATTCAATGCGTGGAGGACAGCAGCATAAGAACCAATAGAAACAGTTGAACATCCCTGTTCAATGGAATGAAGAGTCTGCCGGCTGATACTGGCTCTTTCTGCAACGAGCCCGGCGGACAGCTTTCGCCTTAATCTTGCAAGTTTTATCTGTTCCCCCATCTGCTCAAGAATCATATGCGTTTTCGGCATGATGACAGCTGCATTTTTACTCACTTGAAGCCTCCGTTTGTAATATGTTGATGGCACTTATAATGTATATTATAATAGACATTATAAGATGATTTGTCAACTAAAATAAGTATTATAAATTATTCTCAATAGACAAAACGCCGGCAGGGTGGCTAATAAAACTTTTACTTGTTTGTTTCTGATTTTCACAGGTATAAAAAAGTTCCCACTCCTGAAAACGGAACTGTCCGGATTCAAAAGTGGGAACTATCAATAGCAATGGGGGACACTATTGAAATACCCTATTTTTTTGTTTGGCCAACCATTTTCCGTTTCTTTTTATAGAAATCAGCTCTCATTTCTTGTCCGATATAAGCGCTTTCCAACAACATCTGTATGTCATCAATATTGCTTGGACGCGAGGCCATGGCAGCGCCTGTAAGAGCGCTATAAAAAAGGTTGCATATAGCTTCTGCCGCCGAAATCAAATCCTCAATTTCACCATATGTCAGAGGGAACTCCTTGTACAGTTTATCGCTCTCGAAAAAATAGTTTTTGTCATTATGGGCGATTGATGCGTTACGAATACTCTTCAGTTTTCCGCGAACCTCAGCCCAATGGTCATATGTTTTTTCTGCTTCTTTCATTCGAGCAGACATGTCAATCTTTCGGACATACAAAGTTGGCTTTCCTGTATCCATATCCGTATAGGTCTCGTTCTGCTCTTTGTCAAAAAGATGCATATTGGCCTTACAAATTCCAATCAATTTTTTAATTCCTACGGAGGCACTGGTTTCATCGTAAAGCTTCGATAAGGTATGCATTATCTCGTTTTCGACATCCAGAGACATAATAGTCCAAAAACCTGGATAATCCAGATAAACACGCTCGTATTTCTTGCCGGTTCCGCAGTATTCACTGAGCTGTTTTATAATACATAGATTTGCATCCGCTTTGATAATCTCGCGAAATAGCTTTTCGATTATTTTGCACAGGCTATTTTTGGTATAATCCATTTTTGATTCACTCCTTTGATTAATTCTCGATGCCGCCATAGATTTCCCGAAAAGTATCAGGTGACGCCTTTCTGAATACGCTCATATCAACAATGCGGGTGATGATCCGTGATTAACTGCCTATCCAGTTGTCCCTTGTTTTCTATCTGCTTTCCAGAAAATAAATTTTCAACATATGTTTTCTGCAGCACCACATCACCAGTGTACTTTTCGTTATTGAGAAGCTTTCGAAGCGTTTCTCGGCTCTAGCGTTCTTTGCCGGAAGGGGATGCAATATGATGTTCAAATAGCCAGTCTGAGATCGCTCCGAGACTTGTCCCGTCCACCCTCATATCAAAGATTTTTCGTACAACTTTTACATTCGGCTCGTCAATGGCGAGTTGTCCGTTATCTCCCGCCTTTTAGCCGAAGCAAGCGAAATCCGCATACCCGGAGGTGCCCGTTTCAAAGCCCCTGCGCACACCCCATTTAATGTTCTGACTTTTATTCTCGCTTTCTTCCTGAGCAAGTGCCAGATAGGCAATAAGAAAAACCTGCATTTTCCGATCATGGAGCCAAAGGTTTTCAACTTCAAAATAGACGTCCACACCCAATGCATCTATCTTTTGAAGCGCCTGAAGCATTTCCAAGGTATTGCGCCCGAAACGGCTGATTGATTTTACAAGAGTCAGGCCAACCTTATTTTGTTCGCACAGCTTCATTAATTTCATGAATTCGATGCGCTTTCTTTCCTGCAATCCCGTAACGCGCTCAGTGAACACCCCGGAATTGCTCCAAACAGATACGCCGTTAATCGAATTTGTAAAATGTGCTTCCTGCAAAACAAGGCTTGATGCCTGTTCTTTTGAATCCGTACTGACACGACAATAGGCTGCAACTCTGAGTTTTTCAGCGCCTGCATGTTTTTTTAGGTATTTATCGGGTCTTTTCGCCTTGCTTTCCAATGACATTCCCACCCATTAAGAAGATAATTCAATTTTATCAGGGCAAGGGTGAGAAAGATAGCCCATTTTGGTTGGATCGGCGCAGATTTTCGGCCTGAACTTTATTGAAAACTTCATCTGAGATAATTGCCGAGTGATGCGCTGAGTAAAGATACTGGTTGCAGATGCCGTCGCTTTTTATTTACGAAGCTCCAGTACTGATCGTTTTCTGAAGCAGAACTTGCCAATGTATTTCTCATTGGACAGCAGTTTGTCGATTGCCTCGCGATTCCACTTTGGTTTCCCTGTTGGGGAAGCGATGTTTTGTTTCTCCAAACCGACAGCGATCTTTCCGAGGTTGTCTCCCGCGAGATACCATTGAAATATCCATGCCACAACTGCTGCTTCCGCTAGATTGATCATCAGTTTGCCATCTGAGCTGGAATCATACCAGTAACACTTGCGTGCGGCCATTTTCGAATGACCACTTTGAAAGTCCGCACGAAGGCCGGCTTTTATCGTTTCGCTTTTTTCTATTCACATAGTTTCCTCCTTTTGACACGGTATAAAATCGAAATAAAAAAAGTTGACAGATTTCTTGTCGAAATTTGTCAACTTATCTTGATTGCGGGAGGAGGATTTGAACCTCCGACCTCCGGGTTATGAGCCCGACGAGCTACCGGCCTGCTCTATCCCGCGCTGTTTTTGAACGTGGTGCCATTATAGATCTCTTTCCCGTATTTGTCAAGGAGGACAAATTGTGATACAATAACGGCAGATTTTAATCCGGAGGAGAGTACAGGAGTGAAGAAGCAAATCAGCGATGATACAGACAGACTGTTCGATGAAGAGCCGGAGCCGAAGCATGGGGGCGTCTGGCGGGCTATCCGTACGATCGTTCTGCTGGTGGCGCTGGCGGTTTTCTGCTATGCGGCATGGAATCTTTATCAGATTTATTCGTCATACAAGGTCGGAACGGATGAATACAAGGCACTTAAGCAGTATGTTGTCTACGACAGCAGCCCGGCTGATACCGGAACAGGAACAGATATCAGTGAATCCGGGGAGGTCGATTTCGATTCGCTTAAGGCAATTAATTCAGATGTCGCGGCCTGGGTCCGTTTCCCGAATCCGGACATCATTGATTATCCGATTATGCATTCATCGGATAATTCTACCTATCTGAAGCACACGTTTGACGGAACATCGAACAGTTCCGGCGCGCTTTTTATGGATATGAACAACAAAGCCGATTTTACGGATCCCAACGTGGTTGTGTACGGGCACGCCATGAAGAACGGTTCCATGTTCGGAAGTCTTAAGCAGTACAGGGATCAGGATTTCTGCGTGGCGAATCCGTATTTCTTCATCTATACACCGGACGGCGGAATATACAAATATCTTGTCTGTGCTGTTTATGAGACGGATGATACGTCGGATACTTATACGATCACCTTCGGCACGAAGGCGGATTACAGAAATTATCTTAACATGATTTCGGAGAAATCGTTTTACGGAACAGGCGTGACTCTGACGGAATCGTCAAGGCTTGTGACGCTATCGACATGTACGAATGCCACGGAATCCGGGCGTCTTGTCGTACAGGGCGTTCGATCAGAGGTCTTGAGACAGGCAAATCCGCCTATCGCTGAACTTTTGCTGCCGGATTGATGATCCGGCAGCTGTTTTCGATAGAAAGGAGCGTTATCATTTATGGATGAAGAGAAGATCAGCAGACTGCAGGAAATTATCGACGGCAGCAGCAATATTGTCTTTTTCGGGGGAGCCGGGGTTTCCACGGAGAGCGGGATTCCGGATTTCCGCAGTCAGGACGGACTTTACAATCAGCAGTACAAGTATCCTCCGGAGACGATAATAAGCCATTCTTTTTATATGCATGATCCGGAGGAATTTTACCGTTTTTATAAGAATAAAATGCTTTGTCTGGACGCGAAGCCGAACGCGGCCCATCTGAAGCTTGCGGAGCTGGAGCGCGCTGGGAAGCTCAAGGCGGTAGTAACGCAGAATATCGACGGACTTCATCAGATGGCCGGAAGCAAGGAGGTACTGGAGCTTCACGGATCGGTGCACCGCAATATCTGCCGCCGCTGCGGCCGTGTCTATGACGCGAAGTATGTATATGATTATCCTGGAGTGCCGAAATGTGAGTGCGGCGGGGAGATCAAGCCGGATGTTGTTCTGTATGAGGAGAGTCTCGATCAGGGAATATTAAGTAACTCGATCAGCTATATCGATCACGCGGATGTTCTGATTATCGGCGGTACTTCCCTTGTCGTATATCCGGCGGCAGGGCTGGTGAATTACTTCCACGGAAGCAGCCTTGTCCTGATCAACAAATCCTCTACAAGTGCGGAAAGTGACGCGGATCTCGTGATCCGTGAGCCGATCGGCGAAGTACTCGGCTGTATTGAGGTACGGTAATGAATGGTCCGTTTTTATATGAAGTGGGCGATATTGTCGAGCTGAAGAAGAAGCACCCGTGCGGCAGCAGTGAATGGGAAATCCTGCGTGTCGGAGCTGATTTCCGGCTGCAATGTAAAGGCTGCGGCCATCAGATTATGGTACCGCGCCGTCTTGTCGAAAAGAATACGAGAAATCTTAAGAAGCATGCATGACAGAATTTCACAGGCTGCGTTTTTGACAGGCCGTACTTTTTTCTCTTGCTTTTGGCTTCCGTCTATGGTAGAATAATAGCTCGTGATATACTATTCCTTGCTCCTGCGGTGCTTTTTACCGGGCAGGGGCCATCAGACCATAAGGAGGTGCGAAGAGCATGAACAAGTATGAATTGGCAGTCGTTGTCAGTGCAAAAGTTGAGGATGATGTACGCGATGCTGTGATCGAGAAAGTGAAAGATTACATCGTTCGTTTCGGCGGCACTGTTACGGATGTGGATGACTGGGGCAAGAAACGGCTGGCCTATGAAATCCAGAAGATGAAAGAAGCATACTACTACTTCATTCATTTTGAATCTGATTCTACAGTTCCGGCGGAGCTTGAGAAGCGTTTGCGTATTATGGATAACGTGATCCGCTATTTATGCGTAAAGCAAGACGCATAATTGTAGAAAAGAGGGAAACATATGAATAAAGTTGTTTTGATGGGAAGACTTACGCGTGACCCGGAAGTGAGATACTCACAGGGCGAGAATCCTCTCGCCATTGCAAGATATACCGTTGCTGTTGACCGCAGATTCAAGAGGGATCAGGATCAGCAGACGGCAGATTTTATTCCGTGCGTTGCGTTTGGCAGGCAGGGCGAATTTGCAGAGAAGTATTTTCGCCAGGGCATGCGTGTGACGGTATCCGGCAGGATCCAGACGGGCAGTTACGAGAACAAGGAAGGCCAGAAGGTCTATACGACGGAAGTCATTATTGAGGAGCAGGAGTTTGCCGAGAGCAAGGCTGCCAATGATGAATACCGTCAGTCACACGGATACTCACAGAATCAGGCGGGGGGCCAGAATCAGAGCCAGAACGGCGACAGACAGGCACCGAGCGGTGAGCCGGCTGATGGTTTTATGAATATTCCCGACGGGATCGATGAGGAACTGCCTTTTAATTGATTTCCCGGAAACAGCTGAATATAACAGGAGGTAAGAAGATGGCTTACGATAAGACGAGCAGACCGGACGGCCCGATGCACAAGCGTGTACCGCACAGGCGTAAGAAAGTCTGTGTTTTCTGCGGCAAAGAGAACAATGAGATTGATTATAAAGATGTAGCAAAGCTTAAGAAATATGTTTCAGAACGCGGCAAGATCCTGCCGAGACGTATCACAGGAAACTGCGCGAAACATCAGAGAGCGCTTACGGTAGCGATTAAGAGAGCACGTCATATTGCGCTTATGCCGTATGTCCAGGACTGATATTTAATATGGAGTTTAATTTTGAAAGGGTGTCTTATGGACACCCTTTTTCCGACACTTCCCTTTTGGAAATAAATCTTTTATTGAATTAAAAGAAATGCTATAATATAAGGACTTCTTTATTGGTGAGGTAGCATATGAATGACAAAGCGAAAATCAAGGGACCTATAACCTTGTATATACGCTGGCCTGTTCTGATCACGATTTTTCTGGCTGCAGTAAACATCTGGATTTACTGTGTTGACCGGAATGCCGGATATATCATGAGCGGAATTCTTGCGCTCTATATTGTGCTGACCGTGATACTGTACTTTTATACATGGAAGTCGGTATCAGGGGATCTCATGCGTTTTGTCAATACATACGGCTTCACCCAGAAGGCACTGCTTAAGGAGATGTCGATTCCTTACGCGCTGCTGCTTCCGTACGGCAGGATTGTATGGATGAACGATGCCTTTATTGAAGCAACGGGTCATCTCGCAAAGCCGGGACTTACGATTTCACATCTTCTCCCGGAGATTACGCGCGATCTTTATCCGGATGAAATTGATTCCGATGTGGAACTGCACGTTCCGTACCGCGGCCGCGATTACCGTGTCGAGCTGCGGCGTGTAGCGGCTTCGGATACCGGAAAGAAGAATGACCTGACAGGCGAGCAGATGAATGACGATTATTTTATCGCCGTCTATCTGTATGACGAGACGGATTTAAATCAGTATATCCGTGAGAATAAGGAAGAGAAGCTGATCACCTGCCTTATTTATCTTGATAATTTTGACGAGGTGATGGAGAACGTCGAAGAGGTCCGGCAGTCGCTCCTGCTTGCACTGATCGACCGCAAGATAAGCCAGTATATCGCAGGAATTGACGGTATTGCAAAGAAGATGGAGCCGGATAAGTATTTCGTGGTTTTTAAAGAGAAGTATTACGAGAAGCTCCGCGCCGATCATTTCTCGATTCTGGAAGAGGTTAAGACGGTCAGTGTAGGCAATGAGATTGTGCCGACACTCAGCATCGGAATCGGCGTAGGCGCGCCGACGTATACCCGGTGCTATGAATATACCCGTATCGCGATTGATCTTGCGCTTGGACGCGGAGGCGACCAGGCTGTCGTCAAGGAGAAGGATCATATTTATTATTACGGCGGCAAGACACAGCAGATTTCGAAGAATACACGTGTGAAGGCACGTGTCAAGGCGGAAGCGCTCCGTGAGTTTATCATGGGCAAGGAGCAGGTCATTGTCATGGGCCATAAGATGGCGGATGTGGACTCCTTCGGTGCCGCAATCGGTATTTACCGGATTGCGAAGACGCTTGGCAAGAAGGTTCATATCGTGATCGATGAAGTGACGATTTCCGTAAAGCCTATGATTGAAGTCTTTCAGAATAACGCAGATTATGAGAAGGACCTTTTTGTATCGAATGACAAGGTCATGGATCTGGCCGATTCCGGTACGATGGTTATCGTTGTGGACACGGACAAGCCGAGCTATACGCAGTGCGAGCCGCTTCTGCAGGTCGCCAAGACGATTGTGGTTCTCGATCACCACAGGCAGGGTACGGAGATGATTTCCAACGCGGTGCTGTCCTATACGGAGCCGTACGCATCCTCCACCTGCGAGATGGTAGCGGAAATCATGCAGTACATAGATGATAATATCAAGATCCGCAGTATCGAGGCAGACTGTCTGTATGCCGGCATCATGATTGATACGAACAATTTTATGACGAAAACAGGTGTCCGGACCTTTGAAGCCGCTGCTTTTCTGCGGCGCTGCGGTGCCGATATTACCCGGGTGCGCAAGATGTTCCGGGACGATGTGGATGCGTACCGCGCGAAGGCGGAAACGATCCGTCATGCGGAAATTTACAGGAATGCCTTTGCTATCGCCAGATTTCCGGATGTGGATATTGAAAGTCCGACAATCATAGGGGCACAGGCGGCAAATGAAATGCTTAACATCAGCGGGATCAAGGCTTCTTTTGTTCTGACGCGGTATCACGGCAAGATTTATATCAGTGCCCGTTCGATTGATGAATTGAATGTACAGCTTGTAATGGAACGGATGGGCGGCGGCGGTCATATGAGTACTGCCGGCGCGCAGGTTCCGCATTCCGACATGGATGAGGCGATTGCGACGCTGAAGCAGACGATCGACGAAATGCTGGAAGGAGGAGATATTTAATGAAAGTAATTTTGCTTGAGGATGTAAAGAGCCTTGGCAGGAAGAATGAAATTGTCAATGTGAATGACGGATATGCGAGGAATTATATCCTGCCGAAGAAGCTCGGGCTGGAAGCGACCAGCCATAATCTGAATGAACTGAAGCTTCGGGAGGCGAATGCCGAGAAGCTAGCCGGGGAGCAGCTGGAAGAAGCACGTAAATTCGGTGAGCAGCTGAAGGCATGCACAGTGACGATTCCGATCCGGACAGGCGAGAACGGCAAAGCATTCGGATCTGTTTCCGCAAAGGAGATTTCCGCTGCGTTGGAAGAGCAGTATGGATATACCGTTGACCGCAGGAAAATGGTCCTTAAAGAGCCGATTAAGGAGCTTGGTGTTTTCGAGGTGCCTGTAAAGCTGCATCAGAAGGTTACAGTCTCTCTTAAGGTAGCTGTTGTAGCTGCCTGAGTATTTGATACGGCGGAGCATCTGCTGACCGGGAGGAATCAGTTTGGAAGAAGGTCTTGTCAGAAGAGTTATGCCTCACAGTGTTGAGGCAGAGCAGTCGGTTATTGGTTCCATGATCATGGATGAGGAGGCAATTTCGACAGCAGTCGGGATCGTAAAGTCTGAAGATTTTTATCAGAAATCGTACGGTATTGTTTTTGATGCGATGGCGGAGCTTCATGACGAGGGAAAGCCGGTCGATCTTGTAACACTTAAGACGCGGCTGACGGAGAAGAATGTACCGCCTGAAATCAGCAGCCTTGGCTTTATTAAAGATATCATGGATACTGTTCCGCATTCGTCAAATGTGAAGTACTATGCGGATATTGTTGCGGAAAAGGCCGTTTTAAGGCGGCTGATCCGTCTTACGGAAGAAATTTCCAATACATGCTACAGCGCGAGCGAGCCGCTGGAAGACATTCTTGAACAGACAGAGAAATCCGTGTTTCAGCTGATTCAGAACAGGAATGCGGAGGATTTCAAACCGATACGGGAAATCGTACTGGACGCGCTGGATGCAATTGAAAAGGCGTCTCATCTGAAAGGTGCCATTACCGGCATTGCGACCGGCTTTGTAGATCTGGACAGAATGCTTTCCGGGATGCAGAGAGCGGATCTGATTCTGCTTGCGGCCAGACCGTCAATGGGCAAGACAGCTTTTGCACTGAATATCGCACAGCACGCTGCTTTTCGTGATCATATGAACGTAGCTATTTTCAGTCTGGAAATGCCGCGGGAGCAGCTTGTAAACCGTTTATTCTCACTGGAGTCCCAGGTGAATTCACAAAGTATCCGTACCGGAAATCTTACACCGGCCGAATGGGGCAGGCTTGTGGAAGGCTCAAATGTTGTCGGGTCTTCGGGACTGATTATCGATGACACGCCGTCTATTACGATATCGGAGCTTCGGACACGCTGCCGCAAATACAAGCTGGAGCATGGCCTTGATCTGGTGATTATCGATTATCTTCAGCTGATGAGCGGGAGCGGCCGTACTGATTCAAGACAGCAGGAGGTATCGGATATTTCGCGTGCCCTAAAGGGCCTTGCGAGAGAGCTTCATGTGCCGGTCATGGCACTTTCACAGCTGAACCGTGCCGCGGATCAGCGTGAAGATCATATCCCCCGCCTGGCGGATCTGCGTGAATCAGGAGCAATTGAACAGGACGCGGATGTTGTTATGTTTATATACCGTGACGAGGTTTATAATCCGGACAGTGATACGAATAAGGGTCAGGCTCAGATTATTGTAGCAAAGCAGAGGAACGGCCCGATCGGACCGGTTGAGCTGGTGTGGCTGCCTGAGTACACGAAGTTTGTGAACAAGGAGCATGCGGCGGTAAAGGATATGTAGGTGTTTTCCATAATGAATAAGGTGGCCATAAGCCGGCAGTCGGGTTTCTCCTGACTCGCCGGCTTCTGTCATTTCTGCACTCGCCTATGGATGGCTGCAAAGCAAACTCAGCGGGCGGGGCAGGGTGTTTTTTATGGATGAAATGAGATGACGCCCGCTTCAGACAGTGCTTTGCAGCCATCGCTTCGTGCAGAGATGACGCGAAGCCTTCGCGATGTCAGGAGAAACCCGACTGCCGTCTTATGGCAGACCAGTCCATCATGCCGGGAAACACACGACATACATTACTCACACACTGTTGTATGTTCGTGTCGGAATATTGCCGTCAGTGTTTAGAAATAAAGCAGAGTGGTGTGTACAGTCTTTTCTCCTTTGAAGCATCTTGAAAAGCGGCGGGAAGGTACCGGCTCTGCGCGGCATCCGTCGGGCTTCGCGGTATTTCTGCACGAAGCGATGGCGGGAAAGTACTGTCTGAAGCGGGCAGGCACAAGTGTATCCCCTGATAACACCTTTATCCGCCCGCTGAGTTTTACTTTCCCGCCATCCATAGGCGAGTGCAGAAATACCAGAAGCCCGCCCGGATGCCGCGCAGAGCCGGTACCTTCCCGCCGTGTTTACAAGAAAATTTCAAAGAAAAAAAGAGTGCTGATTACACCACTCAGCACTCTTTCCTGTCTGCAGTCAGATGCACTATCTCTCTTCTATAGCATCATTCGGACATGCGTCTTCGCAGTTTCCACAGTCAACACATGCATCTGCGTCGATAACGTACTTTTCACCTGCTTCGCTGATTGCATCAACAGGACAGTTTTCAGCGCATGTTCCACATCCGACACATGCATCGGTTATAAATCTTGCCATGGTAAAACCTCCTTTGTTCATTTGCTGAATTGATATCGTCATTTTAATATAAAACATTGAAATATACAAGATATTTATTTGTGAAAGATCAGAACATAAGAATTTAAATATAATCAGGAAGTAAAATTTTATAAAAACGATGTTAAGTGTAGACATCGAACGAATAAATGATATAATTATAACTAGAATATTTTGAAGCAGGAGAGGTCATGGATCAACAGGACAGTGATATAGAAATACCCTGGAGAAAATTCGGAATAGAGATTATCCAGACCATATCGTAAGGTGGGTATGTGGCTTTGCTGACTGGCACTGCCACTCTTATTTTCCTAAGCGATTTTGAAGCAGAAATCGTATCCTTGGCTGTTCAGCTTATCGCACCGGTTTTTCCAAGTGATTCAGGAAGGGATAATTATGGCTTTTTTGGGCATTCCTTCGTTTGCTTTTACCGGATTGTATGCGGGAATATTCAATTATTCGTGAAAGGTGGTGTTGAGGTGTTTTACAGGGCAGGCCTGCCCAGTCATATGGCTGTGTTCCGGCTGATGCGATCATTATGGATGCCGGGCGCATGTGCGTATTTTACGCATTTAAACAGAAGGCAAAGAAATATCTGATTTACCGAAATACTCCAATTATTATATGGAGGGAGGGAAATGTATGTCGATTGAGAACATGAAGCGGATATCTGATACGGAAACAGAAGCCGCTTCGATCCGCAAGTCGGCCGGTACTGCAGCGCGAAGTGTCACGGAAGACGCGAAGAAGCAGGCGGCAGTGCTTGTGGACCAGGCGCAGAAGGAAGCAGACGGGAAATATAAGGAAGTAATGGACGGGGCAGAACGCGAAGCGGAACAGGCTTATGACGCCCGCCTGAAGGAAGTTGCTGCTGAATGTGCCGGTATGAAAGAGCGTGCGCGGGCAAAGCTGCCTGACGCAGTGAAGTTAATAATGGGAAAGGTTGTGAACACCAGTGGCAGTTGTTAAAATGAACAAGATTTCCGTCATTGGCCTGGAAGAGGATAAGGATAATATCATGACCCGTCTCATGGACATTGGTGTTGTGGAGATCAATGATCTGACGGACAAGCTGACGGACAGTGAATGGTCCGCGGTAGTGACACGGGACGGGGATGAGGATGAGGTCTCACGTCTTGATGCGCAGATGTCGGATGTTATGATGGCACTGGAAACACTTGACCGGTATGATCTTTCCAAACATCCGCTGTTCAAAACACGTGAGGTTATTCAGGCGGACGCTTATAAAGCGGCTGTCAGTGACGGAAGCAGGCTTCGCGAAGAAGTGGATCAGGTCCTTTCGCTGAATGAACAGCTGGGACAGCTGAAATCGGAAGAGAATTCACTTTCTTCAACGAGGGCATCCCTGCTGCCCTGGACTTCATATGACCTGCCGCTTGAGCATGATGGTACACATTCCGTACGTGTTTTTCTCGGAATGCTTCCAAATGCTGCCGACGCGGAGGTGATCCGGAGCAGTATTGCAGAAGTAAGTCCTGATACCGAGCTTGAGGTGCTGGGACAGGATGAGGATCAGCAGTTCATCTGTATTATCTGTATGCGTGCAGAAGAAGACAAGATCTACGATGTGCTGAAGGGCACAGGCTTTTCGCCGGCTGTATTTAAGAGCATGAAGGGTACGGTTCAGGAGAATTTAACCGATATCAACAGCCGCATTGAAGAGATCGGGAACGGACGCAGACAGCTGGAAGAGCAGCTGAGTGCCGACACATCGAATATCGGCGCATTGAAGTATTACTATGACAGTCTTTTGATCCGGCGTGACAAGGCTGAGATTTCGTCCAGCCTGCTCCGCACGAAGAAAGCTTTTTATTTCGACGGGTGGCTTCCGCGGGATCTTCAGACGGAAGTTACAAAGACCCTTGATGAGTTCGGATGCTGGTATGAGTGCACAGAGCCGGAACATGGTGAAGCGACGCCGGTGCTGCTCCATAATGCCAGCCTTGTGGTACCGTTCGAGTCCATAACATCCATGTATTCCCTGCCGCAGGCATATGAGGTGGATCCTACACCGATTCTGGCAGCGTTTTACTGGCTGTTCTACGGCATGATGTTTGCGGATATTGCCTATGGTGCTATTCTGTCGTTTGTATGTTTTCTCTGGCTTCATAAGTATAAGCTGGAGGGAATGGCTTACCGCCTGATCAAGTGCCTCGCATTGTGCGGAATATCATCAATTATCTGGGGCTTTTTATACGGGTCGTGTTTTGGAAACCTGATACCGACAATGGGTGAAACCTTCTTTAATCAGAACTGGGCGATCAACGCGCTCTGGTTTGACCCGCTTCAGGATCCCATGAAGGCGCTTCTGCTTTCATGCATTCTGGGTATTGTGCATCTTTTTGTCGGCATGGGAATAGCCGCATATATGGAGATTAAGAATGGTCACTTTATGGATGCAGTCACACAGCAGTTTGACTGGTTCCTTCTGATCATCGGTCTAATTCTCTGGATCGGCGGAGATGCTGTACTTCCCGGAGGCGCAGGCGCCGGAAAGATTATGTCGATTATCGGAGCTGTGATCATTGTCGGAGCACCGGCCGTGAAGAACAAGGGAATCGGACATCTGTCCGGAATCTATGATCTGTACGGAATCACAAGCTATTTAGGCGATGTGCTTTCTTATTCCCGAATTCTGGCTCTCGGGCTGGCTGGCAGTGTT
>Ga0163159_1001501_pt1 | contig 22279 bp, 24 predicted proteins | sample BioMet9_FD_108702 | JGI IMG/M metagenome (GOLD analysis project Ga0163159, IMG submission 108702) | Microbial communities from bioreactor (seeded with sewage sludge) at Lawrence Berkeley National Lab, California, USA - Biofuel... | ecosystem: Engineered > Bioreactor > Anaerobic > Unclassified ... | reverse complement strand
TGGAAGCACTGTCGGGACAAATAAGAGCACCACCTCCCGATGTTGTAATCATCTTGTTCCCATTAAATGACAACACTCCGTATTTTCCAAAAGTGCCGCAGACCCGACCATTAAAACGTGACCCAAAACCTTCCGCAGCATCCTCAATAACAGGAATATCGTAACGTGCTGCAATCTCCATAATCTCATCAATTCTCCCGGGCATTCCGTACAAATAAACCGGCACAATTGCCTTTGGTTTCTTGCCCGTCTTCTGCATTCTGTCTTTAATAGCCTCCTCCAAAAGCACCGGGTCCATGTTCCAGCTATCAGGCTCAGAATCAATAAATACCGGCTTTGCACCAAGATACATTATAGGATGACTAGAAGCGCAGAATGTAAAACTTTGCACAATTACCTCATCCCCGGGCCCAACCCCGCAAGCTATAAGTGCAAGATGCACGGCCGCAGTTCCGGAACTTAACGCTACTATCTCTTTTTGTCCCCCGACAAATTCTTTTAGGTCTTCTTCAAATCCGTTTACATTCGGTCCCAATGGTACTACCCAGTTGGTATCAAATGCTTCCTGGATGTATTTCTGTTCATTGCCGCTCATGTGAGCCAAGCAGAGAATAATACGTTTATGAATCATATAATTAATTTATTTTTTAGTCGAGATAGGAAAATTAAACATCACACCCTTTTGATTCAGAAATATTCAATCCGACAACTTTTTTAACACTTTCCTTCCACTTAATCTTTTTATTCTTAGATAATCTTTTATACAACTTTTTAATATTATCATCCGATTGTAAGTTTATTAATTCATGGGCTTTTTTTATTGTTTCCTTGTCCGTACTATGATTTGCTGTTAATCTTCTAATAAGAAAATTCGCTTTTCCAATCCAAATAGAATCTGTTACAAATTTTTGCAAATCATTTACAACTTCATCAATATTAGCATCCAACATTGGTTCACATGAAAGGCTTGTCATAAAACCATGCTTATATGCGTAAATTACACTTTGCTTACGTTCCTGATAATCAGGAGCATTTGGCTCCCAAAACTTTAATATATCCGAATTAACAGACCCGATCGTAAAACGAAACAAGATCTTCTCTTTGTAATCTTTGAATTCTTTACATATTTCTCTAATAACAGATAAATGTGGTTTTGTTACTATAAGTACCTTATTACCAGCCACTAACATATTACGCAAAAATTTCAGAGATTCGCCTAAATGCAAAGGTGTCACATCGTGTGACGATGGGAACATTATATAACCATCTTTATTAGGTTTATGAAAAGTTCTATTTAAAGAGCTTTTATTGACAACTTCTTTTGACCATGTAGCAGGAGTTTTCCTTTTAAACCTAATAGCCATTTCCTTGCTATAACAGTACTTACAATCATGGCTACAACCATTGATAAAATTAGCATTAGATATAGCCCACTCATATGTACCAAAGACACCCATATACTTAATATAAAGTTAGTTGACCATCATACTCTGTTTTTTGCGCCTTATCCCAAAAGTCAGCAGCAACTTTATTTTTTGAAGAAAATAAGATATAGTAATAATGCTTAATAGGACTAAGTCTAAATATGCTATAACCAAGTTTTTTCATATTTTCTTGATACATACTTATAAAATTACTCCGCAATGCAGCAAAATTATTTGATTTGTTTAATAATATATTTTTGCTATCACTAAAAAAGCCTCTACTACCAATAAACCTTTCGTACTTAGAAGCCCTATTAATATCATTAAAAGCCATTGGAATATTCCTACTGAAATCAGTCCCTGTTGCAATGTTAATGATAAAATCTATATTTTTCAACCTACCTGTTAATGCCTCTATTAACTTAAATGGGACGCTGCAGTCTGTAGGATCAATCACAACTAAATTTAGACTATACTGTGAAGATAATGTTTCACACAATTTGTCACATATCTTGGAAGGCTCGTTATAATCACCATAATATGCTTTTGCTTTTTTATCGGATATTTTTAAAATTTTAATTCGTTCATTTAAAATTTTTACAACATTTTCATCATAATCGAAAAAATATGCTTTTGTGATATATTTGGCCGAATCATGATTTAGTATCGCAAGTGATGTACCATCTATTTCCACTCCATTTTCCCTAACTACACATCTTCCAGGTCCGCTGCATATTTCAATATAGTTGATTTCCTTCCATTTGTTTTTCATACCCTTTGCAAAAATACCGAAGTACTGATACAAGAGATAAATCTTCTGCTCCGCCCATTCCCCAACACACCTCACAGCTAACTCGTCCTGTTTTGATTTCACCAATGTACATAAATCATTTTCAGTTATCTGTTTTCGCATATCCTTATTGCAATTACGTACACAATCGTCATTACTAACTATATGAAGATTTATCCTACAAGCCATTATGAAAATTTAAACTTGATATATATACGGGTCTAAATTGAAAAATAATTACAAAATCGTCCTAATAATCAACCTCAAATCCCCCCAGAAACTCCAATCATCCAAATACTGCAGATTAATCTTTACTTTATCCGGGAAAAACACTTCATCGTTATATCTCTGAGGATCAGACTGCTGCGCAAGAAGTTCTTCTTCATTTCTGTATTTCAAACTGGCCGGACCGGTGATGCCTGGTCTCAACTGCAAAATACATCTATCATTGCCTATTAACTTATCGGCATAGCCGGGAAATCAGAATCGCGACAGATTATTAAGAAATTACTTGAAAAATTCCCTAACTCTTTCAATTACCTTATCCTGAATCTCATGCGTCAGCTCAGTATGCATAGGCAAAGATAAAACAGAGTAAGCTAACTTCTTTGAAATTGGCAGTGGCTCAGCTTCTCTTGTAATTGGTTTGAATGCATCTTGTTCTTGAAGTGGCAGTGGATAATAAATCATTGATGGAATTCCTGCTTCAGCAAGAAATGCTTTCAATGCATCTCTTTTGCTAACACCATCTTTCCCAACAACCTCACCATCAACTATTTTAAGAGTATACTGATGGTAGGTAGCAGTTGAATTCTTAATAACTTTTGGAATTATAATTCCTTTAACATCCTTCAGTGCATTGTTATAATATTCAGCAGTAGCCTGTCTTGCAGCAAGATATGAATCAAGATATTTTAATTTCACATCAAGGATGGCAGCTTGAATTGTATCAAGTCTTGAATTACATCCAATTACAAGGTGGTGATATTTAACCTTTTGCCCATGATTAGCAATCATGTGTACCTTCTCAGCTAACTCATCATCATTCGTATACAATGCTCCACCATCCCCATAACATCCAAGGTTCTTAGTCGGGAAGAAAGAGGTACAACCTATAGTTCCCATTGTTCCGGTGAATGCTTTGGTTCCATTTGAAAAGGTATAGACAGTTCCAAATGCCTGAGCATTATCTTCTATTACAAATAGATGATGCTTATTGGCAAATTTTAGAATTGGCTCCATATCAGCAGATTGTCCAAACAAGTGTACAGGAACAATTGCTTTTGTTTTGGGAGACAATGCCTTCTCAATATTTTTTAATTCTACGTTAAATGTATCATAATTAACATCCACCATTACGGGCGTAAGACCAAGCAATCCAATAACTTCAGCCGTTGCAACATAGGTAAATGCTGGCACAATTACTTCATCTCCATACTTTAAGCCCAATGCCATCAAGGCTATTTGCAAAGCATCTGTTCCATTCGCACAAGTTATTACGTGCTTAACTTTTAGATATTTAGCAAGGTCTTTAGAGAATTCTTTTACTTGAGGTCCGTTTATAAAAGCCGTGTCATCAATTACTTTTTGAATCGATAAATTAACTTCGGATTTAATTTTTTCGTATTGACCCCGTAGGTCAACCATTTGCATTTTGTCTAGCATACTACATAAAAAGTCTGATTACCTCGAATGCTTCAGCATAATCACACCCTGCCTGTAATCCTCTGACTTTGGCAAGAGATTTAATAATATCAGGGTCTGAATATTTTCTATGGCTTTGAGACTTATATTCTTGAATTGACGCAATTTTAGCATTTAAATTTATTTCGTCAAGCATAGAAAAACATTGAGTATCAAAGTGAATAATATTCCAACCCAATTCATAACCAAGAAGTGTTGTGTTTTTAAAAGCTCTAATACCCTCCTGACTAATTACCTCATGATCCTGATGAATATCGTGAATACTCGGCACCATTACTAAGTCAAAAGGTCCTCTGTCTTTACGTATTTTTACTAAATCTTCAAGAATATCTTGCCGCACATAATTAAATTTTCTAACCTTATAACGAAGTGTTATTACATCCTCACTTTTTACACCTAATTTAGCAGTAGATAGTCTAACTTCTTTATCTAGAATATCTTTTGGGAAGCCTTCTGGAACAGATTCTTCGCAAATTGAGAAAGCGATATAAGTAACTCTACTTCCTTGTTGAATTAATTTATGGACTGTACCCCCAGCTCCAAACTCAACGTCGTCTGTATGAGGAGACAGCACTAAAATATTATTATATGAATAATACATAATATCAATCTTTTTTCTTACTGTTTATTAGTCCTAGCACCTTTGCAAAAGTTTTAGCCTCAGCAATCTCCTCCGGTTCAAACTCAACATCAAAGGCATCCTCCAACTCGGTGATCAAAGTCAAGTGATGTAGTGAATCCCATTTCTCGCAGTTCTCTTGTGAACAAGTCTTGTCAATATTATCTACTTCAAATACCTTCTTCATTATTTCAAGTACCTTTTGCTCAATATTTTCCATATTACTTGTAATTTATTTTGTAGTATTCTTTTATTTCAATTTTATCACTTAAATCAACAGAATAAGATTTTACTCCGCTGCTTTCATTTAAAAACTTAAAGCCTGCCCTATCGTAAAAATCAACAACTTGTGAATTTTTTGCAGTAGGAATATAACTTGCTGTAACACTTTTTACACCATTTCCCTTTAGAATATTCATCAAAGAGTGAATGAACGCCATCTCTATACCTTTTCCTAATATCCTGCAACTCAACAATAAAGTGTCTATCTCGACAGTATCGTTTTGATCTTTTGGCGTAAAGAAAATTGTACCGGTAATACCGTTATCACCAAACTTATCTCTTACGCTTATGCAGTAAATATGCCAACCGCTATCCATCTTCTGCTGGACATCGGCATCTGTATATCTTTTAGTTGTAAGATTGAATTGATTGGTCTTCTGAGTCATCTGAGCAATGCGCTCCTTATTGAAGTTATCTGCCTTTAATATATCTATCTCAATATTAAGACTTTTCAAGTAGTCCTCAAAATCAACAAACTTCGCTTGTTCAGCAGCTCTATCAGCATTAGCTTTATATTGAGCTGTTTTATTTTTATCCTCTTCCGTTATTTTGTAAACGCAGAAATATTCAGAAACAAGTTGCTTGAAAAATTTGGGCAGTTCATACGGTTTTTGGGGAAATTCCGGAACTGATACCATTGGAAGTACTTGTTTGATAAGTTCCCTCTCAGTAGGATTATCATCTATGAAGACAAAACTATCCAGTCCTATATTAAGTTCTTTAGCAAGCTCTTGCAAATTTGTAGCCTTGTCATTCCAGTTTATTCTGTATGCGCTAAAACTATCTTTCTTTAAAACCATGAACGGATTTTTCTCCCATACCTCCAAAACGTCTTTCTCATTGTTCTTGCTGCAGACGGTAAGAATAACTCCGCTTTTGCTCAATTCAAACAAGTCCTCCTGCCAGTGTAAAAACGCTTTGCCAGGGTACTCTCCGCCTATCTTGATCCCGTCTATTCCGTCCTCTCCAAGTATTCCGCCCCACATAGTATTGTCCAAATCAAGGACAATACATTTTTTTCTTTTCAACTGTATTTCAGCTTCTTTCCTCCTAAACCAGTTCTGAAAATCGCCAGCCAGTTTCGGGTTGAGTTGCATCTGTGAAATAAAATAGAATTTCCAGTTTACAAGTTCTTCATACGAATATTTGTTTAGAAATTCCTTGGAATCAACAACTTTCACATTGCTATGCTTTTCAGCAAATGCAATGATTTCATTATTAAATCTCTCTATGGATAGCTCTACCGAGAAATCACTGTTTGTTAGCCTAAGCGGAAATAAATTCTCAAGAGAAAATACGATGAAAGTCTTATCCGCACCAACCTGATTATAAACCATTTGGAACTTGCTGAAATAGGTATTTACCTCCGCAGACAACGCAGAACTGTTTGTTTTAAAAGATACCTGATAAAACCAGATATATTGCTCAGCATCTTTAAGAACTATGCTTACATCGTCATATCCAGAATATACAATATCCTTATCGCCAAAAAATGCTTCTATCGTGTTATTCCTAAAAATGAAATATCTCATGATAATTATTTTTTCTCTACAAGTTCTATCAGTCCGACATCTTTATTAAACAGAAAACTTACTCTTTGATTGTTCATTGCACACCCTGGCACTGGTTTACTGACAACAAGAAATTTCTCTAATCTTAAGTCCTTTATAGAACTGTCGATATCTTCAACCTCATAGCAAATATGATATGGAATAACTCCATTGGCAGAAATTATTCTGTTGACAGGGCTCTTCTCATCTACTGGCGCAAGCAACTCTATTTCAGGTTGACCAGCTTTTCTGAGAAAACAGATATTTACATTTTGCACTGGATCAAAGACCACTTCACTTGCAGAATATCCTATCTTTAAATAAAATGAAGATGTCTTCTCAATGTCGCCCGTAGCAATACCTATGTGGCTGAATCTTAATTCTTTTAACATAACTAATATTCAATAACCTTTGAAACGTGACAACTATCCAAATTTAAATACGCTGAACCCCATGAAAGACCTGCCCCAAAACCAGAAATAATCACATTACCAATTTTTTTACCATATAATTCTGAAGAAATTGTCAATGGTATTGACGGAGAACTAGTATTGCCGTATTTATCAAGACAATACGGCACTTTCTCCAGAGGATATCTTAAGCGTTTTGCAATAAAATCAGTCATGAATTTATTTGCTTGATGCAGAATTAAATAATTTGCATCCACTACATTAATATTTGCTGCGGCACATAAATCTTTGATGTTTCTCGGAATTCTTAGCATTACGAAATTAAAGACCTCCATGCCGTTCATATACACTTCTGAATCTCTATGAATGCTGCCGTCTTTCTCCTTTCGTTCAATTAGGCTTTCAGCACTAAAAGGACACCTAGCGCCGCCGTCTTTTATTTTTACTGAGCCTTCACCACTACCATCCGTACACAGCAAAAAAATTGAACTGTTCTTGATATCAGTTTTTTCCACCAATGTCGCGGTTCCAGCATCGCCATATAATGGAGCATCGACCTTGTCCATTGGATTTACTATTCTAGAGAACGCTTCTCCATCCAAGAACAGAACCCTGCTGATTCCTTCCATTGACGCATATGCCATCGCAGTTGATAAGCCATATACGTAACCTGAGCACCCTAATGACAGGTCTAGCGCTGCAGTTGTGGTCGGTAAACCCAAACGTTTTTGCAGTATTGGCGCAGTAGTAGGAATCTTATAATCTGGAGATTGGCTCAAAAATAATATAAGGTCAATTGAATTTCTGTCAATGTTGTTGTCCGCGAAGAGCTTTTCCGCCGCCTTAAAGCATAGGTCTGAAGGGCATGTTTCCTCTTCTACAAATCTTTTTTCCTGTATCCCAATTGAATTAATCGTTTTCTCAATTTCTTCCCTTGGAATCAGATAGTCAAGGTCAATGTTTTTCTTTACAGTTTTAGGGACGCAAGCCGATATTGCCGTCACTTTCACATTGCCGTATTTAATTGTTGCCATATATCTAAATTAACGTACTGCCTCCGTCCATCTTAAGTTGAGCACCTGTTATCCAGCGACTTGCATCGCTGAACAGGAATATCGCCATATAGGCTACATCAAGCGGGGACCCAAAGCCAAGCGGATATTTCGCTTCCTGCTTTTTCCAGTCTTCCTCAGAAATATTTGTCAAAGTGCTCAACAGTTCGGTCCTTATCATCATGGGCATAATCGAATTGGACCTGATTTGCCTTGGTAATAATTCCTTGGCATAAGTTCTCATTAAGCCATTCACAGCAGACTTTGATGCCGCATAAATACCCAAGCCTGATTCCACTTGTTCGGCACCATAGGAACTCATCCAAACAAGAGAGCCACACTTCCTTATCTTTTTTTTGCTCAGTAAATACCTTAGCGTCATTGCAGGGGATGTAACATTGACACCGAACACCCTGTCAATCTTCTCTTTAGTAAAAAATTTGACCGGAGTAGTATCTGACACCCCAGCACATAAGAAAACACCATCAAGTTCCAGAGTTTGTTCCGCTAAATCTGACAAGAATTTCTCATCTGTAAGATTGCCGGCAAAAAACCTATTGGTGTCATGCTTAATCAGCAGGCTCATGGTAGCATCGAGCCCTTCTGAATTCGAATCAACCAAAACAACACTAGCCCCCATTTTGGAGCACTCAACAGCAGTACACTTACCTATCCCTGATGCAGCACCAGTAATAAGTATGGTTTTTCCCACAAGCGAATAAGGATTATTCATTTTGGCATCGAGATTTTACAATATCACATATATCTGAAATTTGCTCAGCATGTTCCATTTCATCCGCTGACAAAATAACACTATATTCTTCAAAGCACATTGCCATAACAGAGAGAGCAACCAATGATGACCAATCGTCCAATTCTCTAAATTTAGTGCTGATAGCTATAGTAGAGGGATCTCTATCCTCAAATTGCTCTGCAAAATTTTTAATAAATAATTTTTCATCCATATTATACTATTTTTTAACTAATTTCTTTATCGCATATTGCATTGCCGTATACTTATTTAAATTCGTAGCCGGGTTACCTAAACAAGTTTCTCCAGATTTGACATCGTTAAGAATAACAGAGCCTATACCTAAAGTTACATTATCGCCAATTGTTTTCTTATTCATAATAACCGCAGCAGAAATCCAACAATTCTTTCCTATCGTGACACTTCCGGCAATTACACAACCACACATAATCATCGTATTTTCACCTATATAGTCATTATGAGAAACTTGGGTAAAATTATCAATTTTAACGTTATTACAAATTACTGTGTCTTGAAGTGCCCCTCTATCTACACATGAATTAGCGCCAATTTCAACATTATCTCCAATGACAACTCCTCCTAATTGTGGGAAAAAAACTGGCACTCCATTTTCATCTCTTGCAAATCCAAAACCTGGCGCACCAATGACAACCCCAGAATCAATTACAGCATTTTTACCTATAATCACATTATCATAAATAGTCACATTTGGGTAAATTATTGAACCTTCACCAATAGTTGATTTCCCTATCGTAACATTTGCCCCTATTTGTACATTTTTAGACACGTGTGCATCTTCATCAATATTTGCTGTAGGATGAATGAAATATTGCAAATTTTTCTTACTCAAAATCCCGAGCAACTTAGCAAAAAAGAGTCTTGGATCCTTAACCAATACGACACAAATATCATTTCTAATGTTCTTTGCCAATTCAGGTTGCAAATCACAAATCACTAAACCGGCATGAGTGTCTTTTAGAAGTACCTCCTTATTGTTATTTTTAGAAGCTATAAAACTTAAAGCGTTGACATTTGAACTAGAAATTGGCGCAACCTCTGTTACGCTGTGAAATTTTTCTTTGTTTACGGCCACAAAATCACACCCAATTTCCAACTGCAAGAGAGAATCTATACAAATTTTAATCATACTCATTATTTATTAATACTACCAACCAAAGGGATGCTTTGACAACGGCAACTTTGCAAGAGGGTGATAATCACCCACTAATCCAACTGGGGTGGAATGTCTGATTTGCGAAACTATATTGATACAATTCTCAGCTTCAGAGATTCTAAAACCTTTCCCATTTAAAATATTTTCGTAACTCTTTGTATGCAACTCAGTAAAACCTTTACTGAACTCAAACTCATCACCATCTATTTTGATAGTCCTAAATGTTTTCTTTTCCCCCTGCACGGCGTTTTCTGGAAGTGTCTCTGCATTAATGCTTAAGAAATACCGCACTCTTGCTCTTTCAAGTTCTAGGTAACCAGCTGCCCTATCAAAGGTCATTACATGTACGATGCTCTTTTTGACAGGGCCAAAAATCCATGACAACATATCATAAAAATGGACACCAATATTAGTTGCAATTCCACCGCTCTTATGGTCATCGCCTTTCCATGATGTATAATACCATTTACCTCTTGATGTGATATATGTCAAATCCACATCATATATTTTATCTTTTGGTCCTTCTTCAACTTTTTTCTTTAGGGCCACAATAGAATCATGTAATCTAAGTTGAAGAATTGTATAGGCCTTATGGCCAGTTTCTTTTTCTACTTCCTCCAACGCTTTTAAGCTACAAGGATTTAGAACAAGAGGTTTTTCGCAAATCACATCCATATCATGTTCAAGTCCGTAACGGATAAATGCATCATGAGTGTAATTAGGAGTACAGATGGATAACATATCTATCTTATCCTTAGTACTTTTCACTTTATCAATGTAGCGTTCAAACAATTCCTGTTCAGTAAAAAACGAAGCATTTGGGAACGAACTATCAAGTCTCCCTACTGAATCAAATTTATCATAGGCTACAACTAAATTGTTTCCTGTGTCTTTTATTGCCGTTATATGCCTTGGCGCAATGTATCCAGCAACACCAACAAGTGCAAAATTTTTCATAAATAATTTTTTATCCATAAACCACAAATATTCACATTACATTTTTGATATCATTGCCGGGTTGCCAAGGTACAAATAGCCATCTTTTGTATTTCTTATCACAACACTTCCAGCCCCAACTCTAGTATTATTCCCCACTTTAACACATTGCAGTACTGATGATTTAAGCCCCAAAAAGTTACAATTTCCAATTTTCACAGCGCCGGAAATATTTACACTTGGCATTATGATATTACAATCCCCTATCGTGACGTCGTGGCCTATTGGAATATAACCATTCATAATATTAAAATCACCTATTTTCACTCGCGTACTGATTAAACACCTTGGACAAATAATATTTCCTCTTCCAATAATAAGATTAGTTTTGTCAAAAAAAATAGTATCCGGCGAAATGATATTTGGAAATTTTATATTCTGATTTATTATGCTAGACGAAACCTTATGAAGATGTACAACAGAACCTATCCCAATAACTATGTTAAGTTTGTCTCTCCAATCATTTACGGTATTTATATTACCTAAAACCACACCATAATCCAAATGAGTTCCTTTTGGCAAACCATCATCAAAATATCCAATAAACTTCCACTTTTGCTGTATACTATTTATCATTCTAATTTGGCACACAACTTCACGACCAAATCCACCAGCACCATATACGGCTATATCCTCTAGCATCATTTTCTTTAATTATTTCCATTAAACTCATCAACTGTCGCCTGCCCTCTCTCATTAATTCCTTCCCTTACAAAGACCTTCTTAATAGTCATAAAGAATATCTTCACATCTAGTAAAAAAGAGCAATGATCAACATACCAAACATCCAGTTCAAATTTTTTCTTCCAACTTATTGCATTTCTGCCATTAACCTGTGCCCAGCCAGTCATTCCCGGTCTTATTTCGTGTCGCCTTGCCTGTTCTTTACTGTAAAGAGATAAATATTGAACTAATAGTGGCCTTGGACCTATTAATGCCATATCCCCCTTTAAAACATTTAGCAATTGCGGCAACTCATCTATAGAACAAGATCTTACAAAATTTCCTATTATAGTTAAACGTTTTTCATCTGGCAATAAAATCCCAGAAGGATCTCTTTCATCAGTCATTGTTTTAAACTTAATAACCTTGAATATTTTAGCATTTTTGCCAGGACGCTCTTGCAAGAAAAAAACTCCCTTGCCTTTATTTGCAAAGTAAAGACAAATAACACAAACTAACATCAGTGGAGTAATAATAATAATCCCCACAAAAGACATAGCAAAGTCAATTACTCTTTTCAAATATGATTTATACACTCTATTTACAGCTTAATAGTACTTACAGTATCCCATTTAATAAATTTATCAGCTTCCCTTACACTCATAAAATTAAACTCTTGAATCAATTTATTAAATTTTCTAAATGCGGAATTTAATCCATAGTAATTCTTAAAATATCTACTGATAGCATTCTCTCCATTAAAGGCGGAAAATTTTCTTGCCTGCTCTTTATCGAAATCTTTAATGTGGAAATATGTCATCACATAATCGCTTGTTCTAACAAAAGAAGCAATTTTGTTGTATGGAATAAATCTGAAATACCCTCCCCCCGAGTAAGCCATTTCTCGGCCTAATAATCTAATAATTGGTATAGGGAATTCCTTAATTTCGCAATCGCCATAATTTACGATTGTAGGCTTCATTGACGGAAAGTCTGGATAACCGCCAAAACTTCTATCAGCTGGAAAAATTGAGCAATCATACTTGATACCATACCTATACAAGATCTCAAATATCCATTTATTACTCTTTGTAATAGAAAATGCAGGGGCTCTATACGCATCTATTTTCCCCCCAATTGTATCCTCAATAGTATATATCGCCTTTTTTGTATCCTCTTCAACTTCTTTATAACTAGCCTTCCCAAAAAAATTATGACTAAAAGAGTGACATCCAATATGATGTCCTCTATTTGCGATTTTCTTTATAACCTCAGGATTACTTTTAGCTACTTCTCCCAAACAAAAAAAAGTAGCTTTATAGTTTACCTCATCAAGATTGTTAAGGATCACATCAAGATACCCATTGAGTCTGGGTAACCATAAACTTTCACTCTCTAAATTAGAAATTTTATAGCCCCACCAGTCCTCAATATCAAAAGAGAGAATATTCATATTCAAGCAACATCAAAATCCATAAGTTGGAAAAACACATTGTCCCGTGAAATAGTTGGTAATTTTCCACCTGTTAAATCCAAAAATATCAAATTAAAAGGAGAGTGTTTAATAAACCACGGTACATTAAAATAATGCCCTTTTGACAAATCAGCTCCAATACCAATATATAAATTTAACGGTCTTAATATATCCCGACAACCTTTTACCTTTATAGCTTCTAGTAAGGTTTTATCATAATAGCCCATAATTAACTTTATCCCCAAAAAATTGCTTATGCGCATAAATTCCAAATGGCCTGCTAAAAAATCGTTATGTATAGAATAAGCCTTTATACTCGCCCTCCAACTTAATGCAACTTTGTCCCAATATACGTAAAAAGGTTTTTCTCTTGCACAATCAAAAATTTTCGCACCATAACCAAATTTCACATCTAGTTTTGAAACAAAAGTGAAATCAAAATATTTCATATATCCAGGGAAACTATTGGCATTTGCAACACCTATTACGAATTCATAACCCTGCTTAAAAGCATAGGAATAAGTCGTTTGTGCTAGTGTTCTAAAAAGGCCACGCCCTCTATGCGCTGGATGGGTTACCGTAGACATGTCCAGCAAACCGTCCACAATACGTCCTTTCATCATCATCTTAATAGGAACACATGCGTAATGCGCCACCATCTCATCTTTATAAAACGCATTAAAAGAAATAACGGGACCCATTGGATTTTTGCAGTACCAAAGCCTAAACCCATTTATACTAAAATCCTGACTTCTCGCTGGATACACTATCCGTTGCAGTTGTACAATTTTTTCAAACGTGTGATAATCATTAACGTTAAACTGTAAAATATCATAACAATCGTGAAACATCATCTAAATATTTTTATCGCAATAGCCTACTACTTCTAAAAATTTCTTGAAAAGAATCTTGTAATCGTACAAAGAGGCTGTGGCTCGGACTCTATTACACATACTATTGTAATCATCATTTGACAAGTCGGCAATTCTGCGTATAGAGTCAGCATATAAATCAGGAGTATTTAAATCTTTTTCAACTCCCAAATTGAACTCATTTATTATGCTGTATTTCACTGCAATATTTGAACATATTGGTTTTGCAGCTGCTAAATATTGGAAAAATTTTCCTGGGCTCATGCCATATCTTCCAACATTCCTTTTGTAATTTAGTATATTTAAAGAGGCACAAGAAACGACAAAGGGAACATCTTCCAATGGAATATGCTTCTGTTTAAAATAAACATTATCTATCCTATTCTGACTACAATAATGTTCCAAAAAATTTCTTTCACTGCCATCGCCATATATTAGAAACTTGAATCGCCTATCCCCTTTTAACACATTTGCACAATCAATTAACTGCTTGATGTCATTTGATAACTGTATTGAGCCTAAGTAAACTATTTTAAAAAAATTGTCATCTAAAAGATCTGAATCAACAATTTTATGATTCTCTTTATCAGAATTAAATTTATCTATGTCAATTCCATTGTTGATATAAAAAATTTTCTTTTCGTCAATTTTTCCACCATGCAAAATGGTCAAGTGTCTCTCTCCCAAATAATCAATTCCGCCTTCAAATGAAAAAATTATTGCAGTTGCTTTTTCGTATATTTTTCGCTCAATGCGATATGCCAAAGGAAGAAATATATTATCCTTAGAAATTAGTCCAGCAGTGACAAAATCGTTTGGCCATAAGTCCCATGTCTCAGCAATATATTTGCAATGAAGAAACTTTGCACATAATATAACAGGATAATCAAATGGAACGTGTATATTGTGAAGAATAATATTGGGCCTTTCAAATTTTTTGCGAATCAAGATAAGGTTTATAGCAAACTGAAATATAGAAACCGCACGTCTAATGCCATTCCCGGAACCATTCCACGACTTGACATGAGTAAAATGGAACTCGCCACAATCCTCATTAGCAAATAACTGTACACCTTTCACCAATTGGCGATTTTCTTGCACAAGAAAACTACGGTTAAATATTCTAACAAAGTACCCTTCCTGAGATAAATAATGAGCGAACTCCAGGTGCCGTAAATGTGTATCGTATTTTGGTAAGGCTGAATAGTAATTAACAATCCAAACTGTTTTCATTTGCCAAAAATATTCAGAGCCGCAACTACAGTCTTGACATCATCGATTGTCATCACTTGACTAATAGGTAAACTCAACTCTTCGCTATGTATTTTTTCTGTGATAGGTAAAGACAAACTATTCCATTGTTTATAGCATTCCTGCTTGTGCGGAGGAATAGGATAATGGATAATTGTTTGGATATCGTTAGCTTTTAAATATTGTTGAAGTTCACCACGCCTTGAGCATCTTATTGGGAACTGATGAAAAACATTCGCATCCCAATCTTTAACGTTAGGAAGTGTGATTAACGGATTCTTAATGTTTTCCAAATAATATTTGGCCACATTTTTTCTAAGATTATTATCCTCATCCAAATGCTTCAGTTTAACATCTAGTACTGCTGCTTGGATTTCATCCAATCTACTATTTCTACCAGTATATTTAAAAACATATTTTTTAACTGAACCATAATTTCCTAATGCTCTCACAGTTTCAGCAAGTTCAATATCGTTAGTCGTCACAGCGCCAGCATCGCCAAAGGCTCCCAGATTTTTACCAGGGTAAAAACTATGACCAGCAGCATCACCTAATGATCCAGTGCGCTTTCCATGAAATTTGCAACCATGCGCTTGAGCATTGTCCTCAATTAGTTTAAGACTATATTTTATGCATATGTCACCAATCTTATCAGTATAAGCACATTGACCATAGAGGTGAACAATTAAAATTGCTTTAGTTTTATTTGTGATTGCGGATTCTATCTTAGAATCATCTATTTCATATGTGTTTATACTTGGTTCCACAAAAACAGCTTTCAACCCATTTTCAGTAATTGCCAATATCGAAGCAATATATGTATTTGCCGGAACAATTACTTCATCACCTGGCTTCATAACTCCCATCTCTATGTACGCCCTGAAAATCCAAATTAAGGCATCAAGCCCATTGCCACAACATACACAATATTTTGTTTCTATATAATCTGCATAATCGGCCTCAAACTTCTTGTTCTCATCACCTTGTAGATACCACCCAGAATCAATCACTCTACTTACAGCTGAATGTATTTCATCTGAATATTTTTGAGTAATTTTTTGAATATCAATCGCTTTTATCATATTAAAGTCATTCTTTATTCCAATTATCAAAACCGCACTCTTCCCATGGCATTCCACGTGAAAATCTATATGGCCATGGATAATGAGATTCCCCTGTTACTCTATCTTTAATGTCCCTAACGTCTTTAATAACTTTGCCCGGATTTCCCAAAACTAATTTGTAACTCGCTATATCCTTCGTTACAACGGTGCCAGCCCCTACTAAGCAATGTTTTCCAATATGCACACCAGGTAATAGCAAACTGTGCACTGCTATCTGAGAAAAATCATCCACGGTTGGTCCAATACACACATCAGAAGGTGGAGTGGGATCATTCGTAAAAACAACATAAGGGTATATAAAAACAAAATTCCCAATGTGAGATTTTTGTCCTATGTGGACATTACTATGCAACCAGCAGTTATTACCAATTTCCAAGTAACCTTGCAGATCATCCAAAGTACCTAATCTACAATCATTCCCAATTTTAGTATACTCTCTTACCGTAATTCTATGGCCAGAAGAAAAACTATCTCCTATTGTACAACCAGAATAAATAATAGAATGACTACGAATTAATGCACCTCTGCCGATAATAGTTACAGAATTAATGTAATCACTATTAAAATAGTACTCATTTAGTGGCTCGCCAATAACGCAGTCATTACATACAATACTATTGTCTCCAATCTCTACATTATCATAAATAACCGTATTATCACCGATTTTTACCCCCTTACCAATTTTGGCAGATGGACTGATTCGAACATTAATATTATTAAATTTCATTGTGCTTGTAATCTAAATAAATATTATAATCTTTAATGTAATCTTCAGCATCGTATTTTTCAGAAGCCATAACTAAACATATAGCACCAGCTGAAAAATTGTTCAAATCCCTCCATATACCTGGGGCTACCAATAAACCTTGATATGGTCTATTTAATGTTATTGTACGTTTAACATTACCATCATCTAATGTAACATCAAAACTTCCACTCGCCGCAACAATTAACTGCTTTAATTTTTTATGTGCATGCGCCCCCCTAGATTCTCCACCAGGTATATCATATAAGTAATAAACTCTCTTAACAGAAAAGGGAATAGTTTTATCGTTTTCAACCACTGTTATATTTCCCTTATTATCAGAATGATGCTGACTCATTCCAATTATAGAACAGTCAAAAACGGAATTATTTGCCATTTATCATTGATTTAAACTGAACAAAATTTCTAATATAATCATTGGGGTTATACTCGGAAGATGACAATACTAACGCCAAAGAATTAGTAGAAAAATTATCCATAGCCCTCCAAATCATTTTGGGAACAAGGAGTCCATAATACGATCTGTTAAGGCTAAATGATTCACTCGAAATACCATTATGGAGTATCACATCAAAACTGCCTGATAAAGCAATAATAAATTCAGTAGTACTTCGATACGCATGTCCACCTCTTTCAGTACCGCCCGGCACATCATATATCCAAAATGAGCGTTTAATTTCAAAAGGGATATGATTGTTTTCTTCAACAAATGAAAGATTGCCCCTAACATCGGCAAACTTAGGCAGTTGTATTATCTCAACATTCTTCATCGTTCAAAACAAATTTATACACTTTTAGCAATTCCTCTTCTTGAGTTTTCCAGTTAAATTCTTTCAAAATAGCCTGTCTACCTGCCATCCCCATTTTGTATGCGATTTGCTTATTATTTACAATAAACTCTATAGCAGATTTAATTTGTTTTACATTTCCTGGTTGCACAGCTATTCCACAGTTATATTTATCAATTATTCTTTCCTTCCACAAACTTTGGTTGGAACAAATAACTGGCAAACCGGCATACATATACTCAAATAATTTATTTGACCCCAATGTGCCAACAAGACCCCCAGAATGCTCGTTATAATTAAAAATGGCCATGCCAGCAACGGCTTCAGAATAAAATCTATCTACCACACCCCTTTTTACAAAACCACAAAAAATCACTTTTCCGGTGACATCGACCCGTTTTACCTGCTCCCTAATTTCAGGTTTAGAATTTCCAACAACGTAATACTTAACACTACCCAGCTCATTAATAACACTGGTAATTGTTAATAAATTACTGTCTCTATAAACGGTACCAGAATAGACCAAAACATTTTCTCTTTCTGAATATTCTTCCAGGGAAAAGCAATGCACATTATCATTAATAATTGGGTAATTGCTGACCATAAATACTTTACTGGAAAATTTTTTAAGTGAAGATACAATATTAGGAGAAACTGATATAACAGCATTAAACTTTGAAAGATATTTACGGTATAACCGCCTCACAACAAGCGCGGCAATTTTTCTAAACCCAACAGGAAGCCAAGGGATTTCTTGCATATATCCGATCCAATCTTCATGGCTATCAAAAATAACTTTTTTGCCTTTTTTTATCAACTTGATGCCATATATGAATAATTCTATGTCATGGAAGTGATATAATTCAGCATCAACAGACAAAGCTTTCCTATAAACTTTACGAGCCCCAAATAAAATCCTAAAAAATGGATTGCTCTTAACACTAACTTCATATATATTTACTAAACCTAATACAAAAGAATTGTTCTTCCGTCCAGCAGCAATCAGATGCACATCGTATCCAGCATTAGCTAATGACAAACACTCTTTTTCAAAAATACGTATATCATCACTATTGTGCGCGACAGTAATGTGGCAAATACTCATTTTACTCATTATTCTTTATTCTTTTCATTTGTAATTAACTTAACATAAAAACGTTCCATTTCAGTTTCTGATTTAGGCGAATTATAACTCCACTTTTGTTAAAGAGGAAAATTTTCTCACTTAATTTGAACATACTTACTAGTAGAACACCGCTCATTAACAACTAATTAATAACTAATTAATAACTTTGAATATATTTCTTCGGCATGCAAAAAACATATGAAACACAAAACCAAAAAAAAGAGGAGTAATAATAGGTATCTGAAAACTGTAATTCTACTAAACAAAAAATTAAGAATGGGAGTAAAATATAATTAGACTTTTCATATCTACACATATTAGCAAAACGATGAAATAATTTAAATATTAATACAATTGATAGAATAAGTAGCACAACACCTCGTTGCAAAAGGAATTCTAAAAACATATTGTGAGGATAAGACAAAGTCAAATCATAATACTTGAAAAAACCATATCCAAATATGGGCCTTTCACGAATAAGACTAATAGCTGAAGAGTACACAATATCTCTTCCTGACGTCTCGGACATATCAATTCCACCCTTTGTAATATATGAAAAGACCCTAGACGAATTAAAGTTATCGTTAGTCGTTATCTTTTTTAAACCAATTAAGAATAAGCAAATTAATAAAACGACAAGTACGATATCATATTTGGATTTATAATTTTTTAACTTCAGAATCATTGCAACAATCAATGATATAAATGCCACAACAAATCCTCCCCTACCTCCAGAGACAAAAATTGACACGAACTGAACTGCTAATAAAAAAGCACAAATAATTTTCATATATCCACGTCTCTGCCAATTAAACAGCCCCATATCCCTGCCCATAAAAAGATAAAAGATGTTAACAGAAAAAGAAAAACCACCTAAATAAGATATGTACTGATAGTTAAGATAAGTTTGAGTATCTAAATCTCTGCCAGCTAGTCCTCTTAATACGTACAATATAAGGACAATAGATTGAATTAACATCAAAATAAAAATCCAAGGAGATATTTTTTTTAAACAGTTATTGAAAGCAAGGAAAGCTCCAATGCACATTGATGGAAAGGACAATGGATAAAAAAAGATAAAGTATTTCTTAGCTTCTAGTGTAATCGGATTCTCCACTAAATAAAAGAGAAGGAAAAACAAAGGCGAAAACAATAAAAGGAAAATAGAAACATTGTTGATTTTACCATAAATCGAGGCACATATGACACAACTCATGGCCGCAAAAACACAGACCAAAGTTGCAAATAGGGTACTATCGCTAATACCATTATATTCGATTCCTAACAAAAAAAACAATGTAAAAAAAAAGAATTGACCGACTAAGGTAGTAGCCAGAATAAGAAAAATTAAAGGCCTATTCTTATATGATGTTGATATAATATTCATAAATAGTGAATGTCTAATTTCTTAATTGCAATATCATTATTATAACCAGATACCATATTATATTTCCTTTGTCAATTTAGAACAGCGGAAATTAAGATAAATTTGGAGTAAATAGGCTGAACTAAGCCCAATACTATAGAGCATTAATGTATATAAGACATTGTTTAAAATAATACATCCTATTATCAATGAAACAATCGTAATGCATGTGTAATAAACCTGCCACCAAAAATTAACCTTCAACTTATTCACTACTATCAAAACCCCGGCTAATGAAGATGCAACAAAATCTAGTGCGTTCATTGGCAGAAGAATCTGAGCATACACACCTGCTATACGCCATTGCCCACCTAACACGAAAGAGAAAATCCATGGCAAAAAGAAAACCACAATTACTAAGACAGTAATGGTGACAAATGAGAGTATCTTTAATACTTTCACATATAGGACAACAAAGCATCCGCCTTTGGAATAGATTTCATTTGCTTTTTGTCGAAATACATCACAAATCGCCTTGCTAACAACTGTTATTGGCAACCCTAAAACAGCTTGGGTCATTGCAAAATAGCCAGCCTCTTTGCTGGTAAAATAGGCACTAATAATCAAAACGGCTATTGACCCACCTATTGTATTAATAAGTTGAGCAGGCATTGTAAGCCTTGGAAAATCTAAAAATTTCTTTGCGGCATCTCTCATTCCTCTGTATGAGACTGCTCTAAACACATTTCTATCCTTAATTAAAACCCTAACAACGCAACCTATAGCAGTAATAAATCTACCTAAAACATCTCCAATGACAAGTCCAAAGTTCTTAAACACAGTAAAACCAAAGGCCAATTTTCCCAAAGTTACTGCTGAAGAATTAGTTATCTTGTTTGATGCCAAACTCTTGTAATATGATTTTCTGACACACCATTCGTTATAGCAACTAAAAAAATTGATAAAAAAAGCTGATACCGGACAAATTAATACCCATAATTTCATATCCCTATTTCCGCACAAATCGCCCAACTGTTCATTAAAAAAATAAAATGGTATTATCAGTACTATCATAAAAATCAAGCTCATCCACAATGAGAGCATAGTAACATTTGCAGCTTCAGTATCATTGTCAGAAACTAAAACGGCTAACTGATATTGACCAGTAGAAATAACGGTTATTATAGAGATAATGGAAGTTAAAGATGCTAGAATACCAAACTGTTCCGGTGAATAAATTCTACCAAGAATCGGATAAATAGCAAGGGGTAAAATTTGCGCGATAGTGGTTCCCACGGCGAGAACTAACGTGTTCTTAGCAAACTTGCTTGAGGTTGTATCTTTTATAAAATCTTTAATATTAACGTCAAGCCCCTTCATCACATTCTTAGTATAAAAAATTACATCCTCATTCCTCTGTAAAAACCCATAGGAATATTCTTTGTTTTATAAATTAAATTACCCGGGTCAACGCGCTCCGGCAAGAATCCCAGGTAAAAATCTTTTCCGCATTTAAGACCGATCTTTTCAAAAATGAGTTTTTAAGTTTGATCCTCTGCATCTTTATCATCCTGCATCTCTTTCTTAACGTATCTGCCCCCGAGCAGATACAAAATTATCATGACCCCACCAACAAGACCTCCTGTAACCGTTCCTTTTATTTTACCAAGTTTCTGTTTTTTCAGCGGTAATTGAGGGGTGTCTATTATCTGCACAAGTGGCGTTTCCCTTGCCATATCAAGTCTTAACGTTTCCAAATTTTTAAGAACTTCCGCATATACCGTTCCGTATAATTGAGCATCCGTCTGCTGTTTTATCTTTGGAACCGCAACGTACTGCATTGCCATATTCATGTTCACCTGTGATACCGCAGCCCCTTTATAAAGCGCTGCATCATAAAGCCGTTTTACGGAATCTGCGGTATGTTGCATCATTGAGATATTAGCTCTGCTCTGTGCCGTCTTGGTCTCTCTGTAAAAACGGTATGTCTGGTCCATCAGATTTTCAACAAACAATTTTGCAAAGAGTTCATCCCTGCCGGTAAAATTCACATTCACAACGCCGCTGGTCTTGTTT
>Ga0163159_1001498_pt1 | contig 22296 bp, 11 predicted proteins | sample BioMet9_FD_108702 | JGI IMG/M metagenome (GOLD analysis project Ga0163159, IMG submission 108702) | Microbial communities from bioreactor (seeded with sewage sludge) at Lawrence Berkeley National Lab, California, USA - Biofuel... | ecosystem: Engineered > Bioreactor > Anaerobic > Unclassified ... | reverse complement strand
GAGGTGGGGTCCGGAGCGGTTTCAAACGCAAACTTGAGTCCGAGATCTTTGCAGGCCTGCTCCATGATGGCGCGGCGGCGGGAAAGAAGCTCATAGCTCATATGGCGCGGGAAGGAGATATGCACGAACGTCTTGGCTCCGAGTTCCTTGGCGGAGTGGATGATGAGGTAGCCGCGCATGATGTTGTCAACGCCGATCGCGAAATCCGCGGTGCTGGTGATGACGTTCGGGTCTTCCTGCGGCTCGCCTGCGAAGCAGAGAACGTCCTTGCGTTTCTCGTGGACGCGGCGGAAAGCCTCGGTGGTGCCGGGGATAGCGTCGTCAACGACGATGACCTTCACCTTGGGGTCGTCGGCCAGACCGACGATCTGTGTGATGGTGGTCTCCATCTCAGACATAAAGTTATCGGGCATCGTTACGTGGCGGATCATGCCGCCGTTCTTGACGTCGCCGTACTCTTTGATAAGGCGCTCAGCGCCGCGGTAGGTATCCTCGGCCTGGGAAACGGTCAGGGTCGCTACGCCGATGTGGAACGGGGCATCCTTCGCGAGTGCTGTGCCGCAAAAAGCCGCGACCAGCAGAGCTGCGAAGACGAGACACAGAACTTTCTTCTTCATGAAACAACTGCCTCCCCATAAGAGATATATTAGACTTGGACTTTTGGATAAGGGAAAATGTCCTCAAACCCCTGTTGCCAATTGGTTGCGAAACAACTGTTCGCAACACTCCGTTATATTATGCCAATATTTGTGAAAGGTCAAGCGCGTGCGGTTGATGCATCGCTTTGCCATGATGACAGAAATATCACGCGCAATTCCGCTGGCAGTCAGTCTTTGATGTTGAGAATACAGTCCGGACAAAGCCGTGGCCCCTCTATTTATATAAAATAATGCGAACAAAGTGAACAATAGCAACTTTTCCCGCAGAACGGATGGCGCAATTATATTGAACTATAGCGCAAATTTATTGGGTGACAAACTCCAGCGGATAAAACTATTTGCTGACAAACGCAAAAGCGAAAGATGCCGCCCTTAACGTCGCCATGGGCCGAACAGAGGCATTCCCGCCAGAAGAGGAGCGGACCAAATGCTGAGTTTGTGCTGTTCCCTGACTTTGTTCCTCCTCGTTTTCCTCGAATGTGTCTGTTGAGGGCAGTGCGGCGCTAGTTCGGTTCAAAATCGTTTAAGACGCTGTGTCCCGCACAGACTCATTGCGGGAAAACGCAAAAACTAAACTTTTTAGAATCCATGTTCCTGTCGTTGCGAGGAGCGAAGCGACGCGGCAACCTTGCCTCTGGTCCTGGTTCATGTCTTTGTTTAAATAAAGATTGCCACGCCGCCTACGGCGGCTCGCAATGACGGGCAGAACCAAGTCTCGGTGAGTAAAGGAAACCGCCGCAGTGATCGACAGAAGGGCGTCCAATGACGTGACTAAACCCATTGCTGCTGCGGCATTAAAAAAACGCCCGTCGCAAGTTCCGGTCTGGAACTTGCGACGGGTGGCTGTCCTTAACTTTATTTCTGGATCTTATTTCTCTGTTTCTTCTTCTGCCTTCGGTCCTATGTTCCAGCTGCCGCCGAGTTCAAGGCCGATGGGGCTTTCTCTGTCGCCGCCGTTTTCATAGGTTAGGGCTCCGTGGAGCGTGAAGCCTTTGTCCGGCGCGTAGTAGTTGAGGCCCAGTTTATACTGGCCCCAGGTGCCGCTGTAGTCTACTTTGAACGGGTCGAAGGCCGTTTTCGTCTGGTCGGCGAAGAATCTGACGTTCGTATCGCCGTCGAATTCCTTGACTACCGACGCTCTGACGAAGAATTCCAGCGAACGTCCGTTGTCGTAGACGCGCTTTTTGCCAAAGCCGAGTCCTGCTCTGGCTCTGAGCGAGGTCATGGATTCCACGTCGACTGGCAGGCCCGCAAGTTCATAGTCTGCTCCGGCCGTTCTGTGCCAGCCGAGTTCGAACTGAGGCTCCAGGTACCAGCCGCTTTCTTTGACGAACTGTTTGCCGGCCAGGAAGCTCAGGCCCCAGCCGTTCTGCGTGTATTCGCCGTCGTAAGCTGTGTTGTTGGCTCTGGCCGTGACGCTGGTCTTGTAGCTGTTGTATTTGGCAAGAGCTGCCAGATACCAGTCGTTGTCTGTACGGTAGACGGTGTAGAGGCCAGTGTGGAAGGAGTCGAGGTCGCCGTCGCCGCCGGTGAAGTCAAGGTCTCCTTCGCCGTAGCCGATCATCCAGCCAGCGAACCACTGGCCTTTGTCTGTTTTGATCCTCTTGTCGATGCCGCCAGTGAGTCCGTAGAACTTCTGCGTAACTTCATTGCCGTCTGCGTTTACAAGACCGGCCGCGGCGCCTTCGGCGCTCATGGCGTTGTCCCATTCGGTCTTGTTGTAAACGGCCTGACCCCAGACGGTCGTGTCTTCCCTGTCCGCGTTGAAGCTGTTTGCCTGGCTGTAGAGGGCGTTGGTCTCAAGATACCAGACGTCTGGCATTACGACCGCGGCTGTGGCTGCGAGAGCCAGCGGAGATACGGGGTTTTGTGGATCACTGGCAAGGTACCACTCTGTCTGGCCGCCTGCCGTGAGACCGCTTCTGAGCACGTAGTTCCAGGCTCCGATGGAAAGAGAGCCGCCAGCTAGCGTAAAGCTGGTGGATTCCTCGTTTTTCACGGTGATGAACGGAGTAGCTACACGCTTCTGATATGTGGCCGAACTGCCTGACTTGGCACTCGCATGGATGACGCCGCTGGCGCTGGAGTCTTTAGTCTCAGCGATGATCTGGTCGGAGTTCGTGCCGTTTGTGCTCATCTCGTAGACGCCGTTAACGCCTGCCAGCTTGTTGACGTAGACGGTCTTGAAGGCTCCGTCCTCTGAGAAGGCCACTGTGCCGTTGTTGGCAAGGGTGCCTTTGCCGAGGTTGGAATCTCCTGTCACGAGCCACTTGCTGGTGTCGAAGACGTTGATGTTGACCGCGCCGCTTGGTGTAGTGGCTGCCATGACGCTGAGAATTCCGCCTATCGCGTCACCGTCATAAGCGTTGGCTGCGCCTTCGAGTGTGGAACCGTCTTTGAGGTTCACGGTGAGGGAGCCGCTGCCCAATTCAGAGGAGACTCCGGTGACGAAAGAGGGGCCTGTATAAGATTCAGAGTCCTCACCGCTGGCGTCATAGAACGCTACGTTGCCTTTGATGTAGCTGTTCGAAGCGTTGACGATATCCTCGCTGCTGCTGCCATCATTCTTCGCCGTGATGGAATTGACCTTGGTTTTACCGAGATTAAGCACGTCTGCGTTGCTGACGTTGATCGTGGATCCGTCGCTGAGTCTCAGCACGGAATCCGTGGAGACTTCGCTGTCGATGGCGATCTTGTGCCGCGCTGCGCCTGTTACGGTAACTGTGGAGCCGTTTTTCGCGTCGATTGCCGTCGAGGACCGGGAGCCTTTGACCGTCATATCGCCGGTCATTGTTACATCCACGCTGCTGCTGTCAGCGTAGACGCCGTAAGCAGAATATTTCGCCGATACCTTCATGCTGTCGAGACTGCCGTTAGCGGTGCTGTCGCTGGCTCGGATTCCGTAAGCGGCGTAATAGTCAGAGTCAGAGGAGACGGACATTGCTTTGACGCCGGCAAACTTTACGGAAGCATTTTCGCCGGAATATTTCAGGGCCTGGACGCCGTAGGCTTCCGATTCTGCTGAGTAAACGGATATATCGCCGTTCATAATCAGATCTGCGCTGCTGCTGTAGGCGCTGACGCCGTAAGCAGAATTTTTCGCCGAGACCTTCATGCTGTCAAGGCCGCCGCTCACGCTGCTGTCGCTGGCGTGGATTCCGTATGCTTGACCGTTGTCAGAGGAGACGGTCAAGGCTTTAACGCCGGCAAACTTTACGTTGGAATTATTCTGGGCCATGATGCCGAGAGCTCCTGATTCCGCCGCATAGACGGACATATCGCCGTTCATATTAAGGCTGATGTCGCTGCTGTCGGTTTTGACTCCGTTGGCGTCGCCGCTAGCCTGGACCGTCATGCTGCTCAGGCTGCCGTTAACGGCGCTGCTGTTTGAGGCGCTGACGCCGTAAGCAGTTCCGTTGTCAGAAGAGACTGCCATTGCCTTAATGCCTGAGAAGTTCATCCTCGAACCACCGTCAGCCGTGGCGCCGTAAACGAGCCCAGTGTTGTGGACTGACATGTCGCCGTCCATAGCGAGATTGAGCTTGCTTCTCTTTGATACAGATGCACCTGTTGCATAATCTGTTTCATTGGATATGTTTGCCGAGACGGCCATGGATTTTAAGCCGGAGACGTCGACGGATGAACCGTTGTCAGCCCAGATGCCGTCCGCATAATTGTTGGAGCTTGAGACTAACATGTCCCCGTTCATCTTAAGGCTGGCGTCACTGCTGTTAGTTTTGACGCCATCAGCGTAGCCGTTGCCGGCGGTGACGGTCATAGATTTCAAACCATAAACATCAACGGATGAACCGTTGTAAGCCCAGATACCGTTCGCATAATTGTTGGAGCTTGAGACTAACATGTCACCGTTCATCTTAAGGCTGGCGTCGCTGCTGTTAGTTAGGATGCCATCAGCATAGCCGCTGCCGGCGGTGACAGTTAAGTGTGCCAGATCGCTGCTGAGCGAACTATGAAAAGCGTTAATCCCGTAGGCATTGCCTCTGTTGCTAGAGACAACCAGTGACTTCATTCCCGCAAGATTCAAACTGGCACCCAATTCCGAAGTAATGCCGAAAACATTAGCGCCAGATGTGTTTGAGACATACGTATCTCCGTCCATAGCAAGGTTAAGTTTGCTGTAGATAACTGCTGCTACTGCTACGGCGGTACTGTTTGCGTCGGATGATGCCTTGACGGTTATGGATTTCAAGCCAGAGACGTCGACGGATGAACCGTTGCTAACCCAGATACCGTCCGCATAACTGTTGGAGCTTGAGACTGACATGTCCCCGTTCATCTTAATGCTGACGTTACTGCGGTTAGTTAGGATGCCTTCCGCGTTGCCGCTGCCGGCGGTGACGGTCATGGATTTCAAGCCGGAGACGTCGACGGATGAACCGTTGTCAGCCCTGATACCGTCCGCATAATTGTTGGGGCTTGAGACTAACATGTCACCGTTCATTTTTAGCTTCATGTCGCTGTTGTAAGCAAAGATGCCTCTTGCACCTGCTGAAGCTTTGACCGTAACGCTGCTAAGGTCGCCGCTTACGGAGCCGCCAAAACCGGCGTATAAACCGCGGCCGGCTCCGTTATCAGCCGAAACAGATACAGAATTGAAATTGCCGAAACTTACAGCGCTTTTGTCACCGGATACAAAAACGCCTCTTACATTGATGTCACTTGATTCAACGTTGAGTTCCTGCTCCCCGTTCACAGTGAGCAGCACGCCCTTATCGTTGTAAATGCTGCCGGTGACCTTTAGCCCCTCCGGGATTGTGACAGGCAAAGTTCCGTCGACCGTCACGTCACCGACTGTATCGCCAGACGCAGCTGCATCGGATAAACTTTTCCAGTTTGTGCCGTCGTATGTAATCTTGTCGCCGCTTACAGCCCCAGACGTATAAGCAACAGCCGGGGCTGTCCCCGTTGCTGCGAACGCTGCCAGCAGTGTTGCGAGGAGCAGGATTGCCAATGATGCTTTCTTGCCTCTCATTTTGTATTCTCCCCTTAATTCATCAGAATGTGGACAGTATCGTTGTGCTGCATTCTGCGGATATCCGCTAAATAAAAGATCCTCCCTCCCTTGCTGTTACGACTCCATTTTCCCCAAGAAAACGAAGCCGTAATGAAAACAAAAAACGTTGCTGTCAGATTCCGTAGCCTTGAAATGCTGCTGCTCAAGTCAGAACAGTTGGAATACTGATTTAAAATCATTTAAGCCGCTGCGGTCCGCATAGAAAATCTGCGGACAGATACAAAAACGCGTTCCTTAACACCGTACGCGGCTCGATAATCTCATGCGGCTGCAACGAAAGGTGACGGCTGCGATGCGATAGCGGATTCAGCAGACAGCCCCGTTCCGCCGACCTGAGCGCCTTCATTTCAGCTTCCTGCCAAATTGGCGGGAACCAAACGTGAACCATTTTGGTATAGCGTTTAACTAACATTCATTTTTATTGCCCGTGTCCTGCTCGTTTCCATAAAACGACTTCATACAGGGCATGGCGGACGGTTTCGTTTCTGCTCTTTTGTCTTTGCCGTCCCGCTGCGTAAGCAGATGTCCAAATTTTAATTCGATAATTTATGACGGCTGCTTATTGTTGCGATCAATGATTTTGTGTGGTGCGATTGTTTTGACCTGGGATTTTTGTTTGTTATTTCTTAACGCTCACCGTTGTCGCCGAATCGGCGACAACGGTGAGCGTTAAATTTAAATATATTTATGAACTTGTATTACCTTTTCTTTCTCATCATCACGAACGGCAGCCCAAGCAGCGCCAGAGCCGCTTGGCTTCCACTGGTTCGTTTCGCGGCCTTCAAGGTCGATGTCGGCCGTAAGTCTGGCGCTGATGTCAGAGCTGCCGCTGTTGACGTGGTCGCGGAATATCGCCGGGTCTTTGGACGTGGCGATGAGGTAAGTTCCATCAGAGTCTGTTGAAAGAGACGATGTGGTCGTGTCCGCGCGCGAGTTCGTCATCCAGGCGAAGCCCAGGAGCGCGAGACAGAGGATAGAGAGGAAAATCAGGCTGAATCTTTTGACGCTGTGCTGCTGTGACATTACTATGACGCTTCCTTCCGCCGGTTTGCTGCCGGCTTGTTGCTTATGTTTCAGATCTGCTTCCCGTGTCTTTTCGAAAATTTTCTGTTGGGACCGGACTGCCTGCAAAGTCAGCCCTGCTACGGGCGGATGCAAAAGGAAAAACGCACCCGCAACGCTGTGCCGAACAGTTAATTTTCAGTCGAACTAAGGAACCAAATTTTTTAACGCTTTCTCGATACGCCGACGGCTTTTTCGATGACTGCCAGCAGTTCGTCCGGGTCAATCGGTTTGGCCACGTGGCCGTTCATGCCGGCTGCGGCACATTTTTCGGCGTCTATTTCGAGGGCCTGGGCCGTGAGCGCTATGATGGGGACAATCGCAGCGTCGCTTTTCTGGAGCGCGCGGATGTTTCTGGTGGCTTCAAGCCCGTCCATGACAGGCATCCTGAGGTCCATGAGGATGGCGTCGTACCAGGCTTCGGGCGCGCGCGCGAATTTTTCCAGCGCCAGCAGGCCGTTGGCCGCTGTTTCCACGCGACAGCCTGCCTTTTTCAGGATGGCTTTGGCCACTTCCGCGTTGGTGGGCTGGTCTTCGACCAGCAGTAATCTTTTGTCTTTGAGCGTGGCGGCGGCTGCGCCGGGCTGCGCGGATTGCGCGTCCTTTTTTAACAGCCGCGACAGCACTGCCGCCAGAGCGTCTTTTACGAGCGGTTTGCGGAGCACTGCGCTGGTGATTGCTTTCAATTCCTGCGTCTCCTCGCCTTCGGTCAGAAGTACGAAGGGAGCGCCGGGGAATTTTTTCTTCAGGGCCGCGATTTGGCCCGCTGGGTCGCCTGCCAGAGTTTCCACTGAGGCCAGGACCGCGCTGCAGTGTTTTCCAGGACCCGCCGCGGCTGCGAGCGCTTCGGAACAACTGCCGGCGCAAACCGGCGTCATTTTGAGCGCTTCCAGCATTGCCGCGGCGCACTGTCTTACCACGCGGTCCTTTTCCGCGATCAGAACCTTGATGTTCTGATTCCCGTTGAGTTGCCCGCCGTCGTCATTTTCTGACGCAGCGAAGTTTAAGGCTACGGTAAATTTTGAACCTAGTCCCTTGATGCTGTTGACGGAGATGCTGCCGTCCATCATTTCAACCAGGTTCCTGGCCACCGGCAGGCCGAGTCCGGCGCCCGCGTATTCCAGATACGAGCCGTCGTCTTCCTGCGCGAATGGGTCCCAGAGCCGCGGCATGAATTCTTCGGAGATGCCGCGGCCGTTGTCGGTGATGCAGAATTCAAGGCCTGTTCTGCCGGCCCGTACGTTTTGTCGTTTGATCTCGAAGTTGACGGAACCGCCTTTGTCGGTGAATTTTACGGCGTTGGAAAGCAGGTTTGAGAGCACCTGACGCAGTTTGGCCGCGTCGCAGATGATCTTTTCCGGCAGGTCCGGCGCCGCGGAGCAGTGGTAGCTGAGCCCCTTGGCTTCAGCCTGAGGATAGTAGTAAGCGTTGAGGCTGCCGATCAGCCCGCGAAGGTCGGCCGGTTCCTCGCGCAGCAGGTTTTTGCCGCCGGAGGAGCGCGAGATTTCGAGCATATCGTTGACCAGCGATAGCATGAATTTCGAAGAGAGTTCTATTTTTCCCAGACAATCGTCGATCTTGGCTGCGTTGCCGCCCGCGTCGCGGGCGATGGCCGTCATGCCGGCGATGGCGTTCATCGGCGTGCGGATCTCGTGGCTGATGCGCGAGAGAAATTCCGTTTTGGCGCTGTTGGCCGCTTCAGCCGAACGGAGCGCGGCGGCCAGCATCTCGTTGCGTTCGCGTTCGCGGGCCAGCATGTCCGTCATGTCTTTGACGCAGCAGACGGCGCGCAGAGGTTTGCCGGCGTCGTCGAAGACCGAGATTACCTTGAGCCTGTAGTGCGATTCCACGCCCATAACGTCGCGGCAGCGGATCTCGGCCGCCGCATCTTTTGCTCCGGAGCTGATCTCGCTGAACACGCGCCGGTATTCGGACGCGCTTTGCGGCAGAACGACGCCGCGCTCAAGCACCCGCTCCGGCATGTCGTCGGCTCCGTTTGGAATGCCGAATTTTTTGCGGATCTTTTCGGTATAGATGAAGACGTCGTGAACGATGTCGTATTCCCAGGCGTAGATGTCCTGTGATTCGAGCGCCGCGATGGTGGTCTCGATGATCTGGTTGCGCAGCAGTTTCTGCTTTTCTTCGGCGAAAGTAACGGGGAAAAATTCACCCTCGCGCTGGAGGTCGGTTGGCACGGTGGTGTTGGCGGAGACGATTTTCCAGCCCGAAGGCGTTTCCATGCAGCCGAAGACCACGCGGATGAAGAGCGAAGAGCCGCTTTCGTCCCGCTTGACCACGTTCGCGAGCAGCGCGACTGTGCTGGCCCCTCTTACTGAGGACGTGTCGGAGACATGGGCGTCTTTGTAGATGGCGTCCATCGGAGTGGAGTCCTGAGCTATTTCGTCGGTTATGAGCCTGCGAAGCTGGTCCTTGCCGAAGGCGCGTTCAAAGGAGGAGGTGCCGAACCAGACGATGTCGTCGGCGACAAGTTCCAGCGTGCCTTCCGTGTCGCGCTCCGTGAGGTAGCGGCGGAGCATTTCCTTGGCGGCTTCAAGGCCGCTGCGTGCTATAAACGCCATTCCCGCGCCCCCCTATTTGGTCCTTACGTAATCGAGCAGCATGCCGGCCATGGTCTCCAGCTGTTCTTTGGGGCGGAAGGCTGAGTTTGCCTGTTCGTCTGCCTCGACGGTGGTGAGCTTTTGCATGAGGCCGACCATTAAGTTCTGAGCAAAGTTTCGTGTAAAGACGGGATCCAGATCGGAACGGATCGTGCCGTCGGCCATGCCTTTTTTGAGTGCGGTGAGCACTGGCGCGTGGTACGGCTTGAATTCGCCCATTTTAGCGGCCACGTCGGTAATTTTAATGCCGTGTTTATAAAGGAAGCTCTGCATCTCCTGAAGCATCATCATGGAATCTTTGGTCTGTATGTAGACGTCGTACATGGATCCGACGATGATTTTGAACATCTCGTAGCCTGTGATGTCTTGTTCAATGACAGGCTTGAAAATTTCGTCGATGGTGTCGTACATCTTCGTCCAGTAGGCGGAGGTCGCGGCCAGCACCAGGTCGTCCTTGGTCTCGAAGTATCTGTAGACCGAACGCATGGTAAGTCCGCAATCGGCTGCTATCAGCTCGATAGTGGAGGCCTCGAGTCCGTAGCGCCTGAACAGCGCAATAGACGAATCAATCACCAGTTTTATATTCCTGTTTCTTACGTCTGTCTGTGACATGCGCGTGGACACCCTCCTTCGTTCGCAAAAAGTATTGTCACTAAAAATGACATTTGGACAGTGCTATTTTGGCACTATCATTACATTGCGTCAAGCAAAATCTTTAAAAAATTCGATGAATGGAAAATAAAGCTGCGCGGATATCCAATTTTATTTTGTGCGCGACCGCTGCTTTTCGTGCGGTCCGGCTGAATCTCATATATAATATGTTCACTGCGAGAGGCGGTGCTTGATGAGAAGGACGGGCAGGATCATTTTGCTGCTGCTGGCGGCTGCGTTCCTGGCGGGTTTTATGCCGACGCTGCTCCAAATCTGGGATGAAACGGTAGTCTACTCCGTAAAGGAGGGGCTTTCGCTGCACCCGCATTTTGTCGCGCAGCTGCATTCTCTGTGGACTGTGGCCAAGAATTACACCTGGCATTTTATCGTGCTCTACGCCTGTATCATCGGCTGGGTTATCTTTACGGAGGGGCAGAACCCGGACCGTACGATCCTCTGGCTGCTGACGCTCGTCTTCGTGCCGGTTATCGGCGTGCTTCTCTACGTAGTGGCCGGGCCGGATATGCACAATCTGCGCAACCGCAGGCTCTTCAAACCGGCCAAACCAGCCGCGGACCGCACTCCCTTTACCCCAGACAAGCGCTTCCTGATCGGCCGCCTGCTGCATTCCGCGAGCGGGGCGGATCTGACCGTGCGAAACAGGCTTGAAGTGCTGGTCAACGGCGATGCCGCGTTCGGCGCGCTTAAGCGCGAGCTTGCTGCGGCCAAGAATTATATTGATATGGAATATTTCATCATCCACGACGACCAGATCGGCCGCGAGGTGCGCGACGTGATGGCCGCGGCCGCCAGGCGCGGAGTACGCGTGAGGGTGCTCTGCGACGCCGTCGGCAGCTGGGGGCTGGGCGCCGGGTTCTTCAAGCCTCTGACCGACGCGGGAGCCGAGTGCCACCAGTTCATGCCGGTCGCCTTCCCGCTCTTCCGGCGCCAGATGAATTACCGCAACCACAGAAAGATCACGGTCATCGACGGCCGCACCGCCTTTACGGGCGGGCTCAACCTCGGCGACGAATATCTGGGCAGGGGGCCGCTGGGCTTCTGGCGTGACACCCATGTGATGGTCAGAGGCGAGGCGGCCGCCGAACTGCACAAAATATTCCTGCACGACTGGTGCGTGCGCACCGGACAGGACTTTGACAAGGTCTGCGAGCTCGAGCCGGAACATCCGCGCAGGGAATTCACCAAGCTGCCGATCCTGCCCATGCAGGTGGTGGCGAGCGGTATCGACAACGTGTGGCACACAATCGCCCAGGGATACAACAGCATGATCTCGCGCGCCAGAGAGCGCGTGTGGATCACTTCGCCCTATCTTGCGCCGGGAGCGGCCATCATGACCTCTCTGGCCTCTGCCGCTCTGGCTGGCGTGGACGTGAGGATCCTGATGCCGTCCCAAAAGGACCACTTTCTGGTCTTCTGGGGCAGCCGCGGCAACATAGAGCCGCTGCTGCGGGCCGGCGTCCGCGTCTTTATGTACCAAAAAGGTTTCGTGCACGCCAAGACAGTTGTGGCGGACGGCGACATCTGCTCGGTCGGCACCTGCAACATGGACGTCAGGAGCCTTGAGATAAACTTCGAAAATCAGCTCTTCATCTACGACGCGAACCTCAACGCCGAATTTGCGGCGCAGTTCGAGGCCGACATGAAGGACGCGGAGGAGATAAAGCTTGAGAAATGGGAGAAACGCCCGCTGCGGCATAAACTGCTGGAATCCTTCGGCCGCCTCTATTCGGCGCAGATATGATGAATAAGGCTTACGAAAAGCGTTTTTCCGCACATCCGGCCTTTTGGCTCGTCGGCGGGGCCGCGTTGCTGGCGATCCACGTCTACTATTATTTCCGCATCAGGACGCTGGCGGGACCCGGCTGGGTCAGTTCGCTCTGGCTCGGCTGGAGCCTGGCGATGCTGGAGCTCTGTTTCCTTGCCCGCAAGACGAGCAAGCTCGGCTCCGACACGCAGCGCAAGTGGACGGATCGGCTCGCCTGCACCTGGATGGTCTTCGCGGCGGCGGCTTTTGTCATTCTGTGCGTCGAGAACTGTGTTTTTCACCTGCTGGGCGCGCGTGCCGTGCCCGGCTTTGAGGAGCTGCTGTCCTTCGCGCTGGCCGGTATCGTGGTGATCCTGGGCGTCAGACAGGCCAACACGATCCAGACCGTACGCCTGGAACTTCCGACGGCCAAACTGCCTGACGGCGCTGAGCGTGTTCGCGTGGTGCAGATGTCTGACCTGCACCTGGGCCCCTGGGTCGGCCGCGAGCTGCTGAGGCAGATCGTGGACAAGGTCAACGCCGCGAAACCGGATATCGTCGTGATGACGGGCGATCTGGCCGACGGGCCCGTGGAGGGACATGAGGAGGACGCGGAGCTGCTGCGCGAGATCCGCGCAGAGGACGGCATTTTCGCCGTGACCGGCAACCATGATTATTATGACGATATCGACGGCGCAGTCGGTTTTATGGAGGAAGCCGGCATGAGGGTGCTCTGCAACGAGGCTGTCGAGGCCTGCGGCATCATCGTGCTCGGCGTTGACGACGACGCCCATCTTATCAAGGCGGAATGGAACCTTACGCGCTCCGAGACCGCCGTGCTGCATATGGAGGCTGAACAGGAAAAGAAATTTTTGCTGCTGCTGCGCCACCGCCCCATCGTGGAGCCGGGCACCGAGGGCCATTTCGACCTGCAGCTCTCCGGACACACACACGGCGGCCAGCTGTTTCCGTACTTCAATTCGCGCCATATCCTGACGCACCATGACCGCGGCTTCAAGAGACTGAAATGCGGCGGCTGCCTCTACGTGAGCAACGGGGCCGGCTACGTGGGCCCTCCGGTACGGCTGCTGGCTCCGCCGGAGATCGTGGTCATCGACATCGTGAAAGAAAAATAACCCGGGCCGCGCAGGAGATATCTCCGACGCGGCCTGAGTTTTTGATGACGGAGTGCGTTGACGGCTGTGAAGACTGGAATTTATTCTGTTATTAATTTTATTATGCTTTAACAATCTGTCGTTGCGACGGCCAGCGAACCAAATCAGAGCTTTCCTGATTTGAGTGAGTCGGCTGGTAGATTTATCAGGGCGAAGCCCGTGGCAACCTTGCCTTTGTCTTTGCTCTCTGCCTCAGTTTAAACCAAGCTTGCCACGTCGCTTCGCTCCTGATGGAACTGCCAGCCGAGTCGCACAATTTGCGAAAACAGCAAATTGGCTCCCTGGCCGCCGCAATGACAGCATAAAAGAATATTAGACTTAAAATTAGAAGTAAATTATATTTTCGCCTTTTTCTCTCCGCTGCCGCATCGGCGCCAGCGCTGCGTAAGAGTTTCCGCACGGCGTTTTTCGCCGTTTTCCGCGGGTGTGCCAACCGGTCAATAACGGACTCTTTATCGGGGATAATATCCTGAATAATGGCGTTATAAATCGAACGCTGCTGTTTTATGCAGCAGGGGGAAAGATATCTCAATTGACCGCGGCGAAGCGGTCATTTTGTCATGAAATATGCCTCGATGCCGTCGGCGACAGCCCGCATGAGTTTCCTGCGGCAGGCTGGTTTTGACATTTTTACATCTTCCTGCGGGTTGCTCATGAATCCGACTTCCACGAGCACGACTGGGACCTTTGACCAGTTGAAGCCGCTGAGGTCCGGCCGCTCGACGATGGCGTATACACTGAAGCCGGCGCTGATCAGGGCCGCCTTGATATTGTCCGCACAGGAAGCGCTTGCGGCTGCGAAAGGCAGATTTTTGTCCGGCACCAGAATGGAGGCGCCGCTTTTCGATGAATCCTGCGACCAGTCGGCGTGGAGCCTCACGACCAGGTCTGCGCTGCGGGCGTTGGCGAACCGCGCCCGCTCTGCGTTGCTGATGCGAACATGGTTCGTGCGTCGCGTCAAAATCACGTCAAAGCCGTCCTGCCTGAGGATTTTCTCAAGCAGCAGAGCGTTCTGAAGGTTAAGCTTATATTCCGGAATTTTGGTGACGGTGCCGCTGCAGCCTGAGGTGACGCGGTCCTTGGTCTGCGGCGATCCAGGCGCAACAGGCTCCTGACCGAAATCCGGCGCGTCCTCGTGTCCTGGATCGAGGCAGACGAGAAATCGCCCCCTGCCTGCGGCGGACGGGACGTTAGCCGCATAAGAACAGGTGCCCAAAACAGCAAGTATGATCAAAGCTGTGACGAATACGGCGAATCTCTTCATTACTATCAGGCTCCACAGCAGCAATGCAGTGATTATATCCTAAAAACTTGTTGTCTGTTTAAGCGATCGTGTTAGACTATTGCTGATATATGCGGCAATGTGGACATAAGTTGCCGTCGTATAAATCGGCGTATCGCAAAATGGCAGAATTATCGCGGTTGCTGCAAGCTATTACAGGCAGGCTGTGATTCTAATGTTTAACGCTGATGACTGGTCAAATTTAAAAAAAGCCGGCGGCGATCAGAGTATACAGTTGTTTTACAACGATAGTTTTCTGCGGCAGCCGCGTTGACACGGCCTGAGCTTAGAGGCAAGGATGCAATGAACTCTCTTTATGACAGTTTGGGAACAGGAAATGAGGATGTCCGTTTTGAATGCAAACGAAATCATTAATACGAGGGTAGAGTAATGCCGCGCCCTAATGGTTACGACCCCGAGCGTTTCGGGCGGCTGGACGGGCTGCTGCCGAACAACGCAAGCGGGCGCGTGAAGGTCCGCAGCGACGGACTGCCCAAGGAACTTGACGTGGCGGGACTGCCGAAGGGCGAGTGGACTGCGCGCGGCGTTTATCGCATGGAACATGTGCTGCCCTATGGCCGCCAGTACGGACACGGGACGCTCGAAGACCCGCGGCCGACGGCGAAGGTGCTGGAACCCTGGGGCGCGCATTCAAACTGCGTCTACCTGGACCTCGAGACGACCGGACTTTCGGGCGGCACCGGCACATACGCCTTCCTGATCGGGCTGGGGCTCTGCGGCGAAGACGCTTTTCACGTGGTGCAACTTTTCCTCGCCGGCCCGGGCTGGGAACGCAACTGGCTTGCGGCCGTGGAGGACGAACTGCCTGAGGATTTCGGCCTCGTGACCTACAACGGACGCGCGTTTGACCTGCCGCTGCTGCGGATCCGCTACACGCTGGCCCGCTCGGCGCCGTCCTGGGACGAAAGCCCGCATCTGGACCTGCTGCTGCTTGCGCGTCACTTCTACCGCGGCAGGCTTGATTCCTGTTCGCTCTCAAACATCGAACCCAAGGTGCTGGGCGTGCACAGGAGCTTCGAGGATATTCCCGGCGCGGAGATTCCCGGTCTTTACACGGAATTCCTGCGCACGCAGAACGCGGCGCCATTAGGCGGCGTCTTCTACCATAACACGCTCGACATTGTCTCGCTGGCCGTGCTGCAGCGTCACATCGCGAAGCTGGCGGACATGAAGGGCTGCTGCGGCGAAGACATGATCCGCTGCGGCGACCTTTGGAAACTGCGCGGCGACGACGGACGGGCCGAGGCCGCCTGGCGGCGCGCGCTCGACTTCCGCGGCGCCGAGGAGGCGGCCAATATGAGGCTCGCTGAGAAGGCCAAGTCGGAGGGGGATTTTGCCTCCGCCAAGGATTTCTACGAGCGCGCCATCGAAACGGACCGCCACCCGCTGCATAACCTTGAAAGCCTCGCGAAACTGGAGGAACATCGTTTCGGCGATTATCAGGCGGCGCTTGAACACGCGGAGGCTGCGCTCTCATGGCTTGAAAGGCGCCGCTGCCTGCGCGACTACAAATGGGAGCTCGACCGGCAGAATCTGCTCTACCGCATCAGAAGGCTCAAGAAGAAACTTGGCGATGGAGACGATGGCCGCGGCGCGTAATTTACAAAATGGCCCGCTGTCTGCACAACGGACATTAATATAGAGGACAGCGGCGGTTGTCTTTCTCTGACCCTGTCGGCATGCGGAACAGGAGCCGCAGATTACCTTAACTTTACGCGGAACTGGGCTCTGACCTGCACCAGGAGCGGCTGATCGGCGCGATTCTAAGCGGCAGCGACGGCTGCCGCGGTTTTATATACCATACGGCCGTCCTTTAAAACGAACGGCACAAGGGCGTCGGACGTCTGCTTGCCTATAGGGCCATGTCAGCGCCCGCCGCAAAGGGCATCACCAAAGTGGCGCTGCTGGTCTGCGTGAACAACCGGCAGAGCCGTGTCCTTTGGAAAAATACGGTTTCACGCCAAGAACTAATTGGGTCTATCGCAATAAGGCCAGCAGAGAACAAAAACGCACCATCACATAAATTTTCGATTCGGACGGGGAGTTTTGCTCCTTGACAGTTGAGCGTATATTCAACTATACTCTTATCAGTTGAATAAATACTCAATCGAAGAGGGCGCTGCTCGTGTCAAAAAATGAATTTTTCTGCGACTGCACCTGCGTCCATGAGGACGCAGTACAGGAAGTCAATAAAAAAATGCTCAGTGCGGAGCTGTTCTGCCGTCTGTCGGATTTTTTCAAGGCTCTGGGAGACCCCACGAGGACGAAGATCGTCTGGGCGCTGGATCAGCGCGAGCTCTGCGTCTGCGATCTGGCCAACGTGCTCGGCATGACGAAGTCCGCCGTCTCGCACCAGCTCGCGGTGCTGAGAAGCGCCGCCTTCGTCAAGTGCCGCCGCGACGGCAAGACGGTCTACTATTCGCTTGACGACGACCATGTCAAAAAACTTCTCGAAGCTGGTTTTGACCATGTTACTGAGTAATTCGCTGAGAGAGCTGGAGAAAGAACAGAGGACGGCGCTGGCGCGCATCATAGGCGCAGCCGTGCTCTTCGTGCTGTCGTATATGCCGGTGCTGGCCGCTCACGCGGGCGGCGCGCAGCTCTGGATCGCCTATACGCCGGTGGTCCCGCTCCGTCTGGCGGCCTACCTCGTAGCCGGCTGCGACGTGATCTGGCGCGCAGTCCGCAACATCCTGCATTTGGAATTTTTCGACGAAAGCTTTCTGATGACCGTGGCCAGCGTCGGCGCCGTCGCCATCGGCGAGTATCCTGAGGCGGCGGCCGTAATGCTGTTCTATCAGATCGGCGAGCTCTGCGAGGATCTGGCTGTGGATAAAAGCCGCGGCTCCATCTCAGAGCTTATGGATATCCGTCCCGACTACGCAAATATCGAGAAGAACGGAGAACTTGCGCAGGTAGCGCCTGACGCAGTTCAAAAGGGCTGTACGATCATAATCAAGCCCGGCGAGAAGATTCCGCTCGACGGAGTGGTGCTTGACGGCGAATCAAGCCTCAACACCACGGCTCTGACAGGCGAGAGCCTGCCCCGCTGCGTCAAGGCAGGCGACGCGGTCGCGAGCGGCTGCGTGAACCTTACGGGTCTGCTGCGCGTGCGGACCACAAGCACGTTCAGCGAATCGACCGTGTCAAAAATACTTAAGCTGGTCGAAAACTCGGAGCAGAGCAAAGGCAAGACCGAAAAATTCATCACGCGCTTCGCGCGCGTCTATACGCCGGCCGTAGTAGGCGCAGCCTTGCTGCTGGCCTTGCTGCCGCCTTTGTTTTTTGGCGGCGGCTGGCAGACGTGGTTCAACCGCGCGCTCATCTTCCTCGTCATCTCCTGTCCCTGCGCGCTGGTTGTCTCAGTGCCGCTGGGTTTCTTCGGAGGCATCGGCGGTGCCTCCAAAAGCGGCATCCTCGTCAAGGGTTCCAATTATCTTGAGGCGCTGGCCCAAACAAAGGTTGTGGTATTTGATAAAACCGGCACTCTGACGAAAGGGACCTTTGCAGTCACAGCTATCCACCCGGAAATCATCACGCAGGACAAACTGCTGGAGATAGCGGCTCTGGCGGAGAACTATTCCGACCATCCGATCTCCGTTTCTCTGCGAAGCGCCTATAACCGGGCTGTCGACAAGTCGCGCCTCGGCAAAGTGGAAAATTTGTCAGGCCAGGGCATCAAAGCAGTGGTGGACGGGAAGACAGTCTATGCCGGCAACGACAAGCTGATGAAAACAGCAGGAGTGGAGTCGCGTCCCTGCCGCCTCTGCGAGACCTGCCGCCACTGCGGCACTATCATTCATGTGGCGGTGGACGGCGAATATATGGGGCATATCGTCATCGCCGACGAGGTCAAGGAGCATTCGAAGGCGGCCATAGCCGCGCTCAAAGCCCTCGGCATCAGGAAAACTGTGATGCTGACAGGCGACCGCAGCGACGTGGGGCTGGACGTGGGCGGAATTCTCGGTCTCGATGAGGTCCACGCGGAACTGCTGCCGGCCGCCAAGGTCGATCAGGTGGAGCGGCTGCTGGCCGACAGCAACGGCAAAGAACGGGTAGCCTTTGTCGGAGACGGCATCAACGACGCGCCGGTCCTCAAACGCGCCGACGTAGGGATCGCCATGGGTGCGCTGGGCAGCGATGCCGCCATCGAGGCAGCCGATGTGGTGCTGATGGACGACGATCCGCTCAAGATAGCGGCCGCGATCAGGATTGCGCGCCGCACGCTCTCCGTTGTCAAACAGAACATTGTCTTCGCGCTGGCGGTCAAGGCGCTGATCCTGCTGCTTGGCGCGCTCGGCCTGGCCTCCATGTGGGCCGCCGTCTTCGCCGACGTTGGCGTATTGATCCTGGCCGTGCTCAACGCACTGAGGACGATGAGGGCCGGCAGCTGAAACAGATATGCGCAGCCGCTGCAGAAACGACAGATGACAAAGAAGCCCGCCCTGAAAGGGGCGGGCTTCTTGCTGCTGCAATAGAGTGAAAGCTATTTTTTAGCGGCTTTCTTGTCTGCTTTGGCTGCCTGAGCCGCGGCTTCAGCGTCCATAGGCGCCCAGCCGCCGCCTAAAGCCTTGAAAAGCTGGATGCCGTCGGTCGTGATCTGGCCTTCGCTGACTGCGTACTGCTCGGAAAGAGAGAGCAGAGACTGCTGAGCGGAGATGACGTTGTTGAAGTCTACGAGGCCGCTCTTGTACTTGTCGCTGGCCACCGCAAGCGCCGCTTTGGCCGCGTCTGTGCCGCGGGCCAGGGATTCTCTGCGCATCCGTTCCTTGAGCACGGCCGTGACTGCGTTCCTAACTTCGCCGACGGCGGTCAGCACTGTCTGCTCGTAATTGTTGAGGGCCTGTTCCTGTTTGGAGGTCTGGACCTTGATATTGTTTTTGATCGCGCCCCAGTGGAAGATCGGGAAGGTGATCTGCGGGCCCAGGCTGTAGAGCTTGTTGGGGCCTTCAAAGAGGCTGCCCGTGTTTAGAGCTTCGGTGCCGATGGAGCCGACCAGATAGAACTTCGGCCAGAGGTCTGCCTTGGCTGCCTTCTTCCTTGCGATCTGGGCGACCAGCTGTCTTTCGGCAGCGCGGATGTCCGGACGCTGGCGCAGAGCGTTGGCCGGGATGCCGATTATCACGCCTGCGTTGATCTGAGGGATGGGTCTGGTTTCTCCCAGCATATCTTCCAAAGCGCCGGGGACCAGGCCGGTGAGGATCGCGAGGCCGTTCTTGACCTGTTCGATGCTTGCCTCAAGCGGCGGGATGGAGGCGTCCGTCTGCTCGAGCACATATTTTGACTGGTTAAGCGCCAGCGTGTCGGTCAGGCCGGCCTTGTAGCGCGAATCCACGAGTGCGTAGGTTTCCTTCTGGAGCGCCAGGTTGTTTCTCGCGATGGCGAGGCGCTGCTGGAGCGTGCGCAAAGAGACGTAGTCGGAGGCTATTTCGGCCGAAAGACTCACCCAGACCGAGTTAAGCTCGGCGTACTGGGCTTCGAGGTCGGCGGCGCCGGCCTTGATGGTCTGATGCTTGCCGCCGAAGATGTCGATCTCCCAGGAAGCGTCGATGCCCAGCTTGTAGACGTCGACCTTGCTGCCGGAACCGCCGACTTCGACCGGCGTGCGGCCGGCGGACCAGTAGTTCGTGCTGTCGAGCCACGGCAGCACGGCCGCTTTGCTGATGCCGAGGGAAGCCCTGGCCTCCGTGACCTTTGAGCGGGCCGTGGAGAGGCTGCGGTTGTTTTCAAGCGCTGTGGCGATGAGTTGCGTAAGCGTTTCGTCGCCCAGAGAATCCCACCAGGAGGCGAGGACCTCCGGCGTCGGCGCGCCGCTGATTTTGCCGCTAACGTCTGGTATCGGGTAGCGGTTCGCCATGGCGATCCAGTCGCCTGAGGCAAGCTGCGCGTCGCCCGACGAGGCAGGCACCGGCGCGTCGGCCGCGCAGGCCGTGAAGGCTGTGAGCGCCAGCAGCGAAAGGGCCGCCGCCGCGATAGCTAATTTTTTCATCTTTCTCACCCTATCCCTTCTCATGGAAAAGCGCGCGTTTAATGGCAGCTTTGAGCTTTTCGCGGATCGTCTGGAAGAAGACGTACAGAGCCGGTATCAGGAAGATGCCAAGCACCGTGGCCGTCAGCATGCCGAAACAGATCGTGGTGCCGACCGCTTTGCGGCTGCCGGCGCCGGCTCCCGTGGCAAAGAGCATCGGCAGCACGCCGAAGACGCAGGTGAAGGCCGTCATCAGGACCGCGCGGAAACGTTCGCGCGAAGCTTCGGCCGCCGCGTCGAGGATCGAGAGTCCATTCTCCTCATGCTGCTCCTTGGCGAACTCGACGATCAGAATTGCGTTCTTGCCGGCCAGACCTATCAGCAGCAGAATACCCAGCTGCACGTAGATGGAGACTGAAAGCCCCATCACGTAGACGCCGGCAAAAGCGCCCAGCACTGCGATAGGCAGCGAGAGGATGACCGGCACAGGCACGGTCCAGCTTTCGTACTGAGCCACGAGGAAGAGGTAGGCGAAGAGCATGGCGATGGCGATGACGATGGCCACCTGGCCCTTGGCCTGCTGTTCCTGATAGGTCATGCCTGACCATTCGTAGCTGTAGCCGGCCGGCAAAGACTTGGCCAGCTGTGTTAGTTTGGCGATGCCCTGGCCTGTGGAGTAGCCCTGCTTCATCATGATCGTGAGGCCAGCGCTCGGATAGAGGTTATAGCGCGGATAACTGCGCGGAGCCACCGTCTTCCTGACCTTTAAGAGCGTTTCAAGCGGCACCGGATCGCCGTTGGTGCTGTTCACATAGATGCCGCCGATGTCATCGATCTTGCTGCGGTACTGCCACTGCGACTGCACCATGACCTTGTTGACCTGGGTGCCGATGTTGATGTCGTTGATGTAGGCGGAGCCGAAGTAGGTCTGCAAAGTGGAGAAGATATTGCCGACCGGCACGTTATACATCTCCGCCTTCTCCCTGTCGATGTCAAGGAACAGGTGGGGAGTGTTCGACGTGTAGGCTGAGAACGCGTAGAGGAATTCCGGCTGCTGGTTCACCTTCATCAGGAATTCATTCATTACCTTGGTGAGCTTTTCCGGGTCATTTTCCCGCTGCGACTGCAGCCTCATGTCGATGCCGCCGCTGGTGCCAAGGCCCGGAATGGCAGACGGGGTGAACACGTTGATCTGCGCCTCCGGTGTGGCAGCGGCTATTTGGTTGATCTTTTCGACGATGGCTTGGCTGCTGGTATCTTTAGTTTTGCGCATTGCCCAGGGCTCGAGCGGCGTCACGATCGTGGCTGTGTTTTCGCCGTCGCCGCCGATGAACGAAAAACCCTTGATGGACATCAGGTATTCGACGCCCTTGATAGCCCTGATCTGCGGCACCATTTTGTCAAGCACGGCCTGGGTGCGCTGGAGGCTGGCGCCTTCAGGCAGCTGGACAGTCGTGAACGCCATGCCCTGGTCCTCTTCAGGCAGGAATTCCGTCGGCAGCTTTTTGGCAGCGTACAGAGTGCCAGCCAGTACCGCTGCGAGCAGCGCCAGCGTGATGACAGTGTTTCTGGCTACCCACACGGACCCCTTGACATAAGCTTTGGTCGACTGCTGCAGCGCCGAGTTGAACCACTTAAGCGGTCCGTGCTCCACCGGGCGGATGTGGTCGAGGAAATAGGCGCACATGACCGGGGAGAGCGTCATGGCGACGATCAGCGAGAAGACGACCGCGAAGGCGATCGTGACCGCGAACTGACGGTAGATCTGGCCCGTGATGCCGCCCATGAAGCCGACCGGCACGAAGATGGCCAGGAAGACCAGCGTAGTCGCGATCATCGGGCCCGTGACGTCCTTCATGGCCTGGATGGTGGCCGTCTTGGGGTCGCAGTGGTCGCGGTCCATAATATACTGCACGCGTTCGACGACGATGATGGCGTCGTCGACGACCGTGCCTATGACGAGCACCAGTCCGAACAGCGAGAGGATGTTGATGCTGTAGCCGAAAGCAGAGAGGCCCATGAAAGCGGCCAGAATGGAAATAGGAATGGCCGCAGCCGGT
>Ga0163159_1001494_pt1 | contig 22352 bp, 15 predicted proteins | sample BioMet9_FD_108702 | JGI IMG/M metagenome (GOLD analysis project Ga0163159, IMG submission 108702) | Microbial communities from bioreactor (seeded with sewage sludge) at Lawrence Berkeley National Lab, California, USA - Biofuel... | ecosystem: Engineered > Bioreactor > Anaerobic > Unclassified ... | reverse complement strand
GGCCGTTAAGGACGGTAAGCTTGAAGAGTGCTGGTGCTGCGGCACCGCAGCGGTCGTAGGTCCCATCGGCGAACTTCTCTACGACGGCAAGACCTACCGCATCAACGATTTCAAAACAGGCCCAATGGCTCAGCGCCTCTACGACGAACTAACCGACATCCAGTGGGGCAAAAAACCAGATCCGTTCGGTTGGACTGTGCCTGTCTGCTAAAAATCCACCGCAGCATTTACGGCGGGCCTTTGCATAAGGGCCCGCCTTTTTGTATTGCAGTGCAGTTTGCCAGATTGCAGTATCGGTCAAAGTAGCTATAATTAATTAAGAATTATTGCAGACGGGTATCATGTCGACGAAGGGTGAGAAGTCCCATGTACAATGAAGTGCTTGACATACAGGTCTTCAGCAAGGACGACTGGATCTGCCGCGTGCTGAAACAGACTCCGCCAATTGAACAGCTCAGTTCCAACTTTCTGCCGGTGCTGCCGGAGTTTTCCATGTCTGACTGCTCCGATGCCGACGTGGTGATCCTCGACGTTCCTGTCTCGAGCGTGCCGCTTGACATCAGATCCCACTGCGCAGCCAGAGATCCGCGCATCATCGTCTGCGACAGGAGCCGCGGCGAAGACAATGAACTGGAGGATTCCGGGCTACTAGACGTGGCAGACGACATCTGGTGTGCGCCGCTGAACGAACAGAGACTGGCTTTCTATTTTGGCAGGTTGCTGAAGAGCATCAAGCAACGCAAAGATTTATGGCTCTCACAGAATTATCTGGACACAGTAATCGACAGCATTCCCGATCTGGTCTGGTTCAAAGACGCGCGTGGGGCACACCTCAAGGTCAATCAAAGTTTTTGCTGCCTCGTGGGCAAAACGAAGGAACAGTGCCACAACCGCGGTCATTATTATATCTGGGATATGAACGCAGAGGAGTATGGAAAGGGCGAGTACGTTTGCCTTGAAAGCGAAGATATTGTCATGAAGGCCCGCAAAACCTGCGTCTTCGATGAGAAAATCAAAAGCAAAAATGGCATGCTGCAGTTCAAAACTTACAAATCTCCTATCTTTGACGAAGACGGCAGTCTGATTGGCACATGCGGTGTGGCGCATGATGTCACAGACTGGCGCAATGCCAGCGCTGAGATCGACATTATCCTCAACAGCCTGGATTTTCCGACTGTTCTGGTGGACGCTCAGGATAAATTTCAAATGGTCAACAATGCTTTTACCCGCGTTTTTGGCAAAGTGCAGGAGGAAGTCTGCGGCACTGATTATGCCGCGTGGAAAAATCTAGCTTTGACTGTTGAGGGGCCGGCAGCAGGCAAGACTACAAAGGCTACATACAAGCATGGCAGCACCATCAGTGAGATGGAGATAATCGAGGAGCCTATCAGCGATATTTTCAACCAGAGTCTGGGGCGCTTTTGCTTCTTCCGCGACATAACCCGGAACGCGGAAAATCTCTCCGGTACCATGCGTTGGTTTGTGCCATTTTCAAGCTCACGCAAAGAATAACGTTTTGTGGTCCAAGGCGGCCCTATCCGTCCATCGCCTAATACCAAATTTGGCATGCAGCTGAAGAAAGGTCGTTGTTTGATGTTTGGAGCGGATGATATAGCAAATTACCACAAAATTTTTGACCAGACGCCAATCGCCTTCTCCGTCGCGGAAGTACAGAGAGACGAAAACGGCGAACCATGCGATTTTGTGCTCAGATATGCAAATGACGCCTGCGCGTTGCTGGCTGGCAAGCGGCGCGAGGAACTGATCGACAACGCTTTTTATGACGTCTTCCCAGACGCTGACAACAAGTGGCTGATGTACGCCGCTGAAGCGGCCTTCCGCGGCAGACGCAATGTTTTTACTGAAAATAACACCGCTATTGCCAAATATCTGCACGTCGAGTGTTACCAGCTGGCTGAAGGGTTCTGCGGCTGCGTGCTGACTGACCTTACTGAGGAGATCCGCATCCGCCAGGAGTTGCAGACCGAGCAGGAGAGTTTCAAGGCCGCTGTCTCCTGCACAGGACTGCACCATTGGGAGTACGATGTGCAGAACGACATGGCCATTCAGAGCGATAAATGCGTGCAGGATCTGCAAATTCCTAAAATCATGAAAAATTACCCCCAATCATTCCTAGACACGAACATAATTCTTCCGCAGTACTGGAATCGTTATCTGGAAGTCCACCGCGAGCTTAAACAGGGGGCTAAAGAGGTCTCGATGGAACATCAGATCTGGCCTCCCAACGCTAAAGAACCGAGCTGGGAGCGTCTTATCTACAAAAATATCTTCGACGTCAGCGGCAAGCCTGTGCGCGCGGTCGGCACAGCCATTGACATAACTGAAGAGAAAAGGCTGCAGGCCGCCTTTGAAGAATTCACTGAGTACCAAGGACTGATGGCAGCCAATACATACGACGCTTACAAGCTGAACGTTACCAAGGATACTATTGTTGCCGTTAAAAACAGCAAGGTGGTTTTCGACGACGATAACAGCAGGCTTACTATGAGCGAATTTTTCAAAAGGTCCATGAAAAATGTACGCAGCAGCGAGGATAAGGGGAAATACGCCGAGATTTTCTCACGTGAAAAGATACTCAAACGCTTTGCAAACGGGGAACGCGCTTCTGAGTTAACCTGCGGCTATCTGACGAACGAGGGCGGTCCGCAGTTTCTCAAACTGCACCTCAGCCTTGCCCAGCATCCGATTACAAAGGATGTGCTGGCTTTCACATGGGGCGAGGATGTGACGGACGAAAAGCTAAACAAAGCCGCCGTTCAGAGCGTCATAGACCACGATTATGAGGTAATGTTCCGCATTGACGGAGTGACGCGCAGGTTTGTATCCTTCATGCACGCTAAAAGCGCTCAAACGCTGCCGAATTTAAGCGGCGAAGATTTTGACGCGGAGAACGCGCGATTCGCGAGCCGGTATATGAAGAATACTGAAGAGTGCCGCGCCCGGGTCCACGCTCTCTCTGTGGAAAATATGGTAAAGCAGCTCGATGAACACGGGCACTTCCGTTACTATTATGACATGGAGGAAAACGGGGTTATGAGGCGGAAAGAGATGCAGTGCTACTACATTGACAGTGAGTCAAAAATGATCTGCGCTGCCAGGACGGATGTGACGGGCGCTGCCAAAGACGAGGATCAATCAGCGGCAGATAAGTAAATAATCAGGCCGCACGCCGGTCCGGCGCGCGGCCTTTCGTTGTGCGCAGGGCAGGTGGCTTATGCCGCGTTGAGGCAGACGAGGGCTGCGGCGATGATCGCCATGCCGCAGTACTGCCTCCTGGTGATCGGTTCGCGCAGAAACACGAAATTGACAAGGTTTACGAAAATTATCGTGCCGGCGCTGTAGACCGGGTAGGCGTAGAAAGCGGGCATTCTTAGAATAGCCTGCAGCAGAAACATCGTGGAAGCATAGTTGAGCACGCCGACCGCCACGCCCCAGAGACAGTCGGATATGCCAATGCGCTGTTTGCCGGCGGTGAGGCGCAGCAAGCTCAGCAACAGCGCCGCCGAAAAGGTGTAGAAGAGAAACAGGCCGCTCTGCGAGTGGTTTGCCACCGCCTCAAAGACCTTGGACATCATATCCGCAGAACCGCCGACGCAGAACAGTATGACGAGCCACAGCTTATGGCGGGCCTTTTCTTTCCTCGCCGTCGGATCGTAGTTGATGATCACGATAGCGGCAGCCGCAAGAGCAACGCCAAGCCACTGGAGGCTGCGCGGACATTCTCTGAAAATTACAAGCGAAAGCAAGGTAGGCACCAGCACGCCGAGCCGTGCGAAGGAGACTGTGAGCGGCGTGCCGTTCCTGGCGATGTTGACCTGATAGAGCAGCAGCGTGGCCAGATAGAGCAAGCCATTGAAAGCGCCCAGCGCGAACGTAAGCCTGAAACCTAGAACCGGCAGCACAGCTTTGTTCTGCATGAGCATCCAGCTGGCCAGCGCGGCCACGACATAATTCGCCGTGGTCAGCGCCTTCATATCGCAGCCATGCTGCTCTGCTAGCCGCAGCGTAATGGCCATGCCGCCGCTCGCAAATATCGAAAAGAGCAGAAAGAGCATTTAAATTGGAGCTATTTCACACCCGGCAGCGCGATCGTGAGCTCCGGATCGAAGCCAAGCCCCACGTTTTCGCCAGTCTTGTGGATCGTGGAATCAGGCGTAAAGTTCTCCATCACGGAGATATCCTTGCCGCCCGCCAGTTTCACCATATACTCCATCCGGTCGCCGCTGAAGGTGGCGCGCGTCACGACGCCGGTCAGCACGCCTGCGCCGGACTCGGTCAGAGTCGCGGCTTCGGGGCGCAGTACCAGCGAAACTTTGCCGCCGGTCTCGTACTTTTCGTCTTCCAGCAGTTTAACCTGGATCTTTTTGCCGTCTATGTCAATGCGGCCCGAAGATGGCGAATCCTGAGCCTCGAAGGCAGCGGCCACGATGTTCGCCTGGCCGATGAAATCAGCCACGAAGAGCGTGCGCGGGTGCGTGTAAATATCGAACGGAGCGCCGATCTGCTCCACTTTGCCCTTATTCATGACCATAATGCGGTCGGCGATGGTGAGCGCTTCCTTCTGGTCGTGAGTGACGTAGAGGCAGGTGATGTCCAGCTGCTTCTGAATCTTGCGGATCTCCGTGCGCATATAGATGCGGAGCTTGGCGTCGAGGTTTGAGAGCGGTTCGTCCATCAGCAGCACCTTAGGCCCCATCACAAGCACGCGGGCCAGGGCCACGCGCTGCTGTTCGCCGCCGGAGAGCTCGCTCGGCAGCCGTTTTTCTGTGTTCCTGAGGCCCACCATCTCCAACCCCTCGGCCACTTTGCGCTTCACGTCCGGACCTTTCTCGTTGCGCATCCTGAGGCCGTAGGCTACATTGTCGCCCACTGTCATATGTGGGAAGAGCGCGTAGTTCTGAAAGACAAAACCGATCTGGCGCTTGTTGACCATCACGTCGGTCACATCCTGACCGTCGAGAATGATGCGGCCCGAGGTCGGCGTCTCAAAGCCGGCCACCATGCGCAGGGTGGTTGTTTTGCCGCAGCCGGAGGGACCCAGGAACGTTACCAGCTCGCCGCCTTTAACATCCAGATCTACGTTCTGGACTGCGTTGAAAGTTACGCCGTCCTTGACAAAAGATTTTGTTATATTTTTAAGGTACAGCTCGACAGACATATTATTCTTTTCCTCCCTGACCCTTGAAGTTGAAGCCGGCCGTTCTCACAAGCAGCCCCAGCAGACCGTTGAATACAAACACAAGAATGATCAGCACCACCGAAAATGCGCAGGCGCTGCCAAACTGCAGCTCCGTCATGCACTCCAGTATCCTCGTAGTGAGCAGCGTCCACTGGACCGAAACGAGGAAGATGGTGGCGCTGATAGCCGTCATGGAGTGGATGAAGAGGTACTTCATGCCGGCCACCACAGCAGGCATCACCAGAGGCAGCGTGACATTCTTAAAGGTGGCGTAGGACGAGGCTCCCAGAGATAGCGAGGCTTCCTCAAGTGAAGAATCTATCTGCTGGAGCGAGGCGATGACGGAACGGATGCCGGCTGAATCGTAACGGAAGACATAGGCTGCCACGAGGATCGTCATCGTACCCGTCAGCACCAGGAATCCGGAGTTGAAGGCGATGATGTAGGCGATACCCACGACCGTACCTGGCAGCGCAAAGTTCAGCAGCGAGACGACCTCCATCAGGCCGTTGCCGAGGAACGATTTTCTCTGAGTGATGTAGGCCACCAGCACTGCGATGAGGCCGCCCAGAGGCGTGGAGATGAAGGCGATCAGCATCGTGTCCTTGAGCGCGTTGACGCCGTGCGTAAAGACGTATTCAAAATTGCTCCAGGTCACGGAGTTGTCGACGCCCCAGACCTTGATGAAAGCTCCTATCACGATCAGCGCGTAGAGGAAGAGGATGAAGGCCACCACGAAGGCGCAGATGCCGAGCACCACGCAGGTCCCGGCCGTGCCCATACCCTTGATGGTAGTGCGCGCGCCAGACTTGCCGCTGATGGTCACATAACTTCTGCGGCTCAGCCAGTAGCGCTGGAAGAAGAACACCAGCAGGGCCGGCACCAGCAGCGCGAACGAGAGGGCCGCGCCGCCCTTGAGGTCGTAGAGTCCCGTGATCTGCAGATAGGCCTGAGTGGGCAGCACCGGGAACTGATGTCCGGCCAGCACCAACGGCGTGGCAAAGTCGGCCAGCGAGCAGGCGAACAGCAGCAGCAGCGAGTTGGCCAGACCGGGCAGGGTCAGAGGCAGAGTGACCGTGCGGAAGACGCGGAACGGAGAACCGCCCAGCGACAGCCCGGCGTCCTCAAGGTTCGGGTCGATGCAGGCCAGCACGGAACTGATCGTGAGAAAGGCCACAGGGAAGTACGTTAAGGACTCTGAGATCCAGGTACCCCAGAAGCCGTATATATTGAAATTGGGAATGCCAAGTAATTTCAAAAGAATGCCGTTCGGACCCAGCGAAAGCGTGAGCGCGATGCTGCTCGTAAACGGAGGCGAGATCAGCGGCAGCACCGTGACTGCGCCCAGGAACCACTTGAGCGGCACGGGCATTGAGATGCGCGTGACGGCAAAGGCAAAGACGAACCCCAGGAAAGTGCCGGAAAGCGCCACTGCCGCCGCCAGCCAGATGCTGTTGATAAGGGCCATCCTGTTGTAGGATTCGGCGAAGACCTTATGCATATTTGCAAGCGAGAAACCTCCGTCGACGATGAAGGTCGTCATAAGCAGCTTAACGAAAGGATAGGCGATGAAGACGCCGAGCGCCAGCCAGAGGGCTATGAGCACAGGGATGAACGCCGGATCCCGTTTTATTGACGTAGATGTCATATCATAAAACCCCTTTTGTACGAAGAAAAAACGCGCCGCGCCGGATCTGCGGCGTTTTTAAAAAATGCCGGCCCCATATACAATGAGGCCGGCACGGTTAGACGCAATGTTGTTTATTGAATGACTTCCTTGACCCAGCGGTCGATGTAAGCTTCGCGCTTGGCGCCCTTCTGTTCGGCGGAAAGTTCGAGCAGCTTGACCTTCTTCATATTGAGAGCGGGGCTGGTAACCTTCACGCCCTTGACGACGGGGATGTAGTTGATCTTGTTGTCGATAAAGAACTGGCCGAGCTTCTTGCTTGCTGCCCAGTCTTCGAAGGCCTTGGCCTCGTTGAGGTTCTTGCAGCCGTTGATGATGCCGCTGGCTTCGATACCGTAGGTAACGCCTTCCTTAGGATAGCTGATGACGACGTGGAAACCCTGCTGCTCGATCTCAAGCGCGTCAACGAGGTAGAAGATGCCGGACGCGGCCTGACCCTGAGCTACCGGCATCGCTCCGCCGGCACCGCTCTTCGTGTAGAGCTGGACGTTCTTGTGAAGCTTCTTCTGGTAGTCGAAAGCCTTGTCAACGCCATAGACGGCTACGAGCGAATAGATGCGCTCCGCTGCGGTGCCGGAGGTGCGGGCGTCGGCCATCTGGAGTCCGTTCTTGTAAACAGGCAGAAGCAGGTCGTTCCAGGAAGTCGGAGCCTTAAGGTTGTTCTTCTTGAGGAAATCCGTATTCGTGAGGAAGCAGAGCGGGATCAGTCCGATGCCGGTCCAGCGTCCCTTGGGATCCCTGTATTTGGCTGGCACGTTCTTGGCAACGTTCTTAGGTTCGTAGGGCATGAAGATGTTGTCCTTCTCGCCGGCGGTGTAGGTGTCGGCCGGGCCGCCGAGCATTACGTCGACCTGAGGATTGGCCTTTTCAGCCGTGAGTCTTGCAAGAGCTTCTCCTGCAGAGAAGCGGATGAAGTTGACCTTGATGCCGGTATCCTTCGTGAACTGCGCGAAGACCTGTGAAGCATACTTTTCAGGCATGATCGAGTACGCGTTGAGCGTGGCGGCAAAAGCGCCGGAGCATGCTGCAAGAAGTACTGTTGCTGTCAGTACTGCGACTAGGAACTTACTGTGCTTGGACATTGACTACCACTCCTACTTGAATTTTAATTCCACGGAATCGACAACGTTATATTCGGAGGCTGTCTGACGCCGCCATAAACAGAACCGTTACAATTCCGTCACAAAATAATAGCACTATTTCCCGCGTTCGGCGCATCTTCGCGTTAAATTGCCGGCATATTTCGCCAGCCCCAAACATGCGCGCGTTAATAGCCTTCCGGCAGATTATCCTTGTAATCCTCTGCTTCTTTTGCGTAGAGCGCCATCTTGACCCTGGCGTCCTCTATCTGTCTGCGCACCTGGTTTGGCGAAGTGCCGCCGAAGGTGTCGCGGCGCTCCATCGATTTGCGCGGCGAAAGCAGTGGGAAGAGGTCCTCTCCGACTTCCGGAATATACTGGTGCCATTCTTCGAGCGTAAGACCGGTAAGCGGCTTTTTGTTCTCCACGCAGTAGCGCACGATGTGTCCCACTTTGCCGTGGGCATTGCGGAACGGCACGCCTTTGAGCACCAGGTATTCCGCCACGTCGGTCGCGAGGATCAGTCCGTCGCTGAAGCCGCGGCTCGCCGCCTCTTCGTCTACTTCGACTTCTTTAAGCAGCGGAGGCAACACTGAGAAAATTCCATGCAGGCAGTCCAGCGCAGCGAAAAGGCTGCGTTTGTCGTCCTGCAGATCGCGGTCGTAGGTAAGAGGAATGCCCTTCATCATCGTCAGCAGTTCCATGAGCGCACCGTTGAGCTGTCCGGTTTTGCCACGCAGCAGCTCCAGCACGTCCGGGTTCTTCTTCTGCGGCATGATGCTGGAACCGGTGCAGAAGGCATCCGGCAGTTTGAGCCAGCCGAACTCGGTAGTGAAATAGATGATAAGGTCCTCCGACAAGCGGCTCACATGTCCGCCGAAAACAGCCGCGAAGTAAAGGATATCCAGGAAGTGGTCACGGTGGGCCACCGTGTCCATACTGTTTGCGGTCATGCGCGAAAAACCAAGATCATTGCAGGTGAACTCGCGGTCGAGCGGCAGCGTGGAACCGGCCAGGGCGCCGGAGCCGAGCGGACACTCGTCCACCGCGTCGCAGGCGTCGAAGAACCGCTTGACGTCGCGCAGAAAGGCCTGACAGTGCGCCATCCAAAACTGTCCCATGGAAATAGGCTGCGCCTGCTGCATGTGCGTATAACCCGGCACCACGACCTCGGCGTGTTCCTCAGCCTTGGCCAGCAGCACGTTGATAAGCGACTCAAGACCATCCCAGACCTCCATGAGCTCCTTGCGCAGGTAAAGCCTCACGGTCGTGTTGACCTGGTCGTTGCGGCTGCGGCCCATGTGGAGCCGCGCTCCCGTGTCGCCGCAGCGCTCGATCAGCCGCGACTCCACGTTCATATGCACGTCCTCCAGCGAAACCTTCGGCACCAGTTCGCCGTTCTTGACCTCCTCCGCAATGGCGCGCAGGTTTTCCTCAATGGTTTGGGCGTCTTCTTCCGAAAGCAGTCCCGTATGCCCCAGCATCCTCACGTGAGCGATGCTGCCGCGGATGTCTGCCAGCGCCATGCGCCAGTCAAGGTCGAGGGACTGCGTGAAATTTATGACCGTCTCGTCCGTATCCTGCGAAAAACGGCCTTTCCACATGCCTTTTTCCATAATTGTTTACCTCTTTCCGATCAATTTATGCGTTCCGCCATTATATTCTGACGCAAAACGGTTGTAAAGATTAAGCGGCGGCGATATATAATACAGAAAGAGATAAGTTCTGCCAAATGCGGAGGCTGAAACCATGAAAGCTGACATGCTCATAAAAAACGGACGGGTCGTGGACCCGGTCAGAAATTTCGACGGACGCGCGTACATTGCGGTCAAGGATGGGAGAATCGCCGCGGTTCCGACAGGAGAGACTGTACAGGCCAACTGCGAGCTGGACGCAGCCGGAGCCCTGGTGCTGCCCGGACTGATCGATTATCACGTCCACGTCTTCTCCTGCTGCTGCGATTTTGCGATCAATCCTTCCCTGCTGGCCGCGACCGGGGTTACGACTGCGGTAGACCCTGGCACGGCGGGTGCTGCCAACTTCGAGGCTTTTGAGGCCTTTGCGAAATTCCAGGCAGTCAGGCTCAGATACCTGCTCAACGTCTCGTCCGGCGGACTGCCGACGCTGAAATACTGCGAAAACGTAAACCCTGCCGCCTGGGACAGGGAGAGAATCGCGAAGGTGATCCGCGAACACAAACTCTGCGCAGGCCTCAAAGTAAGACAGAGCCGCAATATCGTTGGAGCTCTGGGGTTGACGCCTCTCAAAGAGGCAGTGAAACTGGCTTCCGAACTAAAGACGCGCTGCGTCGTGCACGTTACGGATCCGCCCTGTTCCATGGGCAAGCTTGCAGACGAACTGCGCCCGGGAGACGTTTTCTGCCACCTCTACCACGGACAGGGGCAAACGATGCTCGACGAACGCGGCAACGTGCTGCCTGAGCTGCGCGAGGCCCGCAAGCGCGGCGTTATTTTCGACGCAGCCAACGGCAGGAACCATTTTCGTTTTGAAATCGCCGAGGCCGCGCTGGCCCATGGCTTTGCTCCGGACATTATCAGCACAGACGCCACGGTTCTGTCGTTCAATAAATCCTGCGCCTTCAGCCTGCCGAACCTGATGTCGAAATACCTCGTTCTTGGCATGGATATGATGAGCGTGGCGCGCTCTGTTACGGAGACCCCAGCGAAGCTGATCGGCCTCGCAGGAAAAATCGGCACTCTGACCCCCGGAGCCGCCGCGGATATAACGGTCCTCGCCGAAAAACCTGCGAAAATAATCTATGACGACATCTACGGCGGCAGACGCGAATCGGGCAGCACACTGGTTCCGCAGCTGACTGTCAAAGACGGGCAGATCCTGTTCCGGGCTCAGGATTTCAGCAGGGTTTGATTTTTACATTTGCAAATTATGGGTGCTGTCTGCTGGATGCCGGCTGTGCCAGCGGCATAGTATAACGGCATATTCAGCGCAAAGGACAAACAAAACAGGGAGCTGGCCGTGATGACCTGCTCCCTGTTTGCAGTTTTGGCTTCAGTCCTTTTTTTTCAGTCTTCCGTAGGCCTCTGCTATCTTGACAAGCTGTTCTGATGCCTTGTCCATATCCTGCACGCAGGCGAATTCCTGGCGGCCGTGATGGTTGCCGCTGCCGGTGCCCAGGTTCGGACAGGGCAGCCCTTTGAACGAGAGCATGGCACCGTCGGTGCCGCCGCGGATCGGTTCGATCAGAGGCGTTCCTCCGCAGTCTCTAACAGCCTGTTTCGCAATTTCAAGCATGAACGGATATTTGCTGATGATCTCGTACATGTTGCGATACTGTTCCTTTATATTGACTGTAACTGTACCGGTCCCGTATCTGGCGTTGATGGCGGCAGCCGCTTTTCTGATCGTCTCTTCGCGCGCAATCAGCTTCGCCGCGTCATGATCGCGCAGGATAAAGTTCTGTTCCGCTTTTTCAATGCTGCCGCGGCTTTCGTCAAGCATATAGAAGCCCTCTCGGCCCTCAGTATGCTCCGGCCTCTCAAGCGCCGGCAGCAGATCGAAGAATTCGGCGGCAGCCACCTGCGCGTTGATCATAATGTCTTTAGCCGTGCCGGGATGTACGCTGCGTCCAGCAAAGGTTACCTTTGCGGCGGAGGCGTTGAAGTTCTCGCAGGAGATTTCGCCGAACGGGCCCCCGTCCACCGTATAGGCATAGTCGGCGCCGAATTTTGCCACGTCGAAATGGTCAACGCCGCGGCCTATCTCCTCATCCGGCGTAAAGGCGATACGGATCTTTCCATGTTTAATATTTCTGTCGGCAAGCAACATCTCGGCCATCGTGAGGATTTCCGCCACGCCGGCCTTGTCGTCCGCGCCCAACAACGTGGAACCGTCCGTCACGATCAGGTCCTTGCCGCGGCATCTGGCGAGAACAGGAAAATCAGCCGCCCGCGTGACAATATTTCCAGCCTTGCTGAGGATGATATCTCTTCCGTCATAATTCTCTATGATTCGCGGCTTCACGCCCTCGCATGGAGAGGCGGGACTCACGTCCATGTGCGCCACAAAGCCGAGCACCGGAGCGCCTTCAATCTTGGCAGGGACCGTGGCAGTCAGATAGCAGTTTGCGTCCAGCTCCACATCCGCGAGCCCCATGGCACGCATCTCTTTTTCAAGTGTTCTGCCCATATCCCAAATCCCGGGCGCGCTGGGACAGTCTGCACATCTCTCGTTGGCGGCGCTGGGAATTTTTACGTATTCAAGAAGTCTCTCATAAGCTCTCATTTTCGATCGCCCTCCGATCAGCATTATATACTAACGTAGCTGGTCTGCCGACGGAGCTCTCCTCATAATGGAACGGAACACCAGCACGAGAAAGACCGTGGCCGTGCCCCAGGCCAGCTGGTCCGTAAAACAGACCATGATGTAGCCAAGCGGGGGTATCAGCCAGAGACTGGAAACGGTGCGTGCTGTCATTTCTATGAGTCCGGCGAACATGGCCGTCTTGCTCGCTCCCATGCCCTGGACCGAGTTGCGGAAGATACAGAGCAGGTACAGTACAATGTAAAAACAGCTCGTGCAGCGCATAAACAGGCACACGTTGGCAATCACCTGTTTATTGGAGGCGTCCATGAAGAGCAGCGCAAGTTTGTCCGTCAAAGTCCAGAGAATAGCCATGGAGATGACCGAGAGCACGACGCTTATTTTGATCGAGGCAGCGATTCCGGCGCGGATGCGGTCTTTGCGGCCGGCGCCAAGGTTCTGTCCGCAGTAAACCGCCATTGTATTGCCGAGCGCGTCGCAAACGCCGATAAAAATCGATTTAAGCTTCAGCGCCGTGGCATAGGAGGCCACGTAAACGGTGCCTAGCATATTGACGGCGCTTTGCAGCATCACGCTGCCAATGGCCGTGATGGAAAACTGCAGCCCCATCGGCAGTCCCATGCCGAGCATCACGCGGCACTTGCGCCGGTCCGGCACCAGCTCGGACCGTTTCGGCCGCAGCAGCTGATATTTTCTATACATATAAACGACGCAAAGAACGCCGGAGACCGCCTGGGCGATGACGGTGGCCACAGCCGCGCCGGAGACGCCCATTTTGAGATAGATGATGCAGAAGAGGTCGAGGAAGATGTTCAGGATCGTTGACAGCACCAGAAAGTAGAAGGGCGTTTTGGCATCGCCGATGGCGCGGATGATGCCGGATGCGTAGTTGTAAAGTATCGTGAACGGAATGCCCCAGAATATGATGACCTGGTAGTCATACGCGTCCTGAAACAGTACGGCCGGAGTTTTCATAAAAGTCAGAATGGCATGGCACGAGAACACGGTGACCACCGTCATAACAACGGAGATAACGGCAGCCAGATACCAGCCGTTGACCATGAAACGGCGCAGCATACTCTCCTGGCGTGCACCGAATTTCTGCGCGATCGGAATCGAGAAGCCGGCGCTCAGCCCCATGCAGAAACCAAGCACGAGAAAGAGGATCGAAGCGCAGGAACCGACGCTCGCCAGCGGGTTGAGTCCAAGGAAGCGCCCCACGATGATTGTGTCTGCCATATTGTATAACTGCTGGAACAGATTGCCGCCCAAAAGAGGCAGCATGAAGCTCAAAAGCAGCGGCATCGGTTTGCCGGCAGTCATATCTTTTGTCATCGTTCCCACTTCCTCTCCAGCTTTGCAAAGTTTTGACGAATTTCCGCCATTTGGCAATTAATTTTGCATTATAGCAGCAACCCGTGTCATTTTTTACCAGCAGTTTGCCGATTCTTTAAGAAGAAAATCCAACAGGTCCCGGCGGCGTGTTTAAGTATTGTTACGGCAGCGTACAGGTTGAGTAAAAACTTTGTTAAATATTAGTAAAATATTTATATAAAAATTGACTTCAAGTTTTTATTTTTATATACTCAGCCTGTGGTCAAAATTTGGAAGAGAAACAGGAGGAGTAAAAATGTACAAAAAATGTTTTTTGGCGGCGGCTGCGGCCGTTGTCATTGCGGCAGGCTGCTGGGGATATTCTGATTCCGGCTCCGCCGCCACGGCGCACTTCTATGACGCGGCCCAGGGCGGCGCTTCGATGGCATGGACGGCCTGGAGTGCCAGATGGAAACAGACGGCGACGGATTACACCAACGCATCCATCGCGCCAGGCGCCGACGATACGAAGCTGAATTTTGCCTGGTACAGCCAGGCCGGCGCGTCCTCACCAATCGTCTACTTCGGCGCCGGGCCCTCATCGCTCAGGGAATTCAGGGGCGTCTGCTCGGCCGTCGACGCGGGGCTGACCGGCGGCGCGAAGTATGAATACAACCACGTGACCGTCAGCGGGCTCAAAGAAAATTCGACCTACTATTACGCGGTTGCCAAAAACGGCGTTAAAACACCCCTGCGCAAATACAAGACCGGCAGTTTCAGAGACATCAAGATACTCTTCGTAGGCGACCCGCAGATCGGCGCTTCGAAGGGGCAGACTCAGGACGGCAAAAAACTGACGGCCGACTCCGGCGCAGCCAACACTGCGGCCAGAAACGATGGATACGCCTGGACCCGCACGCTGGAGATCGCTTCGGCGCAGAACCCTTCGCTGAACTTCATGATCTCCGCCGGCGATCAGGTAAACAAGACGGGCAAGCCCAAGGAAGAGGAGTACGCAGCCTATCTGGCTCCGGAGACTCTCGCAGGCCTCGCGGAAGCATCCACGATTGGCAACCACGACTCACTGAACCCGGATTATTCTTACCACTTCTTTGCGCCTAACATGACGCGTTACGGCAGCACCAAGGCCGGCGGCGACTATTATTACACTTACGGGCCGGCGCTCTTCATCGTACTCAACACAAACAACTACAATGCGGCCGAACATGAGAAGACCGTGCAGGAAGCCGTCAAATCAGCTCCGCAGGCCAAATGGCGCCTCGTAACGATCCATCAGGACATCTACGGCTCAGGTCTTGATCACTCCGACTCCGACGGCATGATCCTGCGTACGCAGCTGACGCCTATCTTCGATAGATACAAAATAGACGTGGTGCTGCAGGGTCACGACCACACCTACAGCCGTTCCAGACTGTTGCGCGGCGACGGAGCTTCGCACAGTTCCTACGAGTTCCGCCTGCAGGCGGACGGCAGCGACTACGACTGGGACCACGCATTCAACAAGAGCGCCGGCGGAGCCATTCCCCTTGCGCCGGACAAGAACGACGCGGCTGGGCTTGCGGCCAAGCAGGCTTTTGGCCGCGACAACAGATGCTACTCGGCGGCCGCACCCGGCGCCAGGACCGTGACGGACCCCAAAGGCATCCTCTACATGACGGCAAACTCGGCCTCCGGCTCCAAGTTCTACGAGCTGATCCCGACTCAGCAGGATTACATCGCCAAGCGCAGTCAGAACTGGCTGCCGAGCTATTCAGTGATCGAACTGACTCCGTCTCTCTTCAGGATAGACACATACCAGATTACGCCTGACGGGCATCCGAAGAAGATCGACGAGACCTTCACCATCCGCAAAACAAAATAGAGAGCCGGGACGTTTCGGCAGGCTGAACGATGGAAGGACCTCAACCCACAGCGGAGGGCGGAGGCCCTTTCTTTGCGTTCTGATAAAAGGAGCTGCAAAATGAAATTCATCGATAAAAAGAACTGGCTGCGGTTGCTTGCAGCAGCTGCAGCACTGCTCGCCTTCATACTGCTGGCGGTCAGGCTCGGCAGCGTCGAGAAGACGGAACTTGTCAACCGCGCCGGGCAGAACTTTGAGACCGGGACCGTGACGAAGATACTCGCCGACAACGCACAGGAGGACGGCACCCGCGTGGGCGAGCAGAAAGTGCTCGTGCGCATGACGAGCGGCGCCGAAAAGGGACGCGAACTGTGTATGACCTCGTCGGCTGGTTATCTCTTCGGGGCAGCCTGCCGCATCGGCATGAGAGTCGTGGTCATGCAGAGCGTGGCTGGTGACACGGTGGTGGCTGCCGTCTATTCGCGCGACCGGGGCCGCGTACTGATCATTTTCGCGCTGCTGTACCTCCTTGCGCTCTGCCTCGTGGGCGGCTGGCAGGGCGTGAGGGGCGCTGCAGGACTGGTTTTCACCTTCGTCTGCGTTATCTGCATCTACATACCGCTCGTCTATCTCGGCTGGCCGCCCTACTGGACGGCGGTGCTGATCTGCGCCATTACCGCGGCAGTGACCCTCGGCCTGATCGGCGGCGCCACGGCCAAGACTCTGGCGGCTACGCTTGGGACACTGTCCGGACTGCTCGCGGCAGGCCTCGCGGCCAGCGCCTTCTCGGCCGTCAGCGGCGTCAGCGGCTGGAACGTGCCGGACATCGAGAACCTGCTGACTTTGTGGAACACCAGTGGAATCAGGGTAGATCAGCTGCTCTTTGCCGGCCTGCTGATCTCATCGCTGGGGGCTGTCATGGACGTAGCCATGTCGATCGCAAGCGCCATGCAGGAAATTTGCATGCAGAATCCAGACATCCCCGTGAGGGAGCTGCTGGCGGCCGGCATGAGGATCGGCAGAGACATGATGGGTACGGATTCCAACACGCTGATCCTGGCCTTTGCAGGCGGCAGCATCTCATCGCTGCTGCTTGACTACTCCTACGATTTGCCGCTGCTGCAGGTGATTAATTCCAACAATATCGGAATCGCCGTAATGCAGGGGCTGTCAGGCAGTTTTGGCATCATCCTCAGCCTGCCGGCCACGGTCCTGATCGCAGGCTGGATCTACAGAAGACGCTGAGGCGCTGAATTTGACCGATTAAGGCAGTCTCAGTATAATTGCCGATACTTTTTCTCTGGCGCAGGAATATAAGATACGTTGAATCAGATTTCCTGTTCCTGAGTATGAACCTTTTTGATATACATTTGCATACAAATCAGAAAAAGAGGTGAGACTGTAATGCGCGAAGAGAGAACTATTCTTGACGGACCAATCACGGCCCTGGCCATGATGTTGTTTCTGCTCGTTTTTTACGGTCTCTTCCCCAAGGTCGCAGAGGTCGCGCGTCCGCTTGACGAACTGCCAACGATCATCAGTTCCGTAGTGCAGTCTACGGGCAGCCTGCTGCCTTCTCAGCCGGCAGAACGTTCCGGCGGTATGCAGGCTGAGCTGCAGAGTCTTGCGTTTGGCGAAAATATTGCATTCATTCCAACGCGCCTTGGTCAGAGAACCACCCCATTCGCTATTTCACGCAACGTTTCTCAGCTCATCAAGGGCGGAAACTTCGCCGCTCTTGCAGCCGGCGCCGCTTTCATGGCCGGTGCGGTGAGCTGTTCGCCGCTTCTCTCAATAGAAACCACTCATATCCGAGAATAATCCTATCCATTGACCTCCAGCACCCGGACGGTTCCTGCAGTGGGTTTTCAGAAACAGCCTCTGCACGGAATTCAGTGTCCCTGCATACCGTCCGTGTCGCTAATATAACAATGTCGTCAATCATCCCGTCCCGAAAATGCGCAGACCGGCAGCCGCGCATATATTTCGGCCGCAGACGGGCTGTCTTCTGCATTCTGCCGGACATAAGAGGTCATCAAAATGCACTGCGAAAATTCTCCTGTTTTCAACGTGGGAATCGACATCGGATCAACGACCATCAAGACGGTCGTTATGGATCGCGCCAAAAATATCGTTTACAAAAGCTACGCGCGCCATTTTTCTGAAATAGAGGCGGCGCTGCGCGGAAATCTGGCTTCTCTTAAGAAAATCGTCGGCGGTCGTGAATTCTCCTTTGCCCTGACCGGTTCGGCAGGCATGGGAGTGGCGCAAAGACTCGGTCTGCCGTTCGTGCAGGAGGTCATCGCCTGCACGGCAGCCGTCAGATCGCTGATTCCTCAGACAGACACGGTCGTGGAGCTCGGCGGCGAGGATGCCAAGATCACCTATTTCGGAGCCGCGCCTGAGCAGCGCATGAACGGCGTTTGCGCGGGCGGTACCGGCTCGTTCATCGACCATATGGCTTCGCTGCTGTCCACAGACGCGCCGGGGCTCAATGCGCTGGCTGAAAAAGGCAGACAAATTTACACGATCGCCTCACGCTGCGGCGTTTTCGCCAAGACGGACATCCAGGCGCTCATGAACGACGGCGCCTCCAAGACGGACATCGCGCTTTCCATCTTTCAGGCCGTCGTGAACCAAACCATCGGCAATCTCGCTCAGGGACGTCCCATCGCTGGCCGCGTGGCTTTTTTGGGCGGCCCTCTGCATTTTTTGCCGGCGCTCAAAAAACGTTTCGTGGAGACGCTGAAGCTCTCGCCGCAGGAGGTGGTGCCGGTCGAGGAAGGCTGTTACTTCGTGGCCATGGGAGCGGCCCTCTCCGATGAAACCAAGGTTATGGACTGTTCCAGACTAGAACGGTGCGCGGCAAACGAGCGCGCCGCCGAAGCTCTCGGCAGCAAACCGGCTGACTTCGTGTTGTTCAGCGATAGAACCGCATACGAGGAGTTCCGCTCTCGCCACGACCGCGACAGAGTCAGGCGCGGAGACCTGAAAAACTATCGCGGGCCTGTCTACGTGGGAATCGATGCTGGCTCTACCACGACCAAGATCGCGGCTGTCGGCAAGGACAAGGAGATCCTTTACACCTCCTACGGCAGCAACCAGGGTTCGCCGCTCAAGACCGTCGTACGCGAACTACGCGAGCTCTACGCGGCTATGGGCGAGGGTTCCTACGTGGCCGGAACTCTCACGACCGGCTACGGCGAAGCGATCGTCAAAGCCGCAGTGCACGCGGATTCCGGCGAAGTGGAGACCTTCGCGCATCTGCGCGCGGCACAGGAGTTCTGCCCAGAGGTCACCTTCGTCCTTGACATCGGCGGTCAGGACATGAAGTGCTTCTACGTGAGGGACGGAGCCATCGGCAGCATCATGCTCAACGAAGCCTGCTCGGCCGGCTGCGGGTCCTTCATCGAAAATTTTGCGCAGGGACTCAAGATGACGGTCGGTGAATTCGCCGCCAAGGCGCTTGAAGCCTCGGCACCGGTCAATCTCGGCACCCGCTGCACGGTGTTCATGAACTCCAAGGTCAAACAGGCTCAGAAGGACGGAGCGTCCGTCGGGGACATCTCTGCCGGCATCGCGCTTTCCGTCATAAAGAACGCGCTTTTCAAAGTCATGCAGCTGAGGGACACGGCCACTCTCGGCGACCATATCGTTGTGCAGGGCGGCACTTTCTACAATGACGCCGTCCTGCGGTCCATGGAGCTGCTGCTCGGCAGGAACGTCGTGAGACCGGACATCGCTGGCCTCATGGGCGCCTACGGCGCCGCCATTCTGGCGCTAGAGGCCGGGACGGAGAAATCATCGCTGCTCTCCGCACAGGAACTCACTGAATTCTCCGTCACGACGAGTTCCTACCGCTGTCACGGCTGCGGCAACCAGTGCCTCGTCACCATGCAGAAGTTTCCAGACGGGGGCCGTTATTTTACGGGCAACCGCTGTGAACGCGGCGCCGGCGGAGAAAAGAAAGACGAACGCAAGGCTCCGAACATATACGCTTTCAAATACAGCCGGCTGTTCGACTACTACAAGCCGGCGGCTCAGGCTCCGCGCGGCAGGATAGGCATTCCCAGAGTGCTCAACATGTACGAGGATTACCCGTTTTGGTTCACTTTCCTCACAAAGCTCGGCTACGAGGTCGTCCTCTCCGGCAAATCCTCGGCGGAGCTTTACTACTCCGGGATGGCCACGGTACCTTCCGATTCGCTCTGCTACCCTGCGAAACTTGTCCACGGACACATTGTCGACCTCGTGAACAGAGGCCTGAAGAAAATTTTCTACCCCTGCTTCCCATACAATATGACAGAGAAGAACACACCTACGCAAAACCACTACAACTGTCCGGTAGTGGCCTCGTACCCAGAAAACATCCGTGCGAACATGGACGTATTGCGCGAGCGCGGAGTGACTCTGCTGCAGCCTTTCCTGCCGCCGCTTGACAACGAAAAGCGCTTCCTGGCCCGCATCACTGAGGAACTGGCGTGCGAAAACATCTCCGGAAAAGAGATAGCAGCTGCCGCCGAATACGCCTGGGCGGAGCTTGAGCGCTACAAGAACGACGTGCGCCATTACGGCCTGAGGATCCTCAGGAAGATCGAACACGAACAGATGCCTGCCGTGCTGCTGGCCGGACGCCCATACCACGTCGACCCGGAGATCAACCACGGCGTGCCTGAGATGATCCAGTCCTACGGTCTGGCTGTGCTTTCGGAGGATGCAGTCGCAGGGCTGCCCATTAAGGACAGAAATCTCAACATCGTCAATCAGTGGAGCTACCATGCGCGGCTCTACCACGCGGCCAGCTTCGCGGCTGAACACGATATCACGCTCATCCAGCTCAGCTCCTTCGGCTGCGGGCTCGACGCCATTACGACCGGACAGGTCAAAGCGATACTCGAGGCCCATCACAAGATATATACGATGATAAAACTCGATGAAATAAACAACCTTGGCGCAGCCCGCATCCGTCTGCGTTCCCTGATCGCCGCCCTCGCGCGCAGGAAACCGGTTGCCTTTGAGGCTCAGAAATCGGCCGAACGTCCGCATTTCACCGAAGAATGCAGAAAGACACACACGATCCTGGCGCCGATGCTGGCCCCCATTCACTTTGCGCTGCTCAAACCGGTGCTGAACAAGCACGGCTACAACGTGGTGGTGCCAGAGATGCCTGACAAGGCGGCTGTGGATCTCGGCCTGCGCTATGTGAACAACGACATGTGCTACCCTGCCATCGTCGTGATCGGGCAGCTGCTGGCGGCGCTCAAATCCGGCAAATACGACGCGGACAATACTTCGATAATATTGTTCCAGACCTGCGGCGCCTGCCGCGCCACGAACTACATGAACGTGCTGCGACAGGCTTTGAAGGACGCTGGTTTCCCGCAGGTACCGGTTTTCGCCTGCTGGGGACTCGAAACGGACGCCTTCAAACTGACGCGCAGCTGCATGATGGATGCGGCCAAGGCGCTCATCTACGGCGATCTGCTCATGAAGGTCAAAAACCGCGTTCAGCCTTATGAGATCGAAACCGGCTCGACCCAGAGGCTCTACGACAATTGGATGAAGCGCTGCACCGACGAACTGAGAGACGGCAGCCTCCGCAAATTCAGGAACAACATCCGCGCCGCAGTAGCCGATTTTGACGCGCTGCCAATCCATGAAGACGAGCGCAAACCGCGCGTAGGAATCGTCGGCGAGATCCTCGTCAAATATCATCCGACGGCCAACAACAACGTGGAACGCGTGCTGATGGAAGAAGGCGCCGAGATCGTAATGCCTGACTTCGTAAACTTCCTTCTCTATCTGGCTTACTGCTCGGTAGGCGAACACAGACTGCTTGAGGATACGCTGGCTCACGCTCTGCTCGCGAAGGGCTTTATACAGGCAACGGAGCTGCTGCGCCGGCCCATGAGAAAAGCCCTCGCAGCCAGCAGACGATTCGAACCGCCGCATGAGATCAAGCACATCGCCGACCTCGCGGAAAAACACGTCTCGCTTGGCAACATCGCCGGCGAAGGCTGGTTCCTGACCGGCGAGATGGTAGAACTGCTCGACGAAGGCGTCAGGAATATAGTCTGCCTGCAGCCTTTTGCCTGCCTGCCCAACCACATCACGGGCAAGGGCGTCATCCACGAGCTGCGCGAAACCAATCCAGGCTGCAACATTCTGGCCCTAGACTGCGACGCCGGTTCCAGCGAAGTCAACCAGCTCAACAGGCTCAAACTGATGCTCTCCGTAGCGAGAGAGAGAAACGACGCCGACAAAGCCACGGCGTAAAAATGTGCCAAACCACACTTCCCTGTAAAAGGCGAGGCCCGTCCTCTCAGCAGGACGGGCCTCGCCGTATATCCACGCAGCGCAGGTTGTCATTTAAGGGGACGGAAGGTATTCTTGCGTCATAATAAACAAAGGAAGCGATGCCATGGATACTTATGTAACGGGCAATACGATCAGAACGCTGCGAGAGCAAAAGAGCCTCACCCAGAAACAGCTGGCCGTCCTGCTCGAAGTCAGCGCCAAGACCGTTTCAAAATGGGAGACCAGACGCGGTCTGCCAGATATATCGTTGCTGGAATCGCTGGCACGAATTTTGGGTGTGTCCCTGGCGTCGCTGTTCTCCGGCGAATTCGCGATCAACAGCAACAAAAGCTGCAACCTGCTCAAAAGTTTTTTCTATGTCTGCCCCGTTTGCGGCAACGCGGTCTGTTCCATAGGCCAAAGCTCTGTCTGCTGCTGCGGTATCACGCTGCCGCAACTTGAGACGGAGGAGCCGGATGAAAAACACCAGGTTCTGTCAATATTTATGCGCACATTGCATTTTGAGCTCGTGAAGTTTCATGCTAGTATGTTAATGTCCATATAAACTCTTATGCTACGCTTGTTCCGTTAACGATTTCATTCTCTTTCAGC
>Ga0163159_1001492_pt1 | contig 22397 bp, 8 predicted proteins | sample BioMet9_FD_108702 | JGI IMG/M metagenome (GOLD analysis project Ga0163159, IMG submission 108702) | Microbial communities from bioreactor (seeded with sewage sludge) at Lawrence Berkeley National Lab, California, USA - Biofuel... | ecosystem: Engineered > Bioreactor > Anaerobic > Unclassified ... | reverse complement strand
CGGTGAAACGCTGCAAGTGACATACACGATCAAGGCCGACGACCAGAACGGCGTTGCGGCGAATGATTATGCAAACGGCGGCGAGGTCAGCACTTCCAACGAACAGACTGTGACCATCACCATCACCGGCACCAACGACGCGCCGGTGCTGACGGCCGCTGCGGCCAGCTTTGCGGAAAACGCCGGCATCGATACGGGCGTCAGCGGCACGGCCGCCGGCACCGTGACGGTGACGGACAGCGACGTTACAGACGTGGTGGCGTCCGGTGTGGTGACGGAAGTCACGGCCTCCGGCGTTACGGCAGGAATTCCGTTCACAGCTGAACAGCTCAAGGGAATGCTGACGCTGACGGCAAACCAGACGGCCATCGACGGGGCGCACACAAGCGGCAATATGAGCTGGAACTTCAATACCACCAAATCTTTCGATTACCTGGCCAAGGGCGAAGAGCTGGTGCTGACGTACAGAGTGACGGCGCAGGACGACTCCGGCACGGCCAGCGACACGGGCGAGACCACCGTGACAGTCACCATCACAGGCGGCAACGATACGCCGGTGATCTCGGTGCAATCAGGCGACTCTGCCTCCGGCACTCTGACAGAGGCAAACGCGCCCCTTACTGGCAGCGACACTCTGACCGTTACCGACGCGGATGTCAGCGATACGGTGCTGACGCCGGTCATCGACAACGTCACAGCGGCAGTCACCGGCCCGCACGGCACTGTGATAGACGCTTCCATTTATACGGACGCGGTTTTGAAGCAGATGCTGACGCTGACTGGCGGCGACACGCTGACGGATTCCGCTGGCGCGAACCACAACATTACCTGGAATTTCAACTCAGGCGTCACGGGACTCGGCACGGCCGGCGCCCAGGCGTTCGACTTCCTGAGGGCCGGCGACACGCTCACACTTACTTATTATATAAAGGCGGCCGACGACGCCGGCGTGAACACTGCTACCGCGGCGGACAGCCTCAGCACCAGCGGTCTGACGCCGATCACCATCACGATCAGCGGCACCAACGACGCGCCGGTGCTCGTTAACGACACTCCGGCGGCCTCCGCGGCCGAGGCTTCGGATTCTGCGGCCGCCTCGCGGCTGCCTGTGACGGACACTGATTTCTACAACCTGCTCGCGAACGATTCGGACGCAGACCAGGGTGCGACTCTCCTGGTGACGCAGGTAGGCACAACAGCCGTCAGCGCGGTTATGACGGATGTGGCAGGCAAGTACGGCACCCTGCACATCAAATCGGACGGCACCTACTACTATTCGCTCGACAACGCGAACGCGACGGTAAACGCGCTGGCGAACCACAGCGGCGGTGCGGCCGAGACGCTGACGGACGAGACCTTCACCGTCACGGTGACGGACGGCGAGGGCGGCACCGGCACAGAGGCTCTGACTATCAACATCAGCGGCGCCAACGATCAGCCGGTCATTACGGTAGTCGGCGCTGACAGAGCGGCTGCTTCCATGTCGGAACTGGGTTCCGGGCTTACGGTCAACGGCACCGACGCGGCCTCCTCCGTAAGCGGCACACTCACGCTGGGAGACGTTGACACCAGCGACGCCGTGACGGTGGAGGGCTCCTTCGTGGGTGTCTCCGGCGCCACGATCGGACTTCCGGACGACTTCAAAACCATGCTGGCGGACATGTTCACAGTCAATAACGGCACCAGCGAAAACTACACGGTGATAGACTCCGTGCACACCAGCGGCGCGATCCACTGGACCTTCGACGCCGGTGCGGAATCGTTCAACTATCTGGCGGCAGGCGAAACGCTGTACATTACCTACAGAGTGACGGCGACGGACAACTCGGGACAGAGCAACAACACGGCCACTCAGGACGTGGTGATCACCATCAACGGCGCCGCCGAGAGCGCGGACGGCATCGCGGTGGACACGAACACCGTCGCGGAGGACGCGGCCGGCTGCAGCGGCAACGTGCTGGCGAACGACGTGACCGACGGCCACGTTTCGCAGATCAGCTGGATCGATTCAAACGGCGGCTCTCATTCGGCGGCGGTAACCGATAAGGCGGCGGACATCGCCAGCCACACGCATACGGCAAACGTCATTTCCATCACAGATTACGCCAACGGCGCGGAAACAGCCATCGGCACTCTGACGATCGAGACGAACGGCGTTTATAAATTTGTGCCGGCCGCAAATTACAGCGGCGTGGTCCCGCAGCTCACCTACGGGCTCAGCAGCGAGAGCGGCGAGACGCTCACAGGGCTGGCGCACAACACGCTCGATATCACCGTCACGCCGGTCGCGGACGCTCCAAAGGTATATAACTCCGCGGTCAGCGGCAGCGAGAACACAACTGTTTCGCTCGGACTTAAACTGCCAGTGGTCAAGGACGTGACGGACCTCAACGGCACGGCGGCCGGCGACCACGCGGAGCGCCTTGGCTACATAGACATCAGGGGCATTCCGGATACGGCGGTCGTCAGAAACGGCGGAACCGCTCTGGAGACCGACAACGGCACGCTGCACATCATCATCAGCGACAAGAGCGGCTATCAGCTCAGCACTCTGACCGCTTCCGGCACCGGCGTCCATACAATGACGCAGGACCAGTTCGCGGCGCTGACCATTCAGCAGTACAACGACAAAGCCCACACTTCCAACTATGCCCACAGCAACATCAGCCTCACGGTCAACGCCGCGAGCTACGAAGTTGACGGCAGCGGAGCGCAGCTGACCGGCATCGAAGGAGCCGAGTCGAGCGCGGCCGTCGCGGTGGATGTGAAGGCTGTCACCGACGCAGCTCCGACGCTGACCATGAACGGCTCGATCGCGCCAGCTGCGCAAGACGAGGCTCACGCCACCTTTGCGATTTCCGGCAGCACGATCTTCACGCCCAGCCTTGCCAACGTCATTGACGCGGATGGCAGCGAGAAAGTCTACTTCCGCATCACGGGCCTCCAGTCCGGCATGAAGATAGGCTACGACGTCAACGGCGACGGCACGGCAGAGACCTATACGGCGGGCGGCAGCGGCGTCGTCAGCATCCCGATAGTGCCCAGCCTCACAAGCGACACCCTGTCGATCAGGGATTTCACAGTCACAACGCCAGAATATTTCAGCGGCACGATCACAAACATCAAATTCGCGCTCGTCACTCAGGACACGGACGCGGATTCCTCCTCGCCGGCAGAAATTGTCTCCACCGCCGACGGCACCCTGACGCTGCAGGTTACGCCGGTGACGGACGTTATCACCGCGCTCAACACGGTGCAGACCACCGGCAAGGAGGACACGCCCATCAGCCTGTCCGGCAAGATCATTCCGCAGACGAACGACGCGGACGGCTCACAGCTGTTCAATGTCAAAATTGACAACATCACGCGAGGTTCGACCATCACATATAACGGCACGGCCTATACGATCGACAGCGCCGACACCAGCGGCGTCGATGTGACTGACAATGGCGACGGCACCTTCAGTGTGACGATCAGCGATTTTGATTCCACAAAGCTGTGGTATCAGGCTCCGCTGGACGCCAGCGGCAGCTTTAAGCTCAGCGTCAGCGCCCAGACCTACGACACGGCTGTGGTGGACGGGGCGACCGTGACCTCGGCTGTCTCCGCCTGGACCACGCCCAAGGACATGTCCATCGTGGTCACCGGCGTGGCGGACACTCCTTCCATCCAGCAGCCGGAATCTATCTCGCTCACGTTTACGGAAGCTCAGGCCGAGGCTGGCGAAATCAAAATCAGTGACCTGGTCGTCAGAACGAGAGACACCTCGGACGGGTCGGAGACAGTCACCGTCAAGCTGACGGGGCTGGGGGCCAAATTCAATCTGGCTGGCGACGACATCGTCTACCTGGGCCAGAGCAATGCGGGCGACGCCGCCACCAGATCCTGGCTTGTCAAGCTCGGCGCCGACATTTCACAGGCCAGTGCCTACGTCACCACGCCAAGCAACTTCAGCGGCGACATCGCGCTCAAGGCCCAGGCTGTCACCAATGAAAAGGACGGCAACTCCAGCGCCTCGGATTACGCGGACGTCACGCTCCATGTGACGCCGACGCCGGAGGCAGCTATCAATCTGTCCGCGACGCTGACGGAGGACGTCCGCTCGCAGCTCTCGTTCGCCGAAGTTTACAAGAACGGCGATACGGATGAAACGCTGGGAGCTGTTTACATCAAGGCCAGCGACGTGGACGGACACGTCAAGATCTTTTACAGCGACGACGGCTCCAGCCGCATCACCTTTGCCGAAGCTGTTACCGGCGGGAAGGAAGGCGTTTCGTCTGTAACTATAGGCTCTGATACATATTACAAGCTCGCAACGGCCGCGCAGTCCCACGTCTACGCGCAGGGAACCAACAACTATTCGACTGACGGCGGGGCCAGCTTCGAGGTCAGGTATGACGTCACCGACTGCAAGAACGCAGACCAGGCTTCCTCGACAGTCGAGCCAGTCACCAAGCAGTTAAGCGGCACTTACGTGCTCACGGTCAACCCGGTCACGGATCCGACCTCGATGCAAAAACTGGATACAGGCAACTACAGCGAGCCGACGGCGACGGATAAACTGAGCGCGGAGGATATAGACGGCATACTGGTCGTCACCTCGACAGGCAGCGGCACCTATCAGCTGAAGGTGACGGTCGATCAGCCCAGCGACCGACAGTCCGGCGAACCGGAACTTGACGGCAGCGAGCACCTGATCCAGCTGGTCGCCAGGGGCGTGCCGGACGGAGTCATTATCACGTCCGCCGGCTGGGTGTACTATGGCAGCGACGGCGGCGCCAACACCGGCATGTGGGTCAAAACATTCACGAATGATAAAATTTTTACGGAATTAAACAATACATTCGAAGAGGATATCAAGTTCACCGTCGATTCCGGCAGCGCCAACCTCTGGTCCCTTAACCATAATCATGCTGCCATCAACGTCACGGCCGTCACCCAGGATGTGGCCGGCACTCTGAAAGGAGCGGAAGTGACAAGCACTTCGGCGGCCACTCACTACCTTGCCATCGATTATGCGTCGGGCGGCGACCCATCAGTCGGCTGGACGGCTTCGGCAATGACAATTACATCTCCGGCAGCGACAATGCAGGAAGACGGAGAGTCCACGACCCTGTCCGGCCTGCTCGCCGCGGCGCTGACAGAAACGACGAAAAATTACCGCTTCACCATAGCGCTTTCCGGACTTAAAGAAGGCACCGTGATCGGCGATGGTGTACACGCCGTTACGGTGGGAGCGGCCGGCACCTATACCATCAGCGGCTACGGCACCAACGCGACCTTGCAGGCTCTGCTTGCCGAAACCAAGGTGACGCTGCCAGCGGACTTTAACGACAAAAACGGCAGCGGCACAGCCATCACAGCTACCTACACGACCTACGGGCAGGCCGGCACTGCAAACACGGAAAATAAGCCGGCGACCGGCACGGCGATCAGCGACTACACGGTCACGCCGGTGACGGACGGCATCGCGCTCGACCTTGCGTCTGCCGCGCCGACGATGGATGAAAATCAGGCCGACGGCAGCGGCTCCATCAGCTTCTCGCTGGGGCTCGACGCCGGTACGGCTGGTACTGCCAGAACTGTGACGGACGGCAGCGGCAGTGAAATTAAAATAGGTGGCGACGGTACCAGCGAGACTATCGTAAACGGCAAGATATACATCAAGCTCACAGACGGCAACAGCAGCGATGCCAACGACCCGATGGCGGGCACCATCACATACGGCGGCGTCACATATTCATCCACAGCCGTCTCCGGCGTGAGCGGCATCGCGGGCGGCAATTACTACGTGGTCGAAGCAGGCACGCAGCCTTTTGAATCAGACAGCTCCGTGACGCTGGCGAACATGACCTACAAGCCGGCTGACTATTATTCCGGCACCATCGTGCTGACCGCCTTCGTAGCAGCGCAGGAGACAGGCGCGGCCAACACGGTGGTCACGCAGGATTCGCTCACCCTGGTCGTCAATCCGGTGGACAGCGCCTACACGCTCACGGCCGCCAACGCGACTGGCAATGAGGATGGCCGCGCAGTTCTGAGCCTTTCCTCGGTGCTGACGGACACCTCCGAAGCGGTCAAGAGCGTGGTGCTATCGGGCTTCCCGATCGACGCCGCCACCGGCACCAGCAACTTCCAGGTTTTCTGCGGAGCCGACGCGGAAAGCGCCGTGCTGGCCTCTAAGTTCTACAATTCCGCCACGCAAACTTACGAATGGTCGATCACGCTCAACTCTGACGGTTCTCTGCCGGCTTACGTCGCCGTGCAGGGGCTCAACAACTACAGCGGCACGCAGAACATCAAGGTCACTGCTCTGCACGGCGAAAGCGGTATCGAGACCACCACCGCCAAAAACTTCGACATCGTTTTCCAGCCGCTGGCCGACGGTCTGGATCTGTTCGCGCCGGATACGGTGCTGGTGGACGGCACCCGCGCGAACGGCCAGGTAGCCCTCAACCTCAACGCCGATATGGTGGACATCGACGGTTCCGAAACGGCCACGTTCACATTCAAGGGCATGGGCGACGGAGTCACCTTCTATGACAGTGGCGCGATGATAACGGCAGAATACGATGCTAGCACAGATACCTACACTATCAGAGACATTGCGCACGACCATCTGGGCAGCCTTACCTTCATCAGTCCTCTGTCCGGTACCGGCACTGTCACGGCCGCGGCCTGGACGGTCGATCGCGCTGAGGGGCTGACGGACAGCGTTTCCAGCAGTTTGACCGGCAGCTTCGCATACCACATCACGCAGCAGACTCCGAACTCCGCGGACAACGTACTGTTCTATCACGGCGGTTCCGCCACCTACAACGGCGCCGGCGTGGACGACAGCGACAAGCTGATCATGCTGGATTATCAATCAACGGCCAACGCGGGCAAGAACGACATCGACTTCAGCTCCGCGACCGCCCCCGTGATCCGCAACATCGAAACGATTGACATGACGACAGCAGGCGGCGACCATACCCTGTACAACCTTTCGATGCAGAACGTGTACGAGATGACGGCCGGCAACACGGCCCACACTCTGACCATCAACGGCGACGCCGGCGATATTGTGAACCTGATCAATTCCGGCGACTTTGCCTGGAGCTCGCCGGAGTTGAGCGGCGGCTATTATAACTACACGTTGACCGGCGATTTCGACGGCAACGAGGATACCACCGAAACAGTGACGCTCAAGATAAGCAGCGGCGTGACGGTCAACGACACGCTGCTGTTCAACACGGCCGGCGTTAACAACGGCTACACCGGCACCGACACGCTGACATTCGGCTCGGCGGATTCCACGGTCGATTTCAGCAATCTGGGCACGGCCACGATCAGCAACATGGAGACGCTGGACGTCACCAGCGGCACCCACACGCTCAGCAACCTGACGCCGACCAGTGTCTACAACATGACGGACGAACTGCACACGCTTTCCATCACCGGCGACGCGGACGACGCCGTGACCCTGACGAATTCGACCGGCAGCTCCTGGGGCACGCCCACGCTCTCGAACGACAGCAGCCATTACACCTATGCGGCCACGGGGGATTTCGACAACAACACGGCTACGCCCGACGAGACGGTCACGCTCAAGGTGGACCGCGCCATTTTCGACGACACTCTGACCTACGCCGCCGGCAAGACGAACGACGGCGGCCTCGGCAACGATACGCTCACGTTCGGCACCGGCAACCCGACCGTCGATTTCAGCTCCAGCAGAGTGAAGATCACGAACATGGAGACGCTGGACCTCACTACCGGCACCCACACGCTCAACAACCTTACGGCGCAAAACGTGCTGGATATGACGGCCGGCAATCCGACCCATGTGGTCGCCATCAAAGGAGACTCAGCCGACCATGTGAACCTGACGGACGTGCTGAGTTCATCAGCGGACGGTTCCTGGAACGCTACGACCTCTGCGTACAATGACGGCACTCACTATTACACAGAGTACTCAGGTTACGGTTCCGACGGAACGCCGGTCACCATCAGGATCGAGGACGAGATAGCGAAGCAGCTGACCACCAAATAGCGCCAGACGCACAGAAAAAGCGGAGAGGCCTCTGAAAGCCAGGGCCTCTCATTTTTTATATTATTGAACATACGATGCTTTTAAAATCTATTGTTATTACGATAGTAGGCTGATTCTAACCACAAGCCGAAGAACGCGTCACCGTATCTTTGTCCGGCGGTGACTCTGCCGTTCCACCACAGACAGCTCGGATTTCGATTTTGAATTAGCTTGAGCCGCTCTGGTCTGAGCAGGAGCATCTCAGACATGGGCATGGAATTACGTTTTAACGGAGTGTTCTATCGGAGAGATTGGCGGCAGATTGAAGCGCAGGTATGGATATGAGGCGGCGTTTTCGTCTGCACATTTGAGACCTGAAAAATTTCTCAAAAATTTTACCTCAAACATGTTGACATGCGCGAAGAATTCGGTATAATAGCTACCGTTGTCGCTGATGCGGTACGGAAGTGGTGCAAGGGCGGATAGCTCAGTGGGAGAGCACCTGCCTTACACGCAGGGAGTCGTAGGTTCGAACCCTATTCCGCCCACCAATGACAACTAGCACGGAGAAGTGGAGCTGTAGCTCAATCGGTTTAGAGCGTCGGCCTGTCACGCCGAAGGTCGTGGGTTCGAGCCCCATCAGCTCCGCCACTTTTTCTAACGTCACTGAGATGGCGGGATAGCTCAGTTGGTAGAGCAACGGACTGAAAATCCGTGTGTCCCCAGTTCAACTCTGGGTCCCGCCACCATAAACATCTTGATAATGCGGAAGTAGCTCAGAGGTAGAGCACAACCTTGCCAAGGTTGGGGTCGCGGGTCCGATCCCCGTCTTCCGCTCCAGTAAATTCAAGGGCTTTCAGCATTTTGCTGGAAGCCCTTTTTTTGTTCACCAGTCCCTTTACCAGGGGCGTTGAAGTCCGTTCACACGTTTCCCGAAAATCGTCTTTTGAGAGCCTTTTAAAAGAATTGAGTTTCCTGTGTCACTGATTTTACCTGTTATTTACACGTATTTGGGACATTTGGGGCTGTTGTCTGATGCGCCGTTCCCAATAGCCTTATTTTGTTTTGACCATCTTGACGGCTGTCTGCACGGCTGTATCGCGAATGCGATGACGGGTGTTTTGGAAAGCAATATTTGAGGTAGCGTTTTGTCATACGGCGCAATGATGAGAGGAAAATATATCCTTGCATCAGCGGCAGGGTGTACTGCGCCGTATTCCCTCTGACGCGGGTGCATTGGATTCCGCAGTTACCGTTTCCGCGCAGAGAGACATTATTACGCAAAGACGGTCCGCTGAAAGGAACTGCGGACCGCTGCGGCAGACTATTGACTTGAGGTCCGGTTTGAAGCGGGGAAGCGGCTTAGGCTTCCTGGTTGATTTTTTGTATGAATTTCACCACGTCAAATTTTTGCGGGCCGTCGTCGAACAGCAGCATTTTGGCCGTCTGGTCGCGGCAGGGAGAGACGCTTACGTTCACGACTTCGTCAGTGAAGCCGAATTCGCGCAGGACGGTCACGTACATCACGGCGCGCTTGTTCATGATCAGGCCGATGTAGGGATACTCGTTCTTCACAACGGCGGTCAGCACGTCGCCGGAACGCGTGATCAGGATGCTCGCGTAACTCTTTTTCTCGACAAAAACAACGTCTTCCATAAAAATACCTCCCGCAGGTTTATATATTCAATGTTTTGCTGCGATTGACGAGAGCTCCTGGGCGTAATAGTCGCCGAAGCTTTTGCCGTTATTCTGCGCCGCAGCATATTTGCGCCAGTCTCGGTGCAGATAGTAGAGCACCAGCAGCTCGCCGGCCAGAGCAGTCAGACAGGCGGCGCAAAGGCCTTCGATGATCTGGCGCGCGTTTCCGCCAGCGCCGAGTCTGTTCTCCAGCAGCATTGCGGCGCCGGTGACGGCCGCGGCGGCTGCGAAAACGGACAGCGTCAGCCGCCAGTTCTTCACGGCACGAAACAATTTGTAACAGGCGTAAATCGCCGCCATCCAGGTCAAAAGGCCAAACGTCATCATCAGCTGAATCCTCCGGATAAGATTGTACGGTAAAACGCGCATAAGTCAAAGAGGTCCGGCCTGATTATGAGGTATGTGAAGCTGGTCTGTATACGGCGGAGAAAGAGGCGGCAAACAGAACTGTCCGATGGCTGGGCAAAAGAGTTATGTATGCTTTTTCCAAAACCACGTTTTACCGTTGTGTTAAACATTAACACAACGGTGTCGGTTCCGTTTTATAAAAATTATAAACATGTATATAGTATTGATGATATCACTGATGACAAGGTATCATGTCGTATTTTGAATTTTGTTTGTTGTGATAGTAATATTGGTCAGACTTTGATCTGACCAACTATCAAGTTCTCGTTTTTTGACCATTTTCGCACAATTTGTGTGTTATAAAGACACACAGTCATTACACATACGTCTGACTCACGTCTGCGGCAAGAAATTTCACACTAGCTTTGTAGACCGGCCGCACGCACATTCAACCGTACTGTAAAATTTCATGTCTTAAGAGTCATGTATGTTTGCAGTACGGAGAACAGTTTCTGCGGGACGTCAGCGGTTATTGCCGGATCAGGTTTGCGATGGCCGAGTACAGCTTTTCCGGTGCGATGGGTTTGGCCACGTGGGCGTTCATGCCTGATTCAAGACATTTGCGCACGTCGTCGGCGAAGGCGTCAGCGGTCATGGCCACGATCGGCACGCTTTTCGCGTCCGGCCTGTCCAGCGCCCGTATGGCCCGGGCTGTTTCGTAGCCGTCCATCACTGGCATGCGGATGTCCATCAGCACGACGGCATATGCTCCCGGTTCGCTGTTGGCAAAGGCCTCGAGGCCCTCCCTGCCGTTGGCGGCGATGGCTACGGAGGCTCCTTTTGCCTCCAGCAGCGTTCTGGCTATTTCCTGGTTGAGTTCGTTGTCCTCGCAGACTAGAATTTTTTTGCCGCTCAGGTCCACGTCGGAACTGATGCCGGTATTTTCGGCGGCGGCCGCTTCGTCTGCTTCGGCGAAATGAAGCCGCACCGTGAAAGTGGTGCCCTGGTCGCGGACGCTTTTCACGTCGATAGTGCCGCCCATCAGATCCACCAGCCGCTTGACAATGGAGAGGCCCAGCCCTGTGCCGGTGGGGCCGGTCCCATGCCGCTGTTCCTGTGAAAAGGGTTCGTAGATGTGGGGCAGGTAATCTTCCGAGATGCCGATGCCGTCGTCGCTGATCACCAGCAGGGAATCGGGCGAGGGGGAGTCCTCCGGTTCGTTGCGGAGCAGCATGTGCACGTGTCCGCCGACCGGCGTGTATTTGACGGCGTTGGAGAGCAGGTTGAGAAAGATCTTCTGCACGTTGAGGCGGTCCAACATAACAGTACGGCTGCGCATGTGGGAGAAATCAGTCGTAAAGGAGACTCCTTTGGCCTCGGCGGCGGCTCTGATGGGAGTCGTGATGGATTCGAACAGTTCAGCGTCGGTAACCGGTTCCAGCTTCAATTTCAGTTTGCCGCTGTTGGCCTTCGAGAGCGTCAGCGTGTCGTTGATCAGTTCCAGCAGCAGCGAGCCGGAGAGCTTGATCTTGGCAAGGCAGTCCTTGACCTCGGGCGAAGCATCCTTGGCGCGCGCGATGTCGGCGAAGCCGATGATGGCGTTGAGCGGAGTCCTCATGTCGTGGCTGATGTTGCTGAAGAACTGGTTCTTTTCCTCCACGCCCTTCTCCAGTGCTTCGAGCTGCGTCTGCCTGCGTTCAGCCGCCGCGCGGGCGGCCGCCAGAGCGGTTTTTTCATGCTGTCTGCGCACCAGCACCACGATGGCGAAGAGCAGCAGTACCGCCGCCGCAGCAGCGGCCAGCGCGCCGCCCAGCAGGATGGTGACAGGAATGCGGTCGGCCACGGAGCGGAGCGAGTCGTCAGGCAGCGTGTTGGTGCTCAGGATGCCCTCATAGGAATTGCCGGAGGTGGCGATCGCCTTGTCAAGGATGGAACGCAGCAGCGGATTGTCCTGCCGCACTGCGATACAGGCCTCCCAGGCGCGCAGAGGCATCGGCACGACGGCGTAATCCGAGGAACGATGCTGATTCATGAGCCAGACTGACTTTGGCAGTTTGCAGATAATGGCGTCTACGGTGCCGTTATTGAGGGCGCCGAAGGCCCCGTCCAGGTTGCTGAAGACTTGGAGCCGAGCCTGCGGCTCGACCGTGGCCATCTGTTTGGCGACATAACTGGCGCAGCTGCGTATGAGCCCGTAAACGCGGGGCTCGGCGCTGCCGGCGCGCGTGATGCGCACGTAGCCGTAACGCGCGTAGGCTCTGGTCACGGCCAGTCCCTGCCGGTAGGTGTCTACTATTTCCCTCTGGCACATGCCGGCTGCGTCCGCTTTGCCGTCTGATACCATCGCAAGCGTCTGTACAAGCGAATCGCAGGGAACAAACGAGAACTTCAGCCCCGTAGATTCCGAGAGCCGGGCGAAATAATCCGGCAGCGCGCCGCTCAGGCTTCCGTCTCTGCCGGCGCGGGAGAAGGGCGTGTCATTTTTCACCAGCGCTACTTTTATCACTTTGTTGGCGGCGATATACGCCTTTTCCCGTTTTGAAAACACGCTGGCTTCCAGCGGTCCTTTGTCGAAGCATTTGTCGTACAGTTTGCTGTCATAGAGCGGATCCTGCACGTGCAGCGCGTTCATGGCTCCGTCGAACGCGGCTTTCAGATCGCGGCGTTTTCTGGAGAAGACAAAGTAAAAATCCTTAGCTTCAATGTTCATGATGCTGTGATAGCCATTTCTGGCGCCGCTGCCGGAGAAGATCGCGTCGTTCCTGCCGTCCGCCACCGAGGCATAGGCTTCTTCATAGCTGCGATACTCAGTCAACTGCGGCTTGATGCCGTAATTGGCGCAGAACCTGTCTAAGATAATGTTGCCAGCGTTGTTCATCAGGCGGGCGATACGCAGCTTTCCAAGCGCGGCGACTTCGTCGTAGTCGAAACGGTCGTCGCCCTCGCGCATCAGCACGGAACAGCTGGCGCTGCCGATCCCTTTTTCCGAAAACAGCAGCAGCCTCTCGCGTTCCGGCGTCTTTATAAAGCCCATCGTCATATCGATGCTGCCGCTCTGGAGAGCCGCCATGCAATCCTTCACGGAGTCCATGTCCCTGAACGTGATCTTCAGCCCCAGGCGCTGGGCGATTTCGTAAAGATATTCAACCTCGTAGCCCTGATATGAACCGTCCGGTCCCTTGGAGAAAAAGCCCGGATCCTCTATATAGCCGACCACCACTTCACGGTTCCCGTCCGAGGTGCTGGGCAGCTGGCCGGCGGCTGAAGGCGAAGCCAGCAGAACCGCGATAAAAACAAGAATTACAAAGCGCCGCCAAAAATTCATCGCCGAACCCCCTGTGCAGGAAAATTAAAGATAAGGAATTTTTATAAAACCGCAGTCATTATAACCCCATATCCGCAGTTTCGCACGTGGCTCCGCTCGCAACGTCAGTTTCTTGCGCGGCGGCTGACCACATTTTCCCGCTCGCGTCTGTTCGCGTGTGGTTCTGTTTACAAGTCTGATATTCCGTTATGCCGCTGCAGCGGCAGACCATTAAAAAATAAAAACAGGCGGCGGCCGCGGGAGAAGCTTATCCGGCGGCCGCCTTTTGCTGTGCGGTAAATTTTCAGGCCTGCAGCGTCATGTATTTCTGCAGCACCGAGAACAATTTTTGCGGGTCGATAGGTTTGGTGACGTAGTCGTTCATGCCGGCTTCCCTGGCTTCCATGATGCTTTCTTCAAAGGCGTCGGCCGTCATGGCGATGACAGGCACGGTTACGGCGTCCGGCCTGTCCAGCGCGCGGATGGCCCTGGTTGCCTCGTAGCCGTCCATCACAGGCATGCGGATGTCCATCAGCACGGCGTCGAAATATCCGGCGGCGGAGGCGGCGAATTTGGCCAGCCCTTCTTTGCCGTTTTCCGCGGTTTCCACCAGGATGTTTTTGTCCTTCAGCAGCATCACGGCGATCTCCGTGTTCATATAGTTGTCCTCGCAGAGCAGCACGCGTTTGCCGGCCAGAGTGCCGCTGATGGCAGCGTCATCATGCTTTTGCGCCTGACCGTCCTGCACTTCACGGATCGGCAGCGAAACTGTCCAGCGCGTGCCCTTGTGCAGCTCGCTCTCGACTTCTATGGTGCCGCCCAGCAGATCGACGTAGCGCCTGACGATAGAGAGACCCAGGCCGGTGCCGGGAGTTTTGACGGATTCTGAGCGTTTTTCCTGCGAGAACGGCTCGTACATGCGCTCCATGAACTCCTTGCTCATGCCGATGCCCGTGTCCTCCACGATCAGGCTGAAGCAACAGTCTTTGGGAGTAGTCGGCAGTTTTTTGAGACTGACGGAAACCGTGCCGCCCTCAGGCGTGTATTTTATGGAGTTGGAGATGAGGTTGAGGGCGATCTTCTGTGCCTTGAGCTTGTCGCACCAGACTGGCACCGTGTTGTCATATTCAAAATCGGTGGTCAGACGCAGCCCCTTCAATTCGGCCGACGGACGCAGCGCCGTCACCACAGCCGGGACGAGGTCGTCCGGCATCACGGCCTCCGGTTCCGGCACGGCTTTGCCGCTCTCGATGCGCGAGAGCTCCAGCGTGTCGTTGACGAGGTCCAGCAGCAGTTTGCCGGAAGCGTCGATCTTTTCCAGATACTGCTGTTTTTTCTGCACGTCCTGTTCCTTCAGAGCAAAGGAGGTGAAGCCGAGCACGCCGTTCAGCGGCGTGCGCAGGTCGTGGCTCATGCTGGAGAGGAAGGTGGATTTCGCCTCGTTGGCGCGGTCGGCCTCAAGTCTGGCGGCCTCGATCCTGCGCAGCTGTTCCTGGTCGCGCTCGAAAGCCGTTGTCACATCCGTGCGGGTGATAAGGATGACTTTTGCCGTTCTGTCAAGCCAGACGCAATCCGTCTGCTTGCAATGCAGTCCGCCGTTCTCCTCGCGGCGGTAGGTCGCAGTGTAGCGCGGCGCTGCTTCCAGCCCTGCCAGAATGTTCTCGAGCGCCACGGAAGCGTCAAACTGCGCCCGTTCGTCCTCGTTGACAAAGTTTTTCCGCACGTACTCGCAGCAGTCGCGGTAAGGCATTTTCTGCCGTTCTCCGGTGAAGACGATGCTCGGCGACTTTTTGATGCACTCGAACTGTCCCGTTGCTGCATAGATGAGCCCGATATAATCGAACGCTTCCTCGGAGATCCTGCTCATGACATTTTCAATCAGCTTGTGCGCGGTGATGTCGTAGGCGTAGGAGAAAAGCTCCAGATCCCCGGTCTCCGGCATCATGTAGACGTGGGCGGTCATGGAGACCCAGATGGGATCCTGCCCCTCCACGGTGCGGCAGTATCGCAGCGTAGTCTGCATCTGACCCCGCTGATAACGGCGGATCAGGTTTTCGCGGCTGAGCTTGTTTTCTATCTCCCGGCGGTCGGCCTCGCTGTAGGAGAAATTGAGCATGCCGCTGTACGCCTCGTCGTAGGAGATGCCGGGCCTGAACGTGTAGATTTTTTGCCTCACGCTGCTGTCATATTCCAGCACCAGATTCTGCGAGAGGTTGTAATGTCCCTTCGCGATCAGGCTCTCGTCGCTGTTGTGGCGCAGGTACTCCATCTCGCGGCGGTAGCGCTCTTCCACTTTTTTCTCGGCGGTGACATTATGGGCAATGCCGTAGGCCAGCACTGGCCGACCCTCTTCATCGCACACCACATGATAGGATTCCCTTGAACAGTGAGGCTCCAGACCAGACTGCCGCTGGTACCAGACCTCGCAGGAGGCATCGCGACCCGCCTCTATTTCACGGAACACGGCCAGATATTTTTCACGGTCCTCCGCCTCCACAGTAGGCAGGGTGCTTTCCGGCGCATTTTCAAACACCTGCGGCCAGCCGAGTTTCTTGCATAGTGCGACGGTCGCTGCGTTGTCTCCCATGATGATGCGGCGTCCCGTAATATCGTAGGTCCACATGGCGATCTGCATGGCGTCCACCGTGCGCTCGTAAAGCTGCCGGCTTTCCTGGAGTTTGTTTTCGGCCTGCTTCATCTCGTCTATGTTCGTATAAACAAAATAGGCTATTTCCAGCTCGGCGGACACAGTCTCGATGGTGCCGCGCACGCCGCCCCAGTAATAATTCCCGTTCTTGTCGCGGAAGCGGTACTGGTTTACCGTCAGCTCTTTGTCTTTTAGCAGGCGGATAAAATCCAGGCGGTATTTTTCGCGGTCGTCTGGGTGGAGACAGCTGGCAAACGCCTGCAGTTCAACGTCCTTGTTTTCGCCGACGGGCAGATCGACGCGTTCGCTGAAATAGCGGTTGAGCTGCATCGTCTTGTCGGGCGCGCCGTTAACGATGCGCAGCGCGCTGAGGCCGGAGGGGACGCTGTCGACCATGCGTCGCAGGTTAGTCCTCTGGACCTCCAGAGCCGCTTTCTTCTGCAGTTCGATCTCGGCCAGCTCAAGTTTCTTCTGCGCTTCGATGATGTCCGTGATGTCGCGGTAGACGGCGTACAGATGCTGCGGCTGCGAAGCTCCTCCTGCCGCGGCCAGCGAGGCGGCGCCGCCGATCCACGCGGAGCCGCCTTTTGTGGGTATGCGCATATTCAGCGTAAAGGTCTGCCGGCCTTCCGCAATGGCCGCGGCCGCCGAACTGCCCAGCGATTCCAGTTCTTTGCGGTATTCGCCGACAAAATACGCCTTCATGTCGCGATGGAAGAGCCGTTCGTACTCTTCGCGAGAATAGCCGATCATGCGGCACATGGCGTCGTTGTACTCGATGATGGAATAGTCGGAGAGGTCTATTCTGATAATGCAGACCTCGCTGGTGTTCATCAGCAGGTCATGGTCCTCGATCCGCTTTTCAAGCTCGTTCTTGAGCCGTTCGATGTCCTCCTGCTGGCGCGCCTCCGTAGTGACGTCCTCAAAGCTGCCGACCAGCCCCACGATCCTGCCGCCGATGACCAGCGGGCTTTTGCTGGCCACGATGTCGCGGTTTTCACCCTTCGCCAGGCATTTTCCGCGTACGCGGCAGGTGCTGGCGCCGTCGCGCAAAATGCGCAGCTCGTCGTTTTTATAAGGGTCCGGGTCCGTATGCCAGCCCATCTCCTCGTCATTCTTGCCGAGGATGGCACTCTCGTCCTTAAAGCCGTAATAGTCAAGGAACGACTTGTTGGCACCCAGGAAGCGGCGGTCTGCGTCCTTCCAGAAGATGGCGGTGTGGGTCGTGGAAAGTATATTTGCCAAAAGCGTGTCATGCCTCAGCCTGTCGGCAGCCGCCTCGCGGCGCAGCTCTGTCTCGTCCTGTACGTCGCTTAAATATGCGTAGAGCAGATACGAGCCGTCCGGCTGCCTGACGAGGCTGCCATTCGCGGAGATCCAGCGGTAATCCTCTCCGCTGATCCTGATGCGGTAAACCGCCTCATAGAGGCCTTCGGGATTCAGACAGGCGCTCTCGAAGTTGCGGCGCAGTTTTGCAAAGTCCTGCGGATGGAGATAGCGGGACATAAGATCGCTAAAAGGAGCGCCGAGCGATTCGCGGCTTGCATGCAGCAGACGGCACAATCCGGCCGAAGCCGCGAGGAGGCGGCTGATTCCCCTGCTGACGTGAAACACGCAGAAGGGGACAGGCAGCTTTTCGTAAGCCAGCAGTTCTTCCCTGGTCAGTGATTTGCCGGAACCGCTCATTTACAGCCACACGCCCTTTCATTACGGCCGCGGAAGGCGGCCCTGGCTTCAAACACCTTGCTAAGTTCTTCATAAAGCCGCTCCGGAACTACCGGCTTGGCCAGATAGCCGTTCATGCCGGCGTTTTTGGCAAGCTGAATGCTTTCTTCAAAGGCGTCCGCGCTCAGCGCGATGATGGGGATGGAATCTGAGTCCGCCCTGTCCAGAGCCCTCATCGCACGGGTTGCTTCGCAGCCATCCATCACCGGCATGCGGATATCCATCAGCACGGCGTCGTACCAGCGGGCGGGGGAATCTTTGAATTTGTTCAGGCCTGCGGAGCCGTTTTCGGAGCAGTCTACGGAGACGCCCCTGTTTTCCAGCAGCGTCACGACTATCTCCCTGTTAAGCAGGTTGTCTTCGCAGAGCAGCACGCGTTTTCCCTTCAGATCGACGTCTGTCTGCCGGGACTGAAACTCGGCCTCCGGCTCGACAGCGATCGTGACCGGCACTTCGATCTCAAAGCGGGAACCGGCGCCTGGCTTGCTGTGCACTGTGATAGTGCCGCCCATCAGGTTCGCAAGCCGTTTGACGATGGCGAGGCCCAGCCCCGTGCCACCAACGCTTCCGGCCTCCGGACGGTTTTCCTGTGTGAACGGCTCGTACATTTTCCGCATGAACTCTTCGCTCATGCCAATGCCGGTGTCCTCTACCACCATGCGGCGGTTGCGGCCGTTCTGCGGCGGCTCGATCGGCTCCACGCAGGCGCGCACGGCGCCGCCGGCCGGCGTGTACTTGATGGCGTTGGAGAGCAGATTGAGCCAGATCTTCTGGAATTTCAGCTTATCGACGAAGATGTATCTGTCCGGGGTAGATGCGAAGACGAGTTTGACGCCCTTCGCCTCCGCAAAGGGACGCAGAGACTCTACCACAGCCGGACCTACATCCGCGGTCGACACCGTCTCAGGCGTCACCGCCGCCTTGCCGCTTTCGATGCGCGAGAGCTCCAGCGTATCGTTGACGAGGTTCAGCAGCAGATTGCCGGAAAATTTTACTTTCTCGAGATATGACTGCTTTTTGGCCGGATCGCTTTCCTTCAGCGCAAAATCCGTGAAGCTCAGCACGCCGTTGAGCGGCGTATGCAGATCGTGGCTCATGGTGGACAGGAACGTAGATTTTGCCTCGTTGGCGCGGTCGGCCTCGGCCAGCGCCTGCTTCATCTGCGCAAGGCGCTTTTGCTCCTGTTCGTAGGAATCCGTGATGTCGGAGCGAATCACCAGAATATCGCCGCCCGGCCGTTCGAGCCAGCAGTAGACGAGACGCGAGCAGACCGCTTTACCGCCCGTCGTTCTGAAATAAGTCACCGACGCCTGTCCTGTGTTTTTGAGGTATTCCAGGATACGGCTGATGGAGACGACCGAGTTGAAATATTTCAGCTCTTCGGCGTCGCTGAACATCGAACGCACATAGTCGCAGCACTTCTCGTAATCGAGCAGCGCGCCTGTCTCTCCGTAATTTATCCAGGACCTGCGGCTCACGAACTCGAAGGCCTGTTTCTCCGGATGGATGATCCCTATATAGTCGAAATTCTCGTGTATAAGCCTTTGCAGCACCAGCTCGCCGCGCTTGCGCGCGTTGATGTCCATCGCGTAGGTGACGCCTTCCACGTCGCCCGTCCTGGGGTTGCGCATCATAAACAGCAGCCCCTCGCGCCAGCGGCGCTCGCCGTCCCCCCAAACGGAGGGGTACTCCAGCGAGACCTTTTCCGTTCCCTTTGCGAACGCGTCCAGCAGCGCTTCGCGGTTGAACTTGCGGAAATACTCCTCCTTGATCGCTTCATCGTCGATCAGCCGCGAGACCGTCTTAAAGAAATCGTCAGCGGGGCCGGACTGCCAAATCTGCCGCGCGGCCGCCGTAGGGTTCTCTTCCTGTTCGCAGCTGTTCCTGGTCAGGTTCAGGCGATAGGTGCCGAGAGAATACAGGTGTGATTTGCCCAGCTCTTCAAAGGCCAGGCGGTATTTCTCCTCCTCCTGCTTCTGAGCCGTGATATTCTGGCCGAAGCAGTAGACGCCGAGCTTGCGGCCGTCACCGTCAAAAATTGCGCTCGCTACCGCGCGCTCGCACTGAGGCTGCGCCTGTTTTGGCAGCTGAAAGCGAAATTCACAGGAGCCGTGCGTCGCGCCGTTGTCGATATCCCGGTACATGCCGATAAAAGCGGCCCTGTCGCGAGGATCGACAAACGGAACCAGCGAATCCGGCACGTTTTCGATCACTCTGGGAACGCCCAGTTTTTCGCAGATCTCTTTGGTATAGCCGTCCCAGAGCATCACCGCCTGGCGCTTTTCGGCGACGTAGTTCCAGACGATCAGCTTTGCTTCCTCCATGGCGTCTGCGTACATTTTGCGAAAGCGTTCCGTTTCCAGCTCGGCGTTCTTCTCCGCCGTAATGTCCTTGATATACACCAGCATGGCCCTGTGTCCGCACCAGGAGATGAACCGCCTCGTCAGCCGCTCCCATTTGTCTGTCTGGCTGTCGAAGCGCACTTCCTCGCAGCAATTCCCTTCCTGCTGCTGCTCCCTCATTACGCAGCCCTCGCAGGGGGCGTCCAGGCCGTGCAGGAAACCGTGGCATGTCTGGTCCAGCAGGCTTCTCGTCCTGCCGGCGCCGTCAGCCGCCGCCGGCTCGTTTGCATAGAGAATGTCGAAGCTGTCCCTGTCGATCACCAGTGTCTTGCGGTCGGAGGCGTCCAGAATTTGCTGATAGATGCCGCCCTCGGCCGTCATATTGGCGAACAGCGCGAGGATCAGCGGGCGGCCTTCCAGCAGGCCGCAGACGTGAGCGTGGACATGCACCCACTCGAACCCTTTTTTATTGTGAAACACGCGGTAATAGTAGTCGAACGGTTTACCCGTGCGGAGGCAGTCCGCAGTCGCCCTGCGCAGCCCCGGCCTGTCGCCCGGCAGAGTCAGATCCATAGCGTCGCGCTTCGTTATCTCCAGGTATTCCTCCCGCGTCATATTCAGCAGGGCGGGGATATTCTCGGAAAGATAGAGCGTTTCCAGCGAACCGTCCTCGCCAACGTGGTAAATGGCAGAGTCGGTCGGCGCGAAAGCGGTAAAATGCGTCAGCATTTCCTTTGTCATGTCCATTACTTCCAGCCTCCGAACCAAATTGGGCTCATACTTTATTTCCCGGCGGTCTGACGCCGCTTGCCGATCGCTTCGGCCAGGGCTGCGTAAAGAGCGCGGGGCTAGACCGATTTGGTTACACAGCCGTCCATCACCGGCATGCGGATGTCCGTCAGGACGGCGTCAAACCAGCCGTCGTTTATGTATTTCAGCGCGACCCGGTCGCCGGTCACGTCGCAGACGCCGTCGCCAGTGGGTATGCTGTTCAGCGCGTCATAATCCGTGATGGGAAAAGCTCCCTGCGTCGTTTCAGACATCTGCTTCAATCCTCCCGCAGTTCTGTCAGCACCCTGCCTGAGACGGGCTGTTTAAGCCGCGGCAATGCCGCTGTTGGTCCTGTTTTGATATCAGCATCAGTTCCATTTGCCGCACATATTTTTTCACAACTGTCCGGGGATCAAAGATCTCGTGCAATGTTCTGTCGCACATGGCGTATGCGACCTGTTCCCGGACGCCCTGCAGCGCCAGCATGATCGTCTTTACGTCAACCAGCTCAGTTTCCGTTGATTGCGCAATGGAGCCGTCCAGAGCCCCTTTCTCGAAAGCGCTCTGCAAAAGCTTCATGACATGCAGCCAGTTGCCGGTCAGCGGCTGCGTGCCGTCTTTTTGGGGGACACGGCTTATGATATGCTGCATCTGCGCGGTGCAGAAAACGACCTTGTGATGCAGCAGCGCCGTGTCCAGCGCCGCTGTCACAATAGCAATGACCTGTTCGGCGCCGTTTTTGCCCTGATACTGCTCCGATTCAAAAAATATGTTCATTTCCTCCAGCTCGCAGGCATAACAGTTGTTAAGCACCGCCGCGATCAGATCGATTTTTGTATGAAAATAGTTCTGTACGGAACGCAGAGTAAGATCGGACTTCCGCGCGACCATTTCCACAGAGGTGTTCTCGACGCCGTGGGCGACAAACAGCTTTAAAGCCTGACTTAAAACGGCTCGTATATTCTGTTGGCGAACCTGTTCGTTTGACATGCGATTGCCTCGCTTCTTGCATATTTCGTAAATAACGAAATATCCCGGGCAATATTTTAGCACTTAATATGAAAGCATCAAACTAAACTGTAAAAAAATTGTGCGGTAATATAACAATCGGCGGGTAAATGCGGCGCATGAAAGCGGACCAGATGCGACAGGCGGGACCGCGGCCCACACACATGACGGGACCAGAGAGACGGCGGCGGAATTTTCGAAACGTCGCACGTCTCATTCGCTGCCTGAGCCTGCGATGGCGCCGTTTGCGGCTCCCGAGCGGCGGTGCTGCTGTCCGGATGGCGCTGACGGTCAAAAATTGCGGAGTTATTGTTTTAAACAGCCGTTTTACTGTGACGCGCCTTGACGAGCGTATGGAAAAGCTTTTGCGGGTCCACTGGTTTGGAAATGTAGCCGTCCATGCCTGCTTCACGCGCGCGGCGGGCGTCCTCGTCGAAAGCATCGGCGGTCATTGCGACAATCGGCACGGTTTTGGCGTCCGGTCGCGGAAGCGCGCGGATTTTGGCCGTGGCGCCGTAGCCGTCCAGAACCGGCATGCGG
>Ga0163159_1001482_pt1 | contig 22492 bp, 19 predicted proteins | sample BioMet9_FD_108702 | JGI IMG/M metagenome (GOLD analysis project Ga0163159, IMG submission 108702) | Microbial communities from bioreactor (seeded with sewage sludge) at Lawrence Berkeley National Lab, California, USA - Biofuel... | ecosystem: Engineered > Bioreactor > Anaerobic > Unclassified ... | reverse complement strand
TGGCAGCCAGTTTTGAGCAATTTCGAGTTTTGTTTTCATTTGTATTATGAAAAGTTATTTTTTGTATAAGAAATAAAATAAATATATTATTTATTAATTACTCTGAATTTTTAGGAATAATTATTTTATGAAAATAAAGCACAGGCTTATAACCCTGAAAGAACTTTTACATAGTTTTGCTTTCAGGGATGTAAGGGTTCTTATAGCTGCTTTTATACTTGTTTCAGCAAGCTGGATATTTATAGCCATAGCAGATGAAGTAACTGAAGGTACTACACAAAATTTTGATGAATGGGTGCTTAAGGCAGTCCGTGATGCCCGGAATACAGAAATACCGCGCGGGCCGGAGTGGTTTCCTGAATCAGTAAGGGATATTACTGCGCTTGGCAGCGGTATGGTACTTGCCCTAATTACTCTTTCGGTAGCAGGTTTCCTGGTTTTAAGAAAAGACTATAAGCTTCTGCTTTTACTTTTGTTCGCGGTTATTGGAGGCGCCCTGCTTGATACTGCATTAAAGGATTTTTTTGCAAGGGAAAGGCCTTCTGTTGTACTGAAACTTATGCCTGCAACATCATTTAGCTTTCCAAGCGGACACTCTATGATGTCTATGGTTGTTTACCTTTCACTGGGGTCACTTATTTCCCGCATTCAAACAAGAAGGCGCGTAAAAATTTATATTATCTCCCTGGCATTATTTTTTTCACTGATAATTGGTTTAAGCCGCATATACCTTGGGGTTCATTATCCTACTGATGTTCTGGCGGGCTGGTCTATGGGACTTGCGTGGGCAACACTTGTCTGGTTTGTTGCGTGGTATATTCAGCGGCGAAGCGATAAGGCCGAAACAGTATCAGAGTAATATTATTACATGGGCGGTTTTGCTGTTTTCGATATTACCTGTTTCTTTATCCCTCATTTAAAAAGGAGGAAACATGAAAATAGAAAACCCATCAAAAGTAATAAGAACATATACACAAAAAATAAAGGGCACTCCTGCACAAATTTTCCCTCTGCTTTGCCCTGTACGAGAAAAAGACTGGATAGACGGCTGGGACCCGGAAATAGTATATTCAGATTCTGGTATAGCTGAAAAAGACTGCATATTTGTAACATATATAGGGGATAAAAAGACAGTCTGGGTTATTACCAGCTATGAACCGGATAACAATTTTATTGAAATGATACGCTATAACGGGGATACACTTATTGTGAAGTTATCTGTCACAATTAGCGAAACTGAAGCAGGTTCAGATGTAAATATAACATATACTTATACTGCGGTTAATAATGAAGGCAAAAAAGAGATTGAAGCTTTTACACAGCAATATTATGATAATTTTATGAAAGAATGGGAAGCAAATATGAATTATTACCTCATTAACGGAAAATGCAGAAAAAAATAACATCACTTAACTGCGCCACCCAAACAGGTAGTAGCAACTGAATTATTTTATAGGCATTTTAATCTTGCATTATTGCGGCCGTATTTATAAAGTAAAAATCCGGGTAAATGAGCGGGCTTATAAAAAATATATTTGTCGTTCTGGCTGTTTTGCAGCTAAGTATTTTACTGCATGCGCAGTCACATGAGTATTCATTTGAAAAACTCTCTATTGAAGAAGGGCTCTCGCAAAGCAGTGTTTACTCTGTATTTCAGGACAGCAAGGGTTTTTTGTGGGCAGGTACTGCAAACGGCCTTAACAAGTATGATGGTTATGAGTTTACTGTATTTAAGCATGACCCTGAAGATTCGAACTCAATTTCCAGCGATATGATTTATTGTATAACTGAAGATAAATATGGAAACCTTTGGATTGGGACAGAAAATGACCTGAATAAGTATGACCCGGTAAATAATAAATTTACCCGGTGTCTTTCTATTACTGATTCTCACGATTTGCCTAACAGTAAAACAATTATGTCTGTTGCTGCTGATAAAAATGGTATAATCTGGATGGGTACACAGGGGGGCGGGCTTGCAAGTTATAATCCATATAAAAATAAAGTTAAATGGTATAAGAGCAATCCGGGGGGAGATAATAATGGTTATGGTTTTGTAAGATGTGTGCGGATTGATAACTGTGGCAAAGTCTGGCTGGCAACACAAGGGGGGCTCTCACGCTATACTCCTGAAACAGGTAAGTTTACCAATTACAGGGAATCATTCCTGAAACAAAATCCTTCGCTTAAAAAAGAAGTATATGCACTTATTCAGGGCAAAGACGGATGTATATGGTTTACTGATGACAGCGGCCTTAACCGGTACGATGAATCGAAAGATGAGCTCAGGTCATATCCTTTTCCTGGAGGTGAATTATACAGGACGTGGGTTTTAAGTGAGGATTCAAAAGGAAGCATCTGGCTTGGTACTTCATACGGCTTGCTTGTATTCAATATGAAGACGCACAATTTTGATGTGATAAAATCTGATCCTGCAAAACTTCATGCCATTTCAGACAATACGATCCTTACAATACTTGAAGACCGGGGAGGTGTTATATGGATAGGTACACTTGCCGGCGGATTAAACAAATACACAGGAAATAAAAATAAATTCAGGCATTTTAAACATATACCGGACGATAAAAACTCAATTACGCCCGGGCTTATTTATGCAATACATGAAGACAGAGCCGGAAATTTATGGGTTGGTACTACTGATGGCCTTAACAAGATTGACAGAAACGGAAAGGTTACCAGGTATACCAGCACCCGCAATGATAAAAAAACCCTTAGTTACAACAGGGTTACAGGGATAGGTGAAGACAAAAACGGGGATTTATGGATAACAACCCAATTTGGTTTTAACAGGTATAACCGGAAAACAAATGATTTTACACGTATCCCGGTTGATACTTCAAAGAAAAATATTCTTGTGGCAAATTCACTTGCTCATATTTATATAGATGATACCGGTATAATATGGATAGGAACATTTAATTACGGCCTGCTTAAGTACAATCCTTCAGAAAATAAATTTACCCGGTACTGTTATGAAGAAGGGAATAGAAATTCAATTACTTCCAATTATATAAACTGTATTACTGAAGATAATAATGGTAACCTGCTGCTTGCAACAGGACACGGCCTGAATATATTTGATAAAAATTCAGGCAAAGTAACAGAGGTATATAAAAGCGGCAAAAAATACAGCAGCCTTAATGTTGACCAGGTTCTATATGTTTATTCTGATGAAGATGGGATAATATGGCTTGGTACCTACGGCGGCGGGCTAAATAAACTAGACAGGAAAAATAAAACTGTTCAGTATTATTCTGAAAAAGAAGGACTGCCTAATAATGTTGTTTATGGCATGCTGCCGGATGAGACCGGTAACCTGTGGCTCAGTACAAATAAGGGGCTGGTAAGGTTTAAAAAATCAACCGGTAAAATGAGAGTTTATGATCCTTCAGACGGGCTGCAGAGTTATGAGTTCAATTCAAATGCATTTTATAAAAGCAGAAACGGGGAAATGTACTTTGGCGGAGTTAATGGTTATAACTCTTTCTTCCCTGCAAGGGTTCAGGATAATACCGCTGTTCCGCCCGTAGTAATTACTACTGTTAAATCGCTTAATAAAGAAGTAATTCAGGAAGTAATAAAAAACACAAACAACCCTGTTGTTATTCCTTTCAGCGAAAATATTTTAACCTTTGAATTTGTCGCTCTTGACTACGCTAATCCTAAACGTAATAAATATTTATATAAACTTGAAGGTTTTGATAAAGAATGGACAAGGGCAGGCGGCAGGCGCTATGCTGCTTATACAAACCTTCCCCCGGGAAAATACACCTTCAGAGTTAAGGGTTCAAACAGTGATGAGATATGGAACGAAGAAGGTGCATCTTTTACATTTGTAATAACTCCTCCTTTTTATATGACATGGTGGTTTTACCTGGTTTCTGTAATACTTATAACCGGGATTGGTTTGTCTGTTCACAGGTACCGGGTTAAGATGAAAATTAAACAGATTGTTGAAATGGAGGCGATGAGAAAGAAAATTGCAGATGATTTTCATGATGAGCTTGGGCACCGGCTGACAAAAATATCACTATACAGTGAACTTATGAAACAGGAATTAAGCAGTGCAGTTACAGGTGAAGCAGTTCCGGAAGCAGATAATGAAGATTATCTGAAAAAAATAAATGAAGCAGCCAACAGTCTTTTTGACGATACAAAAGATTTTATCTGGTCTATTGACCCGGTTAAGGATACTCTGTATGACCTTGCTGTTTACCTGAAAGATTTTGGAGATGAATTTTTTGACCGTACAGGTATTGCTTTTAGAGTAAATGAAATATCAACAGAACTATCACAGATAAATTTGCCTATGGACTGGAAGAGGCAGCTTATACCAGTATTTAAGGAAGCAATGAACAATTGCCTCCGGCACTCTGAATGTAAAAATGCAGGGCTTTCTGTAACGGCAGATGAAGACATAATAAATATTGTTCTCAGGGATGACGGCAAAGGATTTGTCCCGGATGGCAGCTCAAAAGGAAGAGGCCTTGAGAATATGAGAAAACGTGTTAATAAAACAGGCGGAGTATTAACTGTTGAATCTTCTCCGGGAAAAGGAACAACAATTATGTTTACCGGGGATAGAAGAAGCTTAAACGATAAGCAAAAATATAAAAGGTAATAAATTGATTTACGTTTCACTTGTTGAGGATGATGATGAAATAAGGAACAGCCTTAGCCTCCTTATTAATAGCCGGCAGGATTTTAAATGTATCAGTTCTTTCAGCAGTTGTGAAGAAGCATTAAAAGCTTTGCCTGATGATCCGCCGGATGTAATTCTTATGGATATTACTCTGCCGGGTATGTCAGGCATAGAAGGTGTTAAAAGAATAAAAGAAAGAATGCGTGATGTGGACGTTATTATGCTTACCGTTCATAAAGATGATGAACTTGTTGTGCAGTCTCTATGTGCCGGTGCAGTAGGTTATCTTATGAAAAATACACTGCCCGATAAATTACTGGAAGCTATAAAAGAAGTATATGAAGGCGGCGCTCCAATGAGTACAAACATTGCGCGGAGGCTTGTAACATCATTTCACCTTAATGCAAGCCCGTTATTAACACAGCGTGAAACAGAAGTCCTTTCCCAGCTTTGCAAGGGGCAAAGTTATAAAATGATTGCAGATACACTTATCATAAGCGAAGAAACAATTCATTTCCACATAAAAAACATTTATAAAAAACTCCAGGTGCACAGCAAATCAGAAGCAGTTGCAAAAGCAATTAAAGAGAAGCTGGTTTAGATAAATTTGCATTAAATCAGTATAACTTTCCATATAGTGCCTCAAACTACCATATCAGGTAGTTACCATGCGGCTTATTATTTGTTTTATTTGCAAGTGAAATACTTCTTCGCTTAAAATATTATTTCAGTTATCCGATTATAAAGTATGAAAAATAAATCTAAAGAAATTTGTACTCTCCTATAATTCCCCTGCGCGCATTCGGCAGGGGGATTAATATCCCCTAACCAGATGTATCAGCCATCACTATCTTCCCCTACGTTAAACCCTTTATACAATAATTGTTTATAGTGCCTGAAACAGAAGAATCAGCTTTCCGGTAAGGCAGCATTTTCGAAAAAGTGAAAATTATATTCACTTGACAAATAATTTAAGCATACTTAAATTAACTCATAAAATTGACTTAAATAAATGCAGAATACCTCAAAAGAAGATTACTTAAGTGTTATATATAAATACCCGGATGAAAACGGGGAAATAAAAGCTAATACCATTGCGGAAAAACTGCAGATATCCAATGCTGCCGTAACAGATATGCTTAAAAAGCTTTCTAAAGACGGCTATATAGTATATGAAAAATACAAAGGCATTAAACTTACTCCTATCGGTGAAGACTACGCAAAAAATATGGTACGCAGGCACAGGATATGGGAGGTTTTTCTGCACCAGGTTGTAGGTATGCCATGGGACCAGGTACACGATGAGGCTCATAATCTTGAACATTCCTGTTCAGACAGGCTTATAAACAGGATGGAAGAAATGCTTGATTTTCCGGAGTATGACCCGCATGGAGATCCTATTCCGGCTAAAGATGGTACTGTTCCAAAACAAAGAAAGGCTATTCCTTTAACAATGTTAAAGCCTGAACAAACAGGTACAGTTATCAGGGTAAATGATTTTGATAACAGCTTTTTGAATTATATTTCTAAAATAGGTGTAGAGCTTAACAAGGATATTTACGTAAAGGAAGTGCTTGAGTTTGACCGTTCAATGTTTGTGGTAGTTGGGAAAAAGAAAGTTAATATAAGCAGCACTCTTGCTGCAAATATTTTTGTTGAGCTAAAGAAATAACAGGTATACTATGATTAATTTTATTAACAATATAATTATTCCATCATCAGTTATGTTAACTGCCGGGATTGTTTTTTCTCCTGTGAAGGGGCTTTTTGCAAAAAGCAAAAAATCCAGGCAGGATGTTCAGCGTATCCAGATTGAGGATGCCCTGAAGTATTTGCATGACTGTGAATATAATAATACAAATGCTGAAGCAGCCGGAGCAGCTTCATATCTTTCAATAAGTACAGGCGGCGCTGTAAAATTGCTTGAAAAACTTGAGAAGATGAAACTTGTAAGTGCAGATGGGAATAAATATACTCTTACCGGGGAAGGACGTTCTTATGCGCTGCGTGTTATACGTATACACCGCCTGCTTGAAAAATATCTTGCAGACGAAACAGGCATAGAAGAATCATTATGGCATAAAGAAGCAGAAGACCGTGAGCATTTTATAACAGCAGAGGAAGCTGAAATGCTGGCTGTAAAAATGGGCAATCCAGTTTTTGACCCGCACGGAGACCCAATTCCAACAGCGCAGGGCGAAATACCTGAACAAAAAGGCTTCCCGCTTACATCTGCAAAAGCAGGCGATATAGTTCAGATAACTCATATTGAAGATGAGCCAATTGAAGTCTATGCCCAGATTACCGCTGAAGGTTTATACCCCGGAATGTACCTGAGACTGCTTGAAGTATCAGGAGAACGTATAATATTTGAAGCAAACGGGGAAGAAGTTAAACTTGCACCTGTAATTGCTTCCGGTATAACTGTTAAAAGTGCAAATGATAAAAATGTTAAAATTAAAAAATATAAAACTCTTGCATCATTAAAGCAGGGGGAGTCTGCCGCAGTTGTTGGTATATCAAAAGCATGCCGCGGGCAGCAGCGCAGGAGGCTGATGGACCTTGGTGTAGTTCCGGGGAGTGTAATTACTGCTGAACTTGTAAGCTCCGGCGGGAATCCTGTTGCATATAAAATACGTGATGCACTTATCGCACTGCGTACACAGCATGCAGAGTATATTTTTGTAAAAGATGTTGAGGCTGAAAATGAGTGATAATCAAAATTGTGATTCCTGCGCAGTACCGCATAAAGCAAGTCTTGTAAGACTTGGCATAGATATGAGCGACACAGATTTTATAATTGCTCTTGCCGGTAATCCCAATACAGGCAAAAGTACGGTGTTTAATGCGCTTACAGGATTAAGGCAGCATACAGGCAACTGGCCGGGCAAAACAGTTTCCCGCGCTGAAGGCGCTTTTATTTATAAAGACCAGAAATATAAAATTGTTGACCTTCCCGGTACTTACTCGCTTCTTTCAACAAGTACTGATGAGGAAGTTGCAAGAGATTTTATACTGTTTGGACAGCCTGATGTTACAGTTATTGTAGTTGATGCTTACAGGCTTGAAAGAAACCTTAACCTTGCATTGCAGGTTTTGGAAATTACAGACAAGGCAGTGCTTTGCCTTAACCTGGTAGATGAAGCAAAACGGCACAATATATTTGTTGATGAACGCTCTTTATCCCGTGAGCTTGGAGTGCCCGTTGTACCTGCTGCTGCAAGGCAGGGGGTTGGCATAGCAGAGCTTCTTAAAAATATTAGTGACGTAGCAAACGGCAGATATGTTTGCAAGCCAAGGCGTATTATTGACATTCCTTCTGATGTAAAGAATTCTGTTGATGTACTTACAAAACAAATACTTGAAGAATTTCCCGGGCTGCCAAATGCACGCTGGGTTGCTTTAAGGCTTCTTGAAGGAGACCAGCGCATTATTGATGCAGTAAAATCAGGCGAACTTGGTGACCTGGGCAGAAAAGTCGAACATGAGTTTGACGAAGAAAAACTTAATGAAAACATTCCGGCTGATTAAACGTGGTAAACTATGAATGATAAAACCATAAAAGAAAAAAACAAAAAAGACCTTATCCTTTCCACAGCAGGAAGTATGAGGTGGGAAGTTGGAGAAAACCTTCATGATTCTTTAATGGAATCTATATATGGTGAAGCGGCCAAGATTGCTGTTAAAACTGTAAACAGGGAAGGTGAAAACAAAAGGTTTAACTGGGACAGGACGCTTGACCGGCTTGTAACAAGCCGGGTATGGGGTTTCCCGATTATGTTTGCGTTGCTTGCAGGAGTTTTCTGGATAACAATTGCCGGCGCCAATATACCTTCAGCAATGATTTCGTCTGTACTTGTTGATAATCTGCATCCATGGCTAAAAAGTATAGCCGCTCCTTTACCATGGTGGTTCAGCGGAATACTTATAGATGGCGGGTACCTTGCACTGGCATGGGTTGTAAGTGTTATGCTTCCGCCGATGGCTATATTTTTCCCGGTATTTACACTGCTTGAAGATTTTGGCTATCTGCCGCGTGTTGCTTTTAATATGGATAACTTATTCAGGAAGGCAGGCGCACACGGCAAGCAGGCTTTAACTATGAGTATGGGCTTTGGATGTAATGCTGCCGGAGTTATAGCCGCAAGAGTAATTGACAGTCCGCGTGAAAGGCTTATTGCAATTATCACAAACAACTTTTCATTATGCAACGGCAGATGGCCCACGCAGATACTTATTGCATCCATATTTATTGGGGCAGCAGTACCGGCGCAGTGGGCAGGAATTGTATCTGCAGGGGCAGTTGTTAGTGTTGCTGTACTTGGAGTAATACTCAGCCTTATTACTTCGTGGTCATTATCAAAAACAGTATTGAAGGGGGAAGCCTCTGCTTTCAGCCTTGAACTGCCGCCTTACAGGCCGCCAAGATTAATGCAGACACTTTATACCTCTCTTGTAGACAGGACGGTATTTGTATTATGGAGAGCAATTGTATTTGCAGTTCCTGCCGGTATGGTGATATGGCTTGTTAGCAATGTAAGTATAAGCGGAGTTACACTTGCAGAATATTTTATCAGGTGGGCTGATCCCTTTGGTGTACTGCTTGGGCTTAACGGAGTAATACTTCTGGCATATATTATCGCTATTCCCGCTAATGAAATTGTTATCCCTACAATACTTATGCTTACAGTTCTTGTAGGCAATATTGCCGGGGCAGGTGCAGGAAGCGGAGTTTTATTTGAAGCAGATTCTGCTGAAGCGGCCGCAAGGCTTCTGCATGCGGGTGGATGGACTGCATTAACAGGTGTTTGCCTTATGTTATTCAGCCTTATTCATAATCCATGTTCAACAACTATATTTACAATATATAAAGAAACCGGAAGCCTGAGGTGGACAATCTTCTCAACACTTATGCCGGTTATTCTTGGTTTTATTGTCTGTTTTTCTGTTGCACAAATATGGCGCTTGTTTATGTAAGCTGTTTATTGTCTGCCGCTGAAAATAAAACACAGCTGCAGAATGATTAGTTATGTCTATTTAACAAATTACATTGTGATACATCCATAATAGTTCAAAGATAACTGGGTTTTAATGTAGTGTGGTTCCGGTATTGAACCTCCGGAAATATTTTATTAAACTTGCCTGCCATAATCACAGGAGAAAAGAATTGAAAATTATATCATGGAATGTTAATGGGATTCGCGCTGCCTATAAGAAGGGCCTGCTTGACTATATAAAAACAGAAGACCCTGATATGTTATGCCTTCAGGAAACAAAAGCCCATGAGGATCAGCTTACTGATGAGCTGAAAAATATTCCCGGGTATAATTCATATTTTTGCGCAGGAGTGAGGAAGGGATACAGCGGCGTTTGTATTTATTCCAAAATTCAGCCTGCCTCTGTTTCCCGGGGCTTTAACATAGAAAGATTTGATAATGAAGGCCGTATACTTATAACGGAGTATCCGCTGTTTACTCTTATAAATATTTATTATCCTAACGGAAAAGCCTCTCCTGAAAGATTAAAGTATAAAATGGATTTTTATGATGCTTTTCTTGAGCACGCAAACGGTTTAAGAAAGCAGGGGAAAAAACTTGTCATTTGCGGGGATGTTAATACGGCGCATAAAGAAATTGACCTTGCACGCCCAAAAGAAAATTCAAAAGTTTCCGGTTTTCTTCCAGAAGAAAGAGAGTGGATTGATAAGTTTCTTGCTGCCGGTTATATAGATACATTCCGTATGTTTAATGAACAGTCAGGCCAGTATACATGGTGGGATATGGTAACCCGTGCACGTGAAAGAAATGTTGGCTGGCGTATTGATTACTTTTTTATTAGTGATGACCTTAAAGGTAATGTGAAGGATGCTTTTATACGGCAGGAAGTTATGGGCTCTGATCACTGTCCTATTGGAATAATAATAGAATAAATGCTGTGTTTTATATGTAAAAATTAAAAGCAGGTATTTATGGTTAATCCCGGCAGAGTTCATATAATTAAAAACGGAATAGAAACCAATGGCCCGATAGTTTACTGGATGAGCCGCGACCAGCGGATTCAGGATAACTGGGCGCTGTTATTTGCCCAGCAGCTTGCAAATGAAAAACACCGCCATCTTGCAGTAGTTTTTAATCTTGTTCCTGATTTTCTTGAAGCCGCTTTCCGCCAGTATAGTTTTATGATTAAAGGGCTGCAGGAAGTTGAAGCTGAATGCAGCCAGCTTAACATTCCGTTTAAGCTGCTTTCAGGCAATCCTGTTAAAACAATTCCCGCTTTTATAAAAGAAATAAATGCATCTGTACTTGTAACAGATTTTGACCCGCTGAAAATTAAGCAGGTATGGAAAACCGGAATCAGTGAAAAGATAAATATTTCATTTTACGAAGCGGATGCTCATAATATTGTTCCAGCCCGTTACGTATCACAGAAACAGGAATTTGCCGCTTATACTATACGTCCTAAAATATTAAAGAATCTTCCAGAATTCCTGGAAGAGTACCCGCTTGTAACAAAAAGAAAAAAGACAGAACAGCTTATCTTTGACATCACTGACTGGCAGAAAGTTATTAAAACATTAAATGTGAACAGGGATATAAAAGAGTCCCCTCTGTTTATTCCCGGAACTAAAGCTGCATTTAATACTTTAAATGATTTCTTGAATAACAGGTTTAACATATACAGCAGTGAAAGGAATGATCCAAATGCAGATGCACAGTCGGGGCTTTCACCATATTTGCACTTTGGGCAAATATCAGCACAGAGAATTGCCTTAAATACCAGGAGCTTTAAAGGGAATAAAGAATCTGAAGAAGCGTTTCTTGAAGAGCTAATAGTAAGGCGTGAGCTTGCAGACAACTTTTGCCTGTATAATCCACATTATGATTCGTTTGAAGGATTTCATCCATGGGCAAAAGAAACACTGGAAAATCATTTGAGTGATGAAAGAAAAGAAACATATTCTATTGAACAATTTGAAAAAGCTTTAACGCATGAAGACCTGTGGAATGCTGCCCAAACAGAACTTGTTACTACTGGTAAAATGCATGGTTATATGCGAATGTACTGGGCAAAAAAAATACTTGAATGGAGTAAATCCCCGGCGGAGGCTTTGCAAACAGCAATATACCTGAATGACAAATATTCCATAGACGGCAGAGACCCAAACGGTTATACAGGCTGTGCGTGGTCAATTGGAGGAGTGCACGACAGGGCATGGTTTGAACGTGAAGTATTTGGGAAAATTCGTTACATGAACCGCAACGGGGCAAAAAGCAAGTTTGATATTAACAGTTATATTAAAAAGCATACTGCAGTTATTCAGCCTTCTCTTTTTTAGTTGAACAAAACCGGTGTTCACTACTTTTATTTTATTATATCCCTTATTTTAACAGAACTAAAAACGGTACAAGTTTATTTTTAGTGGCAAAATAATAAATCATGTTTTGGAAATTTGCAGAATATAATTAAAGTCACAAAAAGCATTTTTGATTTTTAAGAAAAAGCTATTGTATTATTGTATTTACATGTTACATGATAAAAATAATTCTTCAGATAAGATGATAATAAATTGTTTTTACTGCTAATAATCCCTCTTCCCTCTTAATACGGGGAAGAGGGATATGGGTGATGAGGCCGATAAACAGCTGTGAAGCAGCACTAGTGAAGCAGCCTGTTCCGGTAATACATACATAGGTATATATTTTATTTGCCTCCGTAACGACCTCATCCCAAACACTTCTCCTTATGAAGGCAGAAGGGCTTAGTGGAGGCAAACAATTTATTAACATTCTGTCTGAGCATTACATGGAAAATATACAATACCAGGAACGAGGAATAAATAATCTTTTGCCACTAATTTTGAACTTGTACCCTAAAAACACTTATCGTATTGTTATTTACTACCTGTACTGATTCAGTGAAATTTGCGTAAATTACTTCATCAGATTTCATTGGGGATTTTTATGAAACGTTTTCTTATTCTTGGCGGCTACGGAAATACCGGTATAATAATATCACGTCTGCTTATGCAGCATACAAACTCAGATATTGTAATTGCCGGACGAAACAGGGTAAAAGGCAGAGATGCTGCAATGAGGCTTAACCAGAGATATTCTACCTCACGCGCAGATTTTGCTGTTTGTGATGCTTCAGACCGAAGTTCATTACTGGCTGCATTTAATAATGTTGATTTTGTGGTTGCCGCCTCCAGTACTTCGCAGTATGTTGATATTGTTGCTGAAGCTGCTCTTGAAGCCGGAATTGATTACCTTGATGTACAGGTATCAACGCCTAAGATTCAGTATCTGAAATCAATTCGGCACAGGATACTTGAAGCCGGAAGGACGTTTATTACCGATGCAGGTTTCCATCCCGGGCTGCCTGCTGCAATGGTACGGTATGCGGCTCCCGGTTTTGATGAAATAAAAAAAGCAAATGTTGGCGGGCTACTGTTTCTTAACTGGAGCAAATATAATTTTAGTGATTCTACTTCTGCTGAATTTGTTGAGGAAATAAAAAACTACTCGACTACTGTTTATAAAAACAAAAAGTGGCAGAAAGTAAAAATGTCAGATGGAGCTATGATGAAAGAATTTGAATATCCTGCTCCTTTTGGAAAAGTAACAGCGTATTCAATGTTTCTTGAAGAAATGCCGATGCTTACAGAATTATATCCTTCACTTGATGAAACAGGTTTTTACATTTATGGATTTGATAAATTTACAAACTATGTAATCTTCCCACTGCTTTCGGCAGGGTTTAAAATATTTCCCGGGGCAGGCAAAACAGGAGGAAAACTATTTGCCTGGTCAGTAAGGAAATTTTCCCGCCCGCCGTATTTGTGCCAGCTTAAGCTTATTGCTGAAGGCATTAAAGACGGCAAACCGCAGAAAATGGAAATAAATATTTCCCATGAAGATGGTTATTTCCTTACTGCTGTTCCAATTGCAGCAACTTTAATGCAGTATGCTGAAGGGCTTGTAAAGCCGGGCCTGCATTTTATGGCGCATTATCCTGAACCTCTTAAGCTTATGGCCGATATGAAGTTTATGGGAGTTAATGTGGAAATAAAAGAATAAATAAAAATTGTATACAATTGAAAAATCTTAAAACAACAACACTTCAGGAATATAAAGCGCGTATTGTAAGAGTGCTTGAATATATAAATAATAACCTTACAGGAGACCTTTCGTTAAAAGTTCTTTCTGATATATCCTGTTTTTCGCCATATCATTTTCACAGAATATTTTCTGCTTATTTACGTGAAAGCCCTGCAGATTATATAAACAGAATAAGGATTGAAAAAGCAGCAGTTAAACTGATGTATAATCCTGATTTATCTATAACTGAAATTGCCATGATGTGCGGATTTTCATCTTCATCTACATTTGCAAGGGCGTTTAAGCAGTTTTATGGATGCAGTTCATCTGAATGGCGTAAAAATAAACTTGATGAACTGGCAAATAGCAAGATTTGCAAAACAGATAGCAAGATATGGAAAGAGTCGGAGCCTTCAGATGAATATTTTAGTGATGTAATTAATACATCATATAATTTTGAAGGACTGAATATGAACTACGAGATAAAAACACTTTCGCCTGAGCATATTGCTTATATTGTTAACTTTAATGGTTATGAAGAAAAAAGCATTGGTATTACTTATGAAAAACTTTGCCGCTGGGCAGGGGCAAGGGGACTTATAAATGATAAAACGAAATTTATTGGCGTGTCATTAGACGATCCCGATATTACGCCTATTGAAAAATGCCGCTATTATGCAGGTATTACTGTTCCTGAAGATATTAAACCTGAAGGAGAAGTTTTGGTAATGGATGTGCCAGGCGGTAAATATCTTGTAGCAAGATATGAAGGGAGCGGGGATGGTATTGCCGCTGCTTATAAAAATATTTATATGGAACTGCTTCCTGAAAATGGTTTCCTTCCCGGCGACTCTGACTGTTATGAAATCTATTTGAATGACCCTTTGCCTGAAAAGAAATTCATCATGGATATTTGTGTACCTGTAAAACCTATGTGAGATAAAAATGGATAAACTCGATTTTAAAAAACAGTATAAGAAATTTTACAGTGCCTCTAAAGAGATTGAAGTGGTCGATGTTCCTGAGTTTCTTTACCTTGCCGCAGACGGTGAGGGTAATCCTAATACCTCTCCGGCTTTCCAGGAAGTTACTAATGCATTATACTCACTGGCTTATACAATAAAATTTACTTTGAAAAAATCAGGTGCTGAAACAGACTATGCGGTCCCTCCGCTGGAAGGGCTATGGTGGATGGATAATCCGGCAGAATTTAGTGAAAGCAATAAAGAACAATGGAAGTGGACTCTTATGATTGCACAGCCTGATTTTATTACCAAAGAATTATTTGAATCAGCCCGTGAAGAAGTGCTTAAGAAAAAGAAACTTGATACTGCAAATGTAAGGTTCGGTAAATATAAAGAAGGCAAAGCGATCCAGCTTCTTCATATTGGCTCATATTCAAACGAGACAGAAAATATCAGCCGGATGCATAAATTCATGCATGATAATGGTTATACTTTTAATGGCAAACATCATGAAATATATCTAAGCGATCCGCGTAAAACAGTGCCGGAAAAATTGAAGACAATTCTAAGACAGCCGGTTAAGAACATTTAATATTGGGGGAGTAATTCCCCCCTTGTATCCCATTTGTTATCACATTAAATAACCCGGGGCATTTATGTTCTGGACAAGGTTTATATTGTCAATATTGAATATTGTTAAGGAAATTATCTGCTATATCCTATTTATAGGCAGATTTATTACATGTTTTATAAACTATTTATAATCCATCGAATATTATTTTAATAGTTCTAACTTTCAGCATTTTGATATTTGCAGCTATTTCCTATCTTTATATACTTAATCAAAATCGACCAAAAAGAATAAATGAATAATTACAGGGTAATACTGTTTTATAAGTATATTAATTTCTCTGAGCCGGAAATATTTATGCAAAGGCATCTTGAGTTTTGTAATGCCAATGATATAAAAGGCAGGATTTATATTGGCAAAGAAGGCATAAACGGCACCGTTTCTGGCACTGCCGAAAATATTGAAAAATATAAGTCTAATCTTACTTCTTATCCTGAATTTTCTGATATGTGGTTTAAGGAAGACAAGGCAGATAAACATGCATTTTCAAAAATGCATGTACGGGTGAAAAATGAAATTGTAAATTCAGGGCTTAATGGTGTCTCACTTAATAATGGCGGTAAAAGGCTTAAACCTGAAGAGCTTAAAGAATTTTATGAAAACGGTAAAGACTTTATTATTGTGGATGCCCGTAATGGCTATGAAAGCCGGATTGGTAAATTTAAAGGCGCTGTTACGCCGTCTATGAAAAACTTCAGGGAATGGATTGATGTTGCGGAAGAACTGAAAGAATATAAAGATAAAACTGTAGTTACTTATTGTACAGGAGGCATAAGATGCGAAAAAGCTTCAGCTTATCTTGTTGAACAGGGATTTAAAAATGTTTTTCAACTGGATGGGGGCATTGTTAATTATGTAAAACAATATCCAGACTCCTACTGGCAGGGAAGTGTTTTCGTTTTTGATGAAAGGCGCATTGTTGAGCCTAATACAAAAGAAGAACTAAAACATATTGCTAACTGTCATTTTTGCGGCAAGCCAACGTCATATTATATAAACTGTCATAACCTTGACTGCGATAAAATAATTGTCTGCTGCCATGACTGCAAAACAGCTAACGATTACTGCTGTTCAGATGAATGCCGCAGGTCTGACAGAAAGCGTAAAAAAAACTATGGATGAACAGGCCTTACCGCCAGTGCATGCATTGAAAATAAACCGACAAGTATTATTACCAATGCAATACCATACAATGCTTCTCTGCTTAATATAACAGACCTGGCTTTGTTCAGGTAATTTTTCATTGGTTTCCAGTTCAGCTTTACATGCAGAAAACCAAATACTGTAAACAGCAGGGCAGATACATTATGTATTGACATCCAGAAGTGCCTTGCTGAAGTAAGTCCGTCAAAGCCAGTCTGGTGATTAATTATCCCTGATATTGGCAGCAATATTCCTGATATAAGCATAACTGTTGAATAAAATGCTCTTTTGTTAAATTTTACCTCTTCCATATTCCCTCTTAAAGCTTTTAATAATAAGTATTTTAATAAAGTGATAACATGTTGGTCAACTGCTGTCATCATATTATCCATTCTTTAATTGAATAATTGCATTATGGCTGCATACTTTAATGCATAACAGGCAGCCTGTGCATTTATCAGCATTATTTATTTTTGCGTGTTTGTGAAAAAACAGGTTTACTCTGCCGATAACATTACGTTTACATGCCTCATAACATTTCCAGCAGGCTTTACAATTATGTGTGTTAATAAAAATATGTTTTGTTGAAAGTGCTTCTATACGTCTCATTTTTTAGTTCAAATCTAACGCATAAAAGGTGAGGCTGCATTAACAATTGTTAATAAATTCAGAGTCGTTTGCGTATCCGGCTTAAAGAGACCGGTGTTATTCCCAGGAAAGATGCAATATAGTGCTGCGGGACTCTCTGCACTATATATGGAAATTCTTCCAAAAGTTTTTTATAACGCTGTTCGGGTGTATCCTGCAGCCTTGAAAAGAACATGCGTGCATAATAGAGAAGCCTTTTCTCTTTTAGTTTATGCATGTATTCATGGAAACCCGGAACTTCTTCCAGTAGTTTATGCATATTTTCCCTGCTGAGGATAAAGAGATGTGAAGACTCCAGTGTCTCAATATTAAAGGTTCCGGGAGTATTATGAAAAAAACTTTCCATTGAAGACACTGCCTCATTTTCAAAAAAGAACTGGCATGTAATATCTTTACCGTCTTTGTTGAGCCATAAACGCAGACAGCCTTTACCTACTATGAACATATTCTTTGATACTTCGCCTTCTCTTAAGAGGAGTGTATGGGCAGGATATGTTTTCTCCTGGAAATATGTGCTGTACTCATCCCAGTTATTTTTAAGCGCAGGTATTTGTTCAAGAATAGGCTCAAGCATGGCAGTTAATTTATTTTAAGGTGAAGCATATACATTATTTTCAGCATATCAGAAAAAAAACCGCCAAGCCTTATTTTGAATGGTAATCCGCTTACATCTTTGAAAAAGGAATACTTGTTAAAAATGCTGATTCTGTTATCCCAGCCGGTAATAACCGCTGGATCTTCAAGTCCCCACTTTAAGTAAGACTTTTCATCCATACCTCCGGCCTCAATAACTTTTTTATTAGCAGCACGTACCCCGGTGGGGGAGGACGCGTCAAAAAGAATTTCGCAGCCGGGGAATTTATCAGCAAGCCTGATGAAAAAATCTTTTATTTCATTTTCGTTAAAGTAATACAGAACACCACAGGCAGCAAAAAATACATTATCTTTAATTGTAATCTGGTTAAGCCATTCATTATCAAGAAAAGATGAAGATATAAACTTTCTTCTGTCAGTTTCTGAGATGAAGTTTTGCCTGAGAGAAATAACATCCGGCATATCCAGGTCATACCATAATACAGAACCATTGTCTACGCGCTCAAAAGTTGTATCCATTCCGCAGCCTATATTAACTATAGTGGTGGAAGGATGTTTTTCCATAAAGCTTTTTAATACTGAATCAGTAATTATGCTTCTGCTAATCCATGCAGTTTTGGTTAGTATATGTACATTTTCTGATATAGTTGAAAAGTTATAATTAAGTTTTTCAACTATTTCAACGGCAGTATTGTCAACAAGGCGGGGATGTTCTTTCTTTGTTTCTGCTGCTCTGCCCCATAAAGGCAGCAGCAGCGTTTTTTGTATAATGCCAAGCTCAACTTCTGTTTGGGATGACATTACCTTCTATTTTTTATAAGTTTATAAATTATGAAACTGCTGTTTTCTTCGTCAAAAGGCACATACGTGTAATCTCCATAGGCCTCAGCAACCTCAAGCCCTGTTTCCTTTATCATCTCCCTGAAATCAGCATCAGATACAGGCCTGAAATTGATTTCAAGAATTCTCTTGCCAAGGAAGTTATCTTTATTATCAAGTATTTCGTAATACTGATAACCGGTTACAAGTCCTGATTCTGCATCCCAGTTATTTACATAAGATACAATAAGGCGGTTATTTGTGCTTATTGGGAATTCACCGAGTGTGCGCTGTACACCGTCAGTGGTTTGCAGCCTTACCTTTGGATTTTGCAGGGTGCATATAAATGTGCCTCCCGTTTCAAGATGGTTGCTGATGTTTACCAGCGCCTGCTTTTGTTTTTCGGGTTCAAGTATTTCTGATAAAGAGTTAAACGGTAGCAGAATCATCTTAAATTTACGCTCAAGATTCATCTTTGTTATATCAGCTTTAATAACATCTGCAGTAAAATTATTATCGTATAACTTTGCTTTCAGGCTGTCAAGCATACCATTTGAATAATCAACACATACAAGCTTTCTTCCTTCCTTTAATAAAGGAACGGATACACGCCCTGTGCCGCACATAAGCTCAAGAATAGTGTCATTAACACCCTCTGTTTCTTTTATAAAGAAAGGTATATCAGTTGTTACATTTACATAGATATCATAGATATCTGCTACAAGGTCAAAGTTAATTGGCTGCATATAATTACCTTAGTAAGATGTTTTTTCCTGCCTGCAATATAATAATTGTAATCTCTGCTGTCCAAAATAATTTTAAAAATACTTTAATACAGTATCTTAATACAGTTTTATTTTCTATTTATACTTTCCATGGTATACGTAATGGCTTTAACAACAGGTAAACATTCAGAAAAATAATATGCAGCCGTCTTTAAGTATTATTGTCTTGGGGAAATATATAAAAAAGGCCCTGCCGTTAAAGCAGGGCCGTTGTGGGGGTATAGGACTGTTGGATGTTGAAGCAAATCGATTATAACATTATTTAATCTTTTACCTGCTGTTAGCCAGGCAAATCTATTTTTATAAACATAAGGTTATCAGTTTTATTATTAAATAAACAAGCGTACCTGTAATTATTCCAAATACTGCTGCCGTTAAAAATAATATCCGTTTCTGAAACCTGTTATAACTCATATTCCAGTCCGAATATTGGCATTAAACTCCACATCTTTTCGGTTGACAGTTTGTTATCTATTTCATTCCAGTAATAAGAAATTACATTCTCGCGTGCATAAACATTCCAAAGGCTTAAATACAATACCAGGCTTGAACTTGCAAAATTGAATCTTCTGTCTACACGCAGATTGAGCGAATGATAATCAGGCAGCCTGTCCTGGTTTACCATGTTAAGGTTATATATACCTGTGCCTGATGCTGCTGAAAGTTCGCTGTTATAAGGGGTATAGGGGGCACCACCGGCATACATCCAGCGCATACTGAATTCCCATTTTTCATCCGGTTTATAACCACCGTCAATAGTAAAAGTAAATTTATTATCATAAATCCTGCTGCGCCATTCTCCGTTAAGGTCGCGGTATTTAGCTCTTGAATAACTGGCTCCTATTAGTCCGTAAAAATCAGAAGCAAGTTTTTTCTGTATTGTAAGTTCAATGCCTCTGCTGTATGCCTTGCCGTTATCAAGCAGGCTACCATGCCCTAAGAATGAATTATCACTTACCGACTGGTCAATTACAAAAAACTTAGGCTGCGAAGGATCCATAGGGAAATTGCGGTATTCCTTGTCGTAAGCTTCAATTGTAAGTTTGGTATCAGCAGTTAATAAGTGGGTAAACCCAAATATATAATGTATTGCTTCAGGGTCCTTCAGCTTTTTATAATCATCTGATTGTGTAAGCAGTACAAAAGGCAGGCTTTGATGAAATAAACCTGCGGCAGCATGTACGGCTGTTGCAGGAGAAAAATTATATGTAACTGCAAGCCTTGGTGAATAACTTGTTGTTTCGTTATAATCAAAATAATCAGCCCTGGCTCCGGCTGTAATGCTTAAATTTTCAATTGGTTCAACTGTATAGTTTGCAAAAACACCGGCCTTTGTTGTATTATACTTATCTTTAATAAGCAGATCAGGCGTTGCGTTGCCAAGCCTGTCAGTATAAGTAAAATAATGGTTATCATAGTTATAGAACATAAACTTCATATCTAACCCAAAATCAAGCAGATCACTTTTACCTATATTATAATGATTATTATTCCTTAATGTAACCTGCTGTTCTTTGGAGAGGTTTGTATATTGTTCCAGCCCGGTACGTGTTTCAAGCGAGTTATAATCATAGTCCATGTATGTATGGGAAGCAGAAACTTCTGTATAACCTTTAGCGCCCCACAGGTACTGCCAGTTTATACCTATTGTATTATTAAGCATATTAAATTTGCCAAACTGGTTGCTGTCAAATTTATATCCTTCCTCACGATTCTGATAACTGAAATCCTGTGACAAGATATCAAGCACAGATATTTTCTGCTTTTCAGAAATATCATAAACAACCTTTCCCTGAAAATCGCTGTACTTTGGTATTGGCCCGTTTATATCTGTAGTTTTGAAAATAAGGTCAAAAAAACATCTTCTTGCAGAAACCATATATGAGCCTTTACCGTTATTTATAGGCCCTTCAAGTGTTGCCCCCACGCCCTGCATACTTGCGTCAAATTGTATATCAAATTCATCGCGGTTGCCTTCCCTGAATTTAAGTTCCATAATTGATGAAAGCTTATCTCCGTATACAGAAGAAAACCCCCCGGTTAACAGGTTAACATCTTTTATAAAATCAACATTTATAAGTCCTATCGGCCCGGCTGATGAGCCCTGTATGGGATAATGGTTAATATTTGGTATCTCTATGTTATCAAGATAAAATGCATTTTCTGAAGGGCTGCCGCCTCTTACAATTAAACTGTTTTTAGTATCATTTATCTTTGCTATTGAAGGGAGCCCCATAATAATTCTGCTTACATCTCCCGCAGAGCCTGGTGCGCGCCTTATTTCTTCAGCAGAAAAATTATTTGCACTTATTGGTGTTGATTCAGTTTCTGAAAAATATCCTGCATTTACTACTACCTCATCCATGTCCAGTTGTGATGGTTTTAATTCAGCTTCTATAAATGATTGCCGTTCAGGACGGACAACTATATCAGTCTTTGTAACTGTTTCATATCCTATATAACTGATAATTACAACCCTGCTGCCAACGGGCACATTGGTTATTTCAAATTTACCGTCAGAGTCAGACATAGCTCCCAGGTTCAGGTCTTTAACCAGTATGTTTGCCCCGGCAAGCGGCTGTTTGGTCCCGTTTTCTGTAATTATTCCCTTTATAGTTCCCCTGGAAGTTTGTCCAAAAACAGAAATTGCCAGAAAAAGAAATGCCAGAACAAAAAAACTAAAAACAAATAACATCCTCATCTTTATTACCTCGTTGTACCTTTGTTGTTAAAAATTACAAAGCAAAGGTTGTGTTTTTTTCCTGCCGGAACGCTTAATCCCTTAGTTTTGAACTTGTAAAGGAAGTTTTTGAGGTTCAGCCCATTGGGGAAAACCTTAATATTTGAAGAAATAATAATTTTAAAGTAAATCAGCAGCTACACATGGAAGAAATTATTTCCCCTGGAGTTATTTGTGGCTTTGAAATGAATTTGTGAGAAATTCTACGATAGGAAAAAAGCCGGGCTTCAAATTTGCTGTCTTTAGGTATACAGAAAATCTTAAGCCCTGCAATATTTTATTCTTTAGTAACCGACCTTAAGAAAGTACCAAACTGCTTCTGCTCTTCCAGCCTGCATGACCATACAAGGTCATCTCCCCAGACTGTTATATCAGGGCATCCGTCACACATGCTCTGCCTTCCGTC